>Ga0187815_10000529_pt1 | contig 18432 bp, 8 predicted proteins | sample NC_S_5_FD_132962 | JGI IMG/M metagenome (GOLD analysis project Ga0187815, IMG submission 132962) | Wetland sediment microbial communities from Neuse River Estuary, North Carolina, USA - ASW-S_5 | ecosystem: Environmental > Aquatic > Freshwater > Wetlands > Sediment | place: USA: North Carolina...
CGCAGCGTGCACAAGCCCGCCGCGAACAGGCTGGCGCCGCCGGTGGCCAGCGCCCACACCGGCTGGCCGTGGAAGCAGCGCTTCAGCAGTTCGCCCAGCACGCTGGCGGCGACCAGCTGCGGGATCACGATGAAGAAATTGAAGATGCCCATGTACACGCCCATCTTCGCCGCGGGCAGGCTGTCCGACAGCATCGCGTAGGGCAGCGACAGGATCGAGGCCCAGGCGAAGCCCACGCCCAGCATCGGCAGCAGCAGCCAGTGCGGGTCGCGCACGAAGAGGAAGGCCAGCAGCCCCGCGCCGCCCAGCCACAGGTTGAGCAGGTGGCTCGCGCGCAGGCCCCAGCGGCGCACCATCGACGGGATCGCGAACGCCGCCAGGGCGGCGCAGCCGTTGTACACGCCGAACAGCACGCCCACCCAGTTCGCCGCCTCGTTGTACAGCGCCGAGTGCGCATCGGTGGCGTGGTACTGCACCCGGGCCACCGCCGCGGTGGCGTAGATCCACAGCGCGAACATGGCAAACCACGAGAACAGCTGCACCCAGGCCAGCTGGCGCATCGCCGCGGGCATGGCGTGCAGGTCGCCCAGCACGTCGCCGAGCAGGCCGCGTTTGCGCGCCATCGCGGGGCGCAGCTTCAGTGCCGCCTCGTAGCCGATCAGCAGCAGGCCGTAGAACGCCAGGCCGGCGGCCAGCAGGTACACCTCGTCGCGCAGCCGGTAGCGCTGGATCAGCCATGCCGCCACGCCGCCGGCCAGCAGCCACGCGGCGCCGTTGCGCCAGATGCCGCGCAGGTCGGGCGGCGTGGCGGCTGCGCCTGCGGAATCGAAAGCGCGAAACTGCTCCGGCGGATATTCGCGCGTGGTCGCCACCGTCCACAGCACCGCGCCGAGCAGCGCGGCGCCTCCCGCGTAGAACGCGTACTTCACCGTGTCGGGGATGACGCCCGGCGCCGCCACGTTGCTGACGCCGAGCTGCGCCAGGATCCACGGCAGCATCGAGGCGACCACCGCGCCGGCGCCGATGAAGAAACTCTGCAGCAGATAACCCTGCGGCCGCTGCTGCACCGGCAGCTGGTCGGCGACGAAGGCGCGGAACGGCTCCATCGCCACGTTGAACGTGGCGTCCATCAGCCACAGCAGGATCGCCGCCGTCCACAGCGTGCCGGCGTCCGGCATCCACAGCAGCGCCAGCGTGGCCAGCAGCGCGCCGGCCAGGAAATACGGGCGGCGCCGGCCGAGCCGCGTCCAGGTGCGGTCGGAACAGTGGCCGATGATCGGCTGCACGATCAGCCCGGTGATCGGCGCCGCCACCCACAACACCGGGATCTGCTCCAGCGAGGCGCCCAGGGTCTGGAAGATCCGGCTGACATCGGCCGTCTGCAGCGCGAAGCCGAACTGGATGCCGAGGAAGCCGAAGCACATGTTCCAGATCTGGCGGAACGACAGTTCCGGCCGGACCGGGGCGCCGCCGGGCGGCGGCGATGGTGGGGTGGGCGGCGTCAAGCAAGCGGGTCCTGCGCAAGGCGAGCCGCGCAAGCTTAGGGCCTGTCCAATGCCTCTGCGCAGCCTGTGCCGGCATTGAACGGCCTCCGGACAGCATCGCAGCGCGGCAACTCGCGGTTCGCAGGGGTATCCATCCGGTGCGACGGGCAGCCGGCGAGACACGCAAGATGCGGGCGCCGTCGCGACTCCGGCACCCGGCCGCATGCCGTTGGCTGGATTTCACGGGCGGCGTGCTTTGATGGCACGGTCCCGTCCCCGCCGATGCCACGGATATCCCATGAGCCGCCCGCTACGCTTGTGCCTGTGCGCCCTGCTGTCGATGTTCGCGACGGTGGCGGCGGCACAGATCGAGATCCGTCCGCTGCCGGAACAGGCGCCGCCGAAACCGGTGCCGCTGGGTGCGCACCCGCTGACGGCGGATGATGCCGGTGCCTGGCTGGACGGCCTGATGCCGTACGGCCTGGCGAGGAACGGCCTCGCCGGCGCGGTGGTGGTGATCGTCAAGGACGGCCAGGTGCTTCTGTCCAGAGGTTACGGCCATGCCGACGTGGCGGCGGCCAGGCCGGTCGATCCGGCCGCCACGCTGTTCCGCGTCGGCTCGATCTCCAAGCTGTTCACCTGGACCGCGGTGATGCAGCTGGTCGGACAGGGCAAGCTCGATCTCGACGCGGACGTGAACACGTACCTCGATTTCAGGATACCGCCGCGCGACGGCCAGCCGGTGACCTTGCGCGAGCTGATGACGCACACGCCGGGTTTCGAGGAGACAGTCAAGAACCTGTTCGCCTCCGGCCCGCGGCATTTCCTCGGCAACGCGGCGTGGGTGAAGGAGTGGGTGCCCGCACGCGTGTATCCGCCGGGCCAGGTGCCCGCCTATTCCAACTAAGGCGCGGCGCTGGCGGGCTACATCGTGCAGCGCGTGTCGGGCCAGCCGTTCGACGACTACGTCGAGGCGCACATCCTGCAGCCGCTGGGCATGCAATACGCGACGTTCCGCCAGCCCCTGCCGGCCGCGTTGGCGCCGCACATGGCGAAGTCCTATGCCGGCAGCGACGGGCCGGCGAAGCCGTTCGAGCTGGTCAACGCGGCGGCGGCCGGCGCGCTGTCGGCCAGTGGCGAGGCGATGGCGCGCTTCATGCTGGCGATGCTGCAGGGCGGCAGTTACGGAGGCGCGCAGATCCTCGCGCCGGCCGCGCTGCGCGGGATGCTCGATTACCGCCGGGCCGCGGTGCCCGGCCTGCCCGCGATGGCGCTGGGTTTCTATCACATGGACCGCAACGGCCAGGACATCCTCGGCCACGCCGGCGACACCCGCTGGTTCCACAGCGAACTGGCACTTTTCCCGCAGCAAGGCGTGGGTGTGTTCGTATCCATCGATGGCCGCGGCGACGGCGGACTGCGCAAGCAGCTGCTGGACGGCTTTTCCGACCGCTATTTCCCGGCGCCGCCGGAAGTGGCGCAGGCCGCCCCGGCCAGCGCGGGCAAGGACGGCGCCCTGCTGGTGGGGCGTTACGCGAACAGCCGCGCCTCGCAGTCGAACTTCATGGCGATGCTCGGCCTGCTCTCGCAGGTGCGCGTCGAGCAGGCGGCCAACGGCGAACTGGTGACGCGGGACTTCCGCGATCTCGCGGGCCGCCCCCGGCACTGGCGCGAGGTGGCGCCGTTCCTGTGGCGTGCGGTGGACGGCCACGAGTTGCTCGGTGCGCGGGTGGAGCAGGGGCGGGTGCGCTGGATCTCGACAGCCGCGCTCTCGCCGGTGATGGTGTTCCAGCCGGTGCCGGCGTGGCGTTCGGCGGCGTGGAACCTGCCGCTGCTCGGCCTGATCGTGCTGGTGTTCGCGCTCACCGCGCTGCTGTGGCCCGTGGCCGCGCTGGTGCGTCGCGCCTGCGGCAAACCGTTCGGGCTCACCGGCCGGGCGCGGCTCTGGTATCGGCTGAGCCGCGCGACGGCGATCGCGCAGTTGCTGTTCTGGGCCGGCTGGGCCGGAGTGCTGGTGCGCCTCGATGCGGACATCGCCGGCATGGACAGCGGCTTCGATGGCGCCCTGCGGCTGATCCAGCTCATCGGCCTGCTGGCCGTCCTCGGCATCGCGGCGGCGGCGATGAACGCATGGCATGCATGGCGCGTGCGGGGTGGCGGCTGGTGGCGCAAGGTCAACAGCGTGGCCCTGCTGCTGGCCTGCCTCGCCACGCTGTGGTTCGTCGCCAGCCTGCACCTGCTCGGCCTGTACCTGGACTATTGAGCGGGCCGGCGGCACCCTGGACCGCGCCGGGCGGCCGCGTGCTTTGGATCGGTTGAAGCGGCCGCGCGATGCCGCTGCCACGACTTCGCACCCGAATTATTGCAGTGCCGCATGCGCCATGCCCGGGTCGGTGCTAGCGTCCACATGGATCGATCTAAATCGATGGCGAGAGTGGCCGCGACGACGCCTGCCGGGGCGCGACGACGCGGTCCCCGGAGTGCGGGCGAAACAAGAGGGGCGGGCAATGGCAGACCGGATGGCGCGATGCACGGAGGGGGCACCCATGCAACGCCGCACGCACGGGCGGGCGGGCGGTCTGCGACACTGGCTGGCCGGCATGCTCTTCCTGCTGGCGCTGGGCGCGCCGCTGCCGGGCATGGCGACGTCGCCGGTCACGCAGTCGCTGGACGCCGGCTGGCAGTTCCGCCTTGCGCCCGGCGACAAGCACGCCGTCGACCATCCGGCCGCCGTGCGCTGGCTGCCCGCAACCGTGCCGGGCACGGTGCAGACCGACCTGCTGGCCGCGAAGCTGGTGCCCGATCCGTACTGGCGCGACGACGAGGCGAAGATCCAGTGGGTGGGCCTGGCCGACTGGCAGTACCGCAGCAGCTTCACCGTGGATGCGGCCACCCTGGCACGCCGGCACGTGGACCTGGTGTTCGACGGCCTGGATACCTTCGCCGACGTCACGCTCAATGGCCACACGCTGCTGGCCGCCGACAACATGTTCCGGCGCTGGCGCGTGCCGGCGAAGGCCTGGCTGCATGCGGGCAGCAACACGCTGGAAGTCACCCTGCATTCGCCGATCGCGCGCCTGCAGCCCTGGCTGCTGAAACAGCCCTACGCGCTGCCCGGTGAGTTCGATTCGGCCTTCGGCGACGAGCCCGAGGGCAAGCAGACGGCCAATTACGTGCGCAAGGCCGCCTACCAGTACGGCTGGGACTGGGGCCCGCGCATCGTCACCGAGGGCATCTGGAAGAGCGTGCGGCTGGAAAGCTGGGATGCGTTGCGGCTCGCCGATTTCCATATTGCGCAGCCGAAGGTCGACGCGGACGTGGCGGAGCTGCAGGCGCAGCTGCGCATCGCGTCCGACGTGGCGGGCAAGGCGCAGGTCACGTTGCGCTGGCATGCGCCCGACGGCGGCGCGCAGTCGCTGCAGCGCGAGGTGGCGCTGAAGGCCGGCGCCAACGAAGTGTCCCTGCCGTTCCAGATCGCCCATCCGCAGCGCTGGTGGCCGGTGGGTTACGGCAAGCCCAACCTGTACGACTTCCATGTCGACGTCGCGCGGCATGGCGAAGTCGTGGCCAGCGCGGATCGCGAAACCGGCCTGCGCAGCGTCGAGCTGCGCCGGCAGAAGGACCAGTGGGGCAAGAGTTTCGCCTTCGTGGTGAACGGCGTGACTATCTTCGCCAAGGGCGCGAACGTGATCCCGCTGGACAGCTTCCCGAACCGCGTCACCACGGCGCGCATCGATGCGATGCTGCAGTCGGCGCGCGACGCCAACATGAACATGCTGCGCGTCTGGGGCGGCGGCTATTACCTGGAAGACGCGTTCTACGCCGAAGCCGACAAGCTGGGCCTGATGGTGTGGCAGGACTTCATGTTCGGCGGCGCGATCCCGCCCTACGACCAGGCTTACCGCGACAACGCGCGCGCCGAGGCGGTGCAGCAGGTGGACCGCCTGCGCGACCACCCGTCCATCGTGGTGTGGGTCGGCAACAACGAGGTCGAGACCGCGTGGGAGTCCTGGGACACCAGCCTGGATTTCCAGGCCAGGCAGGGCAAGGCCGAGAGCGGGCGCGTCGCGCAGGGCATGCGCGAGCTGTTCGACCACACCTTGCGCGACGTGGTCGCGTCGCAGTCGCCCGGCGTGCCGTACTGGCCGAGCACGCCCAGCAGCGACGACGACGGCAAGGCCAACGTGCTGGACGACGGCGACTACCATTACTGGAACGTCTGGTCGGGCAAGGCGTTGCCGGCCAGCGCCTACCTCGACGTCACGCCGCGCTTCCAGTCCGAATACGGCCTGCAGTCCTTCCCCGCGATGGCGACGCTGCGCAGCGTGCTCGAGCCGTCTGACCTCTCCATCGATTCGCCGGTGCTGCGCGCGCACCAGAAGTTCGACAAGGGCAGGGGCAACCAGCGCCTGCTGATGTACGTGGAGCGCGCGTACGGCAAGCCCAGGGACTTCGCCGCGCTGGTGTACCTCAGCCAGGTGATGCAGGCCGAGGGCATCCAGCTCGCCGCCGAGCACCTGCGCGCCTCGCGCCCGCAGAGCATGGGCTCGATGTACTGGCAGCTCGACGACGTGTGGCCCGGCGTCACCTGGTCGAGCATCGACTACTACGGCCGCTGGAAGGCGCTGCAATACCACGCGAAGCGCTTCTATGCGCCGCTGCGGGTGGTGGCCATCCGCAAGGACGGCAAGACGCAGGTGTCGCTGGTCTCCGACCGCACCGTGCCGCTCGATGCCGAACTGCGGGTGCGCGTGCTGGACATGGACGGCAAGCCGCTGTGGGAGCGCACGCAGGACGTGCACGTGGCGGCGCTGGCCAGCACGCCCGCCGGCGACTACACCGACGCGCAGCTGTTGCGTGGCGCCGACCCGCACCGCACGGTGGCGGTGTTCGAATGGCTGGCCCACGGCAAGCCGGTGTCGCGCCACCTGGTCTACTTCGACGACGCGAAGAACCTGGCCTTGCCCGATCCCGGCCTGCAGGCGGAGCTTTCGGCCGACGGCCACAGCGTCATGGTGAGCGCGCGGCACCTCGCGCGCGAGGTGTGGGTGGACTTCGGCGATCCCGACGCCCGGCTGTCCGACAACGCCTTCGACCTGCTGCCCGGCGAATCGGTGACGCTGCATGTCGACAGCAGGTTCGATGCGGCAGCACTGCGGCGCTCGTTGGCGGTGCGCAGCCTGTACGGCGCCACGGCAGCTGCGCCGTGAGGAAACGCATGGCCGGCACGGCGGTTCTTGCGCTGCTGCTGGCGGCCGGACCGGCCGCGGCGCAGACACCAGGCGCCGCAGCGCGCGCGTCGGCGCTGGTGGCGAAGATGACGCTGGCGGAGAAGGTGTCGCAGCTGCAGAACGACGCGCCGGCGATCCCGCGCCTTGGCGTGCCTGCCTACGAATGGTGGAACGAGGGCCTGCACGGCCACGCGCGCGACGGCTATGCGACGGTGTTCCCGCAGGCCATCGGCCTCGCTGCGAGCTGGGATGCGCCGTTGCTGCAGGCGGTGGGGACCGCGGTGTCGGTCGAGGCGCGCGCCCGCTTCAACGCGATCGGCGCCGGCCATGCGCACGCGCGCTACCAGGGCCTGACCATCTGGTCGCCGAACATCAACATCGACCGCGATCCGCGCTGGGGCCGCGGCCAGGAAACCTACGGCGAGGATCCGTTCCTCACGGGCCGCCTCGCGGTGGCCTTCGTGCGTGGCATCCAGGGCGACGATCCGCGGCATCCGCGCGCCATCGCCACGCCCAAGCATTTCGTGGCGCACAGCGGACCGGAGACCGGTCGCGACAGCTTCAACGCCGTGGTCTCGCCGCACGACCTGGAAGACACCTACCTGCCGGCGTTCCGCGCGGCGGTCACCCAGGGGGGCGCGGGTTCGGTGATGTGCTCCTACAACGCGCTGAACGGGGTGCCGACCTGCGCCGATGCCACGCTGCTGGACACGTGGCTGCGCAAGGACTGGGGCTTCAGGGGCTACGTGGTGTCGGACTGCGATGCGGTGGGCGACATCTCCGCCTTCCATCACTACGCACCCGACGATGTGCAGGCCGGCGCGGTGGCGCTGCGCGCAGGAACCGACCTCGACTGCGGCCACACCTACGCCGGCCTGGTCAAGGCCGTGCAACAAGGCGACGTGGCGGAATCCGCGCTGGATGCGTCGCTCGTTCGCCTGTTCACCGCACGCTACCGCCTCGGCGAACTGGGTGGCGACGCCACGTATGCCCGCATCGGCGCGAACGACATCGACAGCGCGGCACACCGCAGGCTGGCGCTGCAGGCCGCACGGGAGTCGCTGGTGTTGCTCAAGAACGCACGCGACGCGCTGCCCTTGCGCGGCGGCCTGCGCCTTGCGGTGATCGGTCCCGACGCCGACACGCTGGAAACGCTGGAGGCGAACTACCACGGCACCGCGCGCGCGCCGGTCACTCCGCTCGAAGGCCTGCGCGCGCGTTTCGGCGTCGACCGCGTGCGCTACGCGCAAGGCGCGCCGGTCGCGGCCGGCGTGCCCATTCCCGTGCCGGAGACGGCCTTGCGCACGCCGGACGGCGCCGCAGGCCTCCGCGGCGCGTACTACGCGAATGCGGATTTCAGCGGTGCGGCCAAGCTCGTGCGCGCCGACCGCGTGATCGATTTCGACTGGGACCGCGCAGCCCCCGCCGCCGGGCTCGACGCCCGCCATTACGCGGTGCGCTGGAGCGGCGAGCTGCTGCCGCCGGGGCCGGGCGATTACCTGCTGGCCGTGCACGTGGACCGCTGCTTCGACTGCAAGGCGCACGATGCGGTGCGCCTGTCCGTGGACGGCAAGCCGGTGCTCGCCGACGACGGCGACGGCACGCACATGCAGGTGAAGCTGCACTTCGCCGACGGCAAGCCGCATGCGCTGCGCATGGAACTGGTACACCAGAGCCGCGACGGCGGCGTGCGCCTGCAATGGCTGGCGCCGCCCGCGGCGCAGCTGGCCGAAGCCGGGCGCGCGATCCGCGCGGCGGACGCGGTGATCGCCTTCGTCGGCCTGTCGCCCGACGTCGAAGGCGAGGCCTTGCAGGTCGAGGTGCCCGGTTTCGCCGGCGGCGACCGCACCACGCTTGACCTGCCGGCGCCGCAGCGCGCGCTGCTGCAGCGCGCGGCGGCGTCCGGCAAGCCGCTGGTCGTGGTGCTGATGTCCGGCGGTGCGGTGGCGCTGGACTGGGCGAAGCAGCACGCCGACGCCATCCTCGCCGCGTGGTATCCGGGGCAGGCCGGCGGCACGGCGATCGCGCAGGCGCTGGCCGGCGACGTTAATCCAGGCGGCCGCCTGCCGGTGACCTTCTACCGTTCGGTGCACGACCTGCCGCCGTTCACCAGCTACGCGATGCAGGGTCGCACCTATCGCTATTTCCGCGGCACTCCGCTGTATCCGTTCGGCTACGGGCTCAGCTACACGCGTTTCGCCTACGCCGCACCCAGCCTGTCCACGGACGCGCTGCAGGCGGGCGGCACGCTGCAGGTGGGTGCGGAGCTGCGCAACAGCGGCCCGCGCGCGGGCGACGAGGTGGTGCAGGTATACCTGGACGTGCCGCCGTCGCCGCTGGCGCCCCGGCATGCGCTGGTGGATTTCCGGCGCGTGCATCTGGCGCCGGGCGAAAGCCGGCGCGTGGAGTTCACGCTGTCGCCGCGGCAATTGAGCAGCGTGGATGCGGCGGGCAGGCGCACGGTCGAGCCCGGCCGCTACCGGATCTTCATCGGTGGCGGCCAGCCGGGCGACGCCAAGGGCGTCACGGCCGCGTTCACCATCAACGGCAGCGAGGTGCTGGCACCATGACCCTGGATGCGCTCTCCCGACGCGACCTGCTCAAGCTGATCGGCGGCGGCGCCGTCGCGCTGGGCTTGCCCGGCATCGCCACGGCGGGCATGGCGCCGGCACGACCCAGCCATCGCCCGCCGCCCGGCAAGCGCAAGTTCTCCAGCGCCGCGGTGGAGGCGGAAATCGCGCGCGTGCAGGCCAGGATCGGCGATCCCGAGCTGGCCTGGATGTTCGGCAACTGCTATCCGAACACGCTGGATACCACGGTGCAGACCGGCACGCTGCGCGGCAAGCCGGATACCTTCGTCATCACCGGCGACATCGACGCGATGTGGCTGCGCGATTCCTCGGCGCAGGTGTGGCCCTACCTGCCGCTGGCGGCGAAGGACGAGTCGCTGCGCCGGCTGTACCGCGGGCTGATCCATCGCCACGCGGCATGCATCGCGATCGACCCCTACGCCAACGCCTTCCTGCCCGACCCGCGGGGCAAGACGACGCTGAGCTGGGCGCAGCACGACCTCACCGACATGAAGCCCGGCGTGGCCGAGCGGAAATGGGAGGTCGATTCGCTGTGCTGGACCATACGCATCGCCCACGGTTACTGGAAAGCCACCGGCGACCGCGCGCCGTTCGACGACGACTGGCGCGCCGCGATGCACCTGGTGCTGGCGACGTTCCGTGCCCAGCAGCGCAGGCACGGGCCGGGGCCGTACCACTTCCAGCGGGCATCGGCGGTGCCCACGGACACGGTGCCGCTGGACGGCTACGGGAACCCGGCGAAGCCGGTGGGCCTGATCTTCTCGATGTTCCGGCCCTCCGACGACGCCTGCATCTATCCGCTGTTCGTGCCGGCGAATGCCTTCGCCGTGGTGTCGCTGCGCCAGCTCGCGGCGATGTCGCGTGCACTGCACGGCGATGCCGCGTTCGCCGCCGACTGCGAGGCGCTCGCCGCCGAGGTGCAGGCTGCGCTCGAGAAACATGCCGTCATGACCGAAGCCGGCCAGGATTTCTGGGCCTACGAAGTGGACGGCTACGGCAACCAGCTGTTCATGGACGACGCCAACGTGCCCAGCCTGCTGGCCTTGCCCTACCTCGGCTTCTGCGCGCACGACGATGCGCGTTACCGCCGCACCCGCGCGCGCGCCTGGGGCGCACGCAATCCGTATTTCTTCCGCGGCACTGCGGCCGAAGGCATCGGCGGTCCGCACGAGGGCCTGCGCATGATCTGGCCGATGTCGCTGATGGTGCGTGCACTCACCAGCTCGGACGCCGGCGAGATCCGGCAATGCCTGCACTGGCTCAAGACCACCCATGCCGGCACCGGCTTCATGCACGAGGCCTTCGACCAGGACGATCCCGCGAAATTCACCCGGCCCTGGTTCGCCTGGGCCAACAGCCTGTTCGGCGAGCTGATCGCCGGGCTGGCCGACCGTCATCCCGAGCTGCTGCGGTAACCACCGCATCTCCCCATCCCTCGAAGGAGCCCACGAACATGGTGACCCGTAGACGATTCCTGCAAGGCGCGACGGCATTGACCCTGCTTGGCGGCCTCGATGCGCACCGCGCCCTGGCCGCGACGCACAAGCATGCCGGCACGGGTGCGCTGTCCCTGGCCAGCCTGCCGAAAAACAACGTGTCGAAGTACGTCGACATCTTCGTCGGCACCGGTGGCCACGGGCACACCTACCCCGGCCCCACGCTGCCGTGGGGCATGGTGCAGCTGTCGCCCGACACCAACAACTCCGGCTGGGATGCGTGCTCGGGCTACCACCAGGCCGATGGTTCGATCATGGGTTTCTCGCACACCCATCTCAGCGGCACCGGCGGTGCCGACATGATGGACGTGCTGGTGATGCCCGCGCAGGGCGAGGTGCTGCTCGATGCCGGCGATCGCGGCCTGCCCGACGAGCTGTACTACTCCAAGTTCGACGGCGCGGCGCACGGGCCGCACCTCACGGCGGACGTGGTGGCACATCCGGGCAAGGGCTATCGCTCGCGTTACGACAAGGGTTCCGAGCAGGCGGTGCCGGGCTACTACCGCGTACGCCTCACCGACCACGACATCCTTGCCGAACTCACCGCGACCCTGCGCACCGGCCTGCACCGGTACACCTTCAACAAGCGTGGTCCCGGCCATCTGCTGGTCGATTTCGCGCATGGCTACCAGGACAAGCCGGACATCCCGTGCAAGGTCACCGACGCCGAGCTGCGTGTGGTCGGCAAAGACACCCTGGTCGGCGGCCGTCGCGTGCACGAATGGGCCGATGGCCGCTACATCTACTTCGCGATGAAGCTGTCGCGACCGTTCTCGCATGCCGGGCTGTATTCGGATGACAAGCCGCTGCCTGCCGGCGCGACCGAGGCCAAGGGCAACAGCCTCAAGGCCGCCCTGCACCTGGACGACGCCGCGAAGGCGCCCTTGCTGGTCAAGGTGGGGCTCTCCGCCGTGGACATCGAAGGCGCCCTGCGCAATCTCGAAACGGAACTGCCCGACTGGGATTTCGAGCGCGTGCAGCGCGCGGCAGCCCAGCAGTGGGAGCAGGAGCTTTCGCGCATCCGCATCGAAAGCCAGTCCGGCGTGGTGCTGAAGACGTTCTACAGCTCGCTCTACCACACGATGGTCGCGCCCACGCTGTTCGACGACGTCGATGGCCGCTATCGCGGCATGGACCTCAAGGTGCACCAGTTGCCGCAGGGCGCGCATACCTACAGCACGTATTCGCTGTGGGACATCTACCGTGCGCTGCATCCGCTGTACACGCTGTTCCAGCCGGAACGCGTCCCCGACTTCGCCAACGACCTGATCCGCCAGGCGAACGAAAGCCCGCAAGGGCCGACGGTGTGGCCGCTGCAGGGCGTGGAGACCGGTACCATGATCGGCTACCACTCCATCGTCCTGCTCGCCGAGGCGCAGGCCAAGGGCTACGCCGGCATCGATTTCGACAAGGCCTGGCCGGTCTTCCGCAAGCGCGCCTTCGACGACGATTGGCGTGGCCTGCCGTATTACCGCAAGCTCGGCTACATCCCCAGCGACAAGGAGGGCGAGGCGGTCAGCAAGACGCTGGAATACTCCTACGACGACTGGGCGATGGCGCGCCTTGCCGATGCCGTGGGGCAGCACGCGGATGCCGAGGCGCTGCGCAAGCGTTCGCGCAACTACCGCAATGTGTTCGATACCAAACTCACCTTCATGCGCCCGCGCGACAGCGCCGGCAAGTGGATCGAGCCGTTCGACCCGCGTGAAATGGGGCACTTCGAGAAGTGGCGCGACTTCACCGAGTCCAACCCCTGGGAAGCCACCTTCCTCAACCAGCACGACCTGTACGGCTACATGCCGATGTTCGGCGGTGTGGCGGCGTTCGAACGCAAGCTGGATGAACTCTTCACCACCAGCTCCGAGTTGCCCGCCGATGCGCCGCCGGACATCGCCGGCATGGTTGGCCAGTACGCGCATGGCAACGAGCCCAGCCACCACGTGGCCTATCTCTACGCCTACACGGGCGCGCACTGGAAAACACAGTCGCGCGTGCGCTCGCTGCTGGAAACCATGTACCCGCCGCTGCCCGACGGCACCGCCGGCAACGACGACTGCGGTCAGATGAGCGCGTGGTACGTGCTGAGCGCGCTGGGCCTGTACGCGGTGGATCCGGTGAGCGCCGAGTGGGTGTTCGGCAGTCCGCTGGTGGATCGCGGCGAGGTGGCGGTGGGCGAGGGCAAGAAGCTCATCGTCGAAGCGAAGGGCAACGGTCCGGGCAAGCCCTACATCCAGTCGGTGACGTGGAACGGCAAGCCGTGGACGAAGAGCTGGATCAGCCATGCGGACCTCGCCGCCGGCGGCACGCTGGTATTCGAGATGGGCGGCACGCCGAACAAGAAGTTCGGCGCCGCGGCGGAAGACCGCCCGCCGTCATTCGGCCGTCTGGCCGGCAAGGGCGAGGTCTGAGCGATGCAGTTAAAGCTGCATCGCCTGGGCCTGCTGCTCGCCTGTGCCTGCGCCAGTCTCGCCACACACGCTGCGACGCCGGCCGTCGCAGCGGCGCCCGCGGAAACTGCGCCTGCCGAGGCGCAGCGCATGCAGTGGTTCGCCGACGCGAAGTTCGGCATCTTCATCCACTACGGCATCTACGCGGTGGACGGCATCGACGAGTCGTGGTCGTTCTTCGACGGCTACGTCAGCTACGACCACTACATGCGGCAGCTCAAGGGCTTCACTGCGGCGGACTACCACCCGCAGGCCTGGGCCGACCTGATCCGCGAAAGCGGCGCGCGCTACGCGGTGCTCACCGCCAAGCACCACGACGGCGTGGCGCTGTGGGATACGGCGCAAGGCCTCAACGTGGTGAAGGACACGCTGGCGAAGCGCGACCTGGTCGGGCCGTTCGTGCAGGCGCTGCGCAAGGACGGCCTCAAGGTGGGCCTGTACTTCTCGCTGATCGACTGGTCGTACAAGGACTACCCCGGCTTCACCAAGGCCGAGTCGCGCTACGACGCCAAGGCCGATCCCGCGCGCTGGAACCGCTTCGTGCAGTACTACCAGGGCCAGCTGAGGGATCTCTCGCAACGCTACAACCCCGATCTTTACTGGTTCGACGGCGACTGGGAGCACAGCGCCGCCGAATGGCACGCGAAGCAGGACCGCGAGATGCTGCTGGCGCGCAACCCGGGCGCGATCATCAACTCCCGCCTCGCGGGCTACGGCGACTACGCCACGCCGGAGCAAGGCGTGCCGATCACGCGGCCGCCCCAGAAATACTGGGAGCTGTGCCTGACCATGAACAACTCCTGGGGCTGGCAACCCAACGACCATCACTTCAAGAGCGCCAACCAGCTGATCCGCATCCTCGCCGACACGATCGGCATGGGCGGCAACCTGCTGCTCGACATCGGCCCGCGCGCCGACGGCACCATCCCCGCGCCGGAGGTCGACACGCTGAAGCAGATCGGCCGCTGGACGCACAAGCACGCCGAGGCGATCTACGGCACGCAGGCCGGCATTCCCAAGGACTATTACGCCGGCTCCAGCACGCTGTCGAAGGACGGCCGCACGCTGTACCTGTTCGTGGACGGCCGGCCGAACGGCCCGGTGCTGGTGAAGGGCCTGATGAACCGCGTGCTGCATGCGCGCGTGGTGGGCAACGGCACCACGCTGGACACCCAGGTGGTGGGCAAGCCGTACTGGAGCAAGGTGCCTGGCCTGCTCTACGTCACCGTGCCCCCCGCCGCGCTGGATCCGGAGGTCACCGTGCTGGCGCTCACCCTGGACGGCCCGGTGCGCCTGTTCCACGACGAAGTGAAGCCGATCGAGAGCAACTGAGCCGTGGCGGATTGCGCATGGCGCTGCCGAGGTTTCGTGCGGCGGCGGCCTGCCAGACGGAGGTGACCGCCATATTGCAATGCCGCTTGCATCGTTCATGGGTGAGTGATAGTTTCAAATATGAATCGATCTAAACCGGACGGGGATGGTCCGGTCGCGGCAGCAGGGAAAGAAAAAAAGCGGGTGTTGCGCGGCGTTTTGCGGGCCACGGCACGCGATGTCGCGATTGATTGACACGATCCAAAAAGTGTTCCTTGGTCGCCAGACCTGATTGACGAAAGGCCGGGAAGCAGGGGCTCTTCCGGCCACGCAACAACACAGACAACAAACATGCTTGAGGGAGGGGTTTCCATGCGTCATGCCATCGCATTGCGTCGCAACGCACTCGTGAGTGCACTTTCCATCGCCCTGCTGTCGCCGCTGGCCGCCTACGGGCAGACGGCGCCCACCACGGGCGATCAGTCGGCTACGACGCCGGCTCCCAGCCAGAAGAATGCGCAGAACCTGAAGGGAGTGGTGGTCACCGGCTCGATGATTCCGCGCGTGGAGATCGAGGGCAATGCGCCCGTGGTCACCATCACCGGCGCGGAGATCAAGAAGCAGGGCTTCACCACGTTGTGGGAGTTCCTGGACTCGCTGCCGCAGATGGGGCCGCAGGTGCAGGATCCGGCGTCCTGGGGCGCCACCGCGATCAATGCGCGTCCGCTCAACCTGCGCAACCTGGGTCCAGGCTTCAGCCTGCTGCTGATCGACGGCCATCGCGTGGTGGACTACCCGCAGTCGCTGTATGCCCACAGCAACTTCCAGAACTACAGCAACATCCCCACCGGCATGGTCGACCATGTCGAAATCCTCGCCTCCGGCGCCTCGTCGATCTACGGCTCGGACGCCGTGGCGGGCGTGGTCAACGTGATCCTGAAGAAGAACTACCAGGGCAACGAGTTGCAGGTGACCGGCGGCGGCGCCACCCGCGGCGGCCGCGCCTACGGCGACATCAACTTCTTTGGCGGCACGTCGGGCGAGAACTGGCACATCCTCTACAACGTGGAGAAGTCCAACCGCTCGGCGTTGTGGGGCATGGACCGCCCGTACCAGGACGCGGTGTCCTCGGCAGGCTACGGCGCATGGAACCCGGCCGACCGCCTGTTCGGCTACCAGTACGATGCGGCCGGCAGCATCGCGCTCTCCGCGATGACCGCTTCCGGCCAGTACATCACCCCGCCTGCGGGCACCTGCGACAAGTTCAGCAACTCGCAGCTGTACCAGTCGCACAGCGTCACGACCAATGGCACGCAGGTCACCGGCAGCACCAGCAACGGTTACTACTGCGGGCAGCCCGCCTTGTTCCAGAACTGGGTGCTGACGCCTGGCAGCCGCAACAACAACGGCTACGTGGCCGGCGAATACGACTTCAGCAACGGCCTGCAGCTCTACGGCTCGGCGGCCCTGTACGACTCGGTGGGCATCTCCAACACCCAGTTGTGGGGCCTGGGCACGGGCGAGTTCTACGACCAGAGCACGGGGCAGGTCATCACCCAGGCCGTCCGCCAGTTCACTGCGCGGGAAATCGGCACCTCGGGCAACACGCATGACCGCGAGCAGAACTGGAACATCACCACCGGCCTGCGCGGCACCATGTTCGACGGCAACTTCAACTGGGACTTCAGCCTCAACACCCAGAAGTACATCGTGCGCGAGGACTACACCGCCTTCAACCAGGCAGCCACGGACAACTTCTTCCTCGGCAAGCAGCTGGGCAGCACCACCGACAGCAACGGCAACACCATTCCGATCTACGCCATGAACTGGCAGCAGTGGTGGAACCCCATCAACCCGCAGCAGTACAGCCAGTTCTCGGTCAATGGCCAGGACACCGCGGCGTCGTGGCTGGACCAGGCGCAGTTCCGCATCAACGGCGACCTGTTCAAGTTCCCGTGGGTGGACGACTCGGTGGGCTGGGCGGCGGTGGTGGAAGCCGCGCACAACGGCTTCCAGCTCTCGCCCGACGCGCGCGCGTCGAACTCGGCGACGTTCGTGAATCCGTTCTATTCGGACAACACCGGTGCCGGCACCCGCCAGCGCTACTCGCTGGGCACGGAGTTCCGCGTGCCGATCCTGAATTCGGTGACCTGGACCATCTCCGGCCGCCTGGACAAGTACCACGACGCCAGCCGCGCCGACGTGGCCCGCACCTGGGGCACCGGCATCGAATGGCGTCCCTTCGACAGCCTGCTGATCCGCGGCACCTACGGCACCAACTTCAAGGCGCCGGACATGCAGGCGGTCTACCAGACCGGCTCCACCTCGCCGGTGGGCATCTACGAGGATTACCTGAGCTGCATCAACGCCATCAAGGGCGGCAATACCAACAGCACCTGGTGCAACGGCAACATCCAGCGCCCGCAGTCGCAGTACTACACCTCGCTGACGGGCGGCAGTCGCCTGCTGCTGCCGGAAACCGGCCACTCCTGGACCTACGGTCTCGTGTGGCAGGTGCCGGGCGTCGAAGGCCTGTCGGTGTCGGCCGACTACTGGCACATGGGCGTGGACAACTCCATCCAGTACCTCGGCAACGACACCGTGCTGCAGGACGAGGCGGGCTGCCTCACCGGCTACCAGCCGGTCGGCTCGGGCGGGCTGGCGGCGTACACGGCGCACGTGCAGGGTTCGGCGTATTGCCAGATGGTGACCGGCATGGTCCAGCGCAACGCGGACGGCACCATCAACACGGTGCACTCCGGCCCGATCAACGAGGCCTCGCTGTACGTGAGCGGCGTGGACGCCTCGCTGAACTACAAGTGGCGCAGCGAGGAATACGGCGACTTCACCACCAGCATCAACTACACCGACAACCTCTCGTACAAGCAGCGCGTGCTGGCCTCCGACCCGCTGCTGAACACCCGCTACAACAACGCGGCGAGCAGGGCCACGTGGATAGGCACCTGGCACAAGGGTGACTGGGACGTGTCGCTCTCCGGCGTGCGTGTGGGCAGCGTGCGTGCCAACAACTACGGCGGCTGCAACGTACTGCCCAACGGCATCATGCCGAGCCCGATCACGGCCAAGGCGGCCGACGGCACCGTCTACAACACCGGCGTCTGCACGGTGCCGTACAACGGCGGCTCCATGGTCGTGCAGGACACCACGTACATGGGCCGCGTGCCGCCGTGGATCACCTGGAACGGCTCGGTCGGCTGGCAGATCAACCCGGATACCAAGGTCACCCTCACGGTGTCCAACATCTTCAACAAGGTGGCTTCGATCCCGTACTACTCCGGTGGTTTCGAGTTTGTCCCGACCAACCAGTCCGCCGACGAGTACACCGGCCGCGAAATGTTCCTGTCGTTCGATTACAAGTTCAACTGATCCCTCTCAGGTTGAGCTTGTTCCCCCAGCCCCGGTTTCGACCGGGGCTTTTTTTGCGCCTTGCGCTAGCGCGCTACGCCCTGCCAGGCCGAGATGGTTCATCTTCTTCAGAAGGTGTACGCCACCGTTTCAGGGAGTACCTCAGATCGTCCTTGTACTGATTCCAGCCATAAGCCCCCGACATTTCGGGGTCTTGTCGTTTCCGAGCTTGGACGTTTGGGGGGCGGGTTTCATCCCCAGCCCTCGCCTGGGCTGCACCTAAAGAGCCGACGCCCCCCAGGGCTCTCTCGCGTCCCGCAGCTCACTGCTCGTGGAGAAAGGCCACAAGGCCTGCGCGACGCTTCGCGGTAAGCCCGCGCATGGCCGTGATCACGCGGCGTTCCTGCGGCGACAGCGCTTCGTAGTCGGAGGCCTGCTCGCCGACCCGTGTGGCCGTTTCGCGCCCCATCGCCAGCCAGTCCAGGCTGCAGCGGTATTCCCCTGCG
>Ga0187815_10000530_pt1 | contig 18377 bp, 14 predicted proteins | sample NC_S_5_FD_132962 | JGI IMG/M metagenome (GOLD analysis project Ga0187815, IMG submission 132962) | Wetland sediment microbial communities from Neuse River Estuary, North Carolina, USA - ASW-S_5 | ecosystem: Environmental > Aquatic > Freshwater > Wetlands > Sediment | place: USA: North Carolina...
CGTTGGTGATCCACATCTTCGACCCGGCGAGCACCCAGTCCGAACCGTCCCGCACCGCGTGGGTTCGCATCGACGCCGGGTCGGAACCGTGATCAGGCTCGGTGAGCCCGAAGCAGCCGATCGCTTCCCCGGCGGCCATCCGAGGGAGCCACTCCTCCTTCTGCTCCTCGCTGCCGTATTTCCAGATCGGGAACATGGCGAGCGACCCTTGCACCGAAGCCACGCTGCGGAGCCCAGAGTCCGCCGCCTCGAGCTCACGGCAGGCGACGCCGTAGGCGATCGGGCTGGTCCCCGCGCAGCCGTACCCGGTCAGGTGCATGCCGAAGAGGCCGAGCTTGCCGAGTTCGGTCAGCACGGACCTGGGCAGCATGCCCGCCTCGAACCAGTCGGCGATCTCCGGCAGGATTTGGTCGGCGGCGAAGGACCGTACGGTGTCGCGGATGAGCCGCTCTTCGTCGCCAAGCTGGTCGTCAATGCGCAGCAGGTCGGTTTCGGTTGCCATGGCGGCTCCAATCAGTCTCGTTGGATTCAGGGTAATAACCGGGTTATTCCTGATGACACCGTGTCAGCCTGCGGGCATCATCACACACATGAGTGAAAACAACGGCAGCAGCAGGGGCAAGCGGCTGTTCCGTATCCGGCAGGGGCGGATCGTTGCCGGCGTCTGCACTGGGCTCGCTGCCTACTTCGGGGTGGACGTGAACCTCATCAGGCTCGCATTCGGGGTACTCACCATCTTCTACGGGCTCGGCATCCTGGGATACCTGATCGCGTGGGCGATCCTTCCCGAGGAAGGCGAGCAGGGCTCGATCCTCGAGTCCTTCGTCAACAAACGCCGGCAGTGACCTCCACAGGCGGGGCGCGCCGTCGCCGTCGCTAGTCGGCGAGGACTTCGGTGCGAAGCTGCGCCCAGTTCATGGCAAGCACGGCTGCCGCGCACAGGCCCAGCAGGCCGGCCAGGCTCACCGCCATCGGTGCGCCGACGAGCTGAGCAGCGGCACCGCCGGCCAGGATCCCGACCCCCTGGACCGCGCAGAGGCCCGATTGCGCCACGCCGAATGCCCGGCCGCGCGTGTCCGGCTCGAGCGCCGCCACGAACGCCGGCGCGGCGGCGAGCTGGAACGCGCCACCCGCCCCGGCGACAACCCAGAGGGCCAGCACCACCGCGAGCGGCGGGTTCCATACGCACCCCACGAGCGGTGCGCAGGATGCCATGGCGAGCCAGCCCATGCTCCGGACCTGGGCTGACCGGGCGGTGAACCGCTGAAGCAATAGGCCGCATGCGACCGTGCCCAGCGGAATCGCCGCCATCAGCAGGCCGACGGTGACCGCCGTCCCGCCGAGCGAGTGCGCGTACGGTGCGGCAACCGCCTCAGGAAGAATGTAGAACCCGGCGAGCCAGCCGAACAGCGTCAGCGTCCGCAAGGCCGGGTTCCCGAATACGATCCGGATCCCGTCCGCGGAGACCGACCACATGGTGGGCCGCTTCCCCGGGGTCCGCGCTGCTGCCGGCCGTCGTTTCACCTCGATAAAAACGATAAAAGCAGATATTCCGAACGTGAGCGCGTCGATGCCCAGCGTCCAGTGACTGCCGATCGCGGCGACCACAGCGGCGCCCGTGATGAACCCCACGATCTGGCTCGCCTGGTGGGTGATGTTCCCGGCCGCCGAGCCGACGGCGACCTGGATTCCGCTGAGGATGTCCGGGATCAGCGCGGAGCGCGCCGCGGAAAACGGCGCGCCCAGCAGGACGGTGCCGAACAGCAGCGCGCACAACGCCCAGAACGGCATGCCGGTGACGGCCATCAGCCCGACCGTGAGCACGCGCACGAGGTCGCAGGCGATCATCACCTGGCGGCGCGGGAACAGGTCCGCGAGCCCGGACAGCAACGGACCGCCGAGGATCGGCGGCAGGTAAGTGAGCGCGTAGGCGAGCGCGGTGAGGAAGGCCGAGTCGGTCCGGCGGAACACCAGGATCGCGATTGCGACCTGGGCGAACTGGTCCCCGGCGAACGACAGGGCCTGGGCGATCCAGAGCCAGCGGAACTCCCGTACGGCGAACACATCGCGGTACGAGGCCCTCTCCTCGTCATGTCGCGTCGCCCAGCCCCCGTCCTGGCGCGCCCCAGCAGTATATTCCTGTCTATCACCGTAATGTAATCTCTCAAATACTTACCGTGTTCGACCAAAACGGCTTCCCGCAAGCGGTATGGTCTTCTAGAAGCCCCCATCGTCTAGTGGCCTAGGACACCGCCCTTTCAAGGCGGCGGCACGGGTTCGAATCCCGTTGGGGGCACGCGACCTTCACTGCCAGGCCCCCTTTCTGACGGATTTTGACGGTCGCGACTGGCTATGGGCGGTATGCTCCATTGTCTAGATAGGCCAGCTCCGGTACCGGGCTAGGCCGATCTCGGCAGCTTCCAGGCCTGTGGACTGCCTGTTTCCTGATCAGAGTCCAAACGCGACCCCATGGATTCCCCACGTTTCCGATCGGATATTAGGTATTGTTTCCCTAAGAGGGGTTGTGACCGCGAAGATTAAGGTTGGGTTGCTGCTTTGACAACAGACAGCCCCCCACGGCGCCTGTCATTCCGCAGCGGCATCAGGCGAGCCGACGAGGCCGAACCGTCCGAGAGGGGCGCATGGCGCCGTCGGCGGAACCTGTGGCTGGTCGTCGGCCTCACCGCCCTCGCCGCCATCGGATATTCGACCTATTCCCTTTTGCTTCAGTACACGGTCCGCACGCACGCCTACGACCTGGTGATCTTCGACGAGGCCGTCAGGTCCTACGCTCACTTCCAGCCCGGCATCTCGCCGATCAAGGGCTACCACAACTTCGGCGACCCGAACTTTTCCGTCCTCGGCGACCACTGGTCGCCGATCATCGCCACGCTTGCCCCGCTGTACTGGATCTATAACGGTCCGCAGGACTTGCTGATCGCGCAGGGCGTGTTGTTCGCGCTGGCCATCCCGCCGGTTTGGCTGTTCACGCGGCGCGCGCTCGGCGGCCCGGGGAACCGGAAGGCCGAGATCGCCGCCTACCTGGTGTCGATCACCTACGGGCTGAGCTGGCCGGTGCAGGGCGCGGTGGGGTTCGACTTCCACGAGGTGGCGTTCGCCCCCGTCCTGACCGCCGTGGGGCTGGAACGGCTGCAGGCGGGCAAGAAAAAGACCGGCCTGCTGGCGCTCGCCGGGCTGTTCTTCGTCAAGGAGGACTGCGGCCTGCTGGTGGCCGGCATCGGCCTCGCCATCCTGCTCATGCGCAAGCCCTGGGTCAGCAGGTGGATCGCCGCGGCGATGATCCCCGTCGGGGTGATCGTCACGTTCGTCGAGGTCTACGTGCTGATCCCGGCGATGGGCGGCCGGTCCGGCTACTACTGGGCCTACCAGGAACTCGGCAACAACATGCGGCAGGCGGCGGGCTACCTGCTGACCCACCCGCTCGTCGGGCTCCATGCCATGGTAGAGCCGGGTGCCAAGATCGACCTGCTGCTGTGGCTGCTCGCACCGTTCCTTTTCCTGTCGCTGCTGTCCCCGCTGTCCCTCGCGGTTGTACCGCTGCTGCTGGAGCGGCTGCTCAACGTGAAGTTCCCCGACTGGTGGCACATCGGCGACCAGTACAACGCCTACCTGATCATCATCTTGGTGTTCGCGGCGGTCGACGGACTGGCCCGGCTGGACGGCTTGGCGCTGCCGAAGTTCCAGTCTGGCTGGCGAACGGGCCGGCTGCCGCTCGCGGCCGCCGGGGTGATGGCGGTCGTCTCGATCGCGCTGGTGCCGCACTTCCCGTTCGGCAACCTGCTGAACCCGAACTGGTACCACCGCAACTGGAAACAGGAAGACGCGGTGCTGGCGGCCAACCATGTGCCGAACAACGTGGTCGTCGAGGCAGCCAGCAATGTTGCTCCGCAGCTCACCTCGCGAGACACCGTGCTGCTATGGGATGGTGACGGATCGTCGCCCTTGTTCCCTGACTGGGTGGTCACCTGCACGAGCGACGGAGAATTCACCTTCCCGACCATCGCCGACCAGATCGCGCGGGTCAACCTGCTCAAGGAGCACGGCTACGTCACGGTCTACTCCGTCGGCGGCTACCTGGTCATGCACAAGCCCGGGATCAAGACATGACCGCCACGACAAGCACGCCCGCCCGTACCCCCGCGGGGATCCGGGCGCTGCCGGACGATCTGGCCGGGCTGGTGCTGGCGCGGATGACCGTGGTGCCCGCGCTGGCCGCGCTGTTCTTCCTGCTTGCTGCATTCCCGCTGCTGCTGATCGGGGAGTTCAAGCCCATCCCGGTGCTGGTCTGCACGGGCCTGGCGATCGTCATCGGGGTGCCGCTCAGCGTGCGCCGGGTCCGCGTCCCGATCCGGGACACTCCGGTGTGGGCGCCGATCGCGATCGCCGTGATCGCGATCGGCTTCGTCGCCTTCGAGTTGCACTACCGGTCCGCCTTCGTGATCGTCACCCGCGACCCGGGCTCGTACATGCAGTTCGCAACCTGGATCGCCCAGCACGGCAAGATTCCGATCCCGGAGAACCTGTCGGCGTTCGGCAGCGCGCAGCACATCGTGCAGTTCGACAGCTTCGCCTACTACCAGGTCGGCAATCACGTCGTCCCGGAGTTCATGGCGGGCTTGCCGATGGTGCTCGGCACCGCGTACTGGTGGGGCGGCGCGTTCACCGCCCTGTCCATGAGCCCGGTGCTCGGCGGCCTTGGGGTGCTGACCTTCGGTGGCCTGGCGGCCCGGTTGGTCGGCCCCCGCTGGGCGGTCCCGGCGACGCTGACGCTCGCGGCCTCGTACCCGGAGATGTTCACTAGCCGCTCCACCTACAGCGAGCCGCTGGCCCAGATCCTGCTGCTAGGCGGGATCTGCCTGTTCATCGACTCCCAGCGGTCGCGCGACGATCGCACGGCCAAGGCGCTCGCCGCCCTGGCGGGGCTCGCGCTCGGCATCCTGCTGCTGGTGCGGCTGGACGGGGCCAGCGACACTCTGCCGATCCTGCCGTGGTGTGGCGCGCTCCTGGTGGGCCGCCGCCCGCAGGCGATTCCGCTGTTCGCCGGCTTCGTTGCCGGCACGCTCTACGGCGTGATCGACGGGGTGTTCCTCAGCCTTCCCTACCTGCAGCACAACATCTCCTCGGTGGCGCCGCTCGCGGCGCTGGCCGTCGTGGTGATCCTCGCCACGCTGGTGGGGGTCATGGCGGTCCAGAGCGGGGTCAGGTTCGCTCGGCCCCGCTGGCTGCCGGCCGCGGGAGCCGCTTTGCCGGTGCTGGTGCTGGCCGTGGCCGTGGCCCGGGTGATCGGCGCCCCGCCGCACATCACCAAGGCCAACTACGCGGGGCACGCGCTGGAGTGGATCGCCTGGTGGATGGGTGTCCCCATCATCGCGTTCGCCACGGTCGGCGCGGCGCTGCTGGCGTACCGGGTGCTGAAGAACAGGCAACCCGAGTGGGTGCTGCCGCTGATGATCTTCGGCTGGACTCTCATTGTGTTCCTCGCCCGGCCAGCGATCACCCCGGACATGCCGTGGGCGAGCAGGCGGCTCGTTCCCTCCGTGCTGCCCGCGTGCATCCTGCTGGCGGCCTGGGCGGCGTCGTGGGCGACGCGGTGGCTGCGGGAACGAGGCTTCGCCGGGCCGCCCGCGATGCTCTTCGCCGCGGTCTGCGGGATCGTGCTGATCGCACCGCCCGCGTGGATCGCTTTCAAGCCGCACCTGGGATCCGCCGGGGTGAGCCTGCGCGGCCTGGCGGTCCAGGACACCTACCACGGCGAGCTCACGGCCATGGACAAACTCTGCGCCGCGATCCCGGCCGACGCGACGGTCGTGGTCATCGACGGCAATGTCGCCGACCGGATGCTGGAGAACATCCGCGGCGACTGCGGCGTGCCCACCGCGCGGCTACGTGACGTGACCGCGACGCGGGTCAACCAGGTGATCAGCGGAATCGACGGGACCGGGCGGCGCGTCGTGCTGCTCGGCTCAGCTCTGAAGCAGCTCAGCGCGTATCGGGACGGAACGGTGAAACAAGTCATGAACCTGCACACCCAGTTCGACGCTTACTGGTTCCAGAGTGTGCCCAAGTCCACCACGCCTTACTCGATCTACGTGTGGATGTGGGAGCAGAACCGATGAGCCCTTACGTATCAGTCATCCTCCCCTGCTACAACGAGGAGGGGCACGTCATCGCGGAGGTGGAGCGCATCACCAGGGCGATGGACGAGAGCGGCTACACCTACGAACTGCTCGCCATCGACGACGGCTCCACGGACCAGACCCTCGCGAAGCTGCACGAGGCGTCACCGCGCTTCCCGCAGTTGCAGGTGATCCCGATGCGGCGTAACGGCGGTTCCGGCGTCGTCCGGCGCATCGGCACCCAGCGGGCGCAGGGCGAGATCGTCGTGTGGACCGACGCCGACATGACCTACCCCAACGAGCAGATCCCCGAACTGGTCCGGGTGCTCGAGAAAGACTCGATGGTGGACCAGGTGGTCGGCGCCAGGACCAGCGAGCAGGGCAGCTACAAGTTCCTCCGGGTGCCGGCCAAGTGGTTCATCCGCAAATTCGCCGAACGGCTCACCGGCGCGAAGATCCCGGATCTCAACTCGGGGCTGCGCGCGTTCCGCCGCGAGGTGGCGCTGCCGTACCTTCGGCTGCTGCCCCCCGGGTTCTCCTGCGTCACCACGATCACGCTGGCCTTCCTGTCCAATAACCACGAGATCCAGTACGTCCCCGTCGACTACGCGCAGCGGGCCGGCAAGTCCAAGTTCAAGTTCATCTCGGACGCCTACAAGTACATCCTCCAGGTGCTGCGCATGGTGATGTACTTCAACCCGCTCAAGGTGCTGATGCCGCCGGCCCTGACGCTGCTGGCGATCGGCGGGCTGAAGGCCATCTACGACGTGGTCGTCCACCCGGTGCACATCGCCCAGGACACGGTGCTGATCTTCATCACGGGGCTTCTTATCGGGTCGCTGGCACTGCTCGGCGACCTCGTGGTCCGTTCTCGAGCAGAGACGTGAGCGGCGCCACCGCGGCCCCGGGCGCGAAGGCACGCTCCGCCAGGGACCGCGCCCGGGCACGGGCTGCTCGCAGTGCCGCGGGGTCACCGGCGAGGTCGCGCAGCGCGCCCGCGAGTGCCTTGGCGTCACCCGGCGGTACCAGGATGGCGTTGTCGCCCAGCGCGCGGCGCTGCGGCGGGGTGTCGGAGGTCACGATCGCGCAGCCGGCCGCCGCACCCTGGAATACCTTGTTCGGCACCACGCGGAGCGCCTTGTCGCCGGTGCCGAAGATCCCTAGGCATACGTCGTGACCGGCGACCAGCGCGGGCAGGTCGCCGGACGCGACCCAGTCCAGCCACCGGACGCGCTCGTTTCCGTCCGCGGCCGCGCGGGTGGCGGCGTAGTCCTGCCCGGTGCCGATCATGGTCACCTCGATATCGGCGTCCTTGATCAGCGCCAGCGCCTCCCCGATCACCGGTGCGCCTTGCAGCGGTGTGTAAAGGCCGTAGAACACGACCCGCAGCGGCCCCTCTGGCCGCGGGGTCTGCGCGCCGAACCACGCCGCGGGCGCCCCGACCGGCACCACCACGGCGCGATCACGGTACCGGTCCGGCAGCGTCTCGCGATGCTCCTCGGTGTCCACGACGACGATGTCCGCGGCCCGCAGTGCCGCGGCGTCGATCCCGCGCAGCAGTGCCTTGCGCGGCCCGCCGTCGAGACCGCGATCCCGTCCGGTACCGCTGGCGGACACCAGGTGGTCGAGCACGATCGGTGTCCTCGGGAACAGCAGCCGCGCCAGGTGGATGTCGAAGTGCCCCAGGTACCCGACGGCCACGACGTCCGGCCGTGTCGCGCGCCGCGCCCGCCTGCCCTGGGCGCGCCAGGCCAGCGTCGCCCACCGGCTCGCCAGCCGTGCCGCGAGCGCCGGGAGCCGCCACGGCTGGGCCAGCAGCCGCACCCGGCTGGCCGTGTCCAGGCCAAGCGGGGCATTGCACTCATCGACCTCGAACCCGCGTTGGCGGAGGCCCTCCGCTATCGTCCCGATTCGGGGATGCAGCCTCGTGTCATAGGTGCCGAACAGCAGCACGCGCATTGCGTTACCGTAGCATTCCGGTCGATTTCATGAAGAACATACTCAGGTCTAAAGCCGTCCGGTGGGCATTCGTCGCGGCGACCCTAGTCGGCGGCGGCTACGAGATCGCCCGCCGGTGGCACGAGATTACCCATGCCCTCGGCCAGCTCAGCCCGCTGGCCATCGCGGGCGCCCTGGTCTGCGTGCTCGCCGCTCAGGTCGGCACCCTGCGCACCTGGCAGGTCCTGCTCGCCGGGCTGGGATCGCCGCTGCCGGCCACCGCCGCGGCTCGGGTGCTATTCATCGGACAGCTCGGTAAGTACCTGCCGGGCTCGGTGTGGCCAGTGCTCGCGCAGATGGAGCTGGGGACCATCCACCAGGTGCCGCGGCACCGCAGCGCGAGCGCGTCCGTGCTCACCATGCTGGCCTCCCTGCTTACGGGCCTGCTCGCCGCGGCGGTCACGCTGCCGCTCACCGGTCACGCGGACTCCTACCTGTGGGCGTACACGGCCGTCCCCGTGCTGCTCGTCTGCCTGTACCCGCGCGTGCTGCGCTGGGGCATGAACCGGCTGCTGCGGCTGGCCAGGCAGCCTGCGCTCGACCGCCCCCTGAGCGGCCCGGTGCTGGTTCAGGCGCTCGCCTGGTCACTGTCGGCGTGGGTGTGCAATGGCCTGCAGATTTATCTGCTGGTCCCGGTCCATTCGGGCACAGCGCTGCTGCTGAGCATCGGCGGGTACGCGTTCGCCTGGTGCGTTGGCTTCCTGGTCGTGTTCGCGCCGGGAGGCTTCGGCGTCAGGGAAGTCCTGCTGGTCACCACGCTCACCCCGCTGGCCGGGGCGGGCACCGCCACCGCGGTCGCCTTGGTGTCCCGTGTGCTGACCACCGTGAGCGACCTGCTGTCCGCCGCCGTGGGCGCCTCCTTTCATCGCAAGCCCGGGCTCCCCGAGCGCGTGAACACAGAGCGCACGAACGTCAGGGAAGAGGCGGAAGAGAAAAGCGACGCGGCTCGTCACTAAATCGGAGTCACTGAGTCGGAGTCACTGAACCGGAACAAGCAGGGACACGGTGATGCCGTCCGCCTTAAATGTCTGCCTGACCCGGTATCTGTCCGCGTGCAGGGCGGCCGTCGCGGCTGGCGGCAGCGCCTGGAACGGGGTGCCGCCGAGCCCGTGCTCCACCAGGTGGTTGATGTAGACCACCCAGACCCGGTGGGTGCCATACAGGCAGTCGGCCGGGTGGGCGCACTCGACCGGGGTGAGCAGCCCGGCCTGCTCCTCGGTCTGCGCCTCGAAGACGGTCCGCGGCGCCCGGCGATCGCCCAGGTAGTACTGGACTCCCTTGTCGACCTCCCACCGGTTGTCGTCGCTGATCTGGAAGGCGATGCCGTCGTCCGCCTGCTCGTGCGCCGCGATGATGTCCGCGGCCTGGGCGTAGTCGATCGGGATGTCGCCGGACGGGGCGGGATAGGTCCACCAGTTGTGCGCCTCCGGCTCCCTGACGGCGACCTGAGCTGTCGCTCCTGCCGCCAGGGGCAGCGCCGTCAGGACCGCGGCGACGCCGTACCGGGCGCTGACGCCGTACCGGACGGCGAGTGCCCCGGCCCTGGCGGTGACAGCCGCGACACCGGTCCCCGCCGCGGCGGCCCAGGCGGGCAGCGTGAAGATGAAATACCGGGTGGTCCAGTAGGAGACCGTGCCGTGCGAGACGATCCACACGCCGAGCACGGGGACGAGCGCGACGGCCACGGCGAAACCGCACGCCCGGCGGTACGCGGCCGGGCCGGTGATCAGCCCGGCCCCCGCGAGTACGAGCACCAGGACGGCGGCCGGCCCCGAGCTGAAGAGCTGGGGCCATAGCGTCCACAGCGCCGACCAGCCAGGATGTGGCAGGTTGTCCAGCTGCGACGACGCCTGCTGGCGCCCGGCGACGATCAGCGGGTAATTCAGCGCGACGGCGGCCGCGACGCACGCGGCGAATCCGGCGACGGGGAGGAACCGGGCGGTGATCCCGCGCAGGGTGGCGGGGATCGGCCGCCACCCACGTCCGCGCAGCGCCACGAGCCCAACGACGTGACCGGCCAGGATCGACAGTGTCACCAGGCTGGCGGCCCCGGCAGCCGCCAGGGCGAGTGCGTACCCGGCCCAGCGGTACCAGGTCCGGCGGTCCACCAAAGCGAGCAGGGCCAGCGTCGCGAGCGCGCTGAACAGCGCGGTGAACGCGTACGGCCGCGCCTCCTGCCCGTACCGGGTCACCGCGGGGATGAACGCGAAGATCACGCCGGAGGCGAGCGCCGCCACGAGCGCGTGCTCCGCGTCATGCCAGGCCACGAGCCGCCGGGCGATGAGCGCGACGACGGCGGCTGTCACGGTCATGGCCAGGGCCGACGGCAGGCGCATCGCGGTCGCGGAGTCGCCGAACACGCTGATCCATACGTGCTCGACCACGTAGTACGGCCCGATCACCGCGTCGGTGTGATGCAGCAGCCGCCAAAGCTGGGGCAGCGGCCGCGACGCGGCCGACCAGGTGGCGAGCTCATCGCGCCACAACTCCGGCCGTCCGATCTCCGTCATCGTCACGGTGGCGGCCAGGATCGCCGGGATGAGGGCCGCCGGGACGGCGGCTACCTTAGCCGGTCGCACGGGATGAACACCTTCCACCATGCGTGCTGGTAGAGCACGTTCGTGAGGTGCGGCTGCTGCACGCACTCGCGCTGCGCGTGATCGACGACCGAGGTCCACGCCGGAGACTGTGCGCGGCCGTTGTCGGTGACCCGGTAGTTGGCGACGACGGTTACCAGCAAGAGCGCGGCGAAGACCCCGACGGGCAGCCAGCCGATCGCGCCCGCCTTCGGCCGGAGCATCGCGACGATCGCCAGGTACAGCAGCAGCGCGGGCGCGATCACGTAGCGCGGCTGCACGACCGGCAGGTTGTTGACGATCTCGCCGAGGAAGACGATCACGCTGAACGCCCCGGCGACGATGGCCAGTGGCCAGTTCGGGTCGGTGAGCCGGGCCAGCGCCACCACGATCACCACGAGCACGACCAGCCAGGCGCCCGCGATGAGCGCGTCGTGCATGGCCGCGCTGGTGATGTGCAGCGGGGCCGCCTTACCCTCGGCGTTGGTGCCGGGCCCGCCGAGCGCGTGCTCGCCGAAGATGGCGCGCGGCACGGCCCGCGTGACGTAGTTCTTCAGCACCCATAGCGGGCTGGTGTACCAGTTGTCCGGCCGGTTGCTCAGCCCGCGAAGCTCCACGCTGAACTGGATCATGATGCCCACCGCCCAGCAGGCGGCCAGCGAGATCGCCGCCTTGGACCGGTCGGCGATCAGCCGCAGCACGACCAGGGGCGCGAACACCAGCGGCAGGATGCTGGTGGTCGTGATGCCGAGCATCACGACCACGGCGGTGATCTTGGCCGCCAGCCCGGCGGGCCGCCAGATCAGCAGCCAGAACACGCCGTACAGGGCGACGAACTGAACGGTCACCAAGTCGTTGTTGGCCTGCGTGTATCCGAGCGGTATGACCACGGCAGGCACCGACACCAGCAGCCGCAGCGGCAGGCTGCGGAGGTGCGGGCCGCTGGCGACGAAGGCGATGAGCGCGCACCCCGCGTACTCGAGCGCCGCACCCGCGGACATGATCGCCGGCGCGAACTTGACGCCGCCGGCCGCCAGCCCGATCGCGGTGATGGTCCGCGGCAGCAGGTAGTAGTAGCCGTTGAACTGTGTGGCGATCGTGGTCAGCAACGGTTTGTGCAGCGCGTCATTCAGGAGGTTGCCCGCGTCCTCGATCCAGATCGAGTTCAGCGCGCCAGGGCCGCCGGTGCGGGCCAGGCTGAGCGCGGCACCGCCGACGACGAACGCGATCGCGGCGAGGACCTTGCGCCAGGTCACGCTGGAGCCAGTCTGCTGGCGGAACACCCCTTCCCGCAGCCAGTTCGCCAGCCGGACGGCCGCCGCTCTCCGCCCGGTCAGCGGATTCGCCGAGCGGCCGGGCGCGTGTCGGACCGCGCCCGCGCCATCCGCGACGTGTGCCATTATCTCCCTTTCCATCCGGTGCGTCCGCGCCCAAGGTTAATGTGTAGTCTCTACCGCGCTCGTCGGATTCGAGATTCCTTCTGGAGAGTAACGTGACTAACGCGCCCCTCCGGGTGACGGTGATCGGTACTGGCTATCTGGGCCTGACCCATGCAGTCTGCCTGGCGGAGCTCGGGCACGAGGTTCTCGCTATCGACGCCGACCTTAACAAGCTGGCACAGGCCGCGGCGGGGAGCGCGCCATTCTTCGAACCCGGCCTTGAGCCGCTGTTGCGCAAGAACCTCGACGCCGGCCGGCTGCGGTTCACGAACTCCTACACGGAGGTCGGCGCCTTCGGTGACGTGCACTTCCTGTGCGTGGGCACGCCGCAGCGCGAGGGTGGCGAGGCTGACCTGTCTCAGCTCCACGCCGCCAGTGACTCGCTTGCCCCGCACCTGTTCAGGGAGAGCCTGGTGGTCGGCAAGTCCACGGTGCCGGTCGGCACGGCGCGCAAGTTGCTCGCCCGCATCCGTTCCTTCGCTCCGGCGGGGGACGCGGTTGACCTGGCGTGGAATCCCGAGTTTCTCCGGGAGGGGCACGGAGTCGAGGACAGCCTTACCCCGGACCGGATCGTGCTCGGCGTCCTGCGGCCCTCGGCGGAGGTGCTGATGCGCCAGGTCTACGCCACCCAGCTGGCCGACGGTATCCCGCTGCTCGTCACCGGGCTGGAGACCGCGGAACTGGCGAAGGTGTCGGCCAACGCGTTCCTTGCCACCAAGATCTCGTTCATCAACATGGTGGCCGAGGTGTGCGAGAAGTCCGGCGCGGACGTGATGGAACTGGCCGACGCGATCGGGCTGGACGTACGGATCGGCAGGAACTTCCTCTCCCCGGGACTGGGCTTCGGCGGCGGCTGCCTGCCCAAGGACATCCGGGCGTTCCACGCGGTCGCCTCGCGGCTGGGCGCGGAACCCCTGTCCACGCTGCTCAGCGCGGTCGACCAGGCGAACCTCGCCCGCCGCGACCGGGTCGTGTCGCTGGCTCGCGACGCTGCGCCAGGGGGCTCCCTGAAGGATGCCAAGGTGGCCGTGCTCGGCCTGGCGTTCAAGCCTGGCAGCGACGACATCCGCGACTCGCCCAGCCTCGACGTTTGCGGCCGGATGGCCGAGGCGGGCGCCATCGTGACGTCCCACGACCCGGTGGCGATCGAGAACGCGGCCCGGGTGCGCCCGGAGCTGCGGTACGCCGCCTCGGTCTTTGAGGCGGCCGAGGGCGCGGACGTCGTCCTGCACCTCACCGAGTGGCAGGAATACCGTTCCATCGACCCGGCGGCCTTGAAGTCCGTGGTAGCACGGCCTGTCCTGGTCGACGCCCGCTGCGCCCTTGACAAGGACGCGTGGGTGGACGCCGGCTGGACGGTCCGCTCTCCAGGCCGCGCGCTCTGAACCCCGAAGGTCTGCTCTAGGCGGTCGGCGCGGCAACTTGTTCCCGCCTCCGGAGCTTTCCGAGTGCGGCTGAGGCGAGGAAGCAGACCAGGAAGACCGGCACGGCCACGCGGACCTCGCGGTACTGGAGCGTGGTGATGCCGATCCCCGGCAGGAGCAGGCCGCTGATCAGCACGATCCGCCCTACCAGCCAGGCGTCGAGGCGTGAGGCCGGCAGCAGGGCCAGGAGCGGGAAGAACATGGCGTCGTACCAGGGGTACTGCACGATGCCGCCGAGAACCACCGCCAGCGCGCACACCGCCATCGGGCGTACCTCGGGGAGGTCGGCAGATCCCTCCGGCAGCCGCCAGGCGAGAATGCTCCCGACGATCAGGAGCGCGGCCAGCGTGACTCCCGCGTAGAGAGCCGCATGGTTGTAGAAGGATGCCGGGAGCGGGATGAACGAGTCGTTCGCCGAGGACAGCCGCTGCTCCAGCGACTTCAACGCCGCCCCGCCAGCGACGATGTAGCCTCCTGCCAGCACGAGGGTTCCCCCGGCGATCCCCCACGCGAGCAATTCCGGGCGGCGCCGTTCTGAGACGACGCGCCACAGGGCCAGCGCGAACCCCGCGACCGGGGCCGCGAACGTGACCTTCACCGCGACCGCGATGCCCGCGAGGGCACCCGCGACCACAGCTGCGAGCGCCGGGCGGCCAGTTTCCTGTCCCTCCCCTTGCCGGCGCAGCGCCCGTACGGCCAGCAGCGCCAGCGTCAGGGGAAGCACCGCCAGCAGATCCGTGTGCGCGCCGGCCACCATCCAGAAGAGCATCAGCGGGTTGACGGCCCACAGCAGCGCGGCCCGCGCCCGGCGCGCCGGATCCGGTCCCGCCAGGCGGTCGAGTGCCACCGCCACGGCGAGGTAGCAGACCCCGTTGATCGCCTTTATCCAGAAAGTGATCCACGCCATGGAGGCGCCGCCCAGCCACGCCGCGACGGTCTCCATGGCCGTGGCGGCGGGCCCGTACACCGTCGGCTGGGACCGCCACTCCGCCGGCGCGAGCAGTCCGACCGGATCGCGGCGCAGGAAAAGCTGCTGCGGGGTCATCATCCAGGGATCATGGCCGAGGACGACGATCCGCCCGTATTCCGCGTAGTTCTGCACGTCGACCGATCCCGCCGGCGGGACGAACACGAGCAGGACGGTAGCCACGCCGCACGCGGCCAGTATCAGGCCCGGACGAGGGCGCCAGCCGCGCCGCACGGCCGCGAGCCCCGCCAGCACTCCGGCTCCCCCGGTCGCGGCGGCGAGCCAGCAAGCGGCCTTCATCAGCCACGGAGTCAATGCGCTGTGCAGGCTAAGGTACGGTCCCCCGGGGCCGATGGGCGCTACGATGGCCTGGTCTCCGGACGCGCTCAGCGCCGCGAACACGGCGATGCTGACGGCCGTCATGATCACTGCCGATGCGGCGAGGACACGCTCCGCACGAGACCGGGGGAGCGCCGGTTCCCTTGGGCGGCGGAGCAAAGCGGGCAGGGCCATCCCAGGATTTTAATTAAGCAAATCTGAATTATCCGGTATATCTCGCATATTCCGCAGCTGGTTAGGAGCTGATCTGGACCTTGCTGTGGTCGCCGAGGATGAGCCGGTGGGCGCGAGGTACGCGGGGGGCGGGGGTGACCTCGGCGTCGTGGCCGATGAGGGATGCCTCGATGCGGCGGACCCCGCGGATGGAGGCGCCGCGCAGCACGATGGAGTACTCGATCTCGCTGTCGTCGATGGTGCAGTCGGCGGCGATGGCGGTGAACGGGCCGATGTAGGAGCCGGTGACCTTGCTGCCCGCGCCGATGATGACCGGGCCGACGATCCGCGAGCCACTGACCTGGGCGCCGGGTTCGACCACCACCCTGCCGATGATCTCGGTGTCAGGGTCGGTGGTCCCGTCGAGCCTGGGCTCGATGGTCTCCAGGACCAGCCGGTTGACTTCCAGCATGTCGGCCACGTTGCCGGTGTCTTTCCAGTACCCGGTGATGGTGGTCGACCGCACGTCCCTACCCTGGTCGATCAGCCACTGGATGGCCTCGGTGATCTCCAGCTCGCCGCGCCAGGACGGCTTCAGCGCGCGCACCGCCTCGTGCACGGCGGGCGTGAACATGTACACGCCGACCAGCGCGAGGTCGCTTTTCGGGTGCCGCGGCTTTTCCTCGAGCCGGATGACTGTCCCATCGGGGCCAAGTTCCGCTACCCCGAACGAGCCCGGGTCGGTCACCCGGGTCAGCATGATCTGGGCGTCCGGCCGCGCGGCGGCGAACTCCCCGGCCAGGTCGCTGATCCCGCCGACGATGAAGTTGTCGCCGAGGTACATCACGAAGTCGTCGTCACCCAGGAAATCGCGGGCGACCAGCACCGCGTGGGCCAGGCCCAGAGGCGCTTCCTGCGGGATGTAGGTGGCCCGGATCCCGAACCGCGACCCGTCCCCGACGGCCGCCTCGATGGCCGCGGCCGTGCCGCCGACGACCAGCCCGACGTCGGTGATCCCCGCGTCCGCGATGGCTTCCAGGCCGTAGAACAGCACCGGCTTGTTCGCGACCGGCAGCAGCTGTTTCGCCGAGGTGTGCGTGATCGGCCGAAGCCGCGTCCCGGACCCGCCCGCCAGCACCAGCGCCTTCATACCCGACAAGGTACCGTTTCTGCCGCCATCGGGCGCAGCGTTACCATCTTCGGGTGGACCGGCTAGGCATTGACGGCGCGTGGGTGTTCACCCCGCAGCTGCACCGCGACGACCGGGGCAGCTTCGCTGAGGCGTTCCGGGGCGAGCAGTTCGCCGCCGCCCTGGGATACCGGCTCGAGGTCGCGCAGGTAAACTGCTCGACCTCCGTGCGCGGGGTGATCCGCGGGATCCATTACGCCGACGTGCCACCCGGCCAGGCCAAGTACGTGACGTGCGCGGCCGGGGCGGTCATGGACGTGGTGGTGGACCTGCGCGCCGGGTCGCCGGCATTCGGCGCCTGGGAGGCGGTGCGGCTTGACGACGTGAGCCGGCGCGCGGTCTTCCTCGCCGAGGGACTCGGCCACGCGTTCATGGCGCTGACCGACCAGGCGACCGTCATGTACCTGTGCTCCACCCCGTATGCGCCGGGCCGCGAGCACGGTGTGCACCCGCTGGACCCCGCCCTGGGCATCACCTGGCCGATTGACAGCCTGGACGGCGGCCCGCTGCTATCGGGGAAGGACGCCGCCGCCCCCACCCTGGAGCAGGCACTGCGCGACGGCGCGCTGCCGGGGTACGACGAGTGCGCCGCCTACGCCGCGCGGCTGCGTGCCGAGACGCTACCGTTTTCCCCATGACGAATTTCCCCATGATGACGAAGGCCAGCTCATGAGGATCCTGGTGACCGGCGGGGCCGGGTTCATCGGCTCGCACTACGTCCGCACCCTGGCGGAGGGCGGCTATGAGGGGTTCGCCGACACCGCTGTGACGGTGCTTGACAAGCTCACCTACGCCGGCAACATGGCCAACCTGGACCCGGTGGCGGGCCGGTTCACGTTCGTGCGCGGGGACATCTGCGACGCGCGCCTGCTGGCCGAGGTGGTGCCGGGGCACGACGCGGTCGTCAACTTCGCGGCCGAGACGCACGTGGACCGGTCGATCGCCGGGGCAGCGGAGTTCGTCACGTCCAACGTGACCGGGGTGCAGGTGCTGCTGGACGCGTGCCTGGCCGCCGGCGTGCCGCGGGTGGTGCACGTGTCCACCGACGAGGTGTACGGGTCCATCGCGGCCGGGTCGTGGACCGAGTCCGCTCCGCTGGACCCGAACTCGCCGTACGCGGCGGCCAAGGCAGGCGGTGACCTGATCGCCCTCGCCTACGCGCGGACCCACGGGCTGAACGTATCGATCACCCGGTGCTGCAACAACTACGGGCCCTACCAGTACCCGGAGAAGGTCATCCCGCTGTTCGCCACCAACCTGCTCGACGGCAAGCCAGTGCCGCTGTACGGGGACGGGCTGAACGTCCGCGACTGGATCCACGCCGATGACCACTGCCGGGGCATCCAGCTTGTGCTCTCCCGCGGGGAAGCCGGCCGTGTCTACCACATCAACGGCGACACCGAACTGTCCAACCGGGAGCTGACCGCGGCGATCCTGGAAACCTGCGGCGCCTCCTGGGACATGGTGATCCCGGTGACCGACCGCAAGGCCCACGACCGCCGCTACAGCCTGGATGACTCGCTGCTGCGCTCGATGGGCTACGCGCCGCAGATCCCGTTCAGCGAGGGCCTGAAGGCCACCATCGAGTGGTATGCGGCCAACCGGCAGTGGTGGGAACCGCTGCACCGGCCCGCGCCTCCCGTGCCACCCGCCGGGACCAGCCGGTGACCAGGTGGCTGGTCACCGGGGCGGGCGGCATGCTCGCCCGGGACCTGACCGGCCTCCTGGCCGGCGTGGGCGAGCCCGTCACCGGCGTGACGCGCGGCGAGCTTGACATCACGTCCCCGACCGCGGTCTCGTCGGTGGTTGAGGCGGTCAAGCCGGACGTCGTGGTCAACTGCGCCGCGTGGACCGCGGTCGACGACGCCGAGAGCCATGAAGACGCCGCTCTGGCGGTCAACGGACGGGGCCCTGCCCACCTGGCTGCCGCCTGCCGGGACCTCGGGGCCACCCTCGTGCAGCTGTCTACCGACTACGTGTTCGACGGCACCGCACGCCAGCCCTACCCCGAGGACGCCGAGCCGGCGCCGCGCACCGCCTATGGGCGCACCAAGCTGGCCGGCGAGCAAGCCGTCCGCGCCGCCCTGCCCCACGCCAGCTACATCGTTCGCACCGCGTGGCTGTACGGCGCGCACGGCCCCAGCTTCGTCGCCAC
>Ga0187815_10000531_pt1 | contig 18366 bp, 18 predicted proteins | sample NC_S_5_FD_132962 | JGI IMG/M metagenome (GOLD analysis project Ga0187815, IMG submission 132962) | Wetland sediment microbial communities from Neuse River Estuary, North Carolina, USA - ASW-S_5 | ecosystem: Environmental > Aquatic > Freshwater > Wetlands > Sediment | place: USA: North Carolina...
GAGCACGCGGTCGACGCGCTGCGCTCGAAGTTCGGGCGCGACGCGGTGATCAAGGGTCTGGCGATCGACGAGGAGTGACGGCTCTTCCGTCTACGCAATCTTCTGTCATGGCCGGGCTTGTCCCGGCCATCTCGCTTAGGAGGGCACAGTGCTCGCCTTATCGGGATCGCCGGGACAAGCCCGGCGATGACAAGCTACGTGCTCACTTACACGGCTTATCCTTCTTCATCTCCAGCGAGGTCATGTCGCCTTCGATGGTGAAGTCGGAATAGTCGAGCACGAGCTTGCGCGAGATGCCGTTCTCGTAGAGTTCGAAGCCGATGACATAGGCCGGCGTCTGCTCGCCCTTGCGGATTTCGGAATCGGCCCTCTGGTCGAAATAGCTGATGGTCACCGGCCAGCGCGTGAGCGCGGCGAGCGCCGGCACCTTCGCCGCCGCGTCGGTCGGCGGCTTTTCACCCGGACCGATGGCTTTCCCGATCAGGGTGAAGGTGTTGTAGAGCTTCTCGCCGGTCTCCGAGCCGTCATAGACCGGCAGTTCGAGCATGGTCTGGCCGGCGCGCGCGGCGGCTATGATGCGGCGCATGTGCTCAGTCGGGAACACGGCGTTGCCCGGCATCTTCAGCGCCTTGTGCTTCGGCTTGGTGAGATTGATCGAGACCGCCTTGGCGCGCCGTTCCGCCTCGCCGTTCACGGCATCGGCCGCCCGGTCGTTCATGCGGTTCTGCGACGAGAAGCGGAACGCCTTGGCCTCGGCATCCTCCCAGGTGGTGGAATTCAGGTCGCTCAGCACCGTCTTGCCTTCGCCGGAATCGAGCTCCGAGAGCTGACGGAATTTCAGGTCGTAGCCGTCGCAGGCGTTGCCGGAGAAGTCGTAGAGGATACGGCCGCGCACCGATGCGAGGCCGCGGCTGCCGCTCGATTTCAGGAGCTTGAGATCGTAGACCGCGCGGTGCGGCGCCAGCACGACGCCGTCGACGGGAACGGCAGCGGCGGGCATTGCGGCCACGAGCGCGAGCGCAGCGGCCGCCAGCAAGGCACGCGGACGAATCGAAAGGGTCATCGAGACGGCCTTCTCCGAGGCATTCGGACAACGACACAAAGATGCGACAATCGCGGCAGGATAGAGGCCGTCCCCCAGAGCGGCAACCGCGCTTGCGCCCGCAGCGCCGATCGGACAAGGATCGCCCAGCACGCAATCAGAAGAGGTGAAGCCATGGCCGGATCCGTCGAACAGAAGCTCGCATCGCTCGGCATCGCCCTGCCGACGCCGGCCGCGCCAGTGGCGAATTACGTGGCCTTTGTGAAGAGCGGCAATCAGCTCACTGTCTCCGGTCAGCTCTGTTTCGGCTCCGACGGCACGCTCGTCGCCAGGGGCCAGCTCGGCGGCTCGGTGTCGATGGAGGACGGCGCCAAGGCGGCGCGGGCCTGCGCCATCAACCTCATCGCCCAGGTCAAGGCCGCCGTCGGCGACCTCGACAAGGTTGTGCGCGTCGTGCGCCTCGGCGGCTTCATCAACTCGGCCCCCGGCTTCCCCGACGGGCCGAAGGTGATGAACGGCGCTTCCGACCTCATGGTCGAGGTCTTCGGCGACAAGGGCCGCCATGCCCGCTCGACGGTCGGCGTCGCCGCGCTGCCGGCCGACGCCGCGGTCGAGGTCGAAGGCCTGTTCGAGATCGCCTGACCGGCCGGACACCCCCATGCCCCGCCTCGGCTGGCTCACCGCGCGGCCGGTCGCCCATCGCGGCCTGCACGACGCCGCGCGCAGCGTCATCGAGAACACGGCCTCCGCTTTCGAAGCGGCAGCCGCCGCCGGCTACGGCATCGAATGCGACGTGCAGCTTGCGCGCGACGGCGAGGCAATGGTGCATCACGACTTCGACCTCGGCCGGCTGACCGTCGGCAGCGGGCCGCTGTCCGCTCTCTCCGCGGCCGAGCTCAAGGTCGTCGACTTTCGCCAGACCGCCGACCGCATGCTCGCGCTTGGCGACCTGTGCGCGCTGGTCGGCGGACGCGTGCCGCTCCTCGTCGAGATCAAGAGCCGCTTCGACGGCGACCTGCGCCTCACCAACCGCGTCGCCGCCGTCCTGGCCGCCTACACCGGCCCCGTGGCGGCGATGTCGTTCGACCCGGGACCGATCGCGCATCTGCGCGCGGTCGCGCCCGCGCTCACCCGCGGCATCGTCGCCGAGCGCCATTATCGTCATCCCGACTGGGCCGGCATGAGCGCCGGCGAGAAGCGCGCCCTCGCCTTCCTCCTGCATGCGCCGCGCACGCGCCCGCAATTCCTCGCCTGGGCGGTGCACGACCTGCCGGCGGCAACGCCCGCGGTCGCACGGCTGCTCGGCCTGCCGCTGCTGACCTGGACCGTGCGCACCGAAGACGACCGCCGCCGCGCCGCCCGGCATGCCGATCAGGTCATCTTCGAAGGCTGGCGGCCATGAGCGGGCACCACGGCGGCGGAACACGCCGCCGGCGCCCGGTGTTTTGACCCACGGAGGGCAGCCGATGAAGCTCTGGACCGCTCTGCTTGTCTTTGCCGCCACGGTGGCCACGGCGCTACCGGCCGCCGCCGCACGCAAGAAGCCCCAGCAGGCGCCCCGTCCGCAGCAGTACATCGCCTGCACGCCTGCGGGCTGCCATCCGACGCCGCCCGGCTGCCATCCCGAGATCGGCTTCGACCCTTGGGGCAACCCGACCGGCTACGACATCGTCGTCTGCCCGCCGCGCCGGTGAAAAGGCCGCCCAATTTCCGATTTCAGGCGTAAAGTCGGGCTAGAACCAGCCCCGATGACTGTCGAACTCCGCATCCGCATCGCATCGTCTTTGGCCGAGGTCCCGGCCCCGGCATGGGATGCCTGCGCTCCGTCATCCACTGAATTTTCAACACGAGGACAAGTCGACAACCCTTTTGTATCGCACGCGTTTCTGTCCTCTCTTGAACAGTCACATTCGGTCGGCGGCCGGACCGGCTGGCGGCCGCAGCACCTGATCGCCGAGACAGCCGGCGGCGACATCCTCGGCGTCGCGCCCTGCTATGTGAAGAGCCATTCCAGGGGCGAATACGTCTTCGACCACGGCTGGGCCGATGCCTTCGAGCGGGCCGGCGGCGACTACTACCCCAAGCTCCAGGTCGCCGTGCCGTTCACGCCGGTCACCGGCCCGCGCCTGCTCGCCCGTCCGGGCGAGATGGCCGGCAGCGTGCGCGGGGCGCTCGGCGACGCGCTCGCGGAGATCACGCGCGCCAACAACCTCTCCTCGGCGCATGTGACGTTCCTGACGAAGCCCGAATGGGAGTTGCTCGGCGCGCGCGGCTACCTCCAGCGCACCGACCAGCAATTCCATTGGGAGAATGCCGGCTACGCGACCTTCGAGGACTTCCTCGCCGCGCTCAATGCGCGCAAGCGCAAGACGATCCGGAGAGAGCGCAAGGAGGCGATCGCCCCCGGAATCACCCTGCACTGGCTGACCGGATCCGACCTGACCGAGGCGGTCTGGGACGCGTTCTTTGCCTTCTACATGGACACCGGCTCGCGCAAATGGGGCCGGCCGTATCTGACGCGCGAGTTCTTCTCCATCGTCGGCGCGGCGATGGCCGACCGCATCCTGCTGGTGATGGCCAAGCGCGCCGGGCACTTCATAGCCGGCGCCATCAACTTCATCGGAGCCGGCACACTCTACGGCCGCAACTGGGGCGCCATCGAGCATCATCCGTTCCTGCATTTCGAGGTCTGCTACTATCAGGCGATCGAATATGCCATCGCGCACAAGTTCGTGCGCGTCGAGGCCGGGGCGCAGGGCGAGCACAAGCTGGCGCGCGGCTACCTGCCCAGCCCCACTTATTCGGCGCACTACATCGCCCATGCCGGCCTGCGCCGCGCCATCGCCGACTATCTCGCCCGCGAGCGCAGCTATGTCGCAGCCGCGGGCGAGGAGCTTGCGGCGGCCGGCCCGTTCCGCAAGGATTTGGTTGAGCAGGAGTGATATTCACAGTCATTCCGGGGCGCGAGCGGAGCGGGCGCACCCGGAATCCAGCAACGGTGCTGTGCACGCCGTCTGGAATCCGGGTCCCGGCCTTCGGCCGGTCCCGGAATGACGAACACGGGGGATGAGCAATGCCGAGCTACGATCAAAACAACATCTTCGCCAAGATCCTGCGCGGCGAACTGCCCTGCTTCAAGGTCTACGAGGACGACAAGGCCTTCGCCTTCCTCGACATCATGCCGCGCGCGCCCGGGCACACCTTGATCCTGCCGAAGGCGCCGGCGCGCAACATCCTCGACTGTCCGCCGGACGACCTCGCCCACGTCGCCAAGGTGGCGCAGCGGATCGCCAAGGTCGCGATGGGCGTCTTCTCCGCCGACGGCATCACCGTGCAACAGTTCAACGAAGGCGCCGGCGGCCAGGTGGTGTTCCACCTGCATGTGCACGTCATTCCGCGCCAGGCCGGCGTGATGATGAAGCCGCCCGCCACCGAGAAGGAAAAGCCTGAAGTGCTGGCCGAGCAGGCCAAGAAGCTCGCGGCGGCGCTCGCCTCAGTGGGCTGACAGGTAGCCGCCGAGGAGCAGCACCGCCTCGCCGACCAGCACGCCGGCGAGCAGCGAGCGGCGGATGGCGAGGAACGCCACAAATCCCGCCCCCGCGGCGCCGACCCGCACGGCGAGCGGGATCGCCGCCAGTTCGCCGAGCGGAAACAGGATCAGCTTGGCGATGACGCCGGCGAGGATCGCGGTCGCCACCGCACGCGACCACAGCACGATCTCGGATGTCTCGTTGAGCCCGCGCCCCAGGATCAGGCCGAGCCAGCGCCAGATCTCGTTCGGCAGGAAGCCGACCAGGATCAGCACCAGGTAGGGCGAGAGCTCGCCCGCGCCGCTCATGCGCGCGCCCCGCGCAGGCGATGGATCGCGTAGGCGACCGTCCCGGCGATGAGGCCGGTCCACATGATGTCGAGGCCGATGCGGAAATAGACGAGCACCGGACCGATCACGAGACCGAGCCCGAGCGCGAGACGATCGAGCATTGCCTCGGCATTGCGCGCAGTCGAGATCAGGATGGCGAGCGGCGTCAGGAACAGGAGCGTGCCGGCGAGCAGCGTCGGCAGCCCGGCGGCGAGGACATAGCCGACGAGCCCGAAGGTGATCGCCGTGGTCATGAAGCCGCAGGACAGGCCGTTGCAGAACGCCGGCCGAAACTCGCGCGGCAGCGACGGCAACAGGCGCAGCGACTCGACCCACATGCTGATCGAGGTGAAGTGCGTCGGCAGCAGCAGATCGCGGGTCCCCCGGCCCGGCCGCCGCAACAGCGGCAGCAGCGCCACCACCATCGGCAGGAGGCGCATCGCGCTCAGCGCGACCGCCAGCGCCGTCTCCACGAGGGTCGTGCCCGAGCCGAGCGCCGAGACGAGGATGACCTGGGCCGGCCCGGCCCAGACCACCACGGTCGACACCGTCAGCCACAGCGCCGACAGGCCGGCGTCATGGGCGAGCGCGCCGATGCCGACATAGGTGCCGGCGAGCATGATGACGAAGACCGAGGTCCACGCCGTGCGCATGCCTGCAAAGAAGGCGGCCGTCGTGCTGTGGAAGGTCAGGGCGGCAGGCATGGCGGGCCGGCACGTGTGTCACAGGCCCGCCGCGGGCGCAACGCCCGCGCCTGCATGCAGGCCCGGCGCAAATGCGGTTAGAATGCCCCCGCGACCGCGCGGAGGCCGGGATGAACTCGCCGCAGCCCTATTTGACCGTCGCCAGCATTCTCACCGGCTTCTGCATCTCGGTGTTCATGTTCCGCATCCAGCGCGAGCTGGGCGTGCGCGACCGCCATCCGGACTGGCCGAACTGGCTCGCCTGGGCCGATTACCTGATCGTATCGGCGATCGTCCTGTCGGTGCTCCTGGTGATCCTGCCGCTGGTGGCGGTGCCGGCACCCGGCCGCGCGATCTTTTCGGTCGCCGCCGGCAGTTGCGCCGCCGCCTCGATCCTGCTGCTCGCCTACCCGTTCGCCATTCTCGACCACTACCGCATCGAGATCGGCAGCTGGCGCACGCGCCAGGGCGAAAGCCCGCACGCCCGGCACAAAGGCGAGCCGCTCGAGCGCGTCATCGTCATGGGTGCAGGGGCGATCGCGGCGCTGGTGTTCGCCGCGATCGTCTGGATGTGGAACGGCTGACCGGCGCTCAGACCTTCGCCAGCGGCACCTTCGGCACCGAGCCGCGCTTGGGCGGCCGCGGGCGCGGCGAGCGGCGCTTGGCCTTCGGCCGCACCGCCGGCAGCTTCTCCGGCCGCGGCGTCACCGGGCCTTCGAGGAATTCCAGCCCGATCCTGTCGTGCCCGCCCTCGTCCTTGGTGACGACGACGCGGACGTGGCCGCCGTTCTTCAGGTGGCCGAACAGCACCTCGTCGGCCAGCGGCTTCTTGATGTGCTCCTGGATCACGCGCGCCATCGGCCGCGCGCCCATGAGCTCGTCGTAGCCGTTGGCGATGAGCCAGCGCGTCGCCTCGTCGGTCAGCTCGATCGTGACATTGCGATCGCCGAGCTGCGCCTCGAGTTGCAGCACGAACTTCTCGACCACCTTCGAGATCACCTCGGGCGACAGATGCGCGAAGGTGATGACGGCATCGAGCCGGTTGCGGAATTCCGGCGTGAACAGCCGGTTGATCGCTTCCTGGTCCTCGCCCTCGCGCTTCGAGCGCGTGAAGCCGTAGGCCGCCTTGGCCATGTCGGAGGCGCCGGCATTGGTCGTCATGATCAGGATGACGTTGCGGAAGTCGACCTGCTTGCCGTTGTGGTCGGTCAGCTTGCCGTGGTCCATCACCTGCAGCAGCACGTTGAACAGGTCGGGATGCGCCTTCTCGATCTCGTCGAGCAGCAGCACCGAGTGCGGATGCTGGTCGATCGCGTCGGTCAGGAGGCCGCCCTGGTCGAAGCCGACATAGCCCGGAGGCGCGCCGATCAGGCGCGACACGGTGTGCCGCTCCATGTACTCGGACATGTCGAAGCGGGTGAGTTCGACGCCGAGCGAGGCCGCGAGCTGCTTGGCGACTTCGGTCTTGCCGACGCCGGTCGGCCCCGAGAACAGGTAGCAGCCGATCGGCTTCTCCGGCTCGCGCAGACCGGCGCGCGCGAGCTTGATCGCGGCGGCGAGCGAGTCGATGGCCTTGTCCTGGCCGTAGACCACCGTCCTCAGCGTCTGCTCGAGATGCTGCAGCACCTCGGCGTCGTCCTTCGACACGGTCTTGGGCGGAATGCGGGCCATCGTCGAGATCGTGGTCTCGATCTCCTTCAGGCCGATGGTCTTCTTGCGCCGGCTCTCCGGCAGCAGCATTTGCGCCGCGCCCGACTCGTCGATCACGTCGATCGCCTTGTCCGGCAGCTTGCGGTCGTGGATGTAGCGCGAGGACAGCTCCACCGCCGCCTTGATGGCGTCGTTGGTGTATTTGAGCTTGTGGTACTCCTCGAAATACGGCTTGAGACCCTTGAGGATCTCGATCGCGTCCGGGATCGACGGCTCGTTGACGTCGATCTTCTGGAAGCGGCGCACCAGGGCGCGGTCCTTCTCGAAGTACTGACGGTACTCCTTGTAGGTGGTCGAGCCGATGCAGCGGATCGTGCCGCCGGCGAGCGCCGGCTTGAGCAGGTTCGAGGCGTCCATCGCGCCGCCGGAGGTCGCGCCGGCGCCGATCACGGTGTGGATCTCGTCGATGAACATGATCGCGCCCGGATAGGCCTCGATCTCCTTGATGACCTGTTTGAGGCGCTCCTCGAAGTCGCCGCGATAGCGCGTGCCGGCGAGCAGCGTGCCCATGTCGAGCGCGAACACCGTCGCGCCCTTGAGCACGTCCGGCACCTCGCCGTTGACGATGCGGCGGGCGAGCCCCTCGGCGATCGCGGTCTTGCCGACGCCGGCCTCGCCGACGAAGAGCGGATTGTTCTTCTGGCGGCGGCAGAGCACCTGGATGGTGCGGCTGATCTCGCTGTCGCGGCCGATCAGCGGGTCGATCTTGCCGTCGCGCGCCTTCTTGTTGAGGTTGACGCAGTAGGCCTCGAGCGCGTCGCCCTTCTTCTTGGGCTCGTCGCCGCTCTTGGCATCGGTCTCCTCCTCGGCGCCGCGCGCCGGACGCGCTTCGGTCATGCCCGGCCGCTTGGCGATGCCATGGCTGATGTAGTTGACCGCGTCGTAGCGCGTCATGTCCTGCTCTTGCAGGAAATAGGCGGCGTGGCTCTCGCGCTCGGCGAAGATCGCGACCAGCACGTTGGCGCCGGTGACCTCCTCGCGGCCCGACGACTGCACGTGGATGACGGCGCGCTGGATGACGCGCTGGAAGCCGGCGGTCGGCTTGGAGTCCTCCGCGCCGTCGGTGATGAGGTTCTCCAGCTCGGATTCGAGATAGGCGGTGAGGCTGCGGCGCAGCTTGTCGAGATCGACGTTGCAGGCGCGCATCACCGCCGAGGCGTCCTGATCGTCGATCAGGGCGAGCAGCAGGTGCTCGAGCGTGGCGTATTCGTGATGACGCTCGTTGGCCAATGCAAGCGCACGATGGAGCGACTGTTCGAGGCTGCGCGAGAATGTAGGCATTCAGGTTTCCGTGTTCTTTGTATTGGACGCCCCCCGGCGTGTCGGACGCCCCCGGCGCTTATTTCTTCTCCATCACGCACTGCAAAGGATGCTGATGTTTGCGGGCGAAGTCCATGACCTGCGTCACTTTGGTCTCGGCGACCTCGTAGGTGTAGATGCCGCATTCGCCGATGCCGTGGTGATGCACGTGCAACATGATGCGCGTGGCGGCTTCGTGGTCCTTGCCGAAGAAGCGCTCGAGGATGTGCACGACGAATTCCATCGGCGTGTAGTCGTCGTTGAGGATCAGCACGCGGTACATGTTCGGCCGCTTGGTCTGCGGCCGGGTCTTGGTGATGACGGCGGTGCCGGGCCCGCCGGCGCCGCCGGTGTTGCCGCCATTGGCGTCGCGGCGCTTGCGGTCGTCGTCGGCCATGCGCGGCCCGCCGGTCCTGGTCATCTCAATGGTCGAAGCGAGCAGCATTCCAAACCGTCTACCCCTTGAGCCGGCGCGACGCACGGCCCCCGCCATCCTAGCGACCCCGGGACGGCACTTCCAAGCCGGGATTTGCCTTTGAGCGAACCCCGGCAGGGGACAAGTGAGCCGGGCGCGCCGCAGTTCCGCCCCCCGGCTCAGATAGCCATCGGCCAACGGATCGCAACCGTATTCCCGCCAATTCGACGCTGTTTTTGCCCGAAATCGAGACACCTTGCGAACGCACTCGCAAGACATGGCCGCCATAGTCGGAACCGGCCGATCCCGGTCCGGAGCCGAAAACCGCCATGCTCGCCCGTTTCCTGCGTGACCGCCGCGGCAACGTCGCGCCGATGCTCGCCTTCGCCGCCCTGCCCCTGATGGGCGGGGTCGGCGTCGCTGTGGATTACAGCCGCGCCAACGCCGCCAAGGCGCAGTTCCAGGCGGCGCTCGACTCCACCGCGCTGATGCTGTCGAAGAACGCCGCCAATCTCTCGGCGAGCGACCTTCAGTCGGAGGCGACGAATTATTTCAAGGCGCTGTTCACCAACACCCAGGCGCAGAACGTCGCCGTCACGACCAGCTACAGCGCCAACGGCGGCTCCAAGATCCTGCTCAGCGGCAGCGCCACCTTACCGACCAACTTCCTCGGCCTGCTCGGCTACAGCCAGCTCACCATCAACGCCAGCGCCACCGCCACCTGGGGCAACACGAGGCTGCGCGTCTCCCTGGTGCTCGATAACACCGGCTCGATGGCGCAGGACAACAAGATGTCCGCGCTGAAAACCGCGGCGCACGGGCTCCTGTCACAGTTGCAGGCGGCGACGAGCAATCCGGAGGACGTCTACGTCTCGATCGTTCCGTTCAACAAGGACGTGAACATCGGTGCGGGCAACTATGCCGCGTCCTGGCTGCGCTGGGACCTGTGGGAGGCCCTCAACGGCACCTGCAGCAAGTCGAAATACACGACGCAGAGCAAGTGCGCGAGCAACGGCGGCAACTGGACCCCGGCCGACCATTCGACCTGGAACGGCTGCCTGACCGACCGCGACCAGAATTACGACACGACCAACGACGCCCCGCTCGCGGGCGCGACGCTCTATCCGGCGGAACAGTACGCCTCCTGCCCCGCCGCGCTGATGGGCCTGTCGAACGACTGGACCGCGCTGTCGGCCAAGGTCGACACCATGACGCCGGTCGGCAATACCAACCAGGCGATCGGGCTGCAGATGGGCTGGCAGTCGCTGACGCAATCGCCCTTCACCGTTCCGGCCTTCGACGGCAACTACCAGTATTCGCAGGTCATCATCCTCTTGACCGACGGTCTCAACACGGAGGACCGCTGGTATACGAGCCAGAAGTCGATCGACGCGCGGCAGGAGAAGACCTGCAGCAACATCAAGGCGGCCGGCATCACCATCTACACCGTGCAGGTCAATACCGGCGGCGATCCGACCTCGACGATGCTCCAGAACTGCGCCAGCGACTCCAACAAGTTCTTCCTGCTGACGTCCTCGACGCAGATTCCGACCACCTTCAGCCAGATCGGCACCGCGCTGACGCAGCTTCGCCTAAGCATGTGAGCGCGGCGACAGGCACCCGCGCCGGTCCAATCCGCGGGCCGCTGCGGGCGGAGAATTCCGGCGAAGACATTGCCGGGCCGGTGCGAACCTGCATCAGTTGCGGCATCACCTTAAGCAGCCGCTAACCACGCCCGCACGCTGTCGTCATCCCGTTCCGGCCGCCGCCTCTTGGACGTTAACCGGCGAAGCCTCTGACATCGCGAGCGGATGCGCCTTGCACAGGCGCAATTCGTTAATTTCACGGGCGCGATTTCGCGCAATTCGAACAAGTCTCGGTTCAATCTCGTCGCCTATGACGGATATCGGAACCACGTCTGTCCGAGACCCGACGTCATGCTTTCCCTCTGGTCCAAATTTCGCCGTGCGCTGCGCAATTTCAGCGCCGCGCGTTCCGGCAATGTCGCCATCACCTTCGGCATCGCCGCCATCCCGATGATGGGGTTTGTCGGGGCCGCCGTCGATTACAGCCGCGCCAATGCGGTGAAGGCGTCGCTGCAGACGGCCCTCGACTCCGTCGCGCTGATGCTGTCGAAGGACGCTGCGACGGTGAGCGCCGACCAGTTGCAGGCTAACGCGGTCAAGTATTTCAACGCCATTTTCACCGGAGCGAACATCGCCCCCGGCAGCGTCACCATCACGGCAACCTACACCACCACCGGCGGCTCGCAGGTGCAGGTGAACGGCTCGGTCGACGTGCCGACCACGTTCATGGGGGTCTTGGGCGTCGACAAGGTGACGGTAACGGATTCGTCGACCTCGGCGTGGGGCTCGACGCGGCTGCGTGTCGCGCTCGTGCTCGACAACACCGGTTCGATGTCGAGCTCCGGCAAGATGACGGCGCTGAAGTCGGCGACCAAGAGCCTGCTCAACCAGCTCCAGTCGGCGGCGAGCGTCAACGGCGACGTCTACGTCTCGATCGTTCCCTTCGTGAAGGACGTCAATGTCGGGACGGCGAACCGTAACGCCGCCTGGCTCGATTTCAGCAAGGACTGGACCAACCTCGCCGTCGGCGCGAGCGACTCGACGCCGGATTCGAGCATCGGTCCGGGCTCGTCCTGCCCCTACAGCTCGAAAAAGGACGGCTATACCTGCGTGACGCAGCCTGGCGGCTCATCGACGACCTCGACGATCCCGTCGAGCGGCAGCAACAAGGGCTACATCTGCCCGAGCAACAGCATCGGCTGTTATGACAGCGTCGCGAAGAATTTCACGACGACGCAAATCGTCGGCACCGGCTCGAAGGCCAGTTGCAGCGGTTACAGCAATTGTTCGTGCACCGGTAGCGGCTCCAGCAAGGTGTGCACGCAGACCATCACGACCACCGGCTACGCACACACCTGGTTCGTCGACAAGACGAAATGGAGCGGCTGCGTCACCGACCGCGGTTCGAGCACGCCGCCCGGAACCAATGCCGGCCACGACCAGGACGTCGCTGCTCCGGTCGCGTCCGATCCGACCACGTTGTTCCCGGCCGACCAGTACGACTCCTGCCCGCAGGCCATGATGGGCCTGAGCTACGACTGGTCGGGCATGAACACGCTGGTCAACAACATGTCGCCGAACGGCGGCACGAACCAGCCGATCGGCCTGATGATGGGGTGGCTGTCGCTTGCCGGCGGCGGCCCCTTCACGGTGCCGCCGATGGATCCGAATTACGATTATCAGCAGATCATCATCCTGCTGACCGACGGCCTGAACACGCAGAACCGGTGGTATGGCAACGGCTCGAGCACCTCGACCGCGGTCGACTATCGCATGCTCGACAAGAACGGAAACGGCACCTGCGCCAACATCAAGGCGGCGAAGATCACGATCTACACGATCCAGGTCAACACCGACGGCGACCCCACCTCGACCATGCTGCAGAACTGCGCCACCGACTCGAGCAAATTCTTCCTGCTGACCTCGTCGAACCAGATTTCGGCGACGTTCCAGCAGATCGGCACCAACCTGACGCAGCTGCGCGTCGCGAAATAGCGGCCACCGCCGCCCGCAAAACAAAAGCCCGGCTCGACGAGCCGGGCTTTGTCATTCCACACACACCGAACGCAACTCTCGCGACGCGACGGACGCTACCGACGCAGAACGCTAAGAACGCACGACGCTACGAACCCGTTACTTGGCCTTGGCCAGGATCGCCTCGAACGGCTTGTAGGTCTCCTTGGCGAGATCGGCGTAGAGCTCGCCGATCTTCGACGCCTTGGCGACGAAGCCCTCATAGGCGGTCTTGGCGTAATCGGTCTGCACCTCGAACACCTTGTCCAGCGACTTGACGCCGAACATCTTCTCGAGCGCAGCGGTGCCATCCTCGAAGCTCTTCTTCGAGTAGTCGGCCACTTCCACGGCGATCGCCTGGGTGCCCTTGGTCAGCGCGCCGAACGACTTGAGCGCGACGTCCATATTCTCTTTGCCGACCTGCTGGAGGTCCTCGAAATTCTTCACCATGGTCTACCTTTCCCGGCCCGCCTGTCGCGGCGCCATGACTGCTGAATTGCCAAGCCCAGGGTTCTTGCCCGGGAATAAAACCAATATATTGCGCTGCACAATTCTGTCAAGGGTAATGCCGCACCGCAAAAAGTTCCATGAAATCCGATGGTTACATTTAAGGCTTTGGTAACCTTGCTTACCTACCGTAAATCCAAGCCGCGCGGGCGGCTATCCGGCCGATCGCTATAATGTAGCCATGATGGCGCGCCCTATGGGGCCGCCACCAAACGGGGTTTGAGGGGAGCGCGAATGCTGGGGTGCGGAGCGAGTGTCCATCGCAGCCTCCGCTGGGGCGCCCTGGGCCTGGCCGGGCTTGTTCTCGCGACCACGATTACTGCCGACGCCGACGCCCGGACCCGTCATCGCCGCGGCCATCGCCCCAGCCAGCAGCAGACCTACAGCCCGCCGGTCTCGACCATCGTGGTCGACGCCAACACCGGCACGGTCCTGCAGGCGACCAATCCGGACGCGACGCGTCACCCCGCCTCCCTCACCAAGATGATGACGCTCTATATGCTGTTCGAGCGTCTGCAGGCCGGCAAGCTGACGCTGGCCTCGGAACTGCCGGTCTCGGCGCACGCGGCGGCGCAGGCGCCGTCGAAGCTCGGCCTCAAGCCCGGCGACAGCATCCGGGTCGAGAACGCCATCAAGGCGGTGGTCACGAAATCGGCGAACGACGTCGCCGTCGTCATCGGCGAGGCGCTCGGCGGCGACGAGCCGAGCTTCGCGCGCATGATGACGGCGAAAGCGCGCGCGCTCGGCATGAACAACACGGTCTACCGCAACGCCTCGGGCCTGCCGGACGATGCGCAGGTCACCACCGCACGCGACCAGGCGATCGTCGGTCGCGCGCTGCGCGACCGTTTCCCGCAATATTATCATTACTTCTCGACGCGGGCCTTCGACTTCCGCGGCCGCACCGTGCGTGGCCACAATCGCCTGCTCGGGAGCGTCGACGGCGTCGACGGCATCAAGACCGGCTATATCCGCGCTTCCGGCTTCAACATCGTCACCTCCGTGCATCGCGGCAACCGCTACGTCGTCGCGGTCGTGTTCGGCGGCCGCACCGCGCGCGCACGCGACGCCAAGGTCGAAACGCTGATCGCCCAGAATTTCGACAAGGCTTCGAACCGGCGCGCGCCGGCCGATATCCCGGTCGCCAAGGTCGAGCCGAAGGCGGAGCCCGTTATGGCTGCCATTCCGCTGCCGATGCCCGCCCCGGTCAGGACCGCCGAGGCGGCTCCGGTCAGCAACGAGCAGGCCGTCGCCGTCGACCCGCCGTCGGTCGGTTCGACCGCGCCGATCAAGCCCAACACGGTGAAGACCTTCGTCGTCCAGCCGGGCAACTTCCGAACCGCCTCGCTGACGCCGCCGGCGCCGGAGACGTCGCATCTGGCGCCCGCGCCGGCCGCCAGCCAGCCCACGCGCATCACCCAGGTCGCGACCGTCAGGAGCGACCTGCCGCCGCTGCCGCCGACGGGCAGCCGTCCCGGCATCCTCGGCACCCTGCCCGCCAAGGTCGCCTCCGCCGGCGGCACTGTGCCGGTGCCCGACACGTCGTCCAGCGAGCCGGCCGATTCAGCCGCACGGCACAGCGGCTGGATGATCCAGGTTGGCGCCTTCGACGACGAGAAGGATGCCAAGCACCGGCTCGATGCCGCGCAGGGCAAGGCCAAGCACCTGCTCGGCAGGGCCGACCCGTTCACCGAGAAAGTGAACAAGGGCAGGAAGTCGCTCTACCGCGCCCGTTTTGCCGGGCTGGGCAAGGACCAGGCCGAGGCCGCCTGCAAGCACCTCAAGCACAGCGACATCCCCTGCATGATGCTCAAGAACTGACGCGGTTTGCGCCGCGCTGCGAATGGCCGGGCCCCGTCCCGGCCATTGTCGTTCGCGGCAGGGCCGACCGGGTGACGAAGTATTCACCACAATGCCCTATCAACACCTTCCATAAGAACGAGAACAGGGTCGCGGTCGAACGGGAGCCGAGTGTCGAGTTGCGTGCGGAGTAGCTTCAGCGATGGCGGCGCAGAAGAGTGTCTTTGGCTTCGTTGACCCGGGTCGCGAGATACGTCGACCCCCCTTGGTCGGGATGCAGTTTCTTCATGAGCGACCGATGCGCCCGCGAGATCTCGTCGGCGGTGGCGCCCGGCTGCAGGCCAAGGATCTGATAGGCCTCGTTGTCCGCCATTTTGCCGGTGGGCGCGAAGCCGCGCCCCGCTGTCGCATCGCGCTGCGCGTGTTCACTCCAGGCGGGATCGCGGCGGTCAAGATACGCCAGCAGTAGCGCCCGGCTCTCCTCGTCGAGGCCCGGCAGCAACGCGGCCAGCGATGCCACGTCCATCGAGTCGAGGTCGCGGCCCTGCTGCGGGCCGCCGGTGAAGCGGCCGCGCATCCTGCCGCTGTCGTGATCGAGCTCCATCTCGAGCATGCCCGAGCGCACGCGCGAGGTCTGGCCCGAGCTCTTTTTCGTGCGCCGGGAAAAGCCGGCCGGCCCGAACGGCAGCCAGCCGAGCAGGCCGAGGCCGAAGACGCCAAGCGGAATGGCGACGTTGATCTCACCGCGCATGCCCAGGAAGACGGCCATGGCGACCGAGATGAGGCCGCCGGCCGCCTTCGTCACGCGCGCGGCGATCTTCGGATCGACCCGGGAGATCACATTGAGCGCCCACAGACCGACCACCAGCGCCAGGATGCCGAGAATGAGGATGGGCATGACTTAGCGGAGCTGCGCCAGCAGCGCCTGCGCGGCGGGCGAGGCGCGCGACGACAGCGCGGCAAGCGCCTTGCGCCCGCCGGCGGCATAGGCGGCGACCGCGCGCAGCAATTCGCCCAGTTCCTGCGCTGCGCCGGCGTCGAAGCGGCACCAGGCGCCGTGCGACAGACGCGCGATCTCGCGGAAGGCGTTTTCCGCCACCGGATCGTGGCCCTCCTGGAACATGAACACCGGCACACCGAGCAGGCCGAGCTCGCCAGCGCTGGCGCAGAGCGCATCGATCGGCTCTTCCATCGCGTCCCCGACGAAGACCAGCGCCTGCACGCGCTTTCGGCCGTGCTCGGCGCGCGCGTGCGAGAGCACCCGGCCGATCTGGGTCTGACCGCCGCGGCAGTCGATGCGCGACATCAGCGCCGCGAGCTTGCCGCTGTCGGCAACCCAGCCGGAGGCGCGGCATTCGTTGAGGCTGCGGAAATAGACGAGCTGGATGTCGAGGCCGCCGATCGCCGCTGCCTCGCGGAACATGCCAGCCTGCAGCGTGCAGGCGGTGTCCCAGGTCGGCTGACGACTCATGGTGGCATCGAGGGCGAAGATCAGCCGCCCGCGCGCGGCATGCGGGGCCGTCGCGGGGCCGAGCGACTTCACCTTGTCGAGGAAGGCGTCGATCTCGGCACGATTGGCCGCAGGCGCGGGGGTCTGGGTGCGGTCCTTGGACATGGGACCAGTCTATACCCGAATGAGGGGCAACGGTGGCACCGCCTCTCCCGTCACGCGGAGGCGCGCGCCGGCGCGGGCGCATGGGCCTCGGCGCGACGGACAGACTGGAACGAAGGGTCGGCTTACGCCAGCACGTCGTGGACCTGCAGCGGCTGGTCCATGACCGAGTACCACTCCGCGCGCGCGGCGGCGCGGCGGCGGCCGTTCTCCGACAGCGGCAAATGCAGCGCGTTGAGCAGCGCGATCACCTCCTCGCGGGCGGTGACGTGCGACATATTGGGCCGCGTGCCGAGCGTCAGCTCGTCGAGGTCGTCGAGCGCGGTCAAGCCGCGCGGGAAGAACTCGCGGTAGACGACCCGCTCGGCGAAGCCGTCGATGCAGCGGAAGCCCATGCGGCGGGAGAGCTCGTTGATCCCCTCGCCGACCAGCTTCTTGTTGCGCGAGCCGAGCTGCGAGAGGCGGTTGCGCACGACGATCCAGTCGGTGAGCTTGCCGTCGACGAGGCGGCGCTGCCGGCGCGCCTCGCGCACCATGCGCGCGTAGTGGCTCTCGCCGGTGACGGTGAAATTGGTCGGATCGAGCGTCGCCAGCACGTCGAAGTCGACGAAGCTGTCGTTGAGCGGGGTGACCAGGGTGTCGGCGAGCGAATGCGCGAGCCGCATCAGGTAGCTGTCGTGGCCGGGCGTGTCGATGACGACGACGTCGTGGCTGTGCTCGATCAAGCCGATCGCGCGCGAGAATGCGGCGAACTCCTCGGCCTCGTTGGCCTCGACCGAAGGCCCTTGCGCGCGCTCGATGCAGTAGTGGGTCGGCAGTTCGAGCTTGAGGCCGGCGCGCGCCGCCCAGTCGCGGCGGTTCTCGATGTAGTGGGTGAAGCTCTTCTGCCGCGAGTCGAGGTCGATGGTGGCGACGCGCTGGCCGGCCTTGAGCAGCGCCACCGCGATATGCAATGCAGTCGTCGACTTGCCCGAGCCGCCCTTCTCGTTGCCGAGGACGACGACATGAGCGGATTGCTGCGGTGGACGGATCGGCTGGACCAGCATGCGGCGACCTTTGATCGCATGAGTTTCAAATTATTACGAACATTTAGTCAAGTTGTGCGCCGCTTAACCATTAATCGTTGGCCGCCTTCATCGTGACTTGCTAGACAGCGCCCCGCCCCGACCCGGAATCCGTCAAGACCGTCATCATGCCGCACCGCCCGACCATCGCCCGCGACCTGCGCTCGCTGCGCACCGCCGTCGCCGCCTTCCGCAAAAAGCGCGAGACCGTGGCGCTGGTGCCGACCATGGGGGCGCTGCACCGCGGCCATCTGGCGCTGGTCAAGGAAGCGCACCGCCGCGCCGACCGGATAGTGGTATCGATCTTCGTCAATCCGACGCAGTTCGCCCCGCATGAGGACTTCGGCAGCTATCCGCGCACCTTCGACACCGACATCAAGGCGCTGACCGAGGCGGGCGTCGACCTCGTCTGGGCGCCCACCGCGGAGGTCATGTACCCGGAGGGCTTCTCGACCCGGATCGAGCCGGCCGGCGCCGCCACGGCCGGACTCGAGGACAAGTTTCGCCCCCACTTCTTCGGCGGCGTCGCCACCGTGGTCGCCAAGCTGTTCCTGCAGGTGACCCCCGACGTCGCCATCTTCGGGCAGAAGGACTACCAGCAGCTCCGCGTCGTCACGCAGATGGCCAAGGACCTCGATTTGCCGCTCAAGGTCGTCGGCATCCCGACCGTGCGCGAACGCGACGGCCTCGCCCTCTCCTCGCGCAACGCCTACCTCTCGGAGGCCGAGCGCGCCGTGGCGCCGACGCTGGCCCGCGTTCTTAACGCCTGCGCCGGC
>Ga0187815_10000532_pt1 | contig 18360 bp, 16 predicted proteins | sample NC_S_5_FD_132962 | JGI IMG/M metagenome (GOLD analysis project Ga0187815, IMG submission 132962) | Wetland sediment microbial communities from Neuse River Estuary, North Carolina, USA - ASW-S_5 | ecosystem: Environmental > Aquatic > Freshwater > Wetlands > Sediment | place: USA: North Carolina...
GTACGGTTTGCTATTGCAGCTGGTTAAAACTGTGTTAGCATCCGACCCCTGATTGGCTGCTACTTGGCAGGTACCAACGACAATGATCAAGCAGCGCACGCTCAAGAACATCATCCGCGCCACCGGCGTGGGCCTGCATACCGGCGACAAGGTGTACATGACCCTGCGGCCCGCGGCGCCCAACACCGGCATCGTGTTCCGTCGCACGGATCTCAATCCGCCGGTGGACATCCGTGCGCGCCAGGACAACGTCGGCGACACCCGTCTTTCCACCACGCTGGTGAACGGCGACGTGCGCGTCGCCACGGTCGAGCACCTGCTGTCGGCGATGGCCGGCCTCGGTATCGACAACGCCTACGTGGACCTCTCGGCGCCGGAGGTTCCCATCATGGATGGCAGCGCCGGCCCGTTCGTGTTCCTGCTGCAGTCCGCCGGCATCGAGGAACAGAACGTGGCCAAGCGCTTCATCCGGATCAAGAAGCCGGTGAAGGTGCAGGAAGGCGACAAGTGGGCCAGCTTCGAGCCGTTCGAGGGCTTCAAGGTCGGCTTCTCGATCGAGTTCAACCATCCGATCATCTCCAAGCGCACTTCGCGCGCCGAGATCGATTTCTCCACCACTTCGTTCGTGAAGGAAGTGAGCCGCGCGCGCACCTTCGGCTTCATGCGCGACATCGAGATGCTGCGCGAGCACAACCTTGCGCTGGGCGGTTCGATGGACAACGCCGTGGTGCTGGACGACTACCGCGTGCTGAACGAGGACGGCCTCCGCTACGAGGACGAGTTCGTCAAGCACAAGATCCTCGATGCGATCGGCGATCTCTACCTGCTCGGCCACAGCCTGATCGGCGCCTACCACGCGCACAAGTCCGGCCACGAGCTCAACAACAAGCTGCTGCGCACCCTGATGGCCGACGCGTCGGCCTGGGAAGAAGTCAGCTACCAGGACGATCCGGCCACCTCGCCGATCTCCTATGCCCATCCCGCCCAGGCGATCTGATAGCCCGAGCCGCCGGCAACACACGAACGAAGGCCGCCGCATCCAGCATGCGGCGGCCTTTTTGTCGTATGGCTCAGCGCGCGGGCTTGTCGGGTTTGGCCAGCGCGGCCAGCCGGCCAAACAGGTCCCGCCACTCCGGGTCCGAGGCGGCTGCGGCGGCGGCGCGCAGATGGCCGGCGGCCGCAGGCGACAGCGTGCGCGTGCGTTCGGGCTCGAGCTCGACCCGCGGCAGCGGGCTCACCTTGACGCCGAGGGTCTCGGCGCGGATGTCGAGATGGCGGGCGGTCGCGAGAATCTGCGCCTGCAGCAGGCGCAGCCGCGTGGCCCAGGCAGGCGTCGAGGCAAGGAACAGCAACCGCCCGCCGCGCAGGTTGGCAAAACGCACCTCGTCACGCAGCGGCTTCGGCAAGGTCTGGCGCAGCGCGCGATCCAGCGCGTCCAGCGCAGCGGCCTTGCCGGCCAGCGTGGCGAAGGATCCGCAGGCACCGAGTGCTTGCGGACCGCGGGGGCGCGAGGCGGCGCGGGACATGGTCCGAACGCTCCGGATTGGGTCGATGCGGCGATGATACCTGCCGCAGGCCGCGATCGCCGCTCTTGAATCCGCCTGCCGGCGCCGCCATGCCGGGAGATCGCGGGGACCCTCGTCCTGCCTGCCGTCCGGGCCCGTGTAGTAACATGCCCGTTTGGTTCGCGCCAAGGCGCGGCCCTCTGTCCTTGCCATCCGGAAGATCGATGCTCAACCGTGCCCTCACCAGCATTTTCGGCAGCCGCAACGAGCGGGTGCTGCGCCAGTTGTCGCGGATCGTGGCGCGCATCAATGCGCTGGAACCCGAGTTCGAGAAGCTGGACGACGCGGCACTGCGCGGCAAGACCGAGGAATTCAAGCGGCGCGTCGCCGCGGGCGAAACGCTGGACAAGCTGCTGCCCGAAGCCTTCGCCGTGGTGCGCGAGGGCGCCAAGCGCGTGCTCGGCATGCGCCACTACGACGTGCAGCTGATCGGCGGCATGGTGCTGCACCAGGGCAAGATCGCCGAGATGCGGACCGGCGAAGGCAAGACCCTGGTGGCCACGCTGCCGGTGTATCTCAACGCGCTGGAAGGCAAGGGCGTGCACGTGGTCACGGTGAACGACTACCTCGCCCGCCGCGACGCATCGCAGATGGGCAAGTTGTACGGCTTCCTCGGCCTCAGCACCGACGTGGTGTGGCCGGGCATGGACCACGCCGACAAGCACAAGGCCTACGCCGCCGACATCACCTACGGCACCAACAACGAGTTCGGCTTCGACTACCTGCGCGACAACATGGCGCTCAGCAAGGAGCAGCGCTACCAGCGCGGCCTCAACTACGCCATCGTGGACGAGGTGGATTCGATCCTGATCGACGAGGCGCGCACGCCGCTCATCATTTCCGGCCCGGCCGAGGATTCGCCGCAGCTGTACATCGCGGTGAACCGGATCGTGCCGCGCATGATCCGCCAGCAGGAGGAGGAAGGCGCCGGCGACTACTGGGTGGATGAAAAGCAGAAGCAGGTGCACCTGTCCGAGGACGGCATGCAGCACGCTGACGAATTGCTGCGTGAGGCCGGCGTGATCAGCGAGGACAGCGGCCTGTACGACTCGAAGAACCTCGCCGTGGTGCACCACCTCAACGCCGCGCTGCGCGCCAATGCGATCTACCAGCGCGACGTGGACTACATCGTGCGCGACGGCGAGGTCATCATCGTCGACGAATTCACCGGCCGCACCCTGCCGGGCCGGCGCTGGTCCGACGGCCTGCACCAGGCGGTGGAGGCGAAGGAAGGCGTGCCGATCCAGCGCGAGAACCAGACCCTGGCCACGGTGACGTTCCAGAACCTGTTCCGCATGTACAAGAAGCTGTCCGGCATGACCGGCACGGCCGACACCGAAGCGTTCGAGTTCCAGAGCATCTACGGCCTGGAAGTGGTGGTGATCCCGACCCACAAGCCGATGATCCGCAAGGACAACGCCGACCTGGTCTTCCTCGGCCAGCAGGCCAAGTACAACTCGGTGATCGAGGACATCAAGGACTGCCACAAGCGTGGCCAGCCCGTGCTGGTGGGTACCACCTCGATCGAGGTGTCCGAACTGCTGTCCGAGCAGTTGCGCAAGGCCAAGGTCGCGCACGAGGTGCTGAACGCGAAGCAGCACGAGCGCGAGGCGCACATCGTGGCCCAGGCCGGCGCGCCCGGGCAGGTGACGATCGCCACCAACATGGCCGGCCGCGGCACCGACATCGTGCTCGGCGGCAGTCTGGAGGCGGCGCTGGCCGCACTGCCGGCGGAAGCCACCGAAGCGGACCGCGCCCGTGTCAAGGCCGACTGGAAGAAGTTGCACGAGCAGGTGCTCGCCGCCGGCGGCCTGCACATCATCGGCACCGAGCGCCACGAGTCCCGCCGCATCGACAACCAGTTGCGCGGCCGCTCCGGTCGTCAGGGCGACCCGGGCTCCTCGCGTTTCTACCTGTCGCTGGAGGACAACCTGCTGCGCATCTTCGGCGGCGAGGGGCTGATCCGCTGGATGAAGCGCTTCGGCATGAAGGAGAACGACGCGCTCGAAGACCGCATGATCAGCCGCCAGATCGAGAAGGCGCAGCGCAAGGTCGAGCAGCACAACTTCGATATCCGCAAGCACCTGCTCGAGTTCGACGACGTCGCCAACGACCAGCGCAAGGTGATCTACCGCCAGCGCGACGAGCTGCTGGAAGGCGAGGACGTGTCCGCCACCGTCGCCGACATCCGCCACGACGTCGTCGAGAGCATCGTGCGCGAACACGTGCCGCCGGACAGCATCGACGAACAGTGGGACATTCCCGGTCTCGATCGCGAGCTGGAAAGCAAGTTCGGCCTGGCGCAGGACCTGCCGCGCTGGCTGGAGCAGCAGTCGGAGGTCGACGCCGCGATGATCCTCGAGCACGTCCGCAGCGGTGTCGACGAGCTGTTCCAGGCGAAGGAGGCGCAGATCGGCGCCGAGACCATGCGGGCGCTCGAGAAGCACATCATGCTGACCGTGGTCGACAACGCCTGGAAGGAGCACCTGGCGAACATGGACTACCTGCGCCAGGGCATCTACCTGGTGGGCTACGCGCAGCAGGATCCCAAGCAGGCATTCAAGCGCGAGTCGTTCCGGCTGTTTTCGGACATGCTCGACCGCATCAAGGCCGAGGTGGTGCAGATGCTGGCGCGCATCCGCATCCGCAGCGAGGAGGAAGTCGCCGCGATGGAGGCCGAGCAGCAGCGCCTCGCCGAGCGGCTGCAGCGACAGATGCTGGCCAGCGGAGGCGGCGCCCCCGTCGGTGGCCTCGAGGCCGACCCGGCCAGCGTGGCCGCCGGCGCAGGTGCGTTGCAATTGCAGCAGCCCGACGCGCCGCGCGTGGGACGCAACGAGCCGTGCCCTTGCGGTTCCGGCAAGAAGTACAAGCATTGCCACGGGCAGTTGGCCTGAGGTAGGAAACGAAAAACCCCGCCTCGGCGGGGTTTTTCATGGCGTATGCCTGCATGGGGTGTCTTGCAGGAGCGGGGTTTCAGGGTTGTCCGACGGAAACCAGCAGCCCGCGCCGTTTGTGTAAGGGAAAGAACTTCCTGTGCTTTCCCTGACTCGCCCCGGTTGGCCGGTGGCCAACCGGGGCTCCGCTGCGCGGCGGCTGCCGCGCAGCGTGTGATCCATCCATGGATCGCGGCGGGGACTGACAGGCCGCTTGCGGCCTGTCAGTCCCCGCCGCCGGGCGGACGCCTGCGGTGCGGCTCGGCATTCACGGTGATGTAGCGCGGCTCCTCGCTGTCCAGCTGCAGCGCGGTGAGCTGGCCACCCCATACGCAACCGGTGTCGATCGCGTAAATGCCGAGGCCGGCAAAGCGGCCCAGCGCGGACCAGTGGCCGCAGACGATGCGCGTTTCGCGCCGACGCACGCCGGGCACTTCGAACCAGGGATACAGTCCCGGCCGCTGGGTGCCGGGCTCGCCCTTGCCCTCGAAGTCGATGCGGCCGTTGACGTCGCAGTAGCGCATGCGGGTCAGCAGGTTGATCGTGGCGCGGTGGCGATCCAGTCCCTGCAGGCGGCTCGACCAGCTGGCCGGACGATTGCCGAACAGGTTCCGGAGGATGCGCGGATGGCGCGGGCTGGAGAGCTCGCGCTCCACTTCCTGCGCAGCCTTCTGCGCCTGGCGCAGCGTCCACGAGGGCGCGAGGCCGGCATGGATCATCGTCCAGCCGAGCTGCTCGTCGTGGTGCAGCAGCTTCTGCGAGCGCAGCCATTCGAACAGCACCGGTGCGTCGTCGGCGAACAGTGCCTCGCGCAGCTCGGGGTTCACCTTGGCCTGGGCCTCGGGCTTGCGCAGCGCGATCGCCAGCAGGCTGAGGTCGTGGTTGCCCAGGGTGACGACGCTCTGCTCGCGCAGGCCGTGGATCAACCGCAGCGTGGCCAGCGACTGGCCGCCTCGATTCACCAGGTCGCCGCAGAACCAGAGCCGGTCCGCCGCCGGGTCGAAACGCAGCTTGTCCAGCAGGCGTTGCAGTTCCGGGTAGCAGCCCTGCACGTCGCCGATCGCGTAGGTGGCCATCCTGGCGTCGCCTTCAGTGCAGCGTGCGCGGAATGGACAGCGTGAACGACGGGATCGGCGCCTCGAAGCGGGTGCCGTCGTCGGCCAGCATCAGGTAGCTGCCGCCCATGGTGCCCACCGGGGTTTCCAGCACCGCGCCAGAGGTGTACTCGAAGTCGTCGCCCGGCCGCATCCACGGCTGCTCGCCCACCACGCCATCGCCGTGTACTTCCTCCACCTTGCCGTTGGCGTCGGTGATCACCCAGTGCCGGGTCAGCAGTTGCGCGGGTACGCTGCCGGTGTTGTGCAGCGTGATGGTGTAGGCGAACACGTAGCGATTGTCGTCGGGGCGGGACTGGTCGGGGACGAAACGTGTCCGCACCCGCACATCGATCGTGTAGGGATTGTTTTCGCTCATGTGCCGATTGTAAGGCCTGCCGCGTCGCGCGTCGCCCGCATGGATCAGCGCGTGGAGAGCCTCTTGGCGAGGCGTACGAAGTCCCCGGGCGCCAGCGTCTCGGCGCGCGCGCGGGGGTCGACGTCGGCGCTGCGGATCGCGTCGGCGTCGAGAAGCTGCCGCAACGCGTTGGAGAGCGTCTTGCGCCGCTGCCCGAAGGCGGCCTTCACCACCGCGTGCAGCAGCCCGGGATCGGCGTCATGGCGTTCGTGCGGCGCCAGCGGTACGACGCGCACCACTGCCGAATCCACCTTCGGCGGCGGCCGGAACGCTTCCGGCGGCACCTCGAACAAGGGTGTCACGCGGCAGGCCAGCTGCAGCATCACCGACAACCGGCCGTACACCTTGCTGCCGGGTTCGGCGGCCATGCGGTCCACGACCTCCTTCTGCAGCATGAAATGCATGTCCTCGATCGCCGCCGCGTGCTCGACGCAATGGAACAGGATCGGGCTGGAGATGTAGTAGGGCAGGTTGCCGGCGATGCGCAGGCGTTCCACGCCGTGGCGATGCGCCAGCGCGGTGAGGTCCACCTTCAGCACGTCGGCCTGGATCACGGCCAGCTCGCCGACTTCGGCTGCGCGCGCCTTCAGCGCGGGAATCAGGTCGGTGTCCAGTTCGATCGTAGTGAGCGTGCCCGCGGCGGCCAGCAACGGCAGGGTGAGCGCGCCTTCGCCAGGGCCGATTTCCACCAGGAAATCGCCGGTGCGCGGCGCGATCGCACGCACGATGTCGTCGATGTAGCGGCGGTCGTGCAGGAAGTGCTGGCCGAAACTTTTCTTGGGGCGGGCGGGGGCGTGGTTCATGAGGTATGTCGCGAGGGCGACCCCTCACCCCAACCCTCTCCCCGAAGGGGAGAGGGTGCGATGGCGGCGCTGCGCGCCACGAGGTCGATGGCCAGCCTGGTCGCAGCGACCAGGCTGGCGGGATCGGCGCGGCCGCTCCCGGCGAGGTCCAGTGCGGTGCCGTGGTCGACCGATGTGCGGATGAAGGGCAGGCCGAGCGTGAGGTTGACGGTGCGGTCGAAGGCTTCGCTCTTCAGCACCGGCAACGCCTGGTCGTGGTACATCGCCAGCACCGCGTCGTAGCGCGAGCGCTGGGCGGGCACGAAGGCGGTGTCGGCGGGCAGCGGGCCGATCAGCTGCATGCCATCGGCGCGCAGCGCCTCCAGCAGCGGGATGATGGTGTCCAGTTCCTCGCGACCCAGATGGCCGCCTTCGCCGGCGTGCGGATTCAGGCCCAGCACGGCGATGCGCGGCTGCGCGATGCCGAATTTCGCGCGCAGTTCCGCATGCACGATGCGCAGCGTGCGTCCCAGCGCGTCGGGGGTGATCGCAGCGGGCACGGCGGCCAGCGGCAGGTGGGTGGTGGCCAGTGCCACGCGCAACTCGGGGCTGGCCAGCATCATCACCACGTCCGCACCGCTGCGTTCGGCGAAAAATTCGGTGTGGCCGCTGAAGCGGATGCCGGCCTCGTTGATGGTGGCTTTCTGCAGCGGCGCGGTGACCACGGCGGCGTAGCGACCGGCCAGGCAGCCATCCGCGGCCTCGGCGAGGGTGGCGAGCACGTGCGACGCATTGCGCGGATCGGGGCGGCCGGGGATTTCCGCGACATCCAGCGGCAGGTGGTGCACGCGCAGGCAGCCGGATTGCCGGTGCGCGCATGGCGAACCGTCATCGTCGACCAGCGCGAGGCGCAGGCCGCAGCGGGCGGCGGCACGGGCGAGCAGGTCGCGGTCGGTGATCGCCACCAGGTCCGCCGCCAGCGGCGTGGCGGCCAGTCGTGCGATCAGTTCGGGGCCGACCCCGGCCGGCTCACCAGCAGTGACGGCGAGCCGCGGGAGCGCCATGCCGGAGGCTCCTAGGAAGCTTTCCCGGCGCTCGCCGGCGTGTTGACCTCGTCGCGCAACGCGGGCACCAGCACGTCGATATAGGCGTTCGCGCGCAGGTCGCGCAGGAAGTCGTCGTAGGCCTGCTCGGCCTTGCGGTTGCCGATGGCCTGGCGCGCCTGGTCACGTTCCATCTGGGTGGTGAGGTCGCTCTGGCGGGTGCCCAGCAATTGCAGGATGTCCCAGCCGTTGCCGGTCTGGAACGGCTGCGAGACCTGGTTTTCCTTCAGCTGGCCGAGCTGCTGCGCGATCGCGCTGCCCCAGGCGTCCTTGGCGAACCAGCCCATGTCGCCGCCAAGGTTGGCGGTGGTGTCGTCCTTGGAATTGTCTTTCGCCAGCTTGGCGAAGTCCGCATGCTTGTTGACGATCTGGTCGTACAGCTCCTGCGCCTTCTGCTGCGCCTGTTCCGGCGTCATCAGCTCGCTCGGCTTGAGCAGGATCTGCCGTGCGTGGTACTCGGTGACGATCTGCTTGGACGGCTCGCGCTGGCCGACCAGCTTGATGATGTGGAAGCCGGTGGGGCCGCGCAGCGCCGGGCTGACGTCGCCGGGCTTCATGTTGGCCACGGTGTCGGCGAAGGCCGGCGGGATCTCGTCCATGCGGCGCCAACCGAGGTCGCCGCCGTCCAGCGCGTCGGACGCGTCGGAGTAGCGGATCGCCGCGGCGTTGAAATCCATGCCGCCCTTGATCGCGTTGATCGCCTGCTCGGCCTTGGCGGCGGCGGCCTGGATCGCGGCGGCGTCGGCGCCGGAGGGAATGCTGATCTGGATGTGCGCCAGGTGCACCTCGCCGGCCTTGTAGCTGGGGCTGGCGAGCAGGTTGTCGATCTCGCTGTCGGTGACCGACACCTGGTCGTGCACCACGCTCTGGTGCAGTTGCTGCACGGTGAGCTGGTCGGCCAGCTGCTGGCGGAACGCGCCGAAATCCTCGCCGCTGCGCTGCACTTCGGCGCGCAGCTGGTCGGGGCTCATCTTGTTCTGCTGCGCCACCTCGGCCACCGCCTGGTCGACCTGGCTGTCGGAGACGTGCACGCCCTGGTCATCGGCCTTCTGCAACTGCAGCTTCATCAGGATCAGCCGGTCCAGCACCTGCTGCTGCAGCACGTTCATCGGCGGCAACTGGCCAGGCTGGCTGGCGTATTGCTGCTGGATCGAGCGCACGGCGTTGTCGAGCTCGCTTTGCAGGATCACGTCCTCGTTCACCACCGCCACGATGCGGTCCAGCAACTGGGTCTGGCCGGCTGGTGCGGCGTTGGCGCCGGCGTTGGGCAACAGCTGGGCCTGCGCGGGCAGCGCGAGCACGAGGGCGGGCAGGAGCAGTGCGAGGAATCGCTTCATCAGGGAGCAGCCGGAGAATGGATACAGCGGTTTATTGATAGCCGAGAATATCACGGCGCAGCAGCGGGTCGATCTGGCCGCCGGTAGAGCCGAGGCCCTTGAAGACGACCTCGAACATGATGGCGTTGTCACGCAGGTTGGTCTGGCCCGGCGTCGTGGGTGGCGCGACGCCGTAGTAGCCCTGGTTCACGTAGCTGCGGTCGACCAGCCGCAGGGTGACGCAACAACTGTCGTACTCCACGCCGGCCAGCGCCTCGATCGTGCCCTTCAGCGGGTTGACCACGCCCTTGACCGGTTCCGCATATGTCCACGCGCCGATCAGGCGCCAGCGCTCGGACACCGGGTAGACCGCCGAGACGCTGTATTGTTCCATCAGCCCGCGGCGGTAGCGGTAGGCGAAGTTGACCACCCCGTCCAGGCCCAGCCGTCCCTGCAGCTGCAGCATCGCCATGTCGGTGCGGCGGGTGTTCGGGCTCCACTGGTAGGAACTGCTGGCGCGCCAGCGGTCGCTGAGCTGCAGGTCCAGCTGGGCCACGTAGGACGAACCGGACCAGTCGGTGACCGTGCCGCCGGGCATCTGCACCTTCTGCGGGGTGAAGTAGCGGATCTGGCCGAAGCTCGCCGACAGGCGCTCCACGCCGCCGTCGTCCAGCAGGCGGGTGGTGACCGCTGCGGTGAGGTTGTTCGCGTTCATCTGGCGGTCGGCGCCGGAGAACTGGTTGGTCGAGAACAGCTGCCAGTAGTCGAACGACATCAGGCTGGTGTCGAACAGCGGCAGGTTGTCCTGCTGGCGGTAGGGCACGTACAGGTAGTACAGCCGCGGCTCCAGCGTCTGCGTGTAGTTCTGGCCGAACAGCGAGGTGTCGCGGTCGAACACCAGGCCGCTGTCCACGCTGACGACCGGCAGCGAACGGCTGGGCGACTTCTGCGTGAACGGCGTCGCCGCGCCACTGCCCAGCAGGCCGTAGTAGCCGTAGTTCTGGTAGCCGTTGCTGAGCTGGTAATCGGTGTAGCGCCAGGCCACGCGCGGGCGCACGAACCAGCCCGGCGTGCCGAAGTCGGCGCCGATCCAGGGCTGGATGTCCTCGCGGCTGCCTTCCACGGCTCCCGGCTTGCGGAATGCCACGAACTGGTTGGTCATGCCGAATTCCAGCCAGCGGTTCAGCGGCAGATCCACGTTGAAGTTCGCGTTCGGCAACTGCCGGTACGGCAGCGAAGCGTCGGTGAGGAACGGATTCATGTTCTGGTAGGCGACGCCGCCCAGCGAGGCGTTCCACCACTTGCCGCCACCGGTGATCTGCGCGGAGGACGCCAGCAAGTACACCGGCGCGCCGCCCAGGTCGTTGCCGAAGTCGTAATAGAAATTGTTGTCGGAGCTGCGGTCGATCGAGGTGCTGAAGTTCCAGCTCTGCCACAGGTGGGTGGTATCGGTGAAGTTGATCCGGTAGCGCCGCGTCCCCTGGGTGTCGGCGGTGGTGAGCGGGTCGCTGCGGCCGTGGTCGTTCGGCACGTACTGCACGTCCAGCGCGCCGCTGCTGCCGGGCACGAGGTAGCGGAATTCGCCGTCGAGCATCGGCCCGCGCAGGCTGTAGATGCGCGGATCCAGCGTGGCGTCGTAGTTCGGCGCCAGGTTGAGGTAGAACGGCGTGCTGAGCATGTAGCCCGAGCGGCTGGTGTGGCCGAACGTGGGATACAGGAAGCCGGTCATGCGCCGGTTGTCCACCGGGAAACTGAACCAGGGCAGGTAGAGCAGGGGCACGCTGCCGACGCGGAAGGTGGCGTCACGCGCCACGCCGCGGCCGGTTTCCTTGTCGACACTGATCGACTTGCCGCGGAATTCCCAGAGATGGTGGCCCACGTCGCAGGTGGAGTAGGTGGCCTGCGAATAGCGGGTGCGGTTGGCGTCGAACATCTGCGCCTCGCTGGCCGTGCCGTTGCCGCGCGAATCCAGCATCTGGTAGCGCACGTCGTCGGCAATGCCGGTGCTGGCGTCGTTGTTGCCGCGGGCGTGGGTGGCGGCCAGCAGTTGGCCGGCATCCTGGTAGCGCACGTTGCCCCGCGCGTCGTAGTCGGTCGTGTCGTCGTTGTAGTCGGCCGTGTCCGCCTGCAGCCGCTGGTCGGCGCGTTCCATGCGCACGTCGCCGGCAAGGTGGTAGACGGTCTGGTTGGAGCTGTCCACGTGCTGCGCGGTCACGTAGGTATTGCTGGTGTCGCGCAGGCTGCTGTCGCGGGTCAGCGTGGGGTCGTAGAACTCCAGCATCGCGTTCGGGCGGCACATCGCGTAGTTGTACGGGCGCGGCGAGCAGTGGAAGGAGCCCAGTGGACAGACCTGCTCGCTGCCGTCCAGCGAACTCTTGCGGTGCTGCCCATGGCCGCTGCCCATGGCTTCGACCGGTCCGCCGACCAGGGCAAGCGCGGCGGCGACCGCCAGCAGGCGTCGTGGAGGGAGCTTGCGCGTCACAATGGGAATCCTGCGGTCGTGAGGCTCGTAAAACTAGCAGAAACACCCCGGATCAGGCAGGCGCGAGGCCGGCTTGACACAAGGGCGGATTCAGTCGTGGACGCCCCCGGTCGGGCCAGGCGCGGGGCGAGATGGCAGGAGGCCGAGCCCCGGGCGGTGCGCGGCGTGTCGCTGCCCAGCCGGCGGAGCCGTCCAACGGCAGGCGGCGCCAGCACCGCGCCGAGCTGCGCACATCGCGATGTGCGCCTGGGCCCGATGTTCCCCCGACGGCGCCGGTCCCGCCGGGCTGCGCTGCTACTCCAGCAGGGCCTCGACGTGTGCCGCCGCGCTGGCCGCCAGCGCGGCAAGGTCGTAGCCGCCTTCCAGCGTGGAGACCAGCCGGCCGTCGGCGTGCCGGTTCGCCAGCTCTACCAGCTTCGCGGTGATCCACGCGTAGTCCTCGCTGCCGAGGCAGAGGTCGGCCAGCGGATCGCGCTGGTGCGCGTCGAAGCCCGCCGAGACCAGCACCAGCTGCGGCTTGAACGCGTGGAGCCGCGGCAACAGGTCGCCCTCCCACAGTTCGCGGAACAGGTAGGGGCCGTCGCCGGCCGACAGCGGCCGGTTGAGGATGTTGCCCGCGCCGCGTTCGTCCGGGCCGCCGCTGCCCGGGTACAGCGGCATCTGGTGGCTGGAGGCGAACAGCACGCGCGGCTCGCGCCAGAAGATGTCCTGCGTGCCGTTGCCATGGTGCACGTCGAAGTCGGCGATCGCCACGCGTTTCAGGCCGTGCGCCGCCAGTGCGTGTGCCGCGCCCACCGCCACGTTGTTGAACAGGCAGAAGCCCATCGCCTGCCCGCGGGTGGCGTGGTGGCCGGGCGGGCGCACCGCGCAGAACGCACGGTGCACATGGCCGCCGTCGAGCACGGCGTCGACCGCCGCCACCACGGCGCCCGCGGCGCGCAAGGCGGCTTCGGCGGAGCCGGGCGAAAGCCCTGTGTCCTCGTCCAGCCGCTGCCGCTGGCCTGCGGGTACGGCGGTGAGGATGCGATCGACATGGGCGGCATCGTGCACGCGCAGCAACTGCTCGCGGCTGGCGCGTGGCGCCTCGACGCGATCCAGCGCGGCGTGGCGGTCATGGTCCAGCGCGCGCAGCACGGCGGCGAGCCGCGCCGGCGATTCGGGGTGGCCGGGACCGTTGTCGTGCTGCAGACAGGCCGGATGGGTATACAGCCGCAGCATGCGGAGGATTCAGCCGGCGGCGGGCTTGCGCCGCCGTTCGTGCTGCCACAGGACCTCGCCGTGGCCGCCGGCGCGCGCCAGCGTCCGGCAGAGCACGAACAGCAGGTCGGATAGGCGGTTGAGGTAGCGCTGCACCTGCGGCCGCACGCCGGGTTCCGCATGGCGCAGCGTGATGACCTCGCGCTCGGCGCGGCGGCACACGGTGCGCGCGAGATGGCAGCAGGCCGCGGCCATGCCGCCGCCCGGCAGGATGAATTCCTTCAGCGCCGGCAGAGGTTCGTTGAACGCGTCCAGCACGGATTCCAGTCGCGCGATGTCGGAATCCTCGATCATCGCCATGCCGGGAATGCACAGTTCGCCACCGAGGTCGAACAGCTCGTGCTGGATCTGGGTCAGCGCCTCGCGCACCGCCGCGTCGACATTCTCGCAGGCCAGCACCATGCCGATCGTGCTGTTGAGTTCGTCCACCGTGCCGTAGGCGGCCACCCGCGGCGAGTCCTTGGCGACGCGCGAGCCGTCGCCGAGGCCGGTGCTGCCATCGTCGCCGGTGCGCGTGTAGATCTTGGAGAGGCGGTTGCCCACTTTCAGTGCTGGGTCTGGCCGCCGTGCTGCGAGGCACGCGACAGCTGGGTCGCAAGCACATGCAGCGCCGCACCCAGTGCCACGTAGACGATGGTGCCGGTCAGGAACGGCAGATACCAGTCGCCGAGGTTGGCGAACCAGGCGGCGAAGCTGCGCGGCGCCGGCACGCTGGCGCTGATCCAGTAGAAGCTGCCGTTGGAGATCAGGTAGCACAGGCCTTCGGCGACCAGCAGCGCGGCGATCGCGAGACCCAGCGTGGCGAGGCTCAGGCCCTGCTGGCGCTTCGCCAGCCAGCTGCCGCCCAGCCACAGCGCGCCGTAGGACGGCACCAGGAACCAGTAGGCGGGCGACACGCAGTAGTGGCTCCAGAAGTCGATGCCCTGGCCGGTGATGACCAGGTAATCCATCAGCACTGCCTCCGCCATCAGCAGCGGAAAAGCCCAACGACCCTGGCCGCGCAGCCAGAAGCCGGCGAGGAAGAACACACCCCACGAGGCGTCCCACAGCGCGTGGTGCAGCAGCGAGGGATGGACGCGGGTGACGCCCATGACCAGGGCCAGGCCCAGGAAGATGACCAGGCGTCGGGTCGTTGAGGTTGCCATGTGTACTCCGTGCAGCTCGGCGGGATTCAGACGCGCAGTTTATCCCAATGTGGCCGGCCCGATGCGTGGGCGGCCCGCCGGCGCGTATCATCCGGCGCATGAATCTCCGCACCTCCCCCGCCAGCGGCGGCGTGCTGATCGTCGGCGGCGGCCTGGTCGGTGCCAGCCTCGCGATTGCGCTGGACGCCGCCGGCATCAAGGCCACCCTGGTCGAGGCCGCCGCGCCGCACACCGCCGCCCAGCCCAGCTACGACGAGCGCAACCTCGCGCTGGCCCGCGCCAGCGTCAACGGCCTTGCCGCGATCGGCGTGTGGACACATGCCGCAGCGCAGGCCTCGCCGATCCGCCATATCCACGTAAGCCGCGCCGGCGAGTTCGGCAGCACGCGCATGGATGCCGCCCGGCACGGCGTCGATGCATTGGGCTGGACCCTGCCCGCGCGCGAGCTGGGCAACGCCCTGCTGCGCCGGCTGGACGATTGCACCGGGCTGACCCGGCTCGCGCCCGCGAAGCTGGAGTCACTGGAGGCACAGCCCGGAGGCTGGCGTGCCCGCGTCAGCGCCGCCGGCGGCGAACGTACGATCGATGCCGCGCTGCTGGTGGGCGCCGACGGTACCGAGTCTTTCGTACGCGGCCAGCTCGGCATCGGCGTCGAGCGCCACGACTACGAGCAGACCCTGTTCGTGGCCACGGTGACGCCGGAGCGGGGGCATGCAAACCGCGCCTTCGAGCGCTTCGCGGACACCGGCCCGGTAGCCTTGCTGCCGCTGGCCGAGGGACGCTGCGGACTGGTGCTCACCGTGCCCGCCGAGCAGGCCGACGCCGTGGCGGCGATGCACGACGAGGCCTTCATCGCACTGGCACAGCAGCGCTTCGGCTGGCGGCTGGGGCGTCTCGGCCGACCCGGCAGGCGCCATCCGTATGCGATCCATCGCGTGGCCGCACGGCGGCTCACCGGCCCGCGCGCGGTGCTGGTGGGCAATGCGGCGCAGACTGTGCATCCGATCGGCGCGCAAGGCTTCAACCTGGGCCTGCGCGATGCGCTGACCCTCGCCGAACTGGTGGCTGCCGCGGACGATCCCGGTGCCCCCGGATTGCTGGAGCGCTACGCCGCGCGCCGCGCACCCGACCGCGAGGGCACCATGGTGATGAGCCACGGTCTGGTGCGCCTCGCCTGCCTCGAACAGCCGATGCTGGCCTCGCTGCGCTCGCTGGTCCTGCTGGCCCATGACCGCCTGTCGCCGTTGCAGGACAGGCTGGCACGGCACGGCATGGGCTTCCGCGGCGACCCGCCGCGCGCGGTGCTGGAGCGCCTGCCGTGAGCGTCTCGCACCATCCCCGCGCCCCGCGCCGCGGCCCCGCGCTGGATGTCGCCGTGGTCGGCGGCGGCATGGCGGGCGCCGCCGCGGCGCTGGCGCTGGCCCGGGCCGGCTTCGCCACCGCCTTGCTGGAGGCGCGCGCGCCGCAACCCTGGGACGCTGCCGACGAGGTGGATCTGCGGGTGGTGGGCCTGGCGCCCTCGTCCGTCGCCCTGCTGCACGACCTGGGCGTCTGGACGTCCATACGGGAATCGCGTTCCGGGCCCTATGCGCACATGCACGTATGGGACAGCGAAAACGGTGCGGCCATCGATTTCGACGCCGCCGACGAAGGCCGCGACCTGCTCGGCCATATCGTCGAGAACAGCCTGGTGCAGTGGGTGCTGTGGCAGGCGCTGGAGGTTGCCGGCGTGCGCCGCCTGTGCCCGGCCGAAGTGCGAGCCTGCGTACCGCGCGAGGATCGCGTGACGCTGGAGCTGGCCGATGGCGAAGGCCTGCCCGCACGCCTGGTGGTGGCCGCCGACGGCGCCGCTTCGCCGTTGCGCGAGATGATGGGCATCGCCACCCGCGGCCATGACTACGCGCAGCGTGCGGTAGTGGCGCACGTGGCCACTGAGCGGCCGCACGGGAGCACGGCGTGGCAGCGTTTCCTGCCCAGTGGCCCGCTGGCTCTGCTGCCGCTGGCGGACGGGCGCAGTTCCGTCGTCTGGTCGCTGCCCGAGGCCGAGGCGCGGCGCGTGCTGATGCTCGAGGACGCGGTCTTCCTGCAGGAACTGGGCATCGCCAGCGATTTCCGGCTGGGGCGTATCGTTTCCTCCACCAGGCGTGCCGCCTTCCCGCTCAGGCTGCAGTTGGCCGAGAGCTACCAGGCCGAGCGCTTCGTGTTGCTTGGCGATGCCGCCCACGTGGTGCATCCGCTGGCCGGGCAAGGCGTGAACCTGGGGCTGCGCGACGTGATCGAGCTGCGCGACGTGCTGGTTGCCGCGCGCGACGCGGGCCGCGATTTCGCTTCCGCGCACGTGCTGCGCCGCTACGCGCGTCGCCGGCGCAGCGCCGATACGCTGGATGCACGCGGCTTCGACGCGCTGGCGCGCATCTATGCGTGGCAGTCGCCGCCGCTGGTCGCCGCACGCGGCCTCGGGGTGCGCCTGCTCGACCGGTTGGCGCCGTTGAAACGCCGCCTGGCGGAGCACGCCGCCGGGCTTTGAATGTCGTCCCTCGGAAGCCAGGGACATCCATCAGGAGGAGCCGCCATGCGTATCGCTCGATTCTGCAGTGCCGTGTTGCTTTCGGCGTTCGCCTTCGCTGCCCAGGCGAAGATGGTGCATCGCCCGGTCGAATGGACGCTGGGTGGCACCCGCTTCCACAGCGTGCTGGTCTACGACGACGCCGGCAGCGCGAAGCGCCCCGGCCTGGTGATGGTGCCGAACTGGTTTGGCGTGAACGACGAGGCGGTCAAGAAGGCCGAGATGATCGCGGGCAAGGATTACGTGATCCTGCTCACCGACATGTATGGCGCCAACGTGCGCCCGCAGCTGGACAACGCCGAGCAGGCGCAGGCCGCGGTGAAACCGTTGTACGCGAACCGCGCATTGATGCGCCAGCGCGTGAACGAGGCGCTGGCCCAACTCCGGGCGCAGGCCGGGAACGCACCGATCGACACGACGCGGCTCGCCGCCATCGGCTTCTGCTTCGGTGGCGCGGCGGTGCTCGATCTCGCGCGCAGTGGCGCGGACGTGGCCGCGGTGGTTTCCTTCCACGGCGACCTTTCCACCGACGACGCATCGATGGCGAAGCACATCAAGGCCCGCGTGCTGGCGATGAACGGCGCCGACGACACCTGGACGATGAAGGACGCCGACAAGTTCATGGACGAGATGCGCCAGAGCCCCGCCGACTGGCAGTTCGTGGTGCTGGGGCATGCGGTGCATTGCTTCACCGAGGTGGGCGAGAACTCGCCGGGCTGCAAGTACGACGCGAAGGTGGCGGCGCGATCGTACGGGTTGATGCATGCGTGGCTGCGGGAGGCGTTTGCGGGGCGCGATTGAGCGCGATCCTTGGTGTTTGTTGGTAGGGGGTCTAGAGCGGTTTCGAGCGCCTGACGGCGCCCGAGTTACTTTCTCTCGCTTGCCCGAGAGAAAGTAACCAAAGAGAGGGGCACCCCGATGGCGCGCCCTCCAGGCATCCTGCCTTCTGGGTGCGCGGGTGGGCTACGGGGTTTTTCGACGGCACATCCTGTGCCGGCGAAAAACTGGCTCGCATCCATGCGAGCCATCCTGCGGACTTTCCTTCGCCCACCCGCCGCGCCATAGGGGCCCCGGGTAGAGCAGCGCGCTCCCGGCGCGCAGAAGCAACCGCCAGAGCAAAGCGAAGCGCTGCAAGCTCGCCGCGCTTTGGCTTCTGGCGCGCACGATGCGCGCCTGCTCTTCCGGGGCCCCTGTGCGGCGGTGAGGCGGGGACGAGAAGGCCGCGCAGCGGGCGAGTCCATGGATGGACTTCGCCTTTTTGCGCGGGCAGGAGGCCCGCTCGAAAAGCCCGGCCCCGCCTCACGCACTTGCCGGGCAGGATGCCCGACAAGCGCCAACCGGGGTGCTCTTTCTCTTTGGCTACTTTCTCTTTGAGCACGCAAAGAGAAAGTGGCTCGGGCGCCGTCAGGCGCACGAAACCGCTTTGATGCAGCGTGACCAGCACGCCCCGGCCAAAAGGCCGGGAAGAAAGCTCAGCGCCCGGTGATGCGCTCCGCATCCAGCTCATCCGGCGGCACCACCGGCGCGTCCGGATGCGCGGCAGCCTCCAGCTCGGCGGCCTCGACCGAAGGCGTGCGCCAGCCGGACTTCACGCCCCAGAGGTAGAACACGAAACCGATCACGGCCACCACCACCAGGTCCCAGCCGTAGGGCAGGTAGCCCTGGCCGCCGAAGGTGGTGCTGCCGGCCCAGGAGACGA
>Ga0187815_10000533_pt1 | contig 18356 bp, 15 predicted proteins | sample NC_S_5_FD_132962 | JGI IMG/M metagenome (GOLD analysis project Ga0187815, IMG submission 132962) | Wetland sediment microbial communities from Neuse River Estuary, North Carolina, USA - ASW-S_5 | ecosystem: Environmental > Aquatic > Freshwater > Wetlands > Sediment | place: USA: North Carolina...
GCATCCGCTCTTCCACGGCACAAGTCTCCTTCCACCCCATCGGCAAGTCCTCCCTTGCCGATCAGTTGACCTGTTACCCATGTCGCCGGTCTAATCTGTTACCTAAGTAGCCGGTCAGGACCGCGAGCCACCTTCTCCCACAAGGGGAGAAGGGAAGAGCGTCGCGCCGATCGTCCCCGAAAAAGCGGCGCCGCGCATAGTTAACGTCAGGCCGCGACGACCTCGACGTCGGTGACCAGTGCCGACAATGCCCGCGCGTCTGTGACCGACCGCACGATCATCGGCTCGTTGCGGCCGCGGATCGTCGCTTCCTGCTGCGGCAACGCGTCCGCTGCGAGACCTGCCGTGGTGCGCACCTCGTCGGAGATGACGACCTCGCATGACAGCGCCTTGGTCATGTCCTGCAGCCGTGCGGCGACATTGACGGGATCGCCGAGCGCGGTGAACACCATGTGGTCGCGATAGCCGATGTCACCGACGATCACCTCGCCGCCATGGATGCCGATGCCGAAGCGGATCGGCTCACGCAGATCGTGGCTCAGGAACTGGTTGAGCTCCTCGATATTGGCGGCGATCAATGTTGCCGCGCGCAGCGCCTGGCGGCAGGCTTCTCGCCGGCTCACCGACAGTCCGAACAGCGCCAGCATGCCGTCGCCGACGAACTGGTTCGGCCGGCCGCCGCATTCCAGCACCGCGGCCGACACCGCGCCGAGGAAACGGTTGACGATGAAGACAGTGTCGAACGGCAGGCGCTTCTCTGCCATTTTTGTCGAGCCTCGCATGTCCACGAACATGCTGACGAGATAGCGCTCCTGGCCGATCCGCGCCGGACTGCCGGCATGTCCGTCGGCGGAGACCGTATGCGGCAGGAACAGCTGGAAGAAGGAGAGATCGGCATTCGGCCGCAGCTGGCAGGCGAGGCGGATCGAGGGATCGTCGTTGCCGACCCGGTGCAGCACGAACGCCTCGCGCTGCGACGGCGCGGGCAATCCGCTGCAATCGCCGATGATGCGGATGCGGCAGGTCGAGCAGCGCGCGCGCCCGCCGCAGACCGAAGCATGCGGCACGCCGTTGCGCAGGCTCGCTTCCAGCACGGTCAGTCCCTTCGGCACGCGCACCGTGCGGCCGTTGCCATAGGACAGGTTGATCATGCCGCCGCGCCGCTCGTGCAGGGCACGCGCGCCCCTCGCCATCAGCACGAGCGCAATCAGCCCGAGATACCCGATCAGGGAATATTGGGTAAAGAGGTCGATCGTGTCATGCTGCGCATCGGTGCCGATCTTGTCCGCGGACAGGTTTTCGGCACGCCATTCGACGCTGTCATTGTCAACGACGATGCGCCCGCCCTGGTAGACGCCCAGCATGGCGAGCGCGGGCAAGAGCGTGGCCGCCGCGAACAGGAGCGGCGCGGCGCGCTTGTAGAACGGTTTCATCCGCAGCCACATGTGCAGGCCGATGCAGCCGTGGATCCACGCGGCCAGGATCGCGACGATCATGCCCCACAGCCGCCATGCCGGAAAGGAAACGAAATAGGCGAACAGCACCGGCGGATAGAGAATCTGGTGACCCTGCAGGGTGTAGGCGAGGCGCACGCCGAGCACATGGGCGATGATCAGCACCGGAATCGAAAGACCAAGCGAGAGTTGCAGCAGCTCCATCGTCTTCCAGCGGAACTGCCGGCGTTCGTACAGCGCCCAGAGGCCGAGGCCCGCATGCACGATGCAGGCTGTGTAGAACACAATCGATACGGGAAGGAATTGCCAGAACGCGGTGTGCCAGCGCACCCCGTCCGCCATCGCCTCCAGCGAGATATTGCCGAGCGCATGATTGAGAAAATGGCTGACCAGATAGGCGAACAGGATGAAGCCGCTGACGAGGCGGACCTGGCGCACGCCGATGCCGCGCGCCAGTGTCCTGATCTGTTCCGATGAAGATGCCGTCATGCCATCCATACCGCAAATCTTAGGGATTATTCCGCTGATATTGAAGCCCCGCTTCACAAGTCGGCGACTTGCCGCGATGCCTTGACACCCCCCGAGGAGTCGAGGAGAAAGCGCCGTGACGACGACCCCGCCCGAACATTCCAGTGTCCGTCCGCCGCGCGGGGCGCAGCGGCAATGGCTTGGCGTCGTTGCTGTCATTGCGGCGATGACCGTGATGCGGATCATCTACGCCTGCGCGCTCGATCTGCGCACGGACGAGGCCTATTACTGGACCTGGTCGAAGGAGAGCGCGCTGTCGTTCCTCGATCATCCGCCCATGATCGCCTGGTTCATCCGCTTCGGCACCGCCATCTTCGGCGACACCACGCTCGGCGTGCGCTTTGCCGGCATAGTGGCGATGCTGGTGACTCAGCTCTTGCTCGCCGACATCGTCCGCCGCGTCACGCATGATTTCCGCGCCGTCGTGTTCGCGCTTCTGATGCCGGAGGCCGCGCTCTATTACGGCCTGTTGATGGCCAAGGTCGCGCCGGATACGGCGCTGATCCCGTTTGCGGTCGCGATGCTGTGGTCGCTGGTGCGGCTAAACGAAAGCGGCGACGGACGCTGGTGGCTCGCGGCCGGGCTGTTCGCCGGCCTTGCGCTGCTCTCCAAATTCACCGCCATCATGCTGCTGCCGGCGGTTGTGGCTTTCATGCTGGTCCCGGACTGGCGCCTGCGCTGGTTGCGCAGCCCGTATCCGTGGGCGGCCGCACTGATTGCGCTTATCGTGTTTTCGCCGGTCCTGATCTGGAACTATCAGCACGACTGGGCTTCGTTCCGCTTCCAGTTCGTGCGCGCGGTCGCCACCCATCCGCTGTCGCTGCGCACGGTTGGCGAATTTTTCGGCCTGCAGTTCGGCCTTGTCGGCTTCGTGCTGCTGCCGGTCGTGATCTCCGGCGTGGCGCTGACGGCCTGGCGCGGCTGGCGTGGCCGAGAGCCGGTCGCAATTCTGCTCTCCATCGCCGTCATTGTTCCCTTCGGCTATTTCTTCTGGAAGTCGCTGACGCTTCGCGTCGGCGACACCTGGCCGATGTTCCTGTGGCCCGCCGGCTTTGCCGCCACCGCCATCAATGCCACCATGCTGCCGCGGGAAAAATTTGCGGACTGGATCGTGAAGTCCACCATCGGCTGGATCCGCACCGCCATCATTGCCGGCATCGCCTTTGTCGTCGCCGTGTTCCTCTATTATGTCGCGGTGCCCTGGAACTTCATCGGTCGCACCGATCCGGTCGGCGGCGAGGCGGGCTTCGAGCAGGTCGCCGCGCGGGCGCGGGACCAGGCGAAGCGAACCGGCGCTACCTGGATCGCGACCACGGATTATCGCACCTATGCGATGCTGCGCTGGCACTTCAACGGACGGCTGCCGGTGATCCAGATCAACGAGCGCGGCCGCTTCCAGGGCTTTGCCGATCCCGGCATGGAATGGATCAGGGGCCACACCGGCCTCTATGTCGCGCGCGAGCCGGACAACCGCTTGCCGCTGTGGAATGAGACGACCGCCGTGCGCACGCCGCTCGAGCGCGTCGATCGCAGCTGGCGCGGCGTGGTGATGGACACCTACGCGCTGGAGAAGCTCGAAGGCTGGACGCCCGTCCTGTCGCCACCGCCGGATTCCGTTCTGTTCCGCTGGCGCGTGCTGGCGGCCATGCCGCCGGCAACCATTGCCACACTGGCGCAAGATCGCGATAAGCGGCATGCCCAAGGACAAGAAGAAAATAGGGGAGATACAGATGTTGGTTCGAATCGCCGCCGTCCTGGCGCTAGTGGCCGCGCTCGCGCTGCCGGCTAAAGCGGGCGAATATCCTGACCATGCCATCAAGATGATCGTGCCGTTCGCGGCGGGCGGCGGCACCGACGTGATCGCACGCATCATCGCGCAAAACCTCAACGCCAAATGGGGCCAGCCTGTCGTGGTGGAGAACCAGCCGGGCGCCTCGGGCGCGCTCGGCACTCGTGCCGTGATGAACGCGGCGCCCGACGGCTACACGCTGCTGATGGCCTCGACCGGCGCGCTGATGGCGGTGTCGGCTGCCGCCGGTGGCGACGGCCCGTTCGACGTCAACAAATATCTCACCCCGGTCGCGATCGGCGCCGCGCCGCCGTATCTCTTGGTGGCGAGCCCGGCCTTGCCGGTGAAGTCGACCGCGGAGCTGATCAAATACGCCAAGGACAAGCCCGAGGGCCTGACCTTCGGCTCGTCCGGCGTGGGCGCAGCGTCGCATCTCTCAGGCCTGCTGTTTGCCAGCGACACCGACATCAAGATGCTGCACGTTCCCTACAAGGGCACGGGCCCTGCGGTGACCGATCTGCTCGGCGGCCGCATCGACATCATGTTCGCGCCGGGGCCTGTGGTGGCGCAGTTCGTGCAGTCCGGCCAGTTGAAGGCGCTGGGGGTCACCGATATCAGGCGCTCGAAATTCTATCCGAATGTGCCGACGGTGGCCGATGCCGTGCCGGGTTATGAATCCGTCGGCTGGTTTGGCCTGCTGGCGCCGCCGAACACGCCGCCCGACATCGTCAGGAAGCTGAACGAGGTCATTGTGGCGGCGATGCAGACCCAGGAATTCCGCGATCATCTGGCCACCCTCGGCGCCGAGCCGAAGCCGCAGACGCCGGAAGAGTTCGCCCGCTACATCAACGCCGACGTTGCCAAATGGAGCAAGCTGGTGAAGGACAACAACGTGCAACTGCCGGGAGGTAAGTAGGAATGCGCCTTGCAACATTCGTCGATCCGCAAAGAGGGAATGATGCGCGGTTCGGCATCGTCCGTGGCGATGACATCGTCGATGTCGTCGCCGCGGCAAACGCGTTGCAGCGCGCGGTGCCCGCGACCACGGTGAAGTCGGCGCTGACGACCGGTGCTCACACGCTGAAGGCGCTCGAGGAGCTGGTGCGGGCTGCGGAGCAGGCAAAATTGGTGCGACCGGCTGCCGGCGTCAAATTCCTGCCGCCGATTCCGGATCCGTCGAAATTCTTCTGTGTCGGCAAGAACAACAGGAAGCATCGCGAGGAGCTGAAGGCCAACAAGATGCTCACCGAGGTGCCGAACGAGCCGACCGGCTTCATCAAGCTCGTCAGCACCATGTCCGGCGACGGCGACGAGGTGGAAAAGCCCGCCGACATCGTCAAGCTCGATTACGAGCCGGAGCTTTGCTACGTCGTCGGCAAGCGTGCCCATGGCGTGAAGAAGGCCGACGCGATGCAGTACATTTCCGGCTTCACCCTGATGAATGACGTCAGCGCGCGCGAGATCCAGCAGCGCGAGGTGGCCTCCGGAAGCCGGTTCTGGACTGCCAAGAACATGCCGGGCTTTGCCCCCGTGGGCCCGCATATCCTGACAATGGATGAAGTGCCCGACACGGCAAATCTCTGGGTGACCTGCGCGGTCAACGGCCAGCCGCGGCTGCGCTCCAACACATCGGATTATCTCTACCAGATCGCCGACGTGCTGGAGCATTTCTCCCGTTACGTGGTGTTCGAGCCGGGCGACCTCATCGCCATGGGTGCTCCCAGCGGCGTCGCCGTGGGCCAGCCCAACGCGGACGAGCTGTATCTCAAGCCGGGCGACGACATGGTGATCGCGTTCGAAGGGCTGATGTCGCTGCGCACGAAGATTGTCGGGCCGAAATAGCGGCCCTTTCTTCCTTCTCCCCTTGTGGCAATCTTCCTTCTCCCCTCGCGTCCGCCGAAGCTTTAGCGAAGGCGGATGTGGGAGAAGGTGGTTCGCATCGCAGATGCTAACCGGATGAGGGGTTCTACCCGCGAGCGCGGTTTATGCTGAGGCAACCCCTCACCCAAGCGAGCGAGTGACGCCGCCGTCGTTGCCCTCTCCCACAAGGGGAGAGGGCACAATAACTGCCAGCTCACTTCTCGTCGTCGCGCTTGCGCAGCAAATCGCTGGCGAGATCAGTCAGCGCAGGTCGCGGCAGTGCGGTGAACGGCAGCGGGCGCGTGACGTCGATCGCGGCGAGGCCAAGGCGGGCGGTGAGCAGGCCGTTCAGCACGCCTTCGCCGAGCCGCTGCGAGAGCTTTGCCGCAATGCCGTGGCCGAGCATCTGCTGCAGCAGGGTGTCGCCCGCGGCCATGCCGCCGGTGATCGCCAGGTGGGTGATGACGTGGCGCAGCAGGCTGATCATGCCGAGCGTGCCGGGCCTGCCGCCATAGAGCCGCGCCAGTTGCCGGATCATCTTCAGCGCTGCCACGAACACGAACAGCACGTCGAACAGCGCGCGCGGGCTTACCGCGGTGACGACGGAAACCCGCTGCGCCGCCGATGAGACGATGCGCCGTGCCTCCTGGTCCAGCGGCGTCATCAGTTCGCGCTCGGCGAGGCGGATCATGTCGGCGCCGTCGATGATGTCGCCGGCATGTTCGGTCAGCGCGGCGCGGGCGCGCGCCAGCTGCGGATTCTGGTGCGCCAGTCTCAAGAGATCATTGACGACGGCGCGGCTCTCGGCGCGATCATCGCTGGCGAGCACCGCACTCGCGCGCGCATGCAGCTTCTCGATGGCGGCCAGCCGCAGCAGCCCGAACATCTCGCGGCCGGTCACCACCGCCAGCGCCAGTCCTGCGGCCGCGGCAAGGCCGAGCCCGAGATAGCCGAGGCTCTCGCTGCGCGCAAAGAGATCCTCGATCAGCCTGACGATGCCAAGCCCGGCGCCGAGCAGCACGAGGCCTCCGGCCGCAATCCAGAACAGCGTGCCCCAGCCGAAGCGGCGCCGCACCGGGACGGGCCGCGGCTCGATCGGCGCCGGCAGCAGCACGGGGTCGGCTTCCGGCGTGATGCGCACCGTGCCGCGGGCCAGGCGTCCGGGCTCGTCGGCATCCACCACGACCACGTTGACGTCGTCGAGCTTGAAGGTCGCGGGCTTGCGCGGTTTCTCGCTCATTGCAGTCGGTCTCCGATCAGGAACTGAAGGGCGCGGTCAAGGCGGATGTGCGGCAGCGCAGGCTCGCCGTCGCCTTCGCGCTCGAGATGCGGCGGGCGGAAGCGCAGGAAGCGGAAATCCGCCTTCTCGGACGGTGCGCTGGAAAGGCCGCGAAAGCCATCGCCCCTGAACAGCGCCTCGGGATCGGCGGGCAGGTCGCCCGGAAAGGTCGCAACCTCCGTCGCGCCATCGAAGAGCTCGCCGTTGGCGCTTTCGCCCGCCGCCGGCGTGCCCAAAATCGACGGCAGCTTTTCCCGCCCGCGCTGAACCATCGCCTCGCGCGTGGCACGCACCGCGGCAAGCGCCACTACGTCGATCGCGGCCTCTTCGTGCTCGGCGCGTGCGGCGGCGCGCGCCACGATGCGGCGCAGGATGGCTTCCAGCCGGTCGTGGCTGGAATGGTGCAGATGGTCGGCCTTGGTGGCGGCAAACAGGATGCGGTCGATGCGCGGCCGGAACAGGCTGGAGAGGAAGCTCGAGCGTCCGATGCGGAAGCAATCGAGGATGCCGGCGAGCGCGGCTTCCAGATCGTGCACCGCTTCGGGGCCGGAATTGAATGCAGCGAGCGCATCGACCAGCACGATCTGGCGGTCGAGCCGCGCGAAATGATCGCGAAAGAATGGACGCACCACGGCATCCTTGTAGGCCTCGTAACGCCGCACCATCATCGCCCATAGCGAGCCGTCGGGCGCACTGCCGTCCGTTGGCACGTCGAGCGGTGCGAAGGTCAGCGCCGGCGAGTTGGCGAGATTGCCCGGCATCAGGAAACGGCCGGGCGGCAGCAGGCTCATGGCAAAGCGCTCGTCGCGGCAGGCGCGCAGATAGTCGGTGAACAGCCGCGCCGACGTCAGCGCCGCCTGTTCGTCGGCGCGCCCCTCGGCCGACAGCGTCGCCAGATATTCATGCCACGGCGCAGCCAGTCTTTTCCGCGGCCCTTCGCGCGACAGCGCAAGGCTCTCCGCCGACCACTGCTCGAAGCTCTTGTTGAGCAACGGCAGGTCGAGCAGCCATTCGCCGGGATAATCGACGATGTCGAGGGTCAGGCTGCGGTCCGCCCCGTTCTGTCGCTGGTAGTCGATCACAAGCCTGAGCTCGCTGATGTCGGTGGTCGAGCTCGGCCAGCGCCGCTCCGCAACGAGTGTGCGGACGTGGTTCTCGTAATCGAACCGCGGCACCGCATCGTCCGGCTGCGGCTCCAGATGGGCGCGCGCAATCCGCCCGCTGGCATAGGCCTCGAACACCGGAAAGCGGCCGCCGCGCGTCAGTCCATGGATCAGCGCGGTGATGAACACGGTCTTGCCGGCGCGCGACAGGCCGGTGACGCCGAGCCGTACCGTGGGATTGAACAGGCCATCGCCGTAATCCCATAGCGCCCGCGCGGACAGCCGCGCCTCCTCGAGGATGTCATGGAAACTGAGAGGCATGCGGCAGCAGTCGAAACCGGGCGTGAGGAAGGCAATTCTCTAATATTGTCGTCACAAAAGTGGCGATCGGCGCGCCAAAATCAAGCACTAGCCATCATACCCCCGCGAAGGCGGGGTATCCAGTAATCACGGGCCTTCGAATATGGCACCGGTGAAATACGGGATCATCCGCTTGCGCAGATGATGACGATTTGAGGGCGGAGCAGGCGCGCGTGAACCCTTCGTTGACCGGAAATGCCTCATGATCTATCGATCCGGACGGGGCAGCCAGCCAGGGCCGACATGACTATTTTCCGATTGAAGCAACTGGCCTCGACGTCGCTGCATGCGGCGGCCGGCGCCGTGCACTGGAATTTCGACCGCGCCGAGCTGATCGCCGACGGGGTGGTGCATATCGTTGGCATCTGCTTCGGCCTTGTCGCCGCCACCGTGCTGATCGTGCTCGCCTCGGTCTATGCCACGCCGCTCGATATCGTGGTGTCCGCGGTCTATGTCGCGGGCCTGCTGGCGATGCTGGGCCTGTCCGCGACCTATAATCTCTGGCCGGTCTCGCGCGCCAAATGGGTGCTACGTCGCTTCGACCATTCTGCGATCTATGTGCTGATCGCGGCGACCTACACGCCCTTCATCATGGAGGTGAAGGGAAACCTGCTGGCGATCGCGCTTCTGGTCGGTGTGTGGTGCGCGGCGATTGCGGGCATCGTGCTGAAGCTGAAATATCCCGGAAGGTTCGACCGTCTGTCGATCGGGCTCTATCTGATGATGGGCTGGAGCGGCATCATGCTCTATGATTCCGTGGTGATGGCCTTGCCGACGCTCGCGCTGTGCTTCGTCGTTGCCGGCGGCATGTTCTATTCGCTCGGCGTGGTGTTCCACGCCTGGCAGCGGCTGCGCTTTCAGAACGCGATCTGGCACGCCTTCGTGCTGGGCGGCGCCGCCTGCCACTACACGGCGGTGCTCGACATCGTCCTGCAGTAAGCGCTAAAAATAGCGACAATAGACAAGCGGGAGGGTGCCATGCAGGTGGCCGGCAAGGTCGTGGTCGTCACGGGCGGCGGTAATGGCATCGGGCGCGCCATGTGCGAGGCCTTCCATCGCGCCGGCGCCGCCAAGGTGGTGGTCGCCGACATCGATCCCAACGCCGCGCGCGCGGTGGCCGGCGTCATCGGTGGCGCGGCCTTCAAGTGCGACGTCGGCAAGGAAAAGGACGTCTCCCACGTCATCGAGGAGACCGAGCGCCAGTTCGGCCCGATCGCGCTGTTCTGCTCCAATGCCGGCATCGGCGGCGGCTTCGATCCGCTGTCGCTCAATGCCGGCGGCGATTCCGACGAGCCGTGGCAGCGCAGCTGGGCCATCCACGTCATGGCGCATGTCTATGCGGCGCGGCATCTGGTGCCGCGCTACAAGGGGCGCGGCGGCGGCTATTTCCTCAACACGATTTCCGCGGCGGGCCTGTTGTCGCAGGTCGGCAGCCCCGCTTATTCCACGACCAAGCACGCCGCGGTCGGCTTTGCGGAAAATCTCGCGATCTCGCACAAGGCCGACAACATCAGGGTCTCCATCCTCTGCCCGCAGGGCGTCGACACCAACATGCTGCGCTCGATCCCGAAAGGCCCGCAATCCGGCGACGGCGACCTCTCGCCCGAGCAGGTCGCGCAGGATGTGCTTGCGGGATTGGAGCAGGAGACGTTCGTGATCCTGCCGCACCCGCAGGTGCTCGGCTACATGCGCAAGAAGACCGAGAACTACGACCGCTGGATATCAGGCATGGCCAGGATCCAGGCCAAGATGCGCGAGACCTACGGGAAGTAGTTTGTTTTCGTCATGGCCGGGCTAAAGCGCGAAGCGCGTCTTCGCGCAGATGTCCCGGCCATCCACGTCTTCCTTTCAAGCCGCACCAAAGACGTGGATGCCCGGCACAAGGCCGGGCATGACGAAGTATGTGGTGCACCTACCTCATCGCAATCGCCGCAATGAACAGCACAAACGCCAGCGTCGACGCTATCGTGCGCACGTGATTCCACCACGTCCAGTCCGTCAGATACCGCGCCCATATCGTGGCTGCTTCGCCGCTCGCCGGTTGCACCGCGGCCAGCGCGTTGTTCAGCGGCACGTTGAACACCATCGTCACGACGAACATCCCGACCACGTAGAGCGCGCCGCCGGCCAGCCACATCGCCGCGCCTGGCTCATCCCAGCGGAACGGCGCCAGTATCGCCAGCGCCAGGCATGTCAGTGTCGAGCCGAGGAAGATGGGCAGGAACAGCGACTGCACGATCACCTTGTTGATCGCGTTCATCGCGGCAATGCCGGCTGCCTGGTCGATGCGGCCGAGCGCGGTCATGATGAAGACCGAGAATGCGAAATAGAGCCCGGCCAGGAGGCCGCACCCGACCACTGACAGCCACAACAGGCCGGTGACGAGGGTAGGCATGCGCTCATTCCATAGATACGAGGAATTATCGTATTTGCCAAAAGCGATAAACTCTCGTATTTGAATCGTCAAGGGGCCTTTCAAAAGGAGCGGCATGGCGGGGAAGAGGAAACAGAAGGGCGGCGGGATCGCACGGCTGGTGCCGGTGCAAAAGCGCAGCCGCGAGCGCTACGAGCATATCCTTGGTCAAGCCGCCGAGCTGCTGGCTGAAAAGGGCTCCGAGGCCTTTCGCATGAGCGAGCTGGTCGAGCGCACCGGCGTCGCCTTCGGCTCGCTCTATCAGTATTTTCCGGACAAGACATCGATCATCGGCACGCTGGCCGAGCGCTACAACCAGGTCGGCCGCGACTGCGTTGCGCGGGACCTTGCGGCAGTCAAGACCGTGCGCGACTTGCACCCGGCGCTGTGCCGGATCGTCGACAGCTACTACCGCATGTTCATCGACGAGCCCGTGATGCGCGATATCTGGCAGGCCACCCAGGCCGACCGGACCTTGCAGAAGCTCGACGAAGAGGATGTCGACTTTCTCGCCGGCCTGCTCGCCGACGCCGTTCGCCGCGTCGCTCCGGATGCGCCGACACCTGCCCTGCAGGCTTACGGGCGGCTGGTGATGACGCTGATCGCTGCGGCAGTACGCCACGCCATCACGCTGCCGCCGAAACAGGCGCGCCTGCTCCTTGCCACATTCAAGCAAATGCTGCCTAATGATCTCTCGATGCTGTAAGCCAACTGCATATCCGGTGCCTCATGAACTGGTGGCCCTTCGGAAAGGAAACGGCGACGGCGACGCTAGACGGCCCTCACGCGCTGCTCGCTGATATCGAGAAGCGCGGCAAGCAGTATCTCGACGACATCGACAACGGCAAATTCATCACGCCTGCCTGCAAGCGTTCGGCGTCGGATGCCGCGTGCGACCAGTCTGCAATTGCCGATCACACCCGGCTCGAGGCTTTCCGCTATCTGCTGGCGGTGCCGCGCAACGAATACCGGCTGCTTGCCGAGCCAGTCTCGCAGGCCGCGATCATCGACGGCTATTTGCGCCAGCTGCCGCACGAGGACACGGTGATCGAATTCACCGGCGTTACCCACGCCGACCTCGCCATCGCCACCATCGCCGGCTTCAACTGGCTGGTGCACTGCGCCGTCCTCGCCGGGGCCGAGCCGAAACTATTTTACGGCGCGCTGCGTAATTTCCGCCGGGTCGCCTCCTCGGCGCAGAAATGGTGGGCCGCCGACGGCGCCAAGGAACGTTACGCCGAAATACTGCAAGCCCGACAGGAGCCGCCGCTGTTCCTCCACCTGGTGTGGACGGATTACGGCCGCATGGCCACAGAGATCGCGGCGGCGCACGCGGCGCGGCGGATCAATAAAGCTTAGTACGCGTACTCAGGGCAGGCGACGTCCGTTTTGGCCGCGAAATCGGACATCTGCGAGGGACGAACGCATGTCTGCTAAAGGCCAGAATCGGGTAGGGCACCCTAAATCCATAGCAGGCTCCAACTTAAGTCTTGACTTCGGTCGGTCGACCGAATTATCAATTGATTGCCTTAGAAACGGATTGCACGCGGGGGCTCCTATGGCCATTGCTTCGCTGTTCTATGGAATTGTTGCCTACCTGATTTTTCTCGTCACATTCCTCTACGCGATCGCCTTCGTTGGAAATCTTCCTGTTCCCAAGACCATCGACAGCGGATCGGCTGGCTCGGTCCCCGCAGCAATTGTGGTCGATGCGTTGTTGCTGGGCCTGTTTGCGATTCAGCACAGCCTGATGGCACGTCCGGCGTTCAAGCGCGCATGGACGAGGTTCGTTCCGAATGCGATTGAACGTTCCACCTACGTGCTGTTTGCGAGTCTGGCGCTCATCGTCCTTTACTGGCAATGGCGGCCTCTGCTCGGTATCGTCTGGTCGTTCGAGAATCCGACCGCCATCCTGACCCTGAAGGCAATTTTCTGGATCGGCTGGGGTATCGTGCTAACCAGCACGTTCATGATCAATCACTTCGAGCTGTTCGGGCTCCGGCAGGTGTATGCGCGCCTTGTCGGCAAGCCGCTTCCACCGCCCTCGTTCAAGAAGCCCATGATGTACAAATGGGTGCGCCATCCCATCTATCTCGGCTTTCTCCTCGCGTTCTGGGCCGCACCGACCATGACACTTGGTCATCTGCTGTTCGCTATCGCCACAACGGGTTACATTCTGCTCGGCATCTGGCTCGAAGAGCGCGATCTCGTGGCGGTCTTCGGCGAGCAGTACCGGCACTATCGCAAGGAGGTCTCGATGCTAATTCCTCTTCCCAGGAAAAAGGCCGGAGTCTAGCGTCTGGCCGGTGAACGGTTGGCGCCGGACGACCGGCCAGGAGATCGAATGGGACGGACGCCCGCGAAGAAAGTCGATACGAGCGTCACGCTGCTCGAAGCCGCCAAGGCCATCTTGCGAAAAAATGGCTATGCCGGCCTTTCGACCCGGGATGTCGCGGCGGAGGCAGGCGTGCCCTTGAGCCAGATTCATTATCACTTCGGATCAAAGCAGGGAATGATGCTGGCGCTGTTCGAATACCTCAACGCGCAGCTGCTCGACCGGCAAAGCACGATGTTCGCCGAATCGAAGCTGAGCCTCTCGGTCCGCTGGGACCGGGCCTGCGACTACCTCGATGATGATATCGCATCGGGCTACGTCCACGTCCTGCAGGAGCTGATGGCGGCGGGATGGTCGGACCCCCAAGTCGGCAAGGTCATCCGCACCGGACTGCTCTCCTGGTATCAGCTTATCCGCGACGTCGTCCAGGACGCCACCAAGGACGTCGGAGGATTGGGCCCGTTCACGCCGGAGGACGTCGCCGCGTTGGTCTCGAACGCCTTCATGGGTGCGGAAAGTCTTTTTCTGATTGGATTTGAAAAGAAGGGTGCGCCCGTGCGCCGCGCATTGCGGCGTGTGGGCGATCTCATCCGTATCGCCGAAGCCAACGCAAGAGGCGAATGATGCGCGCAAAACTGCCCGACCGCGAGGATTTCGTCAGTCGGAACGGTGTGAAGCTCCATTTCGAGGTCTATGGCAACGGTCCAGAGACGATCCTCTTCGTCCCGCCCTGGAGCATCGTGCATTCGCGGGTCTACAAGGCTCAGGTGCCGTTCTTCGCCGAACACTTTCGATGCGTGACCTATGATCCGCGCGGCAACGGCAGGTCCGACCGACCGGATGATGTCGCAGCCTATGCGCTCGATCAGTATCTCGGGGATGCCGTTGCGGTGCTGGACGCCGTCGGTGCGGAGCAGGCCATCCTCGTGGGACTTTCATTCGGTGGCATGGTTGCCAGTCTCATGGCGGCCTATCATCCCGACCGTGTCAAAGCTGCCATTCTCATCGGTACCGCGGCGGCGATCGGACCCGGCAATCCCTATATGATGCCCCAGCACTTCCTGACGCCGCAGCAGCAATTCACAGGCTGGAATAAGTATAATCGCGAATATTGGCTGACCGACTATCCCGACTTCGCGGAATTTTTCATCGGCAACATGTTCATCGAGCCGCACTCGACCAAACAAATCGAGGACGCCGTTGCTTGGGCATGCGAGACCGACGGCCGCATTCTCGGCAAGACGGTGGAAGCGAGAACTATCGCGCCTCCGTTCGATGTCGGCGAAGCCATGTATCGTGCGATCCGATGTCCGATCTCGGTCATTCATGGCGACGACGATCGCATCCAGCCCCATGCACGCGCACAGAAAGTCGCCGAAGTCCTGGGCGTCAAGCTCAATACGATTCCGGGTGGCGGCCATAATCCGGCAGGACGATTTCCGGCGAAGTGCAACGCGCTGGTGGTCGAGTTCCTGCAAGACCAGGGCCTGATGCCACCGACGAGGTCCAAAGGGCGCAGAGCCAGGACTGCGCTCTATCTGTCGTCGCCGATCGGACTTGGACACGCGCGCCGCGACCTTGCGATTGCGCGCGAACTGCGCCAGCTGCATCCCGACCTCGAAGTGCATTGGCTGGCGCAGGATCCCGTGACACGGCTGCTGGAAAGTCACCGTGAAACGATCCACCCCTTGAGCAAGTATCTGGCGAGTGAGACACTGCACATCGAGCGGGAGGCGGGCGAGCACCAGCTGCATTGTTTCGAGGCCCTACGTCGCATGGACGAGGTCCTCATCAAGAACTTCATGCACTTTCAGCAGGCTGTGGAGGAAACCAAATATGACATCGTTATCGCCGACGAAGCCTGGGATATCGATCACCACTGGCATGAGCATCCCGAGCTGAAGCGGGCGAAACTTGCCTGGTTTACCGACTTCGTCGGCTATCTGCCGATGGCCTCGGGCGGCGAACGTGAAGCCTATCTGACGTCGGACTACAACGCCGAGATGATCCAGCATGTGGAAAAGCATCCTTCGCTCCGCGATCGCGCAATATTTGTGGGCTCTCCGGATGACGTCATTCCGCGATCGTTCGGAGAAGGATTGCCGGACATACCGGATTGGGTCACCCGCCATTTCGATTTCTCCGGCTATATCATCGGCGAGCACCCGGACGGCTTTGGCGACCGCGATGAACTTCGTCATCGCCTCGGCTATCGCGATGGCGAACACGTTTGCATCGTGACTGTTGGCGGATCGGGCGTCGGCGGGCACCTCATCCGCCGCATCCTGCAAACTTATCCGCTGGTGTCGGAGAAGATTGCCGGACTTCGAATGATCGCGGTCGTCGGTCCGCGTATCGATCTGAGCACATTTACCGCGCCCGCGGGCGTCGAACTGCGTGCTTTCGTGCCCGACCTCGACCGTCACCTTGCGGCGTGCGATCTCGCCGTCGTCCAGGGCGGCCTGACGACCTGCATGGAGCTGACGGCTGCAAGAACACCCTTTATCTATTTTCCGCTCAAGGGCCATTTTGAGCAGAACTTCCATGTAGCTCATCGGCTTGATCGCTATCGCGCCGGCCGGCGTATGGAATTTGCGTCAAGTACGCCCGAGATGATTGCTGAGGCGATGATCCAAGAACTGACAAAGCCAAGCCGATTTGTCTCCGTCGAGGCTCATGGCGCAGCTCGCGCCGCCAAAATGCTGGCCGAATTACTTTAGTTCTGTCCCGATGGCGACGTCTGCTTTGGCTCGATTGCAGACGTTCCCGGCCGGTCACGCCATTGTCTGTCCCGTTCCTTGAAGCGGGCAATACAGACTCATGAGTACTCGCCCTAACTCTTCTGCGCGTAGAGCAGCGGGACGGCGGAATCGACCATCACCTCGACGAGGCTGGTGCCATTGTACGAGAGCGCATGCTGCAGCGCGGGCGCAAGCTCGAATGACTTCGCCACCCGCACGGCATCGCAGCCATGGCCTTGCGCCAGCTTGACGAAGTCGAGGCCGGGAATGTCGAGGCCGGGCACGTTGCGCACCTGCATGACCTGGCTGAACGAGCGCATCGCGCCATAGCCTGAATTGTTGATGACGACGACCGTGAGCGGCAGCTTGCGCTGTGCCGCGGTCCACAGCGCCTGGATCGAATACATCGCAGAGCCGTCGCCGACGAGGCAGACGGTGCGGACATTGCCGCGGCCGAGCGCCATGCCGACGGCGGCGGGAAGGCTGTAGCCGAGCCCGCCGCTCGCCATGGTGTAGAAACTGTCCTGCCCGCGCATCGGTATGAATTTTTGCATCGCCGGCCGGTGCGAGGGGGCTTCCTCGACCAGCACGGCATCGCCGGGCATCGCGTTCGACAGCGTGTGCAGGAGGTACTCGACCGGAATGGGATCGCCGGCTTTGGGCGGCGGCGGCAGCGTGCGCCCGACAGGCGCAACGCGCTTGGTCTCCGGCAACAAATCCAGCAGCATCGACAGCGCGGGCTTCATGGTGGCGACGATGCTGGTGCCGCGTGGCGTCACCGCCGCCGCGGTTGGGTCGTCGGTGATCTGGAAGATCGCGGTAGCCCCGTCGAAGATTGCGGCGTGTCCCTCGACATGGAAGGTGAACACCGGCGCGCCGATCACCACGACGAGGTCATGCTCGCGCAGCGCATCGGAGAGCTGGCCGGGCGAGGCATGCAGGAAGCCGGCGAATTGCGGATGCCGCTCCGGGAAGGAGCAGCGCGCCGAGAACGGGCTGACCCAGACGGCCGCCTTCGCCTTCTCCGCCACGTCAACCATGAGATCGACGGCCTGGGCGCGATCGACGCCGGGGCCGACGACGAGGGCAGGGCGCTTGCTTTCGGCAATCGCTGTTGCCAGCGTCTTCATCGATGCGGGATCGGGACCCAGCTCGCGGCTGACCTGGCGCGCCTCGACCGGCGAGGTCGCATGCATCCAGTCGTCGATAGGCACGGAGACGAAGGTCGGCCCGCAGGGCGGCTGCATCGCCGTGTAATAGGCGCGCGCGATCGCGGCCGGCACGTCCTCGGGCCGCGCCGGCTCGACGCTGTATTTCACGTAAGGCCGCGGGAATTCCGAAGCGCGCTCGGCCTGGAGAAACGCCTGCAGCGGCAGGATCGAGCGTGCCTGCTGGCCTGCGGTGATCACCAGCGGCGTCTGGTTGCGGTGCGCGGTGTAGATATTGCCGAGCGCGTTGCCGACGCCGGCCGCCGAATGCAGGTTGACGAAGGCGGCATTGCGCGTCGCCTGCGCATAGCCGTCGGCCATGCCGATGCAGGAGGCCTCCTGCAGGCCCAGCACATAGTCGATGTCATCGGGCCAGTCCGCCAGGAACGGCAGCTCCGTCGAGCCGGGATTGCCGAACACTTTTTTGATGTCGAAGGCGCGCAGCAGGTCGAAGGTGGCGTCCTTGACGGTGATGGATTTGCTGGCGGGCTTTGCTGGCTTGCGGGATGATGACAATGCGACCCCCTCCACTTGTCATTCCGGGGCGCGCGAAGCGCGAACCCGGAAATCTCGAGGTTCCGGGTTCGATGCTGGCGCATCGCCCCGGAACGACGCTGTAAAACACAGCCGTCATTGCGATGAGCGAAGCGACGAAGCAAACCATCTCTCCCCGTGGGGACGAATGGCTTGCTTCACTTCGCTCGCAATGACGGTCAAATGAACCTCACCACGTCGCCACACCCTTCATGGTCGGCTGTCCTTCCGCATTCGCGGTCCACATGTCCATGCCGCCCGAGCCATTGTCATTGGCATTGACCGAGAACTCACTGCCTTCGAACAGCGGCTGCACGCCGCGATAGACGAACTTTTTCGGCGGCTTGCCGCCATGCAGCTTTGCTGCAAACTCGATGATGAACGAGGCCTGTAGCGGGCCATGGAAGACGAGGCCCGGATAGCCCTCGACCTTGGTGACATAGTCGCGGTCATAATGGATGCGGTGGCCGTTGAAGGTCAGCGCCGAATAGCGGAACAGCAGCACAGGATCGGAGACGTGGCTCTCGCGATGCTTTGCCGGCGGCGGTGGAGGCGGGGCCTTGGGCGCCGCCTGCGGCCCGCTGGTCGCCTCGCGATAGACGATGTCGTGGCGCTCGCGGATCGCGATGCCGTGCGGCGTGGTGATGTCGTGATGGACCGCGACAAAGCACAGCGTGCCGGTAGAGCCGCTCTTGAGCGTCACGTCCGAGATGCGCGAAGCGCGCTTCACCTCGTCGCCGACGCGCAGCGGC
>Ga0187815_10000534_pt1 | contig 18335 bp, 17 predicted proteins | sample NC_S_5_FD_132962 | JGI IMG/M metagenome (GOLD analysis project Ga0187815, IMG submission 132962) | Wetland sediment microbial communities from Neuse River Estuary, North Carolina, USA - ASW-S_5 | ecosystem: Environmental > Aquatic > Freshwater > Wetlands > Sediment | place: USA: North Carolina...
CATCTCTCCTCGACACCCAACGACGCACGGCCCCGGACCTCGAGCGAACCCGACTACCGAATCTCCGGAGGGGCGGCGACCGTCGCCCCCTTCTATAACTCCCCTCGTCGTCTCATCCCTAGGAATCCGCTCATGGCGACGCGAGGTCGACGCGACTCATCGGAGGTCCACACCCTCGGGCTCCTCGCGAACCGGCTCGAGCGACTGAGGGGGAGCCTCCTCGAGCTCGAGCGGGCGGTCGACCTCGCGCCGTTCGGCAGAGAGCGGGACAGCGCGCGCAACCTCCTCCACTACCTTGCGTTCCGCCGGTTCGACCTTCGCTGGGAGCAGACTCGACTACCCCACTGGGGGCTCTCATCGCTCGGCCGCTCAGAAAGCCATGTCCTCTTCAATCTCGACGCCGTCCTGAGCGGGCTCGACCGCCTTCGGGGGAAGCCCCCGGGGCGGCGGCCCGCTCCGGCGGTGCCGGACCCCGAGCGGGGCCGGCGGATCCTCGCCCGCAACGCTCGCCGGCTGCTCGGCCCGACCCGACCCGGGCGGGGGGTGCGGATCATGGTGACGATGCCCGCGGAGGCGGCCAGCGACTACCGCCTCGTACGGGAGCTCGCCGAAGGCGGGATGGACTGCGCCCGGATCAACTGCGCCCACGAGTCGCCCCGAGAGTGGTCCCGAATGATCGCGCACCTTCGACGGGCCGAGCGGACCGTCGGGCGACACATCCGGGTCCAGATGGACCTCGCGGGTCCGAAGATCCGTACCGGCTCGATCCGTCCGGGCCCGTCGGTCCTCAAGGTGCGACCGAAGCGTGACCCGATTGGACGAGTGACGGCCCCCGGTTCGGTCTGGCTGGTCCCCTCCAACGAACCCGCGACCACGGCCCTGGAGGGAGCGGCGGTCACGGTCCCGAGGACCTGGCTCCTCCGGCGGCGGCTTGGGGAGTCGGTGGCGTTCCGAGACGCACGGCACGCCCGTCGGATCCTGCGCCTAGCCGAGCATGTACGTGGCCGATACCGCGCAGAAACGCAGAGAACGTGCTATTTCACGTCGGGCACGCGGCTCGTCGCCACGCTCGGAAACGGCCAGGAGGACGAGACCTCGATCGGCCCGGTGGCGCGGGTCACGCAGCGGATCCGCCTTCGCGTCGGCGACCAGCTCGTCGTCACCGCCCGCGCCGAGCCGGGGGAGGACGCTCGCGTTGACCCCGAGGGCCGCGTGCGGCGGCCGGCGCACATCGCCTGCACCGCGCCCGAGACGTTCCGGTTCGTTAAACGGAACGAGCTGATCTGGTTCGACGACGGACGGATCGGCGGGGTCGTCCGCTCGGTCTCCAAAGAGCGGCTCTTAGTCGAGGTGACCCACGCCCCCGCGGCGGGGGCGTGGCTCGGCGCCGACAAGGGGATCAACTACCCCGACAGCACGGTCGATTTGCCCCCGTTCGGTCCGAAGGACCTCCAGAACCTCAAGTTCATCGTCCGCCACGCCGACCTGGTTGGCTACTCGTTCGTCCACCGGGCGGGCGATATCGCGCTCCTTCGCCGTGAGCTCGCCCGGCTCGGCCGGCCGCGGATGGGCGTGGTCCTGAAGATCGAGACGCGGACGGCGTTCGAGGAGCTCCCGGGGATCCTCCTCTCCGCCCTCCGCTATCCTCCGAACGCCGTCATGATCGCGCGGGGAGACCTCGCGGTCGAGGTCGGCTACGAGCGGCTCGCCGAAGTGCAGGAAGAGATCCTCTGGTTGTGCGAAGCGGCGCACCTGCCGGCGATCTGGGCGACCCAGGTCCTCGAGGGCCTCACGAAGACCGGCCTCCCGTCGCGAGCCGAGGTGACGGACGCGGCGATGGGCGTCCGGGCGGAATGCGTCATGCTGAACAAGGGTCCGCACATCGCGGCGGCCGTGCGCGCCCTCGACAGCATCCTCCGCCGGATGCAGTCGCACCAGGCGAAGAAGACGGCGATGCTGCGCCATCTGAACGTGGTCGAGCGGTTCTTCAAGGAGCGCCGAGCCCCGCGGGCGGGCTAGACGGGACCGGTCGGTCCCTCCCCGCAGAAAAGGGCCCCCGGTGGGGGCGCCCCCCGCGGCTCCCGTTTTATAAGACTCCGCAGACCTGACTCCCAGTAGTCGGATGGCAGCGGAAGGCGTGGTCTGCCCGAGGTGCGGGGCACTTGTTCCCGACGCGGCCGTGATCTGCCCCGAATGCCACGCGCTCCTCGAGGAGCCGCCGACGGTCGCCCGAGCGGAACCCCCCGCCGTGGCCCCGCCCCCTACGCCTCCGCCGCCCGCGGGCCCACCTTCGGACGAGGCTCCGGCCCGGCCTCCGCCGAGCGCTCCCGCGCGCCCGGCGCGCAGCCCGCCGGTCCCGAAGCCGAACCCGTTCGCCGCCGAGCTCGGACGCCGCTTGACCCGACTCCGGCAGTGGTCGGAGGGGGTCCAGGCGCTCGGGATCGAACTCCCGAGGCTGCCCGAATGGGCGGAGGAGATTGCCCGGTCCGCGCCGAACCCCGAACCGTGGGCGGAGGTCGTCCGCGGCATCGAGCGGATCGCCCAGAAGCGGGTCGTCGACGCGTTCGAGGAGTGGGAGAAGCGGACGAAGGTACGGCTCACCCGGCTCGAGGCGTACTCGGTCGACAGCCGGCTCGAGCGCGACCAGATCGAGGACGCGCTCCATTCGGCCCGCTCGGGCGACATCGCGCAGGCGCTCTCGTCCTTCCAGCAGGTCGACCGCGTGGTCGCGCTCAAGGAGCGGCACCTCGACCAAGCTCGCGAGGAGCTCGAGCGAGTCATCGCGCTCCTGCACGACATGCAGGCGCTCGGGATCGACCCGCCGCAAGACGTCACTGAGGTCGCGGACGACCTCGAGGGCGAACTGCGGGCGGGGAAGCTCGCTCCGCTGAAACAGCAGATCCGCGCGATCCGCCTCCAAGCGGTCACCCGGCTCAAGGCGGGACTTCCACAGTATGTTTCCGAGTACGGGGACTATCTCTTGAGCGAGCGGGCGCACGGCGTCGCGACGGAGCTCGAGGCGATGGAGCTCGCGAAGGGCGCCCGCGAGTTCTTCCGGGGGCGGCCCGAGGACGGGGTCCGCCGGTTGCGGGCCCTTCAGCAACGCCACGGGATGCTTCCGAACCGCCCTGTACGCTCGGCCGCGCGACCGGCGACGCGCTCGCCGTAGTCGACCTTCGCGCGACTTAGAGGACCCGCTCGAACAGCGTGACGTCCTTTCCCCACTCGTGCTTGTGGAGCGTGCCGACGGGCGCGAACCCGAGCCGGGGAAAGAGCGCCGTCGCCGCGGTAAGCGCGTCCAACGAGTCGACCCAGACCGACGTCGCGTTCGACTTCCTCGCCCATTCGGTGGCGGCGCTCACGAGAGCGGTCGCGACCCCTTGCCGACGGGTCTCGGGGTCGACGGCGAGATGGACGAGCCGACAGTTCCCGTGATGGAACTCGCAGCCGATTACCCCGACGAGACGACCCTCCTTGCGCGCGGCGAAGTACGTCACGCCGCCCATCCAGCTCGTGAACTCGAGCGCTGTCGGCTGGAGGGCCTTGACGAGTTCGACCGGCACACCGGAAGGTGATGGGTCCCAGACCTTCTTGTAGAGGGCGCAGATCGCCGGCACGTCTTGGTGCGTGACCCGTTCCACAAGGAGCGCGCCCGCCGGTTTCTCGGCCGAGGATGCCGTTCGGTCGCTTCCTCGGTCCATTGCCTGCGCGGGTGCCACTCTACGTTCTCCGTCGGGAGCTCGTACGAGAGAGAGGGTCGAGCTCGCTCTTGAACATTGCCCACGTACGGTTCGAAAATCGAGCGTCGGCTCCGGCTCAGGGGGTGTGGCGCGACGGGGTTCGGGGAAACGGTGTGGTGTCCCGAATGTGCTCGCGGCGGAGCATCCAACGAACGACGCGCTCGACCCCGAGGCCGAAGCCGGCGTGCGGCACGTTGCCGTGACGGCGCAGATCGAGGTACCACTCGTACTCCTCGACCTTCGCCCCGATCTGGACGATTCGCTCCTTGAGGCGGGCGATGTCCGTCTCGCGGACCGACGCCCCCACGATCTCCCCGTATCCCTCCGGCCCGAGCAGGTCGCTCGCCTCTACGGTGCGCGGGTCGTCCCGGGACTGGTACATGTAGAACGCCTTGCGCTCGCGGGGGTAGTGGGTCACGAACATCGGCGTCTTGCTCTCGAGCGTGAGCGCCCGCTCTTCGGCGGTGCCGAGGTCACTCCCGAACTCCACGGGGAACCCGAGCTTCTGAAGGCGTTCGATCGCCTCGGAGTACCGGATCCGGTCGAACGGGGCTCGGATCGCGAGCAGCTCCTCCGGGGGCCGGCCGAGCAGCGTGAGCTCCTTCGTTCGGCGCTTCGCGACGGTGTGCAGCACGTCGACCATCATCCGCTCGATGAAGTCGAGGAGCCCCGCGAAATCGCACCAGGCGAGCTCGACCTCGAGGTTGAGGAACTCCGTGAGGTGCCGTGGGGTACGGGACTTCTCCGCGCGGAACGACGGCGTGAGCGCGTAGACCCGCTCGTGCGGGAACAAGAGGGCCTCGAGGTACAGCTGAGCGGTCTGCGAGAGGTAGCCCGGGCGCCCAAAATAGTCGAACTGGAACGCCTCCGCGCCGCCCTCCGCCGCGTTCCCGGTGAGGATCGGCGGGGTCATCTCGAGGACCTCCTCGCGGTCGAAGAACTCGCGGACGGCGCGCAGGAACTCCGCCTTCACGCGGAAGATCGCGACGCTCTCCTGGGATCGGATGGCGAGGTGGCGCTGGTCGAGCAGGAACTCCTCGGTCTGGTCCGCGAAGATCGGGAACGGCTCGCCGGCGTCGAGCACGTCGACCCGGTTCGCCCGTACCTCGCGGCCGTCGGGGGCGCGCCGGTCCTCGGCGACCGTTCCCTCGACCGCGACCAATCCTTCGATCTGGACGTGCTCCGCGGCATCGAACGCCGCGTCCCCCAAGGCGTCCCGCCGGCCGGTGACCTGGGCGACGCCGGTCCGGTCGCGCAGGAGAAAGAACAGGATCCCCCCCGAGGAACGCGTCCGCAGCACCCACCCTCGAAGGCGAACGGTGGTTCCGAGCGCCTCGGGCGCGAAGACGCGGGAGACCGTCGAGAACGGTCCGGGAAGCTCGCTCACGAGTACTCCCTCCACTTGTGGCCGCACTTCGTGCATTCGAAGATCCGGGTCTCGGGCTCGTCCGAGCCGCGCGTCTGACGGAGCACCCAGTACGCCTCGCCGTTCCCGCACTTCGGGCACGTCTCGGCGGCCTTGGGGAGGGTCGAGAACTTCGTCTCGACCACCGCGACCGAGCCACGGTCGGTGGCCGTGTGGTGCCGCACCTCCACCCCGCGGCCGAGCGGCACGGTCGTTCCGCACGCCGAACACTTCCAGACCCCGGCCGCCTTGTCGGGGCGCATCAACCGCTTGCAGGAAGGGCAGAACATGGTCGGAGTCGGAGAGAGCGGAGGGGCCGTATTTGACGCTTCGCCGGCGGGCCCTCAGCCGATCACCTGGTCGGGGCCCGCCGCGCTCGAGGGCGGTGCGTCCGGCGGGGCGACCGAGAGCGGGATCGGGGACGCCTTTGCGTTCGGGGCGAGGAGCTTCCGCATATGCTCCGTCCGCCGGGAGAGGTCCTCCTTCGTCCCGATGTCGTGGCGGACGAAGTAATCGCCCTTGACGAACGCTAGGGCGGCCTCCACCCGGCTCCCCGCCTCGTAAATCGCGCTCGCCTCCCCGACGAGGGCGATGCCCCGGGAAGAGCTCAGGCGCACGGTGCCCGGACCGACCGCGTCGACGCTGCCGTAGACGAGGTGGACCCCGGCCGCTTCGATCGCGGGAGCATCGACCGAGACGAGGCCTCCCGGACGCGGGCGGTCCCCGTAGCCGGGCGGGACCACGTACTTGACGACGGTCGCCCGGAGGCGGAACCGGATCAGGTTCGGGTCGACCCGGCCCGTCGCGACCCCGTAGAGGAGCGATTCGAAGTTCCCCGGCTCGTACAGCATCAGCGCATTGATCCCCTCGGGGTCCCCGAACCGGGCGTTGAACTCGAGGAGCCGTGGGCCGTCGGCGGTCATCATGAAACCGCCGTAGAGGATCCCGCGGAACGGAAGCCCCTCCGCCCGCAGCGCGGCGGCGGTCTTCTCGATGATCCGGATCGACGCGTCGCGGTCGGCCGCCGGGAGGAACGGGAGGAGATGGTCCCGCTGGGAGTACGACCCCATCCCGCCGGTGTTCCCGCCCTTGTCGCCCTCGAGCGCGCGCTTGAAGTCCTGGACCGCGGGCATCGGGTAGACGCCCGAGTCGGTCACGAACGCCATCTGACTGAACTCTTCCCCCTCGAGCTTCTCCTCGAGGAGGACCCGCTGGCCCTGGACGAGGAACGACTTCGCGTACGCCGCCCCCTCCTTGGGGTCGATGAAGTCGGCCCCCTGGACCCAGACCCCCTTGCCGGCCGTGAGTCCGCACGGCTTTACGACGAACGGCCCGGAAAACCCGGCGACCGCCGCATCGACCACCTCGATTGATGTGGGGGCGACGAAGCGCGGTTGCCCCCCGACCGCATGACGGTCGAGGAGCTCTCGGCAGAACAATTTCGACGACTCGATCTCGGCGGCGGCCTTGTTGGGACCGACCGTGGGGATCTCGGCGGCGCGCAGCGCATCCGCCACGCCGGCGGCGAGCGCCGCCTCCGGACCGATCACGGCCGCCTCGGCCCGGCCTTCCTTCGCAAACGCGACCACTTTGGCGGGGTCCGTCGGGCTCACGCGGGCGGATTGTGAGGCCAGCCGGTCCAGCCCGGGGTTTGCATTCGAGCTCGCGACCAGGAGCTTCGAGCCGGCCCGGTGGAGCGCGATGCCGATCGCGTGCTCCCGGGCGCCGCCCCCGACCAGAAGGAATCGCATGGTAGGTAGTGCGTCGGAGGAGGCGATGAGCGTTATATGCGCGTCGGCGGGGGAGCTCCGTGGCGGCCTCCGTACCGTTCGCTTCCGCCACGCTTAAGAAGCGGACGAAGGTGGCCGGGCTCCCGGTGCCGTCGATGGAGATTCGTGTCGTCGAGAAGGAGCACGACCTGCTCCGGGTCGAGTTCCCGAAGGGCGAGGAGACCCTGCTGATCCCGCTCGTCGAGGCGCTCCAGAAGGAGGAGAAGGTCGTCGAGGCCCGCTACTACCTCGGCCACCCGTTCCTCGACCGCCCCACGCTCTACGTGAAGACGAAGGGCGAGAAGCCGCAGCAGGTGCTGAAGCGGGTCCTGAAGGACTTGACCGACCTCTACGGCGACCTCCTCACCGACTTCGAGAAGAAGGCGGACAAAGTCAAGGCCTGACGGACGGTCCCAGGAGAGAGCCGCGGCGATGCTGAAGGAGTGCGCGCAGCACGGGTACTTCCGGGCCGAACGCTGCCCGGTCTGCAGCCAGCCCGGCCGATTCCTGATGAACGACCGGGAGCTCGACCACCTCGGCCGGATCGTCACCGGCATCTTGCGGCACTTCCCGGACCGCTACCAGCTCCCGATCGACCCGCAGGGGTGGGTCCCGCTTCCCCAGATCGTCCGGGCGATCTCCCAGAAGCACCCCGCGTACCACTGGCTGAGGCCGCAGCACCTGATCGCGATCGTCGAGACCGACGCGAAGGGCCGCTACGAGGTCCGGGACGACCGGATCCGGGCGACCTATGGCCACACGGTCGACGTCGACCTTGACCTCCCTACGGAGAACATCCCGGACCACCTCTACTACCCCGTGACCGCCGAGGAAGTGACGATCGTCCTCGAGGTCGGGCTGAAGCCGTCGGACCGCAAGAAGGTCCACCTCTCGAAGACCGCCGGGGACGCTCACGCCGCCGGCTCAGTCCGGACGCCGGACCCGGTGATCCTCGAGGTGGACGCGAAGCGCGCCCGCGCGGACGGCATCGTGATCATGAAGGCCGGGAAGACGGTCTACCTCGTCGACCGGGTCCCGCCCGAGTACCTCAGCCGGTCGACCGCGGTGGTGGTGCCCCCGGCGGAGGCAGGCGCGCCGCCGTCGGATTCGGACGCCTAGGCCCGCGTTCCTTCGATCGAGCTAGGCGAACCCGTCGTTCGCGACGTTCGGGTTGTACAGCGTCGCGATGTAGACGCCGATTGTGAGATGGGTCGAGGGCGCATACGGGTTCGTGAAGACGAAGTAGTAGGTGTCGGTCACGTCGGGCGCATAGACGAGGTGGGCGTTGTACGTCGGCGCCACGGTGTAGAGCGGGGTCGGAGTTCCGCCGGCCTCGAACGACGACCACTCGCTCAAATTGTACACCGCGACCGCGATGTTCACGCCGACAGGGTCGACCGTCGTGAAGTTGCCGGTCACATAGTCCCCCCCGGTGATCTCCCCGGAGATCATGGTGTAGTTCCCCGGGGCGATCGTGTAGGTGCCGGCGGTCGTCAAGGGATCGTTCGTGAGCGCGGGCGGGCCGTTGAGGACCGCGGAGCCGATGGCGTAGGCGAGCCCCACGATGACCACGACCACGATGAGCGTGCGGAACGCGCGGGTGAGCCCGAGCCAACGTCGGACCTTGCGGGGGGCGGCCGCTACCTCCGTCGCCGAGAGCGGATGATCGGCCCCGCAGATCCCACACTTCGTCGCTCCCGCGGCGACCGCCACTCCGCAGAAGCGGCAGGAACCCCACTCGGGGGCATCGGTCGGTCCGCTCGCGGCCATGGGCGTGCCCATCGACCCGCCCGCCCCCCTTTTGGGGTTTCGTACGAACCAAGGAGGATCAGGGCTTCTTGCGGGCGGCCCCGACGTTCATCAGAACGTTCTTCCGCCGCGAGAAGGTGTCGAGGGCGCGGGACCCCTGCTCGAACCCGACGCCGCTCGATTTGACCCCTGCGAAGGGGGTCTGGGGATAGCTCGTCGGAGAGTCGTTCACGACGACCATGCCGCTTTCAAGGCGCCGGGCGACCGAGTGAGCCGTCGCCAGGTCCCGAGTCCAGACGGCGGAGAGGAGCCCGTACGGCGTGTCGTTCGCTTGGCGGATCGCATCTTCCGCGTCGGAGAACGGCGCGACGATCAACACCGGGCCGAAGATCTCCTCGCGGACCGCGCGGGACGTCAGAGGGACGTCCGTGAGCACCGTGGGACGGACGAAGTTCCCGGAAGCGAGGGGTGGGGTATCCACCTTCGACCCACCCGAAAGGACCTTGCCCCCGCTCTCGCGGGCGTCCCGCACGTAGTCGAGGACCCGCTCTGCTTGGTCCTTCGAGACCAAGGGACCCATCTCGACCCCGTCGGCGACCCCGGGACCCAACTTCAGCCCCTCCGCGATCCCCCGGACCTTTTCGACAAACGGCTCGCGGATGCTTTCGTGGATGAGGAGCCGGGAAGCCGCCCAGCACATTTGACCCGCGTTCTGGAAGATCCCGTAGCCGATCCCCTTCGCCGCCCGTTCAAGGTCGGCATCGGGAAAGACGATCACCGGGCCCTTCCCCCCGAGCTCGAGGGTGAGCGGGAGGAATCGACGTGCGGCCAACTCGGCGACCCGACGCCCGGCGTCCCCGCTTCCGGTGAACGTGACCGAAGCGCAGCGGGGGTCGTCGATGAGCGCCTCACCCACGTCGGCCCCGTTCCCGGGAACCACATTCAGAATCCCGTCCGGAATCCCGGCCTCCTTCGCAAGCCGCGCGAATGCGACCGCGGTGAGCGGAGTGAGGCTCGCCGGCTTGAGGACGACCGAGTTGCCGGCCGCGAGCGCCGGGGCGACCGAGCGGACCGCAAGGAGCAGCGGGTAGTTCCACGGGGCGATGTGCACCGTGACTCCGAGCGGTTCGCGGAGCGTGTAGTCGAATCGGGGACCCGGGACCGCGATCGTCTCCCCCTCGAGCTTGTCGGCCGCGCCGGCGAAGTACTCGAGGGTGCGGACGACATACCCGATGTCGAGGCGGGACTCTCGGAGCGGCTTCCCCACGTTCAGGGTCTCGAGACGGGCGAACGGCTCCGTCTGGGCTTCGAGGAGACCGGCGAGCCGGAAGAGCGCCTTCGCGCGACGGGCACCGTCGTCCGACGCCCAGTTCGACTCTCGGAACGCCTTGTCGGCGACCTCGAGCGCGTGATGCGCGTCGTCCCGAGAGGCGACCGCCGCCTCGGCGAAGGGCTGGTTGGTCGCTGGGTCGAGCACCGACCGGTGCTCCCCCCGCGTCCCCGGGACCTCGCGCCCTCCGATCTGGAGCTCGAACTTCGCATCGACTCGGGCAGCCATGGCTGACCCCGGACACGGTCGCTCGACCACTTAGCGGTTCGGGCGCCTACGGACTCATCCGGTAGCCCCTTCCCTTCCACGTCACCGGCTTTCCCCGGAGTCCCCGGCCGAGCGACGTCGAGAGCAGGACCACGTAGTACCCCACCGCGAGTGGGTAAAGAAGGCCATAGACGGCTGGAGCGCCGACGGCCTGGACGAATCCGACGTGCTTGCCGAACAGCGCCACGTAGAGGAACGCCCCCATGCCGGTCAAGGCGAGGGACCCTGTGGCGAGACCGAGGGGCAGAAGACCGAGGGGTAGGAGAAACAACCCGAGGAGCCCCGTGATCTCGCCGACCATTCTCAGCGCGGAGAACTCGGTCCCGTGGACGTTCTTGAGGAGCCCCTCGAACAGCTCTCGCCGGTTCCGGTACATCCGGGTCTCGGCGAGGCGGGGGGCCCACGCTACCCGGAGGACTTTCCCCGCGGCGCGATACCGACGGGCGATCGCGATGTCCTCGAGCACGATCGAGCGGATCGCCTGGTGACCGCCGATCGCCTCGTAGGCGGTCCTCGGGGTGAGCCAGAACTGTCCGTTCGCCATGGCGGTCTTGGACCGGGGCCGGTTCACGTGGGGGGTTCGGAAGTAGGTGAGGACGACCTGCATGTAGAACGGAAGGACCACCCGCTCCCAGAACGAGCGCATCTCGACCTTCGGGACGATCGTCGCGAGGTCGGCCCGTTCCCGCCGCGCCCACTCGACCGTCGTCCGGACCGCGGCCGGGTTGAGCCGCACGTCGGCGTCCATGAACAGGATCCACTCGCCGGTCGCCGCGGCGGCCCCGTTCCAGCACGCCCAGCTCTTCCCGACCCATCCGTCGGGCAGGGGCGGGGCGTTTAGACGGCGTACCCGAGGGGCGCGGACGTCGATCTCCTCGCCCGTTCGGTCGGTCGAGTGGTCCTCGACCACGAGGATTTCTAGATCCGGGTAATCCTGGGCGAGGAGATCGTCGAGGGTCGCCGGCAGGTCGAGCTCCTCGTTGCGAGCGGCGATCACCGCACTGACCCGAGGGAGCGGTCCGGGGGTTGGGTCAGGTGGGGCCGGGTCGAGCCGTGGGAGCTGGTAGGCGAGGAGTATCGCAATCCCCTGGTAGAGCAGGACTGCGACCGAGGAGAGAAGAAGGGCGACCTCGATCCAGAGAGGAACCATCGCCCGCCGTAGTCGCGTTCTATTAAAGGCGTGGCCCGTGCACCGCCGGAGCGCTGGGCCGATGGCCACCGTGGAACACCCGCGAATCCGCCCCGGCCTCCTGGAAGAGCGGCTCTACCAAGCCCGAATCGCCGAGGTCGCCGCCGAGCGGAACACGCTCGTCGTGCTGCCCACCGGACTCGGCAAGACCGCGATCGCCCTCCGTGTCATCGCGGAGTTTCTCCGCCGCCACCCCACGGAGTCCGTCCTTTTCCTCGCGCCCACGCGTCCGCTCGTGCTTCAGCACGCCTCCGAGGTCGCCCGAACGCTCCTCGCTCCCGAGCCGCTCACGCTGACCGGGGCGATCGCGCCGGAACGCCGGGCGGCGCTGCTGCATCCGCCCCAGGTGGTGACCGCCACCCCCCAAGTGGTCGGCAACGACCTATCGAGCGGCGAGTTCCCCCTCGACACGTTCTCGCTGATCGTGTTCGATGAGGCGCATCGGGCGGTCGGCGATTACCCGTACGTTGCGATCGCCAAGGCGAACCGCGAGGGGCCGCACGCCCGCGTGCTCGCCATGACCGCGTCGCCGGGAAGCAATCGCCAGCGCATCCGGGAGGTGTGGGCGAACCTCGGGATCGAGCGGTTCGAGTACCGCACCGAGCTCAGCCCCGACGTCGCGCCCTACATCCACGGGATCGGGGTCGAGACCGTCACCCTGCCCGTCCCGCCGGAAGTGCGCCACCTCGCGATCCTCCTCCGGGCGGCCGTACAGCGGCAGGTGGAGGTCCTGAGGAAGCTCGACCTCTTGCCTCCCGGGGAAGCGACCCGACGGATCCTGCTCGAGGTGGGAAACCGCTTGCACCGGCAGATCGAGGCGGAACGCGCCCAATCGGGAACCGCGTCCGGGATCGTCTGGAAAGCGGTGACCGCCCAGGCCGCCGCGATGAAGGGGTTTCACGCGCTCGAGCTCATCGAAACCCAAGGCGTCGACTCTCTCCGCGAGTATCTCGCCCGCCAGCGTCCCGGCGAGGGACGGCGGTGGACCGCCTCCCTCCGCGCTTTCCTCGGCGACCCGGACGTGGAGGAGGTCGCCCGCCGGCTTGGTTTCCTCACGGTGGAGCACCCGAAGCTCGCGAAGACGGTCGAGATCGTCCGGGACGAGCTCCACCGCAACCCGAACGCACGCGTGATCGTCTTCTCCCAGTACCGCGACACGGTCGACCGCGTCGTCGAGGAGGTCGGACGGCTCCACGACCCGGCGGTTCGCCCCGCCCGGTTCGTCGGGCAGTCGAGCAAGGGAAACGACGTGGGTCTCTCGCAGAAAGAGCAGGCTTCCCTTCTCGACCGGTTCCGTTCCGGCGAGCGGAACTGCCTTGTCGCGACGTCCGTCGCGGAGGAGGGGCTCGACATACCGGCGACCGACCTCGTCGTCTTTTACGAGCCGGTCCCGGACGTCATCCGCACGATCCAGCGGCGAGGACGCACCGGCCGTGTCCGGACCGGCCGGGCGATCGTCCTGGTCGCCGAGGGGACGCGGGACGTTAGCCTGCACCGCTCCGCGTTCGCCCGGGAGCGGCGGATGCATGACCTCCTGGTCGAGGTCCAATCCGACGTCGAGCAGGGGAACGCCCCGCCGCCTCCCGAGGCGAAGCGGGTGCAGCGGCTCCTTTCCGAGTACCGGTAACTCGATTATCGGCCGGTGCTCCCGAATCCGCCGGCGCGCGAACGGACGGGGTCGACCTTCCCGGGGCGGAAGACCGCCGGCTCATCCGAGACGAGACGGATCTGGCCGATCCGGTCTCCCACTTCGATCCGGTACTTGCCTTCGAAGAGATACGTGAGCGGCACCCGCACCTCGCCGGAATAGTCGGAGTCGATCGTTCCCGGAGCGTTGGCCATCAGCACTCCGCGGGTGCTCAGCCCGCTGCGGGGTCGCACCTCGAGGAACGTTCCGGGTGGGCACCTCATCCTCAACCCCGTGCGGACGAGCGTGACCCGTCCCCGCTCGAGCTCGACCGCTTCCGCGCTCGCGAGGTCGAAGCACGCCGAGCCGCGGGTCGCCCGCGACGGGAACGGGACCTCGGGCGTTCCGGGAACCCGTTCCACACGGACCGTTCGCGCTCGGCGAGGCACGCCCGGGGGAACCGGGCGCTCTCTTTACGTTACGGTTCGCGAACGGGGCTCGGTTCGCTTACCTCGCTCTCAGGGACGGCCCCCTCCGTGGCGAGCCACCGGGCCACGATCCGACCCTCGGCCCGGCGCAGGACCTTCCCGAGTGCCGGTGCGCTCCGACCGGTCTGTTGGGCGAGACGAGTGAGCGTGATCCGGCGAGGGACCGCGTAGTACCCCATCACCCAGGCGCGGGCCAAGAGACGCGATTGGAGGGGAGTGAGGGGCGCGGCCCCTTCGTCCGGAACGTAAGGCCGGCCCGAAGCGCGCACGACCCGGTAGGGGAACTCCTCCCGGTCGAGCCGCTTCAGCACCCGGCGCAGCGCCCGCTCCTGGCCGTGGAAGGTGGCGATCACCTTCTCCGCGTTGATCCGGAACGGCGCGGTCGGCGAGACCTCCCCACCGGCGAGGGAGAGGAGGCGCCGGAGGCGCTCGGGGTTCTTCTGGCGGACGAGCAGGATGTAATCGTGGGTCCGGGGCCGCCGCTCGACCAGCTCGAAGCTCTCGAGACCGTAGAGCGCCCGGATCCGGCGGGATTCCCTCTCGAGCTCGGAGGCCGTCTTGAGCGGACCTTTCCGGCGAACCCTCAGGAGCTGGAGCCGCCACCCCTGCTCGAGTCGTAGCGTCTCGAGGAGCTCGACCTCCTCGTACTTCTCGAACAGCCCCTCGGGGATCAGTCCGAGGAGCGCGAGGTCCTCGGTCCGAATCTCGAGGGTGACGGTCTGCATCGCTCGGCCGACCCAGGGTTCCGATATGAACCTTGACCCCCTCCCCCTCTCTTAATACGCCGGACGGTTCGACGGCGCCCATGACGTTCTCCTCGCTCGGGGAGTTCCTCGCGACCCTCGAGGCGCGCGGTGACCTCGCCCGGGTGACCCGACCGGTCTCCCGGGACCTCGAGATCACTGAAGTCACCCAGCGGGTCCTTCGCGCGGACGGTCCGGCCCTTCTGTTCGAGAACGTCCCGGGGGCGACGATGCCGGTCGTCACGAACCTTCTCGGTTCACCGCGCCGGATAGCGCTCGCGCTCGGGACCGAATCGGTCGACGCGGCGGCGGAACGCGTCGAGCGCCTCGTCCGCCTCCGACCTCCCGCCGGACTGCTCGGCGCCGTGCGCGACCTTTCGGGCACGATCGAGACGCTTTCGACCCTTCGTTCGCTCGCTCCGAAGCGGGTCCGTTCGGGCCCGTGTCAGGAGGTCGAGGAGAGCACCGTCGACCTCGGCCGGCTCCCCATCCTGAAATGTTGGCCGAAGGACGGGGGCCGTACGGTGACCTTCCCGGTCGTGATCACCAAGGACCCCGAGACCGGGGAACCGCACACCGGGATCTACCGTCTCCAGCAGTACGGCCCCGACACGCTCGGGATGCACTTCCAAGTGCACCGCGTCGGGGCGAACAACTACCGGAAATGGGCGGCCCGGGGAGAGAAGATGCCCGTGGCGGCGGTCATCGGGACCGACCCGGCCACGGTCTTCGCAGCACTCGCCCCGGTCCCCGAAGGGATCTCGAACTTCGTCTTCGCCGGGTTCCTCCGAGAGGAGGCAGTGGAGCTCGTGCCGGCGCGTTCGATCGACCTCGAGGTTCCGGCCAACGCCGAGGTCGTCCTCGAGGGGTACGTCGACCCGACCGAACGAGCCGTGGAGGGGCCCTTCGGGGACCACACCGGCTACTACTCGGCCCCGGAACCGTTCCCGGTCTTCCACGTGACCCGCGTGACCCACCGGGCGAAGCCCGTCTACCTCACCACCGTCACGGGAAAGCCCCCGACCGAGGACGCGGTACTCGGAAAAGCGGTCGAGCGGGTCTTCCGGCCGGTAATCCGGATGATCCTCCCCGAGCTCGTCGACATGAACCTCCCGATGGAGGGGCTGTTCATCAACGTCGCAATCGTCTCGATCCGAAAATCCTACCCCGAGCAGCCCCGCAAGGTGATGCATGCCCTCTGGGGGCTCGGTCAGATGATGTTCGTCCGGTACCTTGTCGTGGTCGACGACGACGTCGACGTGCACGACCTCTCGGAGGTTCTCTACCGGGTCGGGCTTCAGGCCGACCCGGAGCGGGACTTCGAGCTCTCCCGTGGACCGGTCGACCAGCTCTCGATCTCGAACGCGGTGCCGAACGTCGGGGTGAAGGTCGGGATCGACGCGACCCGCAAGCGGCCCGAGGATGGGTTCCCGCGTCCGTGGCCCGAGGAGATCCGGTCGGACCCGGCGGCCGCTAGCGCCGCGGAGCGCGCGATGCGGGACGACCCGGTCCTGGCGCGTCTCCTCAGCCGCTCGAAGCCGTGATGGAGACCCCCGCCCGGCCCCCGGGCGCCGCGCGCAGCCTCGGTCGATTCCTCGAGATCCAGACCCTCGGTCTCAACCTCGCGTTCGCGCTCGCGTTCCTCCTCCTCGCGTCGAACGGGCGCCCGAGCCTCTGGAGCCTCCTCTGGATCGTGGTCGCGTTCGTGGCGGCGCGCAACGCGGGGCACTCGTTCAACCGGTGGACCGACCGACGCCTCGATGCGGCGAACCCGCGAACCCAGGACCGCGCGCTCGTGACGGGACGCCTCTCCTCCGCGTTCGCGCTCACGTTCTGCGCGGCGAACTGCGCGCTCCTCCTTCTCGCGGCGTATCTCCTGAACCCGCTTGCTTTCGCGCTCGCCCCCGTCGCCCTCGTGCTCGTCCTCGGGTACAGCTACACGAAGCGGTTCACCTCGTTCACGACCGCCTTCCTCGGCCTGGTGCAGGCGATCACGCCGGCCGCGGTCTACATCGCGATCACCGGGACGCTTCCGCTCGTGGCCCTGATCGCGGTCGCCGCCCTTCTCGCCTGGGGGACCGCCTTCGAGACGGTCCACAGCCTCGGGGATGTCGAGAGCGACCGGGCGCTCGGACTATTCTCCGTGCCGGTGCGTTGGGGTGTACCGGCGTCGGTGCGACTCGTCCCGACCTTGCATGCGGCGGCGCTGGCACTCTTCGTCATTTTCGGCCTCGCGCTTCACCTCACGACCGCCTACTTCGTCGCCCTGGTCGCGATGGCGCTCCTAGTCGCCTGGACGGACCGGCAGCTCGCCCGGAATCCTACCCAGGCACGGATCCCCTTCCAGCGCCACTTCGCGTTGAGCCTGCTCTACCTCATCGGAGTAGCTTTCGCAGTATACGTTCCCGTGGGTCCGGCGTGGGTTCTCTAGCCCAAACGTAAGGTTTGGGTGAGGGAACTAGCTCAATAGCCTCCCCCGGGTCCTGCGGGTCCGATTGGTATGCCGCAGGTGATGATCGGCCTATCGGCCCGTGACTACCGGACAACGAATGAGGTGTGGCGGCTCGCAAAGCGCCATTTGAACCCCGCGGTGCGCCGTCGGATCGGCTGGCGCGGCCGCTCGTCGTTCCTGCGACAGCTGATCCTGTACGGGTTCGAGAAGGCGAGCGAGAACCCTGCCGAGTTCCTGCGAGAGGTCCGCGATGTCCACGACCCGCTCTTCGGCCGTCGGGGACGGTCCGAAGCGGGAGCCGACCACCGTGAGGCGATGGTGGCGCAGTGGCAGGGATTCTTCCCCAGCCCCGCCCCCACGGTGCGGAGTCGTCGCAAGCCCGCGAAAGGGGAAGGATAGCCCTCCAACGACGAAGAGCGTGGTCCGGACCCCGGTCGATGACGCGAACCGTGGAACGATTGGAGGGGCTCTCTCTAGTCGGGGGTGCGACGCTCGGTCCGCTCTCGCTCGTCACTCCCGTCCTTCTCGAAAGCCGGACGGGAGCAGAATCCGGACCCGGCCTTTCCCTTCGCTCGCTGCCGGCGCCGGTCGGGAAACGCCGCTTCGAACTCGCCGACCCGGTCTCCCGGTTCGAGGTCGAGGTTCCGGTTCTCGCCCCGGAGATCAGCGGGGAGGGCCCGGGCATCTACCCGATCGGGTCGAAGGCGTACCTCGTTCATCCCCCGATCGCCGCGCCAGCCGCGGCGGCGGCGAAGGCCGAGAAGCCGGAGCTGATCGTCCTCGGGAACGCCCGGATGCTCTGGGCCGACGGTCGCCCGTTCGTGCACGCCGTCGGAGAGGTCCGGCGGCAGTTCGGAGCTTCCCCGCTCCTTTGGGCGCCGAGGGTCGCGCTGCCTCACCGGATTCCCCTGCTGACCTACCTCGGGGTCGACCTCGTCGACACCACCGAAGCGCTCCTCTCTGCGGTGCACGGCATCTATCTCGACCCCGTGCTCGGTCCACGGTCGCCGGCTCCCGCTCCCGGGGAGCGGGCGTGCGAATGCTCGGCGTGCCGAACGACACCGCCGGGTCCCCTCGCCCTCCATGCCGTGGAAGCGTGCCGACGCGCGTTGACCGAAACGGCCGCAGCGGCCCGGGCCGGACGTCTCCGGGAGCTAGTCGAGTCCCGCCTCGTCGCGGAACCGGCGCTCGCCGAGATGTTGCGCTACGCCGACCGGGACCTTGGGGACCTCCTCGACGAGCGCGCCCCGGTCGCGTTCTCGGGCTCTCGGGATTACGTCATCCTCGAGTCCCACCGTCGACCCGAGATGGTCCGGTTCCGTTCCCGCCTCCTCGAGCGGTACCGACCCCCGCCCTCGAAGACGGTCCTTCTGCTGGTCCCGTGCTCGAAGGCGAAACCGTACCGGCGTTCGCGAAGCCACCGGCGCTTCTGGGGGGCGCTCGAGGGGCTGCACGCCCTCGAGCGAGTGCACCTGGTCTCCGTGAGCTCGCCGATCGGCCTGGTCCCACGAGAGCTCGAGGATGTTCCCCCCGCCCGGCATTACGACATCCCCGTGACCGGGGAATGGGAGGAGAG
>Ga0187815_10000535_pt1 | contig 18323 bp, 15 predicted proteins | sample NC_S_5_FD_132962 | JGI IMG/M metagenome (GOLD analysis project Ga0187815, IMG submission 132962) | Wetland sediment microbial communities from Neuse River Estuary, North Carolina, USA - ASW-S_5 | ecosystem: Environmental > Aquatic > Freshwater > Wetlands > Sediment | place: USA: North Carolina...
CGCCGGTACCGGGTGGACCTCGGCGAGGGCGCCCGCGGCGGCCTCTACCTGCAGGGTGTCAACGAGGCCACCCACGGCATCGCCGACTCGCTGCTCAGCGTGCTCGCGCGGCGGGCGGAGGAGATCACGCTGGACCTGCTCGCACGCCGCGCCGAGCGGGACGGGGCTGTATCAACAGCGGGAACGCCTTCCCTCTTACCAGGTGAGGCTCGAACGGAGGGAACCGCATGACCACGCTCCAGCTTGACGGGGCCCGGGTCGCAGACCCGCGCGAAGCGGCCTTCGCGGAGCTCAGGCGTTCCCTGCCACCCGCCAACCTGCAAGCGGCCCTGCGCTGCGGCGCCCGGCTGGCGGCTGAGCTGCCCCGGCCGGACAAGCTCGAAGCCAACCTCGTCCTGGTCGCCTTCGGCGGAGGCAAGGACAGCGCGTACACCGTAGCGTTCGTCCGCGCGATGCAGCTGATCCTGTTCCGGGTGCACGGGAGCACGTTCCGGCTGCGGGTGGCGACCAACCGCCACGCCGGCATGCCCCAGGCGGTCCTGGACAACATCAGCAGGGCATATGAGGCACTCCGGCTCATCGGCGATCCGGACTGCGAACTGCTGATGATCGACGGCAGCGAAGTGACGCCGTTCGACCCGGCAGCACCGCAGCGTGACCACGTGATCCGCCGTAACCGGCTCGACCTGCTGATGACAGGCCACCGCACCTTCGGCGACGGACGCCCGACGTTCTGCAATGCCTGCAACTTCAGCGTGGTGAACTCGTTCGGGCTGGCAGCAGCCCACGGCGCGGGCGCCGACCTCATCATCACCGGCGACTCGCGGGAAGAGCAGCGCGCCTACGCGCTGTGGGTGGGGCGGCTGGCCCGCAGCGTCGGGGCCGCCGACGGGCGGGCCGGTCGCGGGGGCGCCGCCGGTACCGGGCTGCCGCGTCTTCTCGCCACGATGGACCAGATCGCCAGCTCCTACTTCGCCGAGATCCACGGGGCTGCCGACGCCGACGCCATCGCCGAGCGGCGCATCGCGACCGGCGTACCTGAACGGCTCAGGTTCTTCTCCATCTACGGCGACACCGCCTACGAGGCCGGCGATCACATGCGCTTGCTTACCGGCTTCCTCGGTTTCGAGTTCGACGACATCGCGTTCAGCTTCACCGAGTCGGACTGCGGCAACCCGGCGCTGATGGCCCACTTGCGCGGGCTCAGGTGCGAGCGCGTGTTCCAGCGCTCCTACGAGGAGGGGATGGCGGAATACGTATCGTTCGCGCTTGGCCTGATGCGCAAGAAGGACTACCCGCCCGAGCTCATCGAGCAGATGAGGCGGCGATACGCGGGCCCGGACGCGGTCGCGCGGATGCGGCAGGCCGCGAGTGAGTACGCCGCGCGCACCTTCCGGCTGACCGGAGAACAGCTCGTCTGCATGGTGTACTCCCCGTTCGCCGGGAGGGGCGCCGGGCTCGGCGAGTTCCTGCGCCGGGAGCATCCCGCGCTTGCGGGGCGGATCGGCGACATCCGGGCGCTGCTGGACGGCGGCCCGGCTGACGCGGCGCCCTGGCTATCCGGCGAGCTGGAGCGGATCAGCGCGCTCGACCTCGCGCACCTTCGGGTCCTGTACCAGAGCCCGGCGCCGAGCCGAGACGGCGTGGCGCCGGGCATCATCGGCGCCGTGCTCGCTGGCGATCCGCACAAGGCCGTCATCCAGACCCGGCACGCGAAGAGCGGTCCGGCCGTCCTCGAGCAGATTTCGGGAAGGTGACCATGGCAGTGGAAGTTGTCCGGCTGAAGCGCGATGCGCTCGTGCACGAATACGGGTGCGACACGCAGCGCCTTCAGCCGTGGGCGGTGCTGAACGCGCCTTTCGAGGGATCGTGGGCGGTGGTCCGGGCGGGCAGCGCGTCGACCCTGCACTCGCACCACGAGCACGAGATCTTCATCGCCGTGCGCGGCAGCGCCGTCATCGAATGCGACGGAGACCGTGCGACGTTCGGTGCCGGGGACGTCGCGTTCTTCCGGCCCGGACTGGAGCACCGCGTCCTGAACGACGGCGCCGGGGACTTCGAGTTCTACAGCGTCTGGTGGGATGAGGAAATGGCCCGGCGGTTCATTTCCCGCCAGGGCGCCGAGGCACGGGCATGACGCCGCCACGGCCTTCCGAGGACGATCGCCCGGTGCTCGTTCTCGGCCCGAACCCGACGCCGAACGGCGGCATGCACCTCGGCCACATCGCGGGCCCGTACCTGGCGGGCGATGTGTACGCGCGCTACCAGCGGGCCCGCGGCCGGGACGTGATCTTCAGCACCGGCACCGACGACAGCCAGACCTTCGTCCTCGCCACCTCGCGACGGCGCGGCATCGGCCCGGAGGAGCTGTGCGCCTCGTCCACCGAGGCCATCCGCGAGGCGCTGACCGCCATCGGCATCTCCTTCGACGGTTTCGGGCCGTTCGATGACACCTACCGCGCGAGCGTCCTCGATTACTTCCGCAGGCTGCACGCGGCCGGGAAATTCCGGCTGCGCACGGTCAAGATGCCGTACCTGGAGCGCACCGGCGAGTTCATCGTGGAGGGCCTCATCGAAGGCGACTGCCCGGTGTGCCTGTCCAGCAGCCGGGGCGGTCTGTGCGAGACCTGCTGCCATCCCAACAACTTCGACGAGCTGATCGACCCGCACTCCACGATCGACCCCGGCGACACGCCGGTAACGAAAGAGGCGACGATCCTGGTGTTCCCGATGGAGGAATACCGGGCGCGGCTCACCGCCTACCACGAGGCCTGGGCGCCGTACTGGCGGCCGCACATGGTGCAGATGGTCCGCGAGCTGCTGTCCCGCCCGCTGGCCGACCTGCCGGTCACGTACCCGATTACGTGGGGCATGCCCGCGCCCTTCGCCGAGACGCCGGGACAGGTGCTCAACGCGTGGCTCGAGCTGATCCCCGCGGGAATGTTCACCACGTCGTACAGCGCCGCGCAGCGCGGTCGCGTCATCCCCCCGGGCCAGCTATGGCTGCCGGAGGAGAACCGGCGCCTCGTCCACTTCCTCGGCTTCGACAACGCGTACTTCTTCTGCCTGGCGCACATGGCGCTGCTGATGGCGCACGGGGACGACGCGTACATCCGGCCGGAGTGGATCTTGACCAACGAGTTCTACGAGCTGGAGAGCGAGAAGTTCTCCACCAGCGCGGGACACGTCGTATCCGTCCAGGACCTGCTGCGCGAGGTGCCCAGGGACGTGAGCCGCCTCTACCTGGCCCTGACCGCGCCCGAGTACCAGCGGACGACGTTCAGCCGTGCGGGACTGGACAAGATCGCCTCCCGGCGCCTCACCGATCCCTGGAGCCAGCTGACCGCGACGCTCGGCAAGGCGGTCGCGAACGCGTCCGGCTCCGCCCCGCTGCCGGTCTCCTCCGGCGGTCGTGCCCGCGCGGAGGCGATGCGCGCCCGGTTCGACACCTGCTACGAGATGCCGGGCTACAGCCTGAACCGCGCCGCGGAAACCATCTTGATCCAGATCAGCCGGCTCGCCCGGCACGCGGCCGGGCTTGACGGCAGGCAGTTCACCGAGGCCGCACAAGACTGGGGCGACCTCTTCCTCGAGACGAAGGCACTCCTCGCGCTCGCCGCCCCGATCCTCATCGATCTCGGGGAGGCGGCCAGGCGGTCCGGCGGCCACGACGGGCCGCTCACCGTGGGGGCGTTCGACGTCCCTGAGGTCATGCCGTTCACGCCGCCAGCGCTGGCCGCCGCAGGCCCGCGCGTCAGCTGAGCAGCCGGGATGCGGCGGGTCGTGGTCATCGGCGGTGGCGTCATCGGCCTGCTCACCGCCGTGGAATGCGTTCGCGCTGGCGCGCAGGCGGAACTGGCCGACCGGTCGTGGATTCCCGCCGCGGACGCGACCTCTCACGACCTGTACCGGGTCGTCCGGGCGCTGCATCGCGGTGATGAGCGCCTCACCGGCGCGGCGGCTCGCGCCCAGGAAGCGTGGCTGGACGTGCAGCGGTTCCTCGGTATCCGCTGTTACTACCGAACCGGCGCGCTCACGGTGATGGACGCCGGCGAGGTTCCCGCGAACCTCGCGCTGCTCGCCGCCGCCGGGGCCGCCGCACAGCAGGCCTCCGCCGCCGGCGCGCGGGCGCGCTATCCGCACATCCGCTTCGCTCCGGGCACCGGGGCCGTTTTCGAGCCCGGCGCCGGCGTGGTGCTGGCGAGTTGCGTGCTGCGGGCGCTGGCGGACTGGCTGCGGGCGCAGTCCGCCGTGCGCCTGCGTCCCCGCAGCCCGGTGACGGCCATCGACGAACCCGCCGCCGCGGTGCGGCTAGCCGACGGGACCGCGCTGACGGCGGACAGCGTGGTGGTCGCGACGGGGCCGTGGTCACGCGAACTGCTGCCGCCCTCGGTGGCCGGGGACCTGACGCTGTACCGGCAGACCATGCTGTCGTACGCGCCGCCGGATCCGGCATGGAACCAGACACCGGCGATGCTGGGCCTGGGCACGGCCCGGGACGCCTGGCTGATACCCCCGGTCGACGGGACGTCGGCCAGGCTGAGCGCGGCAAGCGCATGCCGTGCGGTCGCGGAGATGGACGGCCGCGAGACGCCCCGCGAGTGGCGCGATCACCTGATCGCGACGTTCGCCCCCGTGCTTGAGGGCTTCGACCCGGCCGTCGTCACCGGGGCGGCCGACGGCTACTACCTTGCCGCCGCCGCGGGCGGCGGCCCGCTGCTCGCCACCTCGGCTGACGGCACGGTCGTCGCCTATGCGGCATGCGGCGGGATGTCATTCAAGTTCGCCCCGCTGATCGCCCGCGCCCTCGCCGACCGCGCGCTGGGCAGGCAACCGCGCCCGACCGGCATTGACCAGATCGACCGTCCCCGACTGGAAGGAGGAACCGATGAAGCTGCTCGCCCTTGAAGCCGTCCAGAACCAGACCTACTACCTGTCCCGATACCAGCAGATCGAAGACTACGGAGGCGACCTGTGCGTCCTGAACGGACTGGGCGATCCGGATTTCTGGCGGCCCGGCCGGTACCGGGTCGTGGGTTCGAAGCATATCGATGCCATCATCGCGGCGGCACGGGAATGGCACGCGGCCGAGCGTTTTGACGGGCTGCTCACCTTCTCCGAGTCCGGGGTGGTGACGGTCGCGGCCGTGGCCGCGGCGCTCGGCCTGCCGGGTATCGGCGTCGACGCCGCCCGCACCAGCCGCAACAAACTGCTGATGCGCCGGGCGCATGCCCAGGCCGGTGTCGCGAGGCCGCGGTTCCGGCTGGTCGCTGACCTTGCCGAGGCACTGGAAGCGGGCGAGGACTTCGGTTACCCGGTGATCCTCAAGCCCACCCTCGGCGCAGCCAGCAATTTCGTGTTCCGGATCGACGGGCCGCGGGACATGCGACAGCGGTTCTCGCAGGCCCAGGAGGGCATCGACGGCATGTCGTGGTTCACGATGGAGCCCGACGGCGTGGACCTAGGGCCGCACGGCCTGCTGGTGGAGTCCTTCCTGGAAGGACCCGAGATCCTGATGGAAGCCGTGGAATGGGACGGCGAGGTCTACCTCGGCTCGGTCGTCGACCGGGTGACGGTCGAGGGCGATACGTTCGACGACGACGTACACCACGCGCCAACGTCGCTCACCCCTGGGCAACTGGAGCCGGTACGGCAGCTGGTGGCCGCGGCCACCCGCGCGCAGGGGATACGGCGCAGCGTGCTGCACGCCGAGGTGCGCTTCCACAACGGGAGCCCGCACATGCTCGAGATCGCGGTCCGGCCAGGGGGCGGCGGGCTCGACTACTTCGCCAGGATCAGCTCGGGCTACTGCCCCATCCGCGCCACGATGGACATCGCCCGCGGCCGGCGGCCGGCGATCGGGCATTACCGGCCCACCGGCGTCCACACCGCCGGAACCTGCCTGATCAGCGGGCCCGGCACGGTCGAAGAGATCAGCGTGCCCCGGCAGGTCGCGGAGTCCGACCGGGTGTTCTTCCTCAAGATCACGGCGAAGCCGGGCGACGTGATCCTGCGGCCGCCGCACGGCAACAACATCCTGGGCTTCCTGTGCACGACGGGCACCTCCTTCGAGGACGCGATGCGGGCCGCTCACGACCTCGCGAGCCAGCTCGTCGTGCGAGTGTCCGAACCCGGTCCGCTGCCGGAACGCGGTGACGGGCAAGCCCGTGCCGCGCTCTCGCCAGAGCCCGCGCGATACCGTCCGGTCACGACGAAGGGATAACCATGGGAAAGTCCACCGCCGGAACAACGTCCGTGGCGCAGCGCGCAGCCGACGGGCGGCGGCCTGTCAAGGGTGGCACGGTCACCTGGGCGTGCCGACCCGGATTCCCGCCCTCGGCGATCTTCCCGTTCACCCCGCCGGAACGGTTCGGCCTGCGCAACCCCTACGAGTTCCAGATGCTGATGTACCGGCCGCTGTACTGGCTGGGCAAGGATGGCGGCCCTGACGTGGACTACGACCTGAGCCTCGGGTATCCGCCGCGCTGGAGCGAGGACGGGCGCACCGTCACCGTCACGCTCAAGCCATGGCGCTGGTCGAACGGCGAGCCCGTATGCGCGGACAACGTGATGTTCTGGGTCAACATGCTGGCCGTCAAGGGCCCGCGCTACGGAGCGTATGCACCCGGTTATTTCCCGGACAACCTCACGTCGTACGAGAAGGTCTCCCCGGATACGGTCAGCTTCACCTTCGACCGGGCGTACTCGAAGTCCTGGGTCCTGATGAACCAGCTGACGCTGATCACGCCGATGCCGGCCGCGTGGGACCGCGTCGCGGACGATGTCCCCGCTCACGCCTCGTCCCGGCTGGAAGATGTTCCCGCGGTGTATGACTACCTGGTCCGGCAGAACGGGGAGTGGACCGAAGAAGGCAACGAGACCCGGACGCGGTGGGCGGCGAGTCCCATCTGGAGTGTCGTGAACGGGCCCTGGCGGCTGAAGAGCTATTCGCTGGGCGGGACCGTCGTCCTCGCTCCGAACGAGCGCTACTCGGGGCCGAACAGGCCCCACCTGGACGAGTTCCGCCAGGTGCCGATCACGTCCGACGAGGAGCAATACGAACGCCTCAGGAAGGGCCCTGACGGCCCGGACGCGATCCAGGTCGGCTACCTGCCCTTCGGGCTGAGCGCCGACCTCATCGGCGACGGGAACAATCCGCTCGCCGGGCATTACCGGCTCGTCCCGCAGAACGCTTACGCCATCCGGATCATGCCGGTCAACTATGACAACCCCGCGGCCGCGGGCCGGATCCTCAGGCAGGCATACGTGCGGCAGGCACTGCAGTACGCCCTGGACCAGGACACCGCCATCCGTGACATCTACCAGGGACACGCGTGCCGGGCTAGCGGACCCGTGCCCCTCGTCCCGGACAGCCCGTACGTGTCGCCCGCGCAGCGGGCCAATCCCATCCCATTCGATATCCCCCGCGCCCGGCGGCTGCTCACGGAGCATGGCTGGGACCTGAGCAGCACACCGGGCGTCTGCGTGCGCCCCGGCACCGGCCCGGGCTGCGCCGGCGACGGAATCCAGGCCGGTGACAAGCTCAGCTTCACCGTGCGGTACGTCCAGGGCGACCTGGCGCTGGGCAAGCTGGTGCGGCTGCTCGCCGCGGACGCGGGCAAGGCAGGCATCGAACTCACGCTGGAAGAAGTGCACGGCTCGGTCATGGTCGGGCAGGATCACGGCGAGCACAGCACGCGAGAGTGGGAGATTCACTGCTGGCACGGAGGCTGGGCCTACTACGGGTACCCGACGGGCGAGATGGTGTTCAAGGCGGGAGCCAGCAGCAACTTCGGCCACTACAGCGACGCCACGGCGGAGGAACTGATCGCCGAGACCGTCCGGAGCGACGACGTAACTGCTCTCTTCGCGTACCAGGACTACCTGGCGGAGCAGGTGCCGGCTATCTGGACGCCGGGCTTCCCGCTGCGGCTGTTCGAAGTGGCGGAGAACCTGCGCGGGATCGAGCCGGTCAACCCGTACGGCCTGATCAACCCGGAGAACTGGTATTACGTCGAGTAACGCTGGCGTGGTCCCCCCTTTCCGCCGCCCGCGACCGGCGTAGCCTGGTCGGGAAGCTCAACGCCGAGTCACCGACGGAAAGGGGGCGGGACCGCGTGCCGCCGGGCATCGCGGCTCCCCGATCGCGGATGGAACTCTACGCTGTCCGGCAGCGGCGCGGTGGACCGTGGGACTGGACGCGAGGCCTGCGCGAACAGGAGCGGTTCGAAGAGCACGGCCGCTTCATGGAGGGGCTCGTCGACGAGGGGTTCATCGTCCTCGGGGGTCCGCTCGCAGGCGACCGCGAGGTCCTGCTGGTCGTCGATGCTCCGGACGATCAGGCCGTCAGGTCCCGGCTGGCCGAAGATCCCTGGATCAAGAACGGCATGCTCACGCTGGAGCGCATCGAGCGGTGGACGATCCTGCTCGGCGCGCGCGTGCGGCAGCCGCCGGCCGGCTGAGCCCGGTCAGCACGGCCTACCCGGTCAGCACGGGCAGCGCCACCAGGCCGTGCACCAGGGTGCTGTTCTTCCACCGCAGCTCTTCCGGCTCGACAGCGAGCCGGAGACGCGGGTAGCGGGTGATGAGACCCGACAGCCCGATCTGCAGCATCAGCTTGGCCAGGGGCGCGCCGATGCAGTAGTGGACGCCGTGGCCGAACGCCAGGGTGCCCCGCGGATTGCGGTCCAGGTCCAGCCGGTCAGCGTCCAGGAAGCGGGTGCTGTCGCGGTCGGCCGAATTCAGCGAGAGGACCACCATGTCGCCGGCCGGGATCACCGCGTCGCCCAGCGGGATATCGGCAGTGGCGAAACGGAAGCTTGCGGTCCCGACGCCGCCGTCATAGCGCAGCAGCTCCTCCACGGCCGCGGGCATGAGCGACGGGTCCGCCCGGAGCCTGGCCAGTTCGCCCGGGTGGGTGAGCAGGTGATAGACCGCGTTGCCGAACTGGTTCGCTGGAGTCTCGGTACCCGCGATCACCAGCAGGAAGATCATCGCGACCAGCTCGCTCTGGGTGAGCCGGTCGCCGTCGTCGGTGGCCCGCACCAGCGCGCTGACCAGCCCGTCGTCGGGGGCGGCTCGCTTGGCGTCGATGAGGCCGTTCGCGTACTCGATAAGCTGCCGGGACGCCTCGGCCACCTCGTCCGGATCGTGCCCGGCCCCGACAAGGTTCGTCGCCCAGCGCCGGAAGGCGTCCCGGTCGTCGTGCGGGATGCCGAACAGGTCGAAGATGACGCTGAACGGCAACGGCATCGCGAAGGCAGTGATCAGGTCCACTTCGGGCTCACCCGCCATGGCGTCAAGCAGCTCGGCGGTGATCCGCTCGATCGCGGGGCGCAGGTCCTCCATCCGGCTAGCGGTGAAGGCCTTGCTCACCAGGGTCCTCAGGCGCGTGTGCCGGGGCGGGTCACTGTTCATCATGTGCGCGGAGAGGTCGTCATCGAACCCCGGATCCCCCGGATCGCCCGGCTCGCCCGGATCGCCGTCCTTGGCGGCCTGGCCGGCCGCACCGGAGTGACGCGCGAACATCTCGTTCATCCGGTGGCCGTCCTTGCTGATGCGCGGATCGGTCAGCAGCGCTCGAACGTCGTCGTAGCGGGTCACCAGCCACACTGTGGCGCCGTGCGGCATCACGACTTGCCGGGCGGGCCCTTCGGCTCGCAGCCTCGCGAAGAGCTCGAAGGAATGCTGCATGAAATCTTCTGGGAGCCGCTCGATCGTTACGGACTGGCTATCGCTCATGATCATCCTCACCGCCTCTGCTTCTATGGGGTAGAGGCAGCGGCGGCGCTCCCGAAATACCCGGCGCGGCCTGTATCTGTGCCACAACGCCCGGCCCTCTACTGGCACGCGGGTAGTTGCCGCATACCTCGGCAGGAGGAGGTCACCGTGGACGCTGGACAGGCTCGCGCGTGGCGGATCACTGTCAAGAAGACATGCGTCGGCTCGGGCATGTGCGCGGCCATCGCCGACGGGTACTTCGTCCTGGACTCCGATGAACGGTCGCGGCCAGTGGCCGCGGAGGTCGCGCCGGCCGAAGCGGTCCGTTACGCGGCGGTCTCCTGCCCGATGGAGGCGATTGTGGTGACCGATACGGCGACGGGTGAGACGATCAGCTCCTGACCGCCGTCGCGGGCGAGCCGGCATGACCGTGCTGGTGTTCCGCCTCGATCACCATCGCCAGGCGCCGGATGGCCTCGTGGATGTGGTCCGGCTCAGGGAAGCAGTACGACAACCGCAGATGGCTGGCGCCCTGGCCGTTGGCGTATCCGGCGTAGAAGCCGGTTCCCGGTACGTAGGCGACCCCTGACGCCACGGCTCGCGGCAGCATGGCCGTGGCATCGATGCCGTCCGGGAGGCGCAGCCATACGTAGAAGCCGCCGGCGGGCGTGGTCCAGCCGCATCCGCCCACGCCGACCGCGTCGAGGGCGGCCAGCATCGCGTCGCGGCGCTGCCGATACACATCCCGGAGGGCAGCGACGTGCCGCTGCCACGGATGGGTGCACAGGTACTCGCGGACTAGCAGCTGAGCGAGGCTGGAGTGGCAAAGGATCGCGGACTCCGCAGCGATGAGCAGCTTATCCCTTACCGCTGGCGGGGCGGCGGCCCAGCCGACGCGCACGCCAGGCGCGAAAATCTTCGAGAATGTCCCCAGATACAGGACTCCGTCCGGGTTATCTGCGTAGAGCGCCCGCGCGGGGGCACCGGCGAAGCCGAGCAGCCCGTAGGGATTGTCCTCGATGATCAGCAGTCCGGCCGACGCGCAGATGTCGAGGATGCGGCCGCGCCTGGACGCCAGGAGCGTGACGCCCGCAGGATTGTGGAAGTTAGGCACCGTGTACAGGAGCTTCGGGCGGCGGCCCGCGGCGCCCAGCCGGCGTATCGCCGCGTCGAGCGCGTCCGGTACGAGCCCGCCATCATCCATCGGCACGTGGACGACTTCCGCCTGGAAAGCGGAAAAAACCCCGAGGGCGCCGACATAGGACGGCGCCTCGGCGAGTACCACGTCGCCGGGATCGATGAAGATCCTGGCCACCAGGTCCAGCGCCTGCTGGGAGCCAACGGTGACCACGACGTCGTCGGCGCGGGCCCGGATGCCTTCGAGCGCCATCACGTCGCAGATCTTCTCGCGCAGCCGCGGGTCCCCGTGTGCCGTGGCATACTGCAGCGCGACAGCGCCCTGGCTGGACAGCAGCCGCGCCGCCAGGTCAGCGACGGCATCGACCGGCAGCGCGCTCGCGCCCGGCATCCCGCCCGCGAGCGAGATCACCCCGGGCCGGGCGGCCACGGCGAACAACGCCCGGATGTCCGAGGCGGACGCCGTATGGGCGCGCGAAGCATAGTGATGCGAGAACGGATCGCGGGGCCGGCCGAGCGGACGCTCGCTGGCGGGGGCATAGCTCATGCCAGAAAGAGCAGGCCGCCGCGGCCTTTTGATACGTGCGCGTGGCGCCCGCGGCGGTGTATCTAGGTGGCCATTTTCTGCGCTCTTTTCTTACATGAGGGTTCCGCCTCACGACGTACAGCCAAGGCCCTGCGGCGGCAGCGCACAGCGCCGTGCGCCCGGACAGGACAATCTGCTGCTGGCACGGCCCCTGTCGCATCCGGTCCGCCGCGGGCTGCCCGTGGTGGTGACCAGCGTGCCGTCCGATTCGCACAACTGGAATCTGGTGTTCCTGCAGCTCGTCCTCGAGGAACTCGGTCACCAGGTGGCTAACCTCGGGCCATGCGTGCCAGATGGGCTACTCATCGCCGAGTGCCTACGGCTCCGGCCAGCCCTGGTGGTGGTCAGCACCGTCAACGGACACGGGTTCTTCGATGGCATGCGCCTGATCCGCCGCTTCCGCGCGCGGCAGGAACTCGCCGCCATCCCGGTGGTGATCGGCGGAAAGCTGGGCATCGACGGGTCCGGCGGGGAGTGGAACCGCCGCCAGATGCTGTCCGCCGGATTCGACGCGGTATACGAGGACGGTGCCGCCAGCATGGTCGCCTTCCGCTCCTACGTCGGCCGGCTGACGGCGAGCGTGAACACGAGCGTGGACGGGTGAGCGGCGCCGCGGGTGCGGCGGGTTCGTTCGGCGAGTTCGTCGCGCGCGCGCACCGGGCCGGCCGCCTGGTGGTGCAGCCGCGGATGGGCATGAGCCGCCCGCAGGACATGCGGGCGGGCCTCGTGGCCACCAAGCGAGCGGCCGCCACCACGGTCGGGACGATCACCGTGGACAGCTACACGCGGATGGGTGATCACACCGCCGCGCGCGCGGCAGTGGCGGCAAAAGCGTCGCTGAACGGCTACCCGATCGCCACGCACGACGCTGACGTCACACGCGCCGTGCTCGAGGGCGTGGCCGGACCCGACTTCCCCGTGCAGGTGCGGCACGGCTCCCCTTCACCGGAGTCCATCTTCGCAGCGCTGATCGAGGCTGGGCTGCACGCCACGGAAGGCGGGCCGGTGTCCTACTGCCTGCCGTACAGCCGCGCGCCGCTCGCGGACTCGATCCGCAACTGGACCCGCGCCTGCGAGTTGCTGGTGCAGGTACGGAACACGGACGCCGAGCCGCACCTGGAGACATTCGGCGGCTGCATGATGGGACAGCTTTGCCCGCCGAGCCTGCTGATCGCCCTCAGCGTGCTGGAGTGCCTGTTCTTTCGCCAGCATGGCATACGGAGTGTGTCGCTGAGCTACGCCCAGCAGACCAGCCCCGACCAGGATGCCGAAGCGGTGCTCGCGCTGCGCCGGCTGGCCGCCGAATGGCTGCCGGACATGGACTACCACGTCGTGATCTACGCCTACATGGGGGTATATCCGCGTACCCCCGATGGCGCCCTGGGCCTGCTGGCCGAGGCCGCCCGGCTGGCGGTCCGGACCAGCGCGTCCCGGCTGATCGTCAAGACGGTCTCCGAAGCCCACCGCATTCCCTCGGTCGCGGATAATACGAACGCGCTGGAGACGGCGGCCGCGGTCGCCGCGGCGGAGCGGCGCGTCCTCGTTCCCGTTCCGGTGCAGGACACAGGGATCTACGCGGAAGCCCGCGCCCTGATGTACGCGGTCCTCGGTCTCGGCGAGGACATCGGCCGTGCGCTGCGGCAAGCGTTCCAGCTCGGGTACCTCGATATCCCGTACTGTCTGCACCCGGACAACGCCCGTCAGACGCGCAGCTATATCGATGAGGCGGGCCGCCTGCTCTGGTCCAATACCGGCGCCATGCCCCTGCACCGGATTGTCAGGCCGACCACCCGCGGCGAGCTGACGGCGTCCGGCCTCCTGGCAGCGCTCTCGTACGTCGAGCGGAAGTACGACGGTATCAGCATCAAGGATTCCGCGGTGAGCCAGATACCGGCCGCGGAGGGCGGCACAGACGCCGCCGGAGAACTCAAGGGAGCGTACTGAATGGTTCTCGAGCAGTCCGCAGGCCGGCCAGTGCCAGCCGTGCCGCGGGAGCACCTCTCCTCGCCGGTCACGAAGTCGGTGCTGACGATCCAGCATCACATGCTGATCGCGGCTCGCGGCTTCCTGCGCGACCGCGGCTTCACCGAGATGCTCGCGCCGATCATCGGCCCGGTGACCGATCCGGGTGCCCGCGGCGCCAAGCAGGTCGACGTGGACTATTACGGTCATCGTTACAAGCTGATGACGAGTGCGATCCTGTACAAGCAGGCCTCGCTGATGGCGTTCGACCGGATCTTCTGCGTCGCGCCGAACGTGCGCATGGAACCGCTCGAGACCGCGTCCACGAGCCGGCATCTCGCCGAGTTCCACCAGATCGACGTGGAGGTGGCGGGCGCCTCTCAAGACGAGATCATGCTGCTCGCCGAGGAACTGGTCCGCCACGTGGTCCGGCATGTCATGGCCGAGGTGCCGGGCGAACTAGAGCGCTTGGGCCGCGATACGAGCGCGTTCGCCGGGCTGCTGAGCGGGCCTTTCGGGCGGCTGACGCACGCGAGCGCGGTAGCGGATCTCGCTGACATGGGGCACGATCAGAACCCGGCCGCGGAGATCGACTGGGCGGCCGAGGAGTTGCTGTCCCGCAAGGCAGGCAAGCCATTCTTCATCACGGATTACCCGAAGGGGTCTCGTGGCTTCTACGACCGGGAAAGCCGCGAAGCGCCCGGGCGGCTGCGCAACTTCGACTTGCTCGCGCCTGAGGGGTACGGCGAGCTGTGCAGCGGGAGTGAGCGGGAGCACGACTACGCCGTGATCATCGCGCGCATGCGGGAAACCGGGGAGAACCCGGCCAAGTACGGCTGGTACCTGGAGATGGTGCGAGAGGGCATCCCGGGCGGCGCCGGGTTCGGCCTCGGGCTCGAGCGATTCACCCGGTACATCGCCGGCCTCGATTTCGTGTGGCAGGCCAGCGCCTACCCGAAGATTCCCGGAGTGCCGCTGCCATGAGCGCGCTGCGCGCTGCGGCGTTCCCGCGGGAGCCCGTCCGGGCGCGGGCCCTGGCGGGAACCGCGTGCGTCTTCCCGGACCTGGCAGAATACGGCCACGCGGTGTTCGGCGCGGACCCCGTGCGGCTGGAGGCACAGGCAGCGGACCCGCTGGACCGCTTCCGGCTGGTGGCGCCGGTCTTCGTCCCGCGGCGCCTCGCGAAGCTCATCGACCTGGCACGGGAGCCGACCTACCGCGACGTCGAACTCGAATCGGTCGTGGGCGGTTTCCGGTCAGCCATGCCCGTCTACGTGTCCGCTTTCGGCTCGACGCGAACCATGAGCGGTGACCTCGGGCTGGCGGCCAGCCGGCAGGCCGGCGTGCTCGGCATCCCGCTGGTGATCGGCGAGAACGTGATGCCGGTCAACGGATACGGCCGGCTCGGCGGCGACGCCGAGGGGACTCTCGTCGGCAGGATCCGCGCCTACGCGGCGCACGTGCCCGACGGCACCGGCGGGGTGGTGGTGCAGCAGAGCACGGAGGACGCTGACGCCGAAGTGTGGAACTGCGCTTACAGCGATCCGAACGTCCAGGGCCTGCTCGAGTCGGGCCGGGTGGCGTTCGAGCTCAAGGTCGGGCAGGGCGCCAAGCCCGGCCTCGGCGGCATGACCGTACTCGACGAGGTGGCCGCCGCGCGGCTGGCAGGCGCTTTCGCCATTGACCGGCCTTTCGGCAGCGCGAACGATATGGTGCTGCGCTCGAGCAGCCCGGGCACGTTCACCGAGGAGATACTCCGCCAGCAGGTCAGGCTGATGCGGAACAACTTCCCCCGGGCGCGGGTATGGGTGAAGCTGCCGCCTGCCCGCGACGTGCGGGCGGCCGCCATGGCGGCCTGGGAAGCGGGCGCCGACGCGGTGACGGTGGACGGCGCCGAGGGCGGTACCGGCTGGGCGCCGCTGGCGTTCCTCCAGCACGTCGGGCTGCCGCTCGGCGAGTGCCTGCGCCGGATCGGAGAGCATCCGTCGTGCCTGCTCGTGTCCGGGCGGATCTGGGAGGGCGCCCGCGCCGCGAAGTGCCTGGCGCTGGGGGCCAGCGCGGTAGGGCTCGGGCGGGCCGCGCTGATCGCGCTGGACGCCGACGCAGAGATGGGCCTTATCCATCTGGTCGAGTGCCTGGCGCTCGAGCTGGCCATGATCGTCAGCGCGCTCGGCAAGTACCACGTGGCGGAGCTGAGCCCGGAAGACGTCTGGCTGCCAGGCGAATAACGGCGTCACGCGCAGGCGAATAGCGGCGTCACTCGTCCTCGGGCTTGACGAACATGCACGATCCGGCATACGCGCCGCTGTCGAGGTTGATCACTTCGACGTTCGACTCGACGGTCGTGGCGCGGGCGAAGACCCCCGCGTAGCCGTTCACCCCCGTGAACACGCCCCAGGTGACAATCCACGGCACCGGCTTCCCGTCTTCGCCCGGGAAGAGCTCGGGTACCGGACGGATCCTGCGCTGGATGACGTACGGGCCGTCCATCGCACCCCGGATGTGCTCCTCCCACAGCTCGGCGCTGACGTCCGCGCGCCAGCCGAGCAGGACGCCTTCCCCGCCGTGCAGCAGCGTCGGTTTGAGAGCCAGGTCGCGCTGGTGCTTGAGGGCATAATCGAGCAGATCGACCCGGCGGCCGTCCTCCAGCGTCACCGGCCCCGGGCGCACCATCCGGGTCCATGGCAGGATCCGGTCCAGGCTGGCGAGCTCGCGGGCATCGAACAGCGGCCGGTTCACTTCGTCGGACAGCATGGCCAGCGCTCCCTTGCTGGCGAAGAGCCCGGAATCCATCGGGGTGAATATCTTGACCCAGCCGCGCGCAGCGGCGTCCAGGATCGGGTCCATGAGCACGGGGGCATCCGCGTCTTCCAGGAGATCCTCGATCATGAACAGCCGGTCGATGGCGTCGACCGCGCGATCCCTCAGCCACACTCTGCCATCGTGAACCTCGAGCTCGCCGATGTGGCACGGGTGCGCGTCGATTCCGAGCGTGGACAGGCGAGCGGTGTACTGCCGGACGTACGGCTCGAGTGTGCGGTAGCTGCTCGGCCAGTCCGCTGTCGCCATCATCGGGCGCGAACCCGGCTCGAAGCCGCACTCCGCGAACTTGTTACGGACTTCCTCGCGCATGGAGTCCACGTAGGTGAGGCCGTGTTTCCTCGCGAAATCCGCCAGGGCCGGATGTTCCAGCAGCGCACGGCACATGTCCGCGTTGTCCAGGCCGCCGAGCGCGCTGCCCATGTTGTACTCGAGGAGCCGGAAGCCAGTCTGGTCAATGTACAGGTCAGCCCGCGTCTGACGGGTCACGGTGGCCCCGCGGCTGCGCGTGATCGCCGATATCTGGACGTCGGTCATCCCCACGTCCCGGGCGAACGCCGCCAGGTCGCCGCCGTATAGCCGGTCTGGCAGGCTGACCAGGGCGGAGCGCAGGTTTTCCAGGTCCGTCTCGATCTGGATCCGCTCCTCGTGGCCGAGGAAGAGCGGCCGCGACAGGTAACGGCCGTGGTAAAAGGCGTTGAGCAGGGCCGAATCCGCCTGGCTGCCGATCAGGTCGCGGGCCTTGGCACCGTGCCGGCTGACCTCTTCGAGGTAAAGGGCGGTAAGTGTGGCTCGGTTCACAGGGTGGCGTCCTCTCCCGGAGGCTTCTCATGAAGGCAGAGGAGGGCCCGGCGCCCCAGTGATACAGCGCGTCAGGACGGTGCCCGGCGGGTGTATCAGCGGCCACGCGATCCGTCCTCTGTTCGTCAGTGAGGGAGTGTCCGCGCCCGCAGCGACTCAGGCAGAAGGTGATGCACCGGTGACCAGTGAAGTGGCGGGCGAGTACGGCCCGGCGACGGACACCGAGGCTGGCCGCCTGGGCGTCGTGGCGACGTGGCGGCGCACGCCCCGGCAGGCTAAGGCGCTCCTAGCCGGCATTCTCGTCAACAGGCTCGCCGGATTCCTGCAGATCTTCCTGGTCTTGTTCCTCACGCACCGGGGATACTCGGCGGCCCAGGCTGGCTTCGCACTGGGCGCTTACGGGGCCGGCGGCATCCTCGGCACGTTCGCCGGCGGCTGGCTCAGCGACCGTCTGACCGCGCGCAGCGTCACGCTGATCAGCATGGTCGGCTCCGCGGTGCTGATCGCCTCCATCATCTATCTCCGGATCTACCCGCTGATCCTGGTGGCGGTCATCCTGGTCAGCACCGTGGGCCTGCTTTACCGGCCCGCCGCGCAGTCTCTGATCACCGAACTCACCCCGCCGGGCCAGCTCGTCATGGTGACCGCGATGTACCGGATGTGCCTGAACCTGGGCACCACCGCGGCGCCGTTGATCGGCGTGGCGCTGGCGGCGGTCTCCTACGACCTGCTCTTCTGGGTGGAGGCGCTGGGTGCGCTCGCCTACGGTCTCATCGCGCTGGTCATACTGCCGAGAAAGGGCAGGCCGTCCGGTCATGCCGCGGATCCGGGCGGGGCGGACGCCGGGGAAGGAGCATCCCGCGCCGGGTACCTGGCGCTCCTGGCGGACCGGCGCTACCTGGTATTCCTTGGCGCGTTCCTCCTCGTCGTCACCGTGTACTGCCAGTACACGGCTGTGCTTCCGCTGGCGATCTCGCGTGCGGGGCTGAGCATTTGGTGGTACGGCGCGGTCATCACGCTGAACGCGGCCATCGTGGTGGCCTGCGAGGTGCTGGCGACCAAGTTCGTCCAGGGCTGGCCACTGCGGCTGACTCAGCTGACCGGCTGGGGACTGCTGGCGCTCGGGTACGGGATCTATGCCATCCAGATGATCCCGCTGGTGCTCGTGCTCGGCACGCTCGCCTGGACGGCATCCGAGATAATCGGCGCGCCGACCTCGTGGGCTTTTGCTGGTCTGTTCTCGCGGACCAGCGTTCGCGGCCGGTCTCTTGGGGCCATGCTGCGCATGTTCGGTGTC
>Ga0187815_10000537_pt1 | contig 18317 bp, 16 predicted proteins | sample NC_S_5_FD_132962 | JGI IMG/M metagenome (GOLD analysis project Ga0187815, IMG submission 132962) | Wetland sediment microbial communities from Neuse River Estuary, North Carolina, USA - ASW-S_5 | ecosystem: Environmental > Aquatic > Freshwater > Wetlands > Sediment | place: USA: North Carolina...
AAAACGCTGCGTGGCGGAGGGCGAGATTGTGCTGGAATCGGCGATGATCATGCCTTCGGTGAGCACTTGCTCAACGGCATCCGGCCCGAACAGGAGTTTCTCGACCGCCTTCGTGTCGGAAACGCATATCCAGACGACTTCCACGCCGCGAGCGGCGTCGGCGGGCGAGGACGCAGTGCGGGCGCCTTCGACATCCTTGCCGGCAGTTCGATTCCAGACGGTGACCTCGTGTCCGGCTTTCACGAGATTGGCGGCCATGGACCGCCCCATGATTCCCAGGCCGAGAAAAGCGACGCGCATGTGGTTGATTCCTCCGAACCTCCGATTAGAAATGACCACGAAAGTAACGGTCAAGGAAGAAGCAAAACAAGCAATTGGCTGGAACTTGATTTAGACTGATCCCTTCAGGGAATCTTGGGTGCTGGCGCGGAAATTGCACTCGTTTGTACAGCGAATGTAAAGATTATTGCGCGACGAATGCCGCAATCCACGCATCTATTTAGGTTGACGATAAGCCGATAAAGAACCAGCGATCCGCGCGAACGTGGATTGGTTGAATCGATGATTAAGGCCTCATTGAAGAATCCTGCTCTGCGCAAACGGGCGAGCCAATTTACCCGCCTGGTGCGCCACTCGGCAGTGACCCCGCGCACGGGAGAAACGCATAAGCCGCGACTGGTGACCAACGGCGAAATGGGCGTTACCTTCATCGGACACTCCAGTTTTTTCCTGCAAATGGGCGGGCAGAATGTTGTCATTGATCCGAACTTCGCGCGCTGGCTGTTTGTTCTGAAACGGCTGCGCCAGCCCGGCGTGCACCTCCACGACCTGCCTCCGATCGATCTGGTGCTGGTAACGCACGCGCATTTCGATCACCTTCACCGGCAGTCCTTGCGCACGATCGCGCGCCAGACCAAACGGCAGACGGGATCGCCGCCCACGCTGGTGGTTCCGCATCACGTCTACGACTTGGTCTCGAATCTGGGCTTTGAAGACATCGTTGAACTGGAATGGTGGAACAGCTATCGCCACGGCAAAGTGGAGATCACCCACGTTCCCTCGCGTCATTGGGGAGCGCGCGTCATTAAGGATTCGCACCGCGGCTATGGCGGATACGTGCTGCGGGCCGGGAAACATTCGGTGTACCACGCCGGGGACACAGCGTACTTCCAGGGTTTCCGCGAGATTGGGCGCCGCCTCGCCCCGGAACTGGCGCTGTTGCCGATCGGGGCATACAATCCGCCGCAGTTCCGGAACGTGCACACCAGTCCGGCCGACGCCACGCAGGCCTTCCTCGACCTGAAGGCCCGTTGGATGGTGCCGATGCACTATGGGACGTTTCGCCTCTCGCATGAGCCGATCGATGAACCCCTGCGCCTATTGCGGCGGGAGGCCGAGGCGGCTGGGGTGAAAGACCGGGTCGTGGTGCTCGAAGAGGGCGTTACGCGCTTTTTTTGAGGGATTTCTTGTCCCAAATTTAGCCCGAGTGCCAGTCTCCTTATTCTGCACGCTCCACCCCTTCTCTATCTTGTGTGCTTGATGTTTATGCCAGTAATGGCATATTATACGATGGCAGCGACTTCAATGCGGCCCGTACGATTCATGGGGGATTCGCGAGAGGTGCTGCGACAACGGCCGGACGAAGTCAAGAGCGAGATTGGGTTTGCGCTGGAACGGGTCCAGCAGGGCAAGATGCCGGTGAACGCTAAACCCCTGAAAGGTATTGCGCCAGGCGTGCTGGAGATTATGTCTGACTTCAAGAGTAGCGCGTTTAGGGCGGTGTATACGGTGAGGTTCCTGAGCGCAGTTTACGTTTTGCGCGTATTCCAGAAGAAGTCCAAACGGGGCATCGCAACGCCGAAACGTGAAATTGATCTTGTGAAGCGGCGCCTCGCGCAAGTGGTGAGGATGGAAGCCGAACGGGACGAATTACGGTGATTCGTTCGGGCAACAAATCACGGTCCGCTGGACCGATACGGGAGCAAGAAATTGAAAAAGCGTTACGTGGAAGGTAGCGGGAATATTTATGCCGATCTCGGCGTCGCCCATCCGCAAGAGGCGCGAGCGAAGGCGGATCTGGCTCACCGGATCGTTGACATAATCGCAGCCCGCAAACTGACGCAAGTGCAGGCAGGAAAGGTGCTCGGCGTGGACCAACCCAAGGTGTCCGCCTTGATGCGGGGCCGTCTCACCGACTTTTCCATCGAGCGACTTCTGCGCTTCCTGCTCCTGCTTGGGCAGGACGTTCACATTGCTGTCACGGCCAGGCCGCACTCTAGCCGGAAGCAGCCGACTTTGCACGTGTACACGACGACGGGGATCTCAAAGGCTGTTGCAGCCAGTCGCCACTAGAATAAGTTGGCGACCCGAATCGCAACTCCCGAATGGTTCTTCGTCAAGGATGAGATTGCACGGTCGTTTCCTATTTGGCATTCAGAGTCGCCTATGCTGTGCGAGTGCCAAATCGTGCTGGTGATGACACGCTCACCCTGTGCACGGTACAAGACGATGTACGGAGTGTTTCCGATCACCAATTCTCGAATTCCCGGTTTAGCCCCGGCACGGCCCAGGCGGGGATGGTTTCTTAGGGCTTCGACCATGGCAACGATCCGCATGGCTAGCCGTTCCGCCGCATCCGGTTTGTCCCTAGCCACATAGGCGCGGATTTGCCACAGGCGGAAGCGTGCCAGAGGGGACCAGACGATCTCTACTGGCACAGAGCCTCGTCGTCATGTTCTTTGCCGCAGGCGCATTTTGGGACCGGCAACTCGTGCTCAGTTCCCCATGACAACAGCCATGCCTTCATATCCTCGTTCTTGACGTAGTGTCCCGATTTGACCTGGCGATCCGCTTGACGAACCTCCGCCAGCATCCTTTCCTGATCGGCGACGTAAGATTCCACCGCGTCCGAGATCAGGAAATTCGAACTGCGGCCCGACGCCTTGGCCAGCTTCGCCAGCCGTTTCTTGGTCTCCGGCTTTAGGCGGACGCTAAGGGTTGCGCTGCGTGTGTTTGCCATGAACACATTTTAGCACGCTGAAGAGGCTCGATGTGAAAGCATACTCCCGCGCATTGCGTCTATTCTTCCCACCCCGGGAATTGTCGCCGCCGGGAAACCCCCGGCGCTAATTTGCGTCTAAGAATGAAGAGGGCTTTACATGGTATACTGCGGTCATAAGCGGTGAGGTCCCTCCACGTCCCTTGCCCGAGGATTTTGAAACATGGCTAGTAGTTCTCGTCGCTCTCTATTCCTGATCGTTTTTGTCCTTGCTCTATTCGGTTTCCTGGGCATGCTGTTTGCTCAGCGGGTTGCGCCGGCGTCGACGCCGAGCAGCGATTCCGACGTCCGCGACAGCTTCAAGCAGTTCACCCAGGTCTTTGAGACGGTCGAGGAAAACTATGCCGACCCGGTGAATGCCGACAAGGCGATTTACAACGGGGCGATCCCGAGCATGTTGCACTCGCTCGATCCTCACTCCAACTTTTTCGACCCAAAGTCCTATTCGCAGCTTCGCGAAGAGCAGCGCGGCAAGTACTATGGCGTCGGCATGACTGTGGGACCGCGCAACAATAAAGTGATTGTCATCGCTCCGTTCGTGGGGACGCCCGCCTATCGCGCCGGTATTCGTCCGGGCGACATTATCGTCGCGGTCGACGGCAAGCCCACCGACAATATGAGCACCTCCGACGTGGCCGATCTGCTGAAAGGGCCGAAAGGCACGACCGTGCGGATCACGATGCTGCGCGAAGGCTCCGATCATCCGCTGGAATTCAGCGTAGTCCGCGACGAGATTCCGCGCTACAGCGTAGACCTGCACTTCATGATCAAGCCCGGCATTGGTTATATGCACGTTTCCGGGTTTCAGGAAACGACCGAGCATGAAGTCGCCCAGGCGCTGGAAGAAATGGGCGACGTGAAGGGCCTGGTCCTCGACCTCCGGCAAAATCCCGGCGGACTGCTGAGTGAGGGCGTGGGCGTGGCCGACAAGTTTCTTAAGAAGGGACAGCTCATCGTCTCGCACCACGGCCGCTCTTCCCCGGAAAAACGGTACGTAGCGGCGCACGGCAATGGCGGGCGGGATTATCCGCTGGTTGTGCTGGTGAACCGAGGCACGGCTTCAGCAGCGGAAATTGTTGCGGGCGCGATTCAGGACCATGATCGCGGCTTGATCGTGGGCGAAACTACGTTCGGTAAAGGGCTGGTGCAAACCGTGTATCCACTTGCGGAAAACACCGGTCTGGCACTGACCACGGCGAAGTACTACACGCCCAGCGGGCGGCTGATCCAGCGCGATTACTCGAATCTGTCTCTCTACGATTACTACTACAATCGCGAGAGCGAAGAGAACAATGCGAACCACGAAGTGAAGCTCACAGACGGCGGGCGCACGGTGTATGGCGGCGGCGGCATCACGCCGGATGTGAAACTACCTCCTTACAAGTCCAACAAGTTTCAGGACTCGTTGCTGCAGCACTATGCGCTGTTCAATTTCGCCAAGCACTACGTCCTCGGGCACAAGGTGACGCAGAATTTTGAAGTGGACGATGCCGTGCTTCAGGACTTCCGCAAGTTCCTCGATACGGAGAAAATTCCCTTCACCGAAGCGGAGCTGATCGAAAATAACGACTGGCTGCGCTCCAACATCAAGGCCGAACTCTTCATCGATTCCTTCGGGCAGGAGGAAGGGCTGAAGGTGCGGGCGGAAACGGATCCAGAGGTCGTCAAGGCGCTGGAACTGCTGCCGCAAGCGCGGGCCCTGGCCGATAACGCCAAGCGGGTGATTGCGGAAAGGAATGCCGCTCCGGTCACGCGATAGAAGTCGAGTTCATATCGAACACATCAGGCCCGGGTCACCGGGCCTTTTCGTTTTGTCGGGCAAGGCTCCGAATCTTCCGTGCGGTAAAATACAAGAATCTCCTCTCCATGGCCCGAACGTTTCGCAGCACCCAAGCCCCGGCCGTCCTTCTGTTATTGGCGATCACGATGTGTACCGGCCAGGAGCCGCAGCTAAAAGGCGGTGGCTCTGCATCTCATCCTGCACATGCTTTCGGCCAGAGGCGGAATATCAAGGGCGTCGGCAATTTCGGCGAAGTAACGCCCAACCTTTTTCGCGGAGCGCAGCCATCCCAGCAAGGATTTGAAGCGTTGGCGAAAATGGGAGTCGACATTGTCGTCGACGCAGTTGGCAATCGGGCTGACAGCGAAGGGAAACAAGTCGGCAAACTCGGAATGCGATATGTTGCGATTCCGTGGCATTGCCCGTTTCCCCACGACGATGTACTCGTCCAATTTCTGAAGCTGTTGCAGGAAAATCCGAAGAAGCGAGTGTTCGTGCATTGCCGGCTCGGCGATGACCGCACCGGCATGATGATCGCGGCCTATCGCATGGCGGCACAAGGCTGGACCGCCGAGGAGGCAATGCACGAGATGCAGCAATTTGGCTTCTCCGCAATTCATCATTTGATATGCCCGGGGCTGGCGTCGTATGAGAAGAGCTTTCCCCAGCATCTGCAAAACAACCCCACTTTCGAAGGTCTGCGCGCAACCACCTTGAAGGGGCAGCCATAGCCCCCTACCGCCTGACGCTGGTAGGGCCGGCGTCTTCGCCGGCTATCGCGGAGTCATCTTGAGACTGTGTCACAACCCGGTGCCGTCCCTGACGGGACTCTGGTTTGTTCCGTTTTGTCTCCCCGGCACTGACGTGCCGGGCTTTCGTGTCGCCGCTTCCGCGGCTGGAGCGACAGGATGGTTCCGCTTTCTTTCGTACCCTCGGGGTTGCATCACAGGCTCATCTTGCCCTCGCAGGTCTTGGGAAGCCGATGACAGCCGCCGGGACGGCGGCGCTACGTTCGCGTCACCGAAATGCCTCTTGAGTGCCGCCCCGGAAAGCCCTAAAGTACTCTCAGCGAAGTCCCGGAGGCCTCCGTCTGCCAGCCGTGAACATGCTCCAATTGGGCCCCTGGATTCCGGCAATCCCGGTAGCGATTTGCGCGGGCGTGCTGGACTGGCGGTACCGGCGGATTCCGAACTGGCTCACGGTTTCGGGCCTGGTCGCGGGCGTAGCGGTCAACGGGATTCTCGCGGGATGGCCGGGGCTGAAGTTGGCGCTGCTGGGCGCGCTGCTCGGGCTTGGGCTGCTGCTGCCATTCGTACTTCTGCGCAGCCTGGGCGCGGGCGATTGGAAGCTGGCGGGCGCGCTGGGAGCGTGTCTGGGCCGGCAACAACTGATCTCCGTGCTGGTGGGAACGATTCTATTGGCGGGAATTATGGCCTTGGCTGTGGTGATCTGGACGGGGCGGTTGCGGCAGACGTTCCGTAACATGGCGCACATGCTGGCGGCCTTTTTCAGTCTGCGGATGCCGGCGTTTGAAGTGTCACTGGACAATCCGCAGTCGGCGAAAATTCCGTTCGGCGTGGCCATGGCCGCCACTGTGGTGTTATATGGCGTTGGGAGAGCGATCGGGAAACTGTAGCTTGAGCATGCGGACCATCCTGGGCAAACTTGAAAACGCAGCCGGCGCGGAGATCGCCGAAGCAGCGATGGTGCTGCCGATCGTGTTCATGTTCCTGCTCGGCATTGTCTGGTTTGGACGGGCCTTTAATATTTATTCGACGATTACACAGGCGGCGCAGCAGGGGGCAATTACGGCGGCGCGCGCGACATGCGCCACGTGCGGGGCTTCTGCGGATACATTTCCCAGCGATACCACGGTGACTGGTGTGGTTGTTGCCGTAATGAACTCGTCCAATCTCGATACGACGCAAATTCTCGTGAACCCCAATCCTGCTTCCCCATTTTTCTGCGCGAATCCTCCGAATACGTGTACGACCACCGCCAGCAATATCAAGATCTGCCGCAACGTCCTGCTGAATCCTCCCGCTTCTACCCAGCTGCCGCAATGTGGAGCGGTGGTCAGCTTTCAATATCCCTTCAAGTTCTATCTGCCTTTTACTGCCCTCAACCTGCAGCAGGTTGTTTTATCGGCGGAGGCGCAAAGCAGGATGGAGGACTAGATGTCTCGCTACCGAATTCCGCACCGGAGAGCAAGTGTCCTGAGGCAAGTGCAGGGCTCGGCGCTGGTGGAGTTTGCCATCACATTGCCGCTGCTGGTGGTGTTCATCGTCGGCATTTTTGATTTCAGCGGCGCTTTCAACCAGAAACAGAAGATCGAGCAAGCGGCGCAGGAAGGCGCGATTATTGCGGGCGCTCAGCCGTTGAGCGACATTCAGTCGGGCAACGTCAACCCGGACTCTGTGCAGCCGGTGGTGACGGCGATTTTCAACTCGCTCGCCGGCAGTAAAGTCTTGCCCAACGCCAACCTGGGAACTTGCCAGCCACCGGTTATTCCTGTTTACACCCCCTCGACCTTGAAGTGGACGTACACCATTTCGGGCTGCCCCGACGATTTGACGATCACCATCGATCGCGGATGGGTATCGCCCTCCGGGTCACCCTTGTCCGTGGGCGCCAGCGTTCAGGTTTCATATCCATATCGTTGGCGGTTCAACAGCGCAATTCAATTATTATTTCCGGGAGCAGGCTTTGCGGCCATTACGAACTTGGTCGAGAGCGCTACTGTCCACAGCCAAATGTGAGGTTGCTTGCGACGCCATCAAACAAATTTGCGAACTAGCGCGGAACGTAACCACGAGCAAGGGGTCATCCTAACGCTGGTAGCGGTTGTCATGCTGGGTGTGGTGGGAGCGATGGCGGCACTGTCGATCGACGTGGTGACGCTCCATACAGCGCGCAGTGAGGCGCAACTGGCAGCCGATAGCGCCGCCTTGGCCGCCGCTCGCGTGCTCGCCAACTCTGGAATGACTTCGGACACCACCGGCGGGTTGACGACCGCCGCAGAGGCCCAGGCCGCCGCAGTCGCCGTTCAGGTGGCGACCCAGAACCAGGTAGGGGGAAGGAACCTGTTGGCGACGGAAGTGTCGAACCCGCCCACTTTTGGGGGAACCACGACCAACCCTACCGTCACGGTTCGGGTGCAAAGAAACGACCTGCCCACGTTTTTCGCGCGCATCTGGGGAACTCGGCAGCTCACGGTGGCCGCATCGGCCACTGCCGAAGCCTACAATCCTTCCGGCGCGGGGCCCGGACAAGTGCCAGCGGCCCCCATTTGTGTTAAACCGTGGTTGCTGCCGAACATGGACCCTAGCAGTTCTGCCACCCCGCCCACTACGATCTTTGACCCAATTACCGGCGGTATTACGAACCCGGCGCTGCTGGGATGGTCCGACCCCGGCACGCGACTGAGTGTTGTCTGTCCCGGCGGTTGCACATCAATACCAGCGCCAAGCGATTGGCAATATTATCCTGGGGATCCAACTAACTTCCCGCCTCCAACTCAGGCATTACCCGCCTGTACCCCGGTGTTGACCACCGCGTATCAGGAAAGCGTAGCAGGCTGCATCCAGACGCCGATTGCGTGCAACAGCCAGGTGAATATCGACACAAGTCCCTACGCCTCGCGAGATTCCGAGACGGCGGATGCAGTGAATTGTCTGACCCACGCGACGGCGGGCAAGGGCGATATGGTCGACTCTCCGAGTCCGCCAACCGCGCCCTTCGAGTTCGTCGCGGGAGCCGACAATCCGGTTGCGGTGATCGATCCATCGCTTGCGGGACAAGAGCTGATGGTCAGCGATTCCCTGGTCACGGTCCCGGTGTTTGATAGTGTCAGCGGCACGCCGCCGGTCAACCCCGTGACGATCATCGGCTTCGTGCAGCTGTTTCTGAATCCGAACGGAAACCCCACGCAGAACAGCGGAGGGAATGCCGGCCACATGAAGACTGCCGTCGTGAACCTGGCCGGCTGCGGAACCAGCGCTGCCGCAAGTCCCTTTATTCTCGGCAACGGCGCGTCTCCCGTGGCCGTGCGCCTGATCTCGCCTTAGCAGAAACTCAGAGCACAGCTCGTGGCTCCGCCGGGCGTGGTGGCTGAAGACAAGCGCCCGGAAAGCTGTTGCCTTGCGGATTCCGGCGCCCTGCAAACCGGTTATCAGATTTGGTGGACAGCCCAGTTCTGGATCTTTAGCCCTCGCACCCGCCGAAATTCGTTCTCATTGTTTGTAACCAGCGTCAACCCTGCAGCCATGGCATGCGCGGCGATCCAGAGATCGTTGTTTTCGATCATCTCGCCCTTCGATTCCAGCTCCGCCCGAATCGATCCGTAGGTCTCGGCAGCCGATTCCGGTAAGGCGAGCGCAGGCAGAAAATGCACGAGCTCATGCAGTCGCTCAAGCGCGGCAACCCGTTGTTCGCTCTTCGCTGCTCCATAGAGAAGCTCGCCGTAAGTAATGACCGATAGCGCGGCTTCACCGGGACGGAGCTTGCGGAATCTACGCAGGACTTCCTCAGGCCTCTTTTGCCGGATGTAAATACAGATATTCGTGTCCAGCAGATAGCGAGGCTCCATCACAGTCCATTTCGCTTCTGCGGTTGATCCTTCTCGCGGACAACAGCAACAAGATCATCCGGAAGACTAGCCAGCAGATCGAAGGCTCGCACCATGGTTCCGTCCTTCTCCCGCAGGACGATCTCATCCCCTCGCCGAAAGATCTCCACTTCTTTGCTCTTCAGTCGAAATTCCTTCGGCAAACGGACCGCCTGACTGTTTCCGGAGCGGAAAACCCGTGCAGTGCTCATGCGCGACCCTCCGTCACTGTATATACACCGAGTATACACGCAGTTCTCTGGGTCAACAACGACTGTTGTCGGGGGTCCTTTTCGACTGTTGACCTGCTCAGACTTGTCCTGGGGCCAATGGAATTCAGAGCGTTGTGCGGGTTGCACGCCTCTTGCAGGGGAGGTGGTGACTTCGGCCATTTTAAGAGGAAAGAAGGAAAAATGAAGGGGCGAGGAGCACATCGTGGACAACGAAAAGCGAACCGCGAACTCTAATCAGCCAGCTAATCAGAAGCTGGGTTCGCGGCGGGTGAGGATGACTCTCGCCAGACCACGGCCTTGCTCGCCGTCGACGAAGATGAAGTTGTAGCTCGATCCGTTCAGCAACGCGGCAAGTACGTCACGAGCGGGCGCAGGGCCAAGATCGGCTACGACTCGTTCCTGCTCGGCTCCGGCAGGAATGGCAATCTCCGCCTGGGTCTGGCGCTGCACTTCCGTCAGCACCTGGGCGAGCGTTCCCCCTTCCGCATGAATGCTCAGCAGCCCGTTCTGGAAGGTGACCTTGACCACCGGTTTCGGAGGCTCCGGCGGTTGGGGCGGCTCCGGGGACACCGCGCTGACCACGGCGGGTGGGGTTTTACCGGCTGCAAAGGAAAGCCGTTGGCCGACTTTCGAGACTGTCGTCAAATGTGCCCCGCCAATGGTTGGCGCAGCTGGCGGGGGCGCCGAGGCTTCGTTGGTCGCGCCTGAAGCCGGACCCAATCTGACCACCACTCCATTGGGAATCGGCGAGATTCGATACGACTGGGGCTCCAGCAAATCGAGCACAATTCGAGTGATCGGAGGGTCGTTGAAAAACAGTCCGGATCGAATGCCCTTCAAAGGACCGCGATTGACTGTGAGCGCGTGCAGCTCCGAACCTGGCAATGCCCCGGGAAAGTCCACCAGGATGCGGTCAGGGCGGGTAATGGCCTGGGTGTTTGGCGACACCGCGGCACCCGAGGTGTGGATTTCAATTTCGATTGCCCTGCCCGCCTCCCGCACCACCACGTTCCGCACAAAAGAGTGGTCCTGCGCGGCGACGGGTCCAGCCAGCAAGGTCCCAATTACCAGAAGGGTTCCGAAGTAGGACAAAGACGACATGAGACTCCTGGCAAGAGTCTAGCAGCCAGGAAGGTCCTGTCGCACACTCGAAAGTCGTAGAACCAGTTGTGAACTGACGGCTTGGCGGTATCGGCAGAAACGACACAATGAGGAGCAAAGTGCTCAGCCCGCAGCTGAATTCCGATCCTGTCAAATTCTTGTGAACGGGAGTCTACCGGCTGTGATCTCACGCCTGACCGGTTGCTGAAAAACTCTTCCGCGATGCACAGCTTGACCTCTGCGGTTAAAGCCCGTGGTGAAAACAAGACGCCAATCGCAGCGCTGAAGCGCTGCGCCAAACAAAATCAAGCGCGCCGTCGACTTTCAGCAGCCTGCTAGAGGCTGCAAAAATCAATGAGGGCAGACTAATCGCAAGAAAATGACCGCGCGGTTGAGGGGAAGTGAAAACATGTGGCGCGGACATTCTTGTCCGCGACCGTATGCAGCGCCTATGCTGCCGGCACGCGGACAAGAATGTCCGCGCCACACAGGCTCCTAGGATCTCTCCGGCGACATGCCGACAAGAACGCCAGGTTCGCCTTGTCCGGGAGTGAGATAGGTAGCCGTCAAAGGCTCGTCGCCGGAAAGCTCGGTTGGTTCTCTACTCAGCGCGGCCTCTTTCCAAACCGCGTAGACGGCGGGATAGACCAGCAACTCCAGGATGAAGGACGTAACAATACCCCCAACCATGGGAGCGGCAATGCGCTTCATGATTTCCGACCCGGAACCGGTGGACCATAGGATCGGAATCAATCCGATGCTCATGGTGGCGAAGGTCATGAACTTGGGACGCAACCTCTTGGCAGCCCCTTCCACGATGGCTTGGTAGAGACTCTCTCTGGTCATCCGCACCTGTTCGCGCCTGGCTTTTTCATACGCGAGATCCAGATACAACAGCATGAAGACACCGGTTTCCGCATCGATTCCCATTAGAGCGATAATCCCCAGCCAGACGGCGATGCTCATGTTGTAGCCCAGGGCATAGACCATCCAGAGCGCGCCAACCGCAGAAAAGGGCACGGCAAGCGTGACAATCATGGTCTTAATGACCGATCGGGTATTGCAATAGAGCAGGAACAGGATGATCGCGATTGTAACGGGAACCACCACCATCAGGCGCTGACGCACGCGCTCGGCGGATTCGTACTGCCCGCTCCACAGGATCGAAGTTCCCGCCGGAAGTTTCAGCCGAGTTTGCAGTTCCCGACGAGCCTGCTCGACGTAGTCGCCAATCGAGCGGTCCGCCACATCGACGAAAACGTAGCCCGTGAGCAGGCCATTTTCGTCGCGGATCATGGCTGGGCCGTTCAAGGTGTGGATCGTCGCCAGTTCCGAGAGGGGAATCTGCTTTTCGTTGGTCGAAATCAGCACCTTGCCCAGCGCGTCCAGGTCGGAGCGGAAATCGCGCAGATAGCGCACGTTCACGGGATAGCGGGCGCGGCCTTCGATCATGGTGGTGACATTGTCGCCGCCGACCGCCGTGGACAAAGCATTCTGCGCGTCGTCGACCGAGAGTCCGTAGCGGGCCAGCGCATCGCGGTCCCACACCACATCCAGAAAATATCCGTTGCCCGTGCGCTCGGCAAATACGCTGCGGGTGCCGGGCACTTTGCTCAGAACCTGCTCCAACTGTTGACCGATCTGCTGGATCTGGCCTACATCGCTGCCCTGGATCTTCAGACCGACGGGCGTGCGGATACCGGTGCTCAGCATGTCGATGCGGCCCCGGATCGGCATCGTCCACGAATTCGACAAGCCGGGGATGCGCAATGCGTCATTCATTTCCGCCACCAACTGCTCCTCGGAAATGTGGTCGGCGGTGATGTGTCGCAGGACGGGCAAGAGCCAGGTCGGAGCCCACGAGGAATACCAGGTTTGCGTCTTGCGCCACTCCGATTGGGGCTTGAGCACAATGACGGTTTCGAGCATGGAGAGCGGCGCGGGATCAGTCGCGGTATCGGCGCGCCCGGTCTTGCCCAGCACGTGATCGACTTCCGGGAACCCCTTGAGAATGCGATCGGTCACCTGCAACACTTTCTGCGATTCCGCAATCGAGATTCCGGGCATGGTGGTTGGCATATAAAGCAGTGAGCCTTCGTCCACCGACGGCATGAATTCCGAGCCGATCTTCCAGAACAACGGGAGGGTCAACAGCACAACCACCACCGCGCCAGCCATGACTTGCCATTTCCAGCGCAGCGTCCAACGGACCACCGGATCGTAGACGCGCATCAGCGGTCCGCTAATCGGATGCTGTTCCTCCGAACGAATGCGTCCGCCCAGCAGCCAATTCGAGACGCGCTGCCAGATGCCCTGCCCGGCGTCCAATGGCGCTCGGCGCCGCACAAACAGCAGGCGGAGGGCAGGATCGAGAGTGATGGCAAGCGCCGCCGCCGCCAGCATGGCAAAATTCTTCGTATAGGCCAGCGGACGGAAAAGCTTCCCTTCTTGTCCTTCCAACACCAAGACCGGCAGAAACGCTACGGCGATCACCAGCAGCGCGAAGAACGTGGGCCCGGCCACTTCGCGGACCGCCTCCAGAACTACGTCGTGGTACGAGAAGGGCAGCCCAGCTTTCTCGTAACTCTCGAGCTTCTTGTGCGTCTGCTCGACCACCACGATGGCAGCGTCCACCAGTTCGCCGCAGGCGATGGCGAGGCCCGCCAGCGACATCACGTTGATACTCACCCCGACGTAGTGCAGCGGGATAAACGTCACCAGCACGGCAACGGGAATGGTCACCACCGGAATCACGGCGCTGGGGAAATGCCAGAGAAAGATCAGGATGATCAGGACGACGGTGAGAATTACCTCGATGAGCGTCCAGCGCGCGTTGGAGATCGAACGCTGGATCAGTTCGGAACGGTCGTACACGGGCACAATCTTGACGCCGTCGGGCATTCCGGGTTCGATGTCCTTCAGGCGGTTCTTTACCCGGCCAATCACGTCCAGCGCGTTGCTGCCGTCGCGCATGATGACGATGCCGGATACGACTTCCCCGCTGCCATCCAGGTCGCTGGCGCCGCGTCGAATATCGGGGCCGATGACGACTTTCCCAATATCTCGAATCCGAATCGGAGAGCCATCGACCGAAGCCAGCACCGTCTCTTCGATATCGTGCTGCGACTGCATATAGCCGCGGCCGCGGATCATGTACTCGGCGCCGCCAAATTCGAGCAGACGCGCGCCTGTTTCGCGGTTGCCGGAGCGCACCGCATCAGCCACGCGCGCGATCGGGATCCCGTAGTACCGCAGGCGGTTGGGGTCCACATTCACTTGATACTGTTGCGTGAACCCGCCCACCGAAGCCACATCCGCCACGCCTGGTACCGCTTTCAAGTAATACTTCAGATACCAATCCTGATAAGAACGGAGTTCGCCCAGACTGTGCTTGCCCGAGTCGTCCTTTAATACATACTGAAAAACCCAGCCCAGGCCGGTGGCGTCAGGTCCAAGCTCGGTTTTGACGCCCTCCGGAAATCGCCCGGTCACTCCCGAGAGATATTCTAGGGTGCGGGAACGCGCCCAGTACAAGTCTGTGCCTTCTTCGAAAATGACATACACGTAGGAAAATCCGAAGTCGGAGATCCCGCGCACTGTTTTCACACGGGGTGCGCCAGTCATGGCCGAAACGATGGGATAGGTGACTTGGTCTTCGATGATATCGGGACTGCGGTCCCAGCGCGAAAGGATGATGACCTGGGTTTCGCTGAGGTCGGGCATGGCATCGATGGGCTGATGCATCATCTCCCAGGCGCCCCAAACACACGCCGCGCCTACGAGAGTGAAGACCAAAAACTTGTTTCTTACACAAAGGCCGATGATGCGGTTGATCATGGCCGGTGCCCAGACGGATTCAAGGCTAGATAGTGCTCCGGCTGCGCATCGAATTTCTTCTTACAGCTGTCGGAGCAAAAATAATAGGTCACGCCATCGCGAGTGAGAGTGTTGCCATCGGCGATGGCCTTGGCGCGATCGATCATCATGCCGCACGCCGCATCTTTGACCTTGACCCTGCCGGCGCTGGCAGCGAGACCCCGCTGGGCGTTGGATTTGGCCGGAGCGTTCTGACGCTCAGGCTCTTGCGTTCGCGGCGTCTCGGCGGCGGATTTCAAGCGGCTCTCCGAGTCCACCAAGAAGGTTCCCGCAGCGACCACTCGCTCGCCTTCCGCTAAACCCTGCACAATCTCGACGCGGTCAGCAGAGCGCCATCCCGTCCGCACCAAGCGCGGCTCAAACACCCCGCTGCTGCGCTCGACGAACACGCGCTGTTCGCGTCCGGAGTCCAGCACGGCATCTTGGGGAACGGTGAGTCCCGTCGGCATGGCCACCGGCAATTCGACATCCGCGTACATATCGGGACGAAGCGCAAGCCCAGGGTTATCGGCCTCCAGGCGAAGCTTCAAAGTGCGCGTCGCGGGATCGATCTCCGGCAAAACATCGCTCACGCGCGCTGCAAAAGTTCTTCCCTGACCCGACAGAGTGACACGAGCCACGGCGCCGGGATGGACGCTTTGCGCTTCACTGCCGAAGACGTCCGCTAGGATCCACACTCGGCTCAGATCGGCGATGCGGTAAAACTCCACCGAGCGATCAAAATGCTGGCCGACTGAAACGTTCCGGGCGAGAATGAATCCGTCCACAGGTGAGACGATGTCAATGCTCTGTGGAAGCTTGTGGGTATCGGCCATCGCCTTGATCTGCGCTTCGCTCATGCCGAGGTTGCGCAGGCGATCGGTATAGCCCTGCAGGCTGCTATATCCTTGCGCCCACACAGCGCCCGCACGAGGCTCCGTATGGTATCCGTCTTTTCCAGTTGGTGTCACGCCCGCTTCGGCGGCCAGGAACCCGGAAGCCACCGCCAAGTACTCAGGTCCATAGGAGGTCGCCAGCTTTTGGTCTTTCTTGACCAGCTCTCCGACTGAATCGTTGTACGTCTCCCGGATGTACCCGTCCGAGCCGGAGGTGATGCGATACACGCGAGTGTCTTCTGGAACCACACGGCCCACTACGCGGATGACCCGAGTGGGGCCGCTTCTCTCCACGGTAGCCATCTGGATCCCCATTAATCGCTGCACGGAGCCCTCGATGCTGACGGCTCCCGGCGACGATTGCGCCAAGGACGAAGATGGCAGGGCATTCTCGAGGTCTTCGGCGTAGACCGGTTTAAGCTCCATGCCGCAGTCTGGCGCAATGCCCGGCTTATTGGATTTGTACGCGGGATGCATCGGGTCCACGTAGTACAGCACGTGCCGTAGCGCCTTGCCGTCCGTTTGTGAATGTGAAGTATGCCGCCCGAGTCCGTAAGACGCTGCAATCGCCGCCACCACCGCTAACGCTATTCCCACTCGGCTTATCTGGCTCATCCCATTACTCCATTTGTTTGGTTCCGGATCCGCGCCACGCATTTATCTATGACCTACTTCTGCAAAGTAGCTTGGGCAAACGCCGTGCCTGAGGACAAAACGCTGCTCGCAAGAACCGCCCGCAAATTTCTGGCAGTCGCCCTATCGTTCCGCCGGCCGGTCTTCTCTTGAGCTTTCCCAACCCCCGCAACTGTGCAGCAATTCCATGCTTCCCCTGGTGACAAAAACCGATTGCCGCGACACCTGAGGGTGCCCGTCAGCCGATGATAAGCCAGCCGGAGGCATGGTCTTTGCGCTGGCGCAAACCCAGGACACCACCTCTGGGCCATCGGTGCAACCGCCCCTCCCACTGACCTCCGTGCTGCCACCGTCTGCAGTGGCAGGAACGCCACCTCGGTCCCGCTATTCGTCTGCCTTTCTGGGACTAACAACGGTATCGTTGTGAATAAATTCTTGCCCATCTCCGGAAAGCACCACTTCGGTGGCAGAACCACCGCACTTATGTGCCATCGACACTGACAGGGGCGGTGGTTACTGTACAAAACCGCTGCGGTCTTTGCGCTTGCGCAAATACGAACCCCGCAGGTTCGCTAAGATAACGATCGTCCGCTGCAGTCCGGTCCCGTGCCTAGCGAGACGATCCTCCCCTCAACTGGGACCCGGCACTTGATCTGGGGTCGGTACAAAATGAAGAAGCTAGGTGCGCTCTCAACCTGCGTGGCGGTATTAGCGCTATGTATGCCGGGATATGCCGACAGCGGGAGCACTGCGTTCAAGCGCGGAGTGCAGGCTGAGGCACAAAATAACTACGACGCCGCCTTCACCGCCTACAAGGAGGCGTACCAACTCAAGCCCAAGAATCCGAAGTACCAGGCGGCGTACGTCCGTATCCGTTTCTATGCCGCCCAGCAGCACGTCCAAGCCGGGCAATTGCTGCTGGACGGGGCCAAATATACAGAGGCGCTGGCCGAATTCCAGCGGGCAGCGGAGATCGATCACACCAGTTTCATTGCGCAACAGGAAGTCCGGCGCACCGCCGACTTCCTTCGGAAACAGGCAGAACGCGCTGAGGCAGCGACGCCTAAACCACAGTCTCCCCTCATGAAGGCGGCCGAGGAAGTGGAAGGCCCCGTCGAACTAAAGGCTCTGTCGACGACTCCCGTCAATCTGCGCATGTCCGAAACTGCCGACAAGATCTATAAGGTGCTGGGCAAATTGGCCGGCATCAACGTATTATTCGACGCGGACTACAAACCGCTCAAAGTCAATATTGAGTTGAACGACGTAACGCCACGTGAGGCGCTGGACATGCTGGCCCTGCAATCGAAGACATTCTGGCAGCCTGTCTCGCCGAACACCATCATCGTGGCGAGCGACAGCCAAGGAAAACGCAAAGAACTTCAGGGCAATGTGATGAAGGCGTTCTACCTGAAGAACGTCGCGTCTCAAAGCGAATTGCAGGAAGCGGCGAACACGGTTAAAGGAATCCTCGACATCACCCGCATGCAACTCATCCCATCGCAGAATGCGGTGATCTTGCGCGGAACCACGGCGCAAATGGTGCTGGCGGAAAAACTCTTCTCCGATCTCGACAAGCCGAAGCCGGAAGTGGTCATCGACATCGCAGTCATGCAGGTCAATCGAAGCCGCTTGCGCACGATGGGATCAAACCTGCCGACTTCGGCGAGTCTGAGTCTGGTACCCGGAGGGCTGGGTAGCTCCAGCGGCAGCGGCAGCAGCAGTGGCGGTGGCTTTACGTTCAACAACCTGGGCAGTCTGACTGCCAACAATTTCGCGGTCAGCATTCCCGGCGCGACGTTCTCGTTCCTGATGAGCGACAGCAACACCAAACTCATTCAAAATCCAGAAATCCGTGCTCTCGACAATGAGAAGGCGACGCTCAAGATCGGGGACCGCGTGCCGATCGCAACCGGTTCCTTCGCCGGCGTAGCGGGTGGCGTCAGCCCCCTGGTCAACACGCAGTTTCAATATCTGGATGTGGGCGTGAATATCGATATCACGCCGCATGTTCATTCCGAGGACGAAGTAACCCTCAAGATGACGCTGGAAATTTCCTCGGTGACCGGCGAGACAAGCATCGGAGGCGTCAGCCAGCCCGTCATTGGGCAGCGTAGGATCGAGCACGAAACACGCCTGCTTGACGGAGAAGTCA
>Ga0187815_10000539_pt1 | contig 18309 bp, 10 predicted proteins | sample NC_S_5_FD_132962 | JGI IMG/M metagenome (GOLD analysis project Ga0187815, IMG submission 132962) | Wetland sediment microbial communities from Neuse River Estuary, North Carolina, USA - ASW-S_5 | ecosystem: Environmental > Aquatic > Freshwater > Wetlands > Sediment | place: USA: North Carolina...
CCGACGGGGGCAGGCGTGGGCTGAGACGCAATTTCTGGCGTGCTGTGCATGAGTATCGAGTACGAAAAGGCGGAAACAGCGAAGCCGACAAACCAAGCGTAATCGTAAAGCCATCGCAAGGGGCCGACGAGCAGCCCCACGAGCGCGACCGCTACTCCGAGCGCCAGCGCAAACATAGCCCGGTAGTTGAAGCCGCGGAAATATTCGTACGCGCCTCCGCGATGGTACAGCGCACCGAGATTCAAACGGCGGCCGCGGATGATGAAGTAGTCCGCGATCATGATCCCCGCGATTGGGCCGAGGAATCCTGAGTATCCGACAAGCCAGCCCATGATGTAGCTGTTGTAGTTGCTCAAGAGCTTCCACGGCATCATCAGAAGACCGACGAAGCCCGTGATCAGTCCCCCGGTGCGAAACGAGATGAGGCGCGGATTGAGATTCGAAAAATCGTTGGAAGGAGAGACGACGTTGGCGGCCACATTTGTGTTGAGTGTGGCAATCAACAGCGCAACGAGTGCGACAGAAGCGATTACTGGTTCGTGAAATCGTCCCAGAAGAGCGACCGGATCCCAAATCGCGGCGCCAAAGATTACGGCGGAAGCGGACGTGACCGCGATGCCGATGAAGGAGTAGAGCGTCATTGCCGCCGGGAGGCCGAGGGCTTGGCCCAGCATCTGCGCGCGCTGAGATTTTGCGTAGCGAGTGAAGTCGGGAATGTTAAGGGCCACCGTAGCCCAGAAGCCCACCATCCCGGTCAGCGCGGGGACAAAGAAAAGAAAGAATTCTGCATTTGTCCTGAATTTGCTAGGCGCACTAAGCACTGGACCCAGGCCGCCGGCCTTGCCGGTAATCCAGAAGAGCAGCAAAAGACCGACGCCGAGCATGAAAGGTGCGCTGACGCTTTCCAGGAATTTGATTGTCTCGATGCCGTGCCAGATGACGATCATGTTCAGCAGCCAGAAGGCAAAGAAGCATACCCAGCCGACACCTGCGTGAGTGGCTGCCGTGGGCCAGAGAACTTTCAGCATCGAGTAAATCGCCTGCCCGCCAATCCAGCTCTGAATTCCGAACCATCCGCAGGCCACTATGGCGCGCAGGACGGCGGGAACATTCGCGCCCCTCACGCCAAAAGAAGCGCGAACGAAAACAGGAAATGGAATGCCATACTTTGTGCCCGCGTGCGCGTTAAGAATCATAGGAACTAGCACAATGAGATTGCCGAGAAGAATCGTGAAAATCGCTTGCTGCCAGCTCATGCCTCCGGCGATTAACCCGGAGGCCAGCATATAGGTCGGAATGCAGACGCTCATGGCCACCCAGAGCGAGGCGTAGTTATACGTGCCCCATGTCCGGCGCTCGAGGGGAATGGGAGCGAGGTCCTTGTTGTAGAGTGTCGAATCGAGGTTGGAGGTGAGATTCAAGACCAGGCACCGCCTCGAGCTGCGCGCCGCAGATATTTTCCGCGGCCTGGTTTGCCAAGGAAAACGCCGTTGTCCACGATCAGCTCGCCGCGCGAAAACACCTGGCGAGCGTTTCCCCTAACGCGGGCGCCCTCGAACATCGAGTAGTCGACGCGCATGTGATGCGTTTTCGAGCTAATGACGTGGTCGGCGTTGGGATCCCACACCACAATATCGGCGTCGCTGCCCGGAGCGAGCGTGCCCTTCCTCGGATACATGCCGAAAATGCGGGCCGGCGCGGTTGAAACGATTTCCACGAAACGGTTTAGGCTGAGTTTGGCTTGGTTCACTCCGTGGTGGTAAACGAGCTGAAGCCGGTTCTCGATGCCGGGCCCGCCGTTCGGTATTTTGGTGAAATCATTTTTGCCGAGGACTTTCTGGTCCGCAAAGCAGAAAGGGCAGTGGTCAGTGGATACAACTTGGAGATTATCGGTCTTCAGCCCGTCCCAGAGCTTCGGAAGGTTCTCCTTTTCGCGCAGCGGCGGAGTGAAAACGTACTTCGCGCCTTCAAATCCGGGACGCTTGAGCTCCTCGATGGTGAGCAATAGATACTGCGGACACGTTTCCGCAAATGCGGGGACGCCGCGGCTGCGCGCTTCGCGGACTTCGTTCAGAGCTGCTTCCGACGAGAGGTGGACGATGTAAACGGGGGCTCCCGCGATTTCTGCCAAGGCAATGGCGCGATGAACTGCCTCGGCTTCGGCCGTCGTCGGGCGCGTGAGCGCGTGATAGACCGGCGCGGTCTTGCCCTCTGCAAGAGCCTGTTGCACGATGACGTCGATGACGCCGCCGTTTTCTGCATGCATGCAGATGAGCGCGCCATTGCGTGCGGTTTGCCTGAGCGCGCGGAAAATCGTGGCGTCGTCCACCATCAGCACGTTCGGGTAAGCCATGAACAGTTTGAAGCTGGCCACGCCCTCGCGGACCATCTCATCCATATCCTCCAGGCCGGCTCCTCCCAGGTCGGTGATGATCATGTGCAGGCCATAGTCGATGCAGGCCCTGCCTTCCGCCTTTTTCCACCAGGTGTCCAGCGCATGCCGCATGCGGCTTCCGCGCGTCTGAATGGCGAAATCGACGATCGTCGTAGTGCCTCCGAATGCTGCCGCGCGAGTTCCCGTCCCGAAATCGTCGCTGGATGTCGTGCCCCCAAACGGCATGTCGAGATGAGTGTGTGCATCAATTCCGCCGGGTAAGACCAGCATCCCGGAAGCATCCTGCACTTGGTGTCCACTGGGAGAAATCCCCGGGCGCATTTCTTTAATGGTCTCGCCCTCAACTAAGACATCGGCCGGGAAAGTCTTTTCTGCAGTCACCACGGTGCCGTTTTGGATCAGCAATCCCATGGGTTCATTTCCTTTCGCAAGACGCCCGCGACGACCTCTGTTCCCAGGATTCGGCCGGCAAATGAGTATCGACTTGCTCCATGGTGATGCAGCCTTCGACGGGACAAACCAGCGAGCAGAGATTACAGCCGACGCATTCCTCTTCGTCGATGCGAGGAACGCGCGCGAGCGGAGTGGGATAGGGTTCGGTGTTCTCAGCAGCGACGGCATGATCGAGCTTCGGAATCGGCGTCACCACGATTTTGCGCTTGCTTCGAAGTTCGTGCATGGCCGGCGTGACATGCCCATTTCCGTTGACGCGATCCAGATGAATGCACTGGTGGGCGCCGTCCCAGCAGGCTGTGTAGCAAAGCTCGCAACCAATGCACTTCTCCTCGTGAATACGCGCGACAATCTTGTAAGTCAGGTTGAGGTATTTCCAATCCTGGACATGCGGAAGGGCCAGCCCTTGAAAATCGGAAATCCGTGCGAACCCCTTCTCTCGCATCCAATTCGCGAGCCCGTCGGCCATTTCCCCGACGATGCGATACCCGTAGTGCATCACCGCCGTGCAGACCTGCACCGAACTGCAGCCCAGAAGCAGGAACTCGGCTGCGTCGCGCCAATCGGAGATCCCTCCGATGCCCGAAAGCGGAAGAGCGGAATCTGCGTCCGCCTGGATCTGCTGCACCATGTGCAGCGCGATAGGCTTCACGGCTGGACCACAATATCCGCCGTGCGTCGATTTTCCATCCACGAATGGACGCGGAACGAACGTTTCCAGATCAATTCCCGTGATGGAGTTCAATGTGTTAATCGCGGAAAACCCATCTGCGCCTCCGCGTTTGGCCGCCCGGGCGATGCTGCGAATATCGGTGATGTTGGGCGTGAGCTTGATGAGAACCGGTGTGCGCGCCTTTTCCTTCACCCATGCGGTGATCATCTCCGCATATTCGGGTACTTGGCCCACCGCGCTGCCCATTCCACGTTCGCTCATCCCGTGGGGACAGCCAAAATTCAGTTCCAGACCGTCCGCTCCGGCATCTTCGGCCTGCTGGACGATTTTGTGCCAGGCCTCCCGTTTTGATTCGACCATGAGTGAAGCGATCACTGCGTTCTTGGGATAGCGCTTCTTCACTTCCGAAATCTCGCGCAGGTTCACTTCAAGCGGGCGGTCGGTGATGAGTTCAATATTGTTGAAGCCCATCATTCGTTGCCCGTTCCAATCCACGGAGGAATAGCGCGAGGTCACATTCACGATTGGCTCACCCAGCGTCTTCCACACCGCCCCGCCCCACCCCGCGTCAAATGCCCTTTGTATCTGTTCGCCGCAATTTGTTGGCGGCCCGGAAGCCAGCCAGAACGGGTTTGGCGAGTAAATCTTCCCGGCAAAACGGACCGACAGGTTCGGCGTCACAGTTTGATCAGGCATAGGAAACCTCCAGTGCGCTCGCGATCCCGATCGCGGCACGCTTGCCGTCTGCCACCGCATCGACTACCTCCCGGCCGCCGTTCACGCAGTCGCCTCCGGCGAAGAAGCCTGGATTCGATGTTCTTCCCGTTTCTCGGTCGATCCATACGCAGCCGTTTTTGAGTTCAATGCCGCGAGAGGCTTTCAGAAATTCCATGAGGGAAGACTGGCCGATCGCCGGGATCACCATGTCGCAGGGAAGCTCAAAAGTCGCGCCGGGAATCTTCGTCAACGAGCCGTTGTGGAACTCGACGCGCGCGCACTCCAGAGAGGAAACTCTCCCGTGACCGTCAGACGAGCGGATGGCGACCGGCAGCGTCCACCAATGGAATCGCACGCCTTCTCTTTTGGCTTGCTCATACTCGAAGGAAAAGGCCGACATCTGCTGCTCGCCGCGCCGATAGATAACGTGCACCTCATCCGCGCCGAGCCGCACGGCTGCGCGCGCGGCATCAATGGCTGTATTACCTCCGCCGACGACCACAACTCGGCGGCCTACGGCCAGTTTTCCTTTGGTCTTGTATCCTTCGATGAAATCGAGGGCGTTGACCACTCCGGGCAAATCCTCTCCCGGAATGTTCAGCTTCTGCATCGAGCCAAGACCCGTGCCAATGAACACGATTCGGAATTCCTTCTCGACTTCGGTGAGATCCGGCTCTCCATCGATTTTGTGCCCGAACCGGAATTCCACGCCAAGAGAGCGGATCATTTCGATCTCCTGCAGGCTGTCTGCGGAGCGCAACTTGTACTCGGCAACCCCATGCGTGTTGAGACCGCCGGGCAGATCGCGCGTCTCGAATACCGTCGCGCGGAATCCGCGGAGGCGCAACTCCGCGGCGCAGGCAAGCGACGCGGGGCCTGCTCCGATGCAGGCGATCTTCTCTGCATGTTCCGCGACGGCTCGCTTCGGAAGTGCGGTGACTTTGTCGAGGAAGTATTCCATCGCGTGCCGCTGCAACCGCCCGATTTGAATTGGTTCTCTGTTATAGCGGTTGTAGACGCAGGCGCCTTCGCACAGGACTTCGACCGGACAGACACGCGAGCAACTCGCGCCGAGAATATTTGCGTCCAGGATTGTGAGCGCCGACCCGCGAAGATTGTTCTGCGCAATTTTCTTGATGAACCGCGGCACGTCGATGTGTGTCGGGCAGGCCGCCGTGCAAGGGGCGTCGAAGCAGTACAGGCAGCGGTTCGCTTCGACTAACGCTTCCTGCGGGCGGAAGGGCGGGTGAATTTCCGGGAACAAACTCCTCAGCTCCGGCGCCTCCGCGTACCCAGCCATGAAGAAACCCCCGTCGTTTGAGAGTGCACAACCGCTTCTAGCAGTTCCCGGTGTGGCCGATCAGGGTTTGACTAAAGCTTCGTACATGTCCGGGCGCCGGTCGCGGAAAAACTGCCATGTCTTGCGGACCTCGGCAATCATGTCCAGATTCAGGTCGGCCGTCAGAACCTCGTCCTTATCGCGGGAGGCCTGTGCGACGATCTGGCCGCGCGGGTCGCAGAAATAACTCGAGCCGTAAAATTCTCCGATGTTCCAAGGAGGTTCCGTGCCCACGCGATTGATTGCCCCAAAGAAATATCCATTGGCCGCAGCGTGAGCCGGCTGCTCGAGCTTCCACAGGTACTCGCTAAGGCCGGCCACCGTCGCCGAAGGATTGAAAACGATCTCGGCGCCATTCAGGCCGAGCGCCCGCGCGCCCTCTGGAAAATGGCGGTCGTAACAGATATAAACGCCGATCTTCGCGATGCCAAGATCGAAAACCGGATAGCCCAGATTCCCCGGGCGGAAGTAGAACTTTTCCCAGAATCCCGGCGCGACATGCGGAATATGGGTCTTGCGGTATTTCCCGAGATACGTCCCGTCGCTGTGAATCACCGCCGCGGTGTTGTAATACACACCCTCGTTCTCGATTTCGTAAACGGGAACGACAAGCGCCACCTGCAACTCCGCGGCAAGTTTTCGCATGAACTGGATCGTAGGGCCGTCGGGCACCGGCTCTGTGAAGTCGTACCAGCGGATGGATTGCTCGGCGCAAAAGTACGGCCCGTAGAAGATTTCCTGCAGGCAAACGATTTTCGAGCCTGCCTCTGCGGCTTGGCGGATCATGGCCACGTGTTTATCGACCATCGCGCGTTTTATTCTGTCCAGCGAACTCTCCGGTGATTCCGAGTTCTTCGCTTGAATGAGGGAACAACGAACGATTCGCGGCATATAGAACCCCTGGCGGCTTGCTGTAGGGCCGATGTTAACCTCATCCGGCGGGCGCGACAAACACAAATCCGCAGAATTACCACCACTCTATGAAGGCTACAGGGGTTCGCGTATTCGGCTTTCGCCGTTTTGTAGATAGGGCCGCAACAACCTCTGTCTACTTGTTCCCGAGTTCCAGGGAAAGAAAACTGAGGATGTCGGTATCTTCCTCGATTTGCTTGTTGAGCGGGCGGCCGCCGGAATGACCTGACTTCGTATCATATTGCAGCAATATCGGACGGCCCGGCTCTGAGGATGCCGCTGCTTGAAGGCGCGCGGCCATCTTGCGCGCGTGCAGCGGCGCCACGCGTGTATCGCCGTCACCCGTGATAAACAATACCGCCGGATATTTCGCGCCGTCTTTCACGTTGTGATAAGGCGAGTACGCATACAGATACTTGAATTGCGCCGCATCTTCCGACGAGCCATACTCCGGAACCCAGAATGGCCCCTGCATGAATTTGTGATACCTCACCATGTCCAGCAGTGGGTATCCGCACACGACTGCGCGAAACAGGTTCGGCTTTTGCGTCAGCGCCGCGCCGACCAGCAAACCGCCGTTGCTGCCGCCCTCAATGGCCAGCTTTTGCGGATTCGTGTAGTGATTCGAGACCAGCCACTCCGCCGCGGCTATGAAGTCGTCGAACACATTCTGCTTTTTCTCCATCATTCCCGCGTGGTGCCAAGCCTCGCCGAATTCGCCTCCGCCGCGCAGGTTCGCGACCGCGTACACTCCGCCGCGTTCGACCCAAAAAGTCGCTGATGGATCGAAGCGAGGCGCGCTATTCAAATCGAACCCGCCGTAGCCGGTCAGCAGAGTCGGCCTCGCGCCATCCCGTACAAGACCTTTCTTGTAGAACAGGAACATCGGCACGCGCGTGCCATCTTTCGACGTGTACCACACCTGCTCGACGCTGTAGGCGTTCTTCTCGATGGGCACCTTCGGAGCAGCCCATATTTCGGCCGCGCGCTTACCCAGGTCATAACGGTAGACGCTCGCAGGCACATTGAATGAATCGAAGCTGAAAAAGAATTCGCTGCTGTCCCAGCGGCTCGAGATCCCCGACACCGTGCCCAGTCCAGGCAAAGGCACCGTCCCGTACGGCTTCCCGTCCGCATCGAAGATCTTCACCTCCGAAACGGCGTCGCGCACGTAGCGCGCAAGGACTTTGCCACCCGTGAGCGCAACGCTTTCGATCGTTGCGTCGCTCTCAGGAACGATTTTTTTCCAGTTCTCGCGCGCCGGATGGGCGAGGTCTGCGCGATACACATGCCAATGAGGCGCATTCCAGTTCGTATCGATATACACTTGCCCGTCTTCCGCTTCGCCAAAGAAAAGCGAATCGAGATCGTTCACGATCGGCTGTACTGCTCCGCCAGTCTGCAAATCCTTGAAGTAAAGCTCCGATCGCGTGCTCCCCGAACCATAGATCACCGTGATCAGCAAGTCCCGGCCATCCGCCGATAGCTGCGCAGACAGAATTTTGTCGCGCCCGTAGCCTTTTCCGAACACTACCTCATCCGTGCTCGCATCTGTTCCCATCTTGTGGTGAAAGAGTCGAGTTCCCTGGACGCCCTGAAGCGTGTAGTAGACGCCTTGCTTCGACGGCTCGATCGCAATCGAGAAATAATCTCCGACCGGCAGCGAGTCGGCCAGGTCTTTGCCTGTTTGCGCGTCGATAAAATGTATGGTGACTTCGTCCCGTCCGCCTGCCCGTATCCCATAGGCCGCGAGCATTCCGTCGCGCGAAACAGCTCTCAGCGCCGCGCTGGTCGAATGATCGGCGCTCAACGGGTGCGGATCGATAAGCACTTCGTCTGGCCCGTCTAATCCCTTGCGCTTGTACGTGACGAAAAGCTCCTGGTTCGCTCCGCGCTTCGCGAAGAAATACATTCCGCCGCGTTCCACCGGCAGCCCGACCGTATCCACTCTCATCAATTCAGTCAGCCGCTTCGTAATTTCTGCACGGCCCGGAATAGCGGATAGCACCGCATCCGTGCACTTATCTTCCGCCTCGATCCACGCGCGAGTCTCGGGGCTTTGCTGGTCCTCCAGCCACCGGTACGGATCCGCGACAGAAACTCCATGAATCTGCTCGACGACGTCATCCTTTCGCGTAGCCGGAGGGCACTTTGTTGATGACCCACCCTGCTGCGCCTGACCAATCGGAACGAATGCGCACAGAATCGCGGCAAGAGCGAACGCTGGCCCCGCGAACGTGCGCAACGCGCGACAAGCTGTCACTGCCACTGAGCTGAACCACTGCCCGCGAAGCCTGCGGACGAACATGGGGTTTTCACCTTTCTGTCGAAAGCCTGACGCCATCTCGCTGAGATTGTAGGGCCGCTCGGTTGCCCGCCTAGCTTTCGACCGGCAAGCATATGGGACGAGAGACTACACGCAAGGGTGAGCAGACTCAACGGCCCTGCGGTGGCCCGCTTACGCGCTCGTGGCGGCCAGCAACACCTCGCGAAGCCGCCGCGCGACCACCGAATCTTCACCCGGTTGCATCATCCAAACGCCAACCACGATCATGTTCGCGCCGCTTGGTAATCCAGCACTTGCAGGAGTGCCTTCAGTCGCGGGGTTCAACTCAATCCGAGGCTTGCCTTCGCGCATTTTCTGCATGATCTCAGCGCCGCTGATTTTGATTCGGGCCGGATCGTAAGTAACGATCAGATGCGGAACGTGGTTCGCCACCTCCGGCACAAAAATCTGCGTCTTGATAGTCGGCAAGCCTTTCAGGTGATCGGCGATGCGCTCAGCGCGGCGCTGAAACTCAGCTTGCATGCCAGCCTCGTCCTGGCCGAGCAGCCAGTCCACGGCCGCGACCAATCCCACGATTTGCTCTTTGCCAACTTTCATGCTGCGCCCGATTGTGTTCGAGTTGGGCGAGCTGTTCCGCCGGGCAGCCTCGATGAGATCCTTTCTTCCCAGCAGCAACCCGCTGCATTGCGGGCCGCGCAAACCCTTGCCGCCCGAAAAAGTCACCAGGTCGAATCCCATTTGCGTGTAGTTCCACAGATTCGAGACCGGAGGAACATCGGCTGCGGCGTCATTGAAACAGGGAACACCGTGATCATGGGCCACGCGGATCCAGTCCTCGCGGCTGATTTTCCCCTCGCCGGCGTTGCAGAAATGTGCCATGGCGGTCCGCTCGGTGAACGCCTTTTCGTAATCATCCAGTGTTTCCACATCGACAAAGTGAACTCCAGCGTTACGAACCGCGTGGTCGTAACTACAGTGATGTGCTTTCTGGATGATGACTTCATCCTTCAGTCCCTTCATATCCGCAGGTATTCGGCAAATCGCGTCAGGATTGCCGAGCGTTACGCAGGCGGCCGTTCCGAGCGTCAGCGCCGCCGCGGCTCCCGCCGTGACCAGCGCCGCCTCGCATCGCAGGCGTTTCGCGAGATACTCGCCCGAGGCGGCGAGCAATTCATGGATATTCGCAAAACGCTGCGCGGCCTGCGCCACTGCTGTTTGCACCACCGCAGGCATCGTTGAAGCCGAGAGAGCGGTGTACGTCCCAGCAGCGTTGATGAACGGTGTTACCCCCAGTTTTTCGTAGTAATCGGCGGCTTGCGTCGAAGCTGGTGCCGAAGTCCGGCGGGCCTCGAATTCTCGCGGATAGTCGTCGGCCTTTGACGGCGGCGAATTACCAAACATTGGCGCCTTGAAATACTCGGGGCGGGCTTTCTCCCACTCGATCATGCTGAGCCCCGAAGGATCGTAAAGAATCCGTCCCGCGCGAACGGTCATGCGCGCGATCACTTTGGCAGTGGCCCTCATCTTGGCGCAGCCGCAATCAATGTACGCAAAATCGCCCTGCAACTTCTCGAGCACCGCAATATCGGCCTCCGCGCCGATCGATAAGGTACCTAGTTCCGGCCGCCCAATTTCGCGCGCTGGATTCACTGTCGATCGGACGATAAGGTCCTCCAGCGGCACTCCCATGGCCAGAAACTTCGAAATCACTTCCGCCATGCTGAGAACTGTGTAATTTCCAGTGTGCAAGTCGGTGGAAATCGAATCGGGAATGAATCCCTGTTTGACGGCTGGCGCGGCGTTGCGAAACCAGAAACTCGCTGCCCCGTGGCCTACATCAAAAACGACTCCCCGGCGGCGCGCCTCGTTCACAATCGGATTTAGTTTGCCGTCCGAAAGAATAATCGGAAACTGCTGGGCGAAGACGTGCGTGTGGATGTCGCCCGGCCGCATCTTCGTTAGGAGCAGATCGGCGTAACTGCGGTCAGGACGCGGCCAGAAATCGAACATGACCGGCACGACCGCGGCTTTGCCGCATTCTATCGCTCGATCGACGGCAGCCCACGGAGGATGCTCCGTGTCCCACGGTTCGTTGGTCCAGTAGTGCGCCGTCTTCACGCCGACGATAATGCTTTTGTGTTTCTCGATTGTCTCCACGCAGCACTGCGGATCCATTTGGTCGACGCTTTGTTCCAGCCCGCCCCGCATGCCGTTCGCAACGATATTCAGGAACGTGAGCACACGGACTGGGGCCTCGTCGATGACCTCCTGTTTCTGCTGAGGAAACGTGTCGGCGCCCGCAGAGCCGGCGTCAACCACGGTTGTCACGCCGGACTGCAGCGCCAGGTCCGCTGGAATGCCCAAGGGCGCCTCGTGGCAGCGGGCCTCGGGCGCAAACCAGTTCAGCGGCGCCCCTCCGTGCCCCAAGTGACAATGAATGTCGATCAACCCGGGCGTGACGTAAAGCCCGGTAACATCGACGACCTTCCCGGCGTGATTCGCCGCTATATTCTTCTCGACCGCTGCAATCTTGCCGTTCGCGACGGCAACATCCATCACGGCGTCAACTTGGTTCGCCGGATCAATGACGTGCCCGCCTTTCAGCAGGAGTTCGTAGCGCTCGTTTTCTCGGGATGCTTGCATGGCGCAAAGAAGATATAGCCACTCACAGTCCAGGTCAAAACCACTTGAAAGCGCGCTCTTCGCTGAAGTAGCCTGAGGCTCCTTTGAACCGCTGTGTAGCTGTCCGGCGTTTAGGTGGGTCTCAGAAATGAAGTTCAGCAACACCTTACTTGTGCTGCCCTTCTTGTTGTTGCTCCTTCCTCTTTTTAGCTCCTTCCCGCACGCTGCGAAAAAGGCTGGCGCGAAAAACTCTTATCTCGTCTACATCGGTACTTACACGGGCCCGAAGAGCAAAGGCATTTACGTTTTTCATTTCGATGAAGCGGGCCACGTGAGTGCCCCGCAGTTGGCGGGAGAAACTGTGAATCCATCTTTCCTCGCGGTGGACCCAACCGAACATTTCCTTTACGCAGTCAACGAGATTTCCGATTACCAGGGCCAGAAGAGCGGCGCCGTCAGTGCCTTCTCCGTCGACTCAAAGACAGGAAGCCTCGTGTTCCTTAATCAGGTCTCCTCCAGGGGCGCCGATCCTTGTTACGTGACCCTGGACAAGACGGGCAAATACGTCCTGGTTGCGAATTACACCTCGGGAACGGTGGCCGTATTTCCGCGCCTACCGGACGGCAAGCTGGGCGACGCATCCACAGCTGTCCAGCACGCGGGCCACGGCCCCAACGCCGAGCGGCAAGAGGGACCGCACGCACATCAGATCGTGCTGTCGAAGGACAATCGTTTCGCTGTCGCCGTCGATCTTGGTCTGGACAAATTGCTGGTGTACAGATTCGATTCGCAGAAGGGAACACTGACGCCGAATGATCCGCCATCCGCCGCACTTGACCCCGGCTCGGGCCCCCGCCACCTTGCTTTTACCCCCGACGGAAATTTTGCCTATGTGCTGGCGGAAATGGGATCAACCATAACCGCGTTCGCGTTTGATTCGAGCAAGGGCGTTCTGCGTAAATTGCAGACCCTATCCACCCTGCCAAAGGGTTTCAAGGGGCAAAATGATGCGGCGGAAATTGCCGTGAGCCCATCGGGAAAGTTTGTTTACGCCTCCAACCACGGCGACGACAGCATTGCCGTATTCGCGATCGGCGCCGACGGCAGCCTTACGTTGGTCGAACGCACGCCGACTCAGGGCAAGACGCCGCGCGGTTTTGCTATCGATCCGGTTCTTATCTACTGGTGGGCAATCAAGCTTCCGACAACCTAGTCGTATGCCGCATGGATCCCGCGACTGGCCGCCTCAACCCAACTGGCCAGGTTCTGGATGCTCCCACTCCTGTTGCCATACAGTTCGTTCGGGCGCAGTAATCCCCACCGTCCGCGACGGGAGGTCCCTGATCGTCGACGACCATAGACAAAGTGGATGAAGTATTCACGGCACGCCGTGCCAGTAAATAGTTTCGTAAACCTCCTGGATTCAAGCACATAAAATTTGTGCCGGCACACATCCCGGCCTTCTGTCGACCGATGCCGCCTGCCTATCTGTGATTTCAATTCAAATCAATTTGGCACCTGCCCACGCAGAACATTGATCGACGCAGCCGGCAACATGTAGGTCGCATTCGTCCCTGCCGGAACAGTGGACTTCGCGGGCGGTAGGTCAGGATCCGCGTACCCACTCTTCCGGTTTGCGTGCCATTGATATTGCGCTTTCCCGAAGGAGAACAGAGTGGCTGTTCCCTCGAACGTTCGATCTTTGTCGCCGTCGTGAAAAACCACGCGCACAGGACGAGCGTGGTCGGGGTCCTTGTTGATCAGCAAAAGCGACCATTGCCCGTCCGGCCGCTTAACGGCGTACGCGGTGACCAGCACGTTCCCTTCATCATCCTTCACGTCACTCGCAGCTTTGAACACGACATGCTTCGCATCTTTCGGCTCGACCCATTGCTGCGTGATCAATTGTGCCGCGTAGAACTGCGAAGTCCGCGTTGTGATCTCATATTTTTTGTTCACCATGAACATATGGTATGTGCCCCAACTGTTCGCGCACGCCGGATGCGGCGGAGAGTAGGGAAGGTCGTGATAATAAAAGGTCCCTTGCCCGCCCGCGGTCAGAAATGCTCCGAACGTGTCCCCCAGCCACAACGCGCCAAAGATATCGACCGCAGCTTCTCCGCCGTGCGCGTTCGTTTCCGTATCGAGCAGGGGAACCGAAGCTGGCAGGCCGTCGTCTCGCCACACTTGCATGATGTGCGTGAGGAGTTTCGGTTCGCGGTAAAGATTCTTCCACGGCGTTTCGCAGCCGTCGAACGGGTAATGTTCGAACGACATGAAGGCCAGATCGGAAATTCTTCCGTGCGATCTCAGATAATCGAGGAAGCGCCCGAACCATGAAGTCTTTCCTTGCGCATTGGCCCACGCCTTGATGTCTTCGTCCACGCCTTCGAACACTGGGCCGCCCAGCTTTAGCTTCGGATCGACGCGATGCAGAGCAGTGGCGAATTGCAGGTAGAGCGCCGCGTCATCTTCGGGCATCGCGTATTGGCCGTCCGGCTCCTCGCCCATTTCGACGTACCAGATCGGATAGCCGCGCTTCTCGACGTAGGCGATCTCCGCAGCGGCATCTTCGGGAGTGCCGTACAGCATGGCGATCGGAATGATCGCCGGCAGCCCGCGCGTGACCCCGCTCTTGTAGAAAAGATCGAGGCCCGGTTGATCTCCGGATTCCATACGATCGGGCGCGACGTACAAATCCGAAGACTCGTGCCACGGATCGACCGACGAGCAATACGTGAGCGTTTGCTTTTGGTCCGAGGAGTGGTGCAGCAAGTCGCTGAATTGCCCTCGCTTGTTCATGCCGCCAACATAGACTTCCCGGATCGCGTACCCCACACAGTTGCGCCGGTCGCCCGAGCCGTGCGTGTCGCAGGTGTTCGAGGATTGCGTCATCAGGATGCGAACGAAGCGCGTGCGAACGGGATTCGCGGCGTCACCGCGCGTCACAAGACCACCCTTGCCACCGCTGATATCCCCAAATGTGAAGGTTCGCCATTCGCCCGACGCAGGCTCATCCATCGCATCTTTCCCGGTCCAATACTGAACTTGATACTTCGTCGCGTAAGGATCGGCCCACGCAATGCGGATGGCATTGACGTCGTGACTGCTTCCCAGGTCGATTACTACCCATTGCGCATGCAACGAATCGTCTTCGTGCGTGAACGCCTGCGTCAAGTATGGATTGCTCTTCCAATACGTATTCAGGTCGCCATCGTCCAGGCGGGAATAGCCGTCGAATTCGGTGCCGTTGTTGCGAGTGAACCCGCGATGCGGGAGAGAGTAGCCATAGGAGTGGCGGATCATTTCGCCTGGGGTCGAATCGCCCACGAAATAGCCCTTGCCCGAAGGGTCGCTCCACTTTCCCTGCGGATTCCAATGCCATGCCTGCACGAACAGATCCGTATTCTGCCGGTAACTGATTACGCCCCAGCCGGCTTCGAGAATTTGCCGGATCTGGTCGGGCCGGAAGAATGTGTCCGTGGCATTGCTGGGGACACGGTCCACGGTAGAGCCGAGCGCGTACACTGGGCTGAACGTGTTGACCGCATGACTCGGCGTGGCGTCAATCCGAATCGTCTGCGCCTGGCTCGCTGGCTGCGTCGCTAATGCAAATACGCAAGCGGCCAGGAATATGAAGCCCGTTGGAATGGCTTGCTTTTTCATGCGCGCGCCAAAACTACGACAAATTATGACGCGTTTCTCGATTCCTCAATCGCACTGAACTCGGATTTGTATAATACGCAGGCCCCGGTTGCAAGGAGATCGGCATGGCATTGAGAGTATTCCTGGCAATTTTCCCGATGCTGCTTGTGCTCGGATTCAGTATGAATCAGCGTCATCCTGACGCTGGTAAATCCGCCGGCGATGTCCCCCTGAACGAGTGTCGAATTGATCCAACTACCTTTGAGGGATGGCAGGCGCAGCAGATGAGCAACCGATGGCTCAAGCTGATCCTTGTGCCTCAGCTTGGCGCTCGTTTGATGCAGGTGGTGTTTGCAGGGCATCCGTTCCTGTTTGTCAATCCCAAGTACCGCGGCCAATACTTTCCGCCTTCCGAGGGAACAACCACCTGGTACAACTATGGTGGGGACAAGGTATGGCCCATGCCAGAGGGAACTGGAGACGACCAACACTGGCCGGGCCCGATTTCAGATCAGCTCGACGACGGGAATTATGCGTTCCGGACGGTCTCGCAAGGCGCAAAGTGCGTCGCGCGGCTGGAAGGACCGGCAGACTCAAGGACCGGGTTGCAATACACGCGCGAAATTACCATTGACGCCGGCTCTCCGCAGATTTCGTTTCGCGCCATAATGAAGAACGCTTCACCCCATCCGATTCGCTGGTCGGTACAATCGGTCACGCAATACGACACTGCCGATGCACGCGAGCCCGGCCGGTACAATCACGATCTTTGGGCCTTCACGCCGGCGAATCAGAGCAGCTCCTATATCGACGGCTATCACGTTCGCTGGGGTGTCGCTCAGGATCCTTCCTATGCTGTGAAGCACGGCTTGTTTACCTTGCACTGGCAGTACTTGCAGGGAGAAATTTGGATCGATTCGCCGGCGGGCTGGCTCGCGGTCGTCGACGCTTCGTCCCACTTCGCAATCCTCGAACGTTTTCAGTTCCATCCCTCTGCCGAATATCCCGGCAAAGCTACCGTGATCTTCTACAAGAATGGACCGGCTATCGACTTCGATTCCGACGGCAAGCCGGTGATCCGGAACAGTTCTGAAGACGCGCCGTTCTATATGGAAGCAGAACTCAACAGCCCAATGATTCGGCTGGCCCCGGGTGAGTCCTACTCTTTCGATACGGAGTGGTTTCCGACGCGCATAGGGTCGCATTTCGAAACCGCGACGGATGCGGGCCTGATTGGCAAACCCTTTACTGCGTCGGCGACGGATCACGGCGTGCTACTGTCCGGCAGTTTTGGCGTTTTCTTTGCAGGGCGGCTGTTGGCGCGAGGTTGCGACAAGCAGGGCCGCGAACTCGCCTCTGTTCCAGTCGCGCGTGTCGATCCCGCTGAAATCGTCGATCTTCATCAGGAAATCGAATTGCCGTCATCCGCGGAAACGGTGACCCTTTCTGTAATCGATAATAGCGGGAGAGATCGAGGCTCGCTGGGAACGCTCCCTATTAAACATAGCGGACGCTGATAAGCGCCAGGTTAGGAATCGCACGGTGCATTCATGGAAGCTGTGATTTTCGTCGGTATTCAAGGTTCCGGGAAGACGTCCTTCTATCTCAAACGGTTTTTCGAGACCCACGTTCGCATCAGCCTCGACATGCTACGAACGCGGCACCGTGAACACGTCCTGTTTACAGCTTGCCTGCAGGCGAAGCAGCCCCTCGTTATCGACAACACGAACCCTTTGCCAGCGGACCGGTCGCGATATATCGGACCTGCCCGCGCCGCGGGATTTCGCGTCGAGGCGTATTTCTTCGACACTTCCCTGCGCGATGCCATTCGGCAAAACAATCAGCGTGCGGGAAAGAAGAAGATTCCCGTTCCGGGCGTCGCGGGCACGTTCCGTAAATTACAACCGCCAACCGTAACGGAGGCGTTCGATGCCGTCTACGTGGTGACCATAGCAGCGGATGGTGCGTTCGTCGTAACTCCAACACCTCCTGGCGTCGCCAAGTCCTGACGCATGCGTTCCCAACGACGCTGTGGCACCGCCCAATGATCCGAGACCAGGGCCTACTCGTAGCGAAGGGCGACCAGCGGATCGACTTTGGTGGCGCGACGCGCGGGGATATAGGAGGCTAGAACGGCGACAGAAACGAGAGCAGCGGCGACGCAAGCGAACGTCAGCGGATCGATGGTGCTGGTCTGATAGAGGAAGCTCCGTAGGACGCGCGCAAGAGCGATGGAGCCGGCCAAGCCGATCACAACGCCCATTAGCGCGAGACGCAGGCCCTCGCCCGCCACCAGCCGAAACACCTGGCCCGCTTGAGCTCCCATGGCAATGCGAATTCCCATCTCATGTGTGCGCTGGTTCACCGAATGCGACATCACACCGTAGATTCCGATAGTCGCGAGCACCAGCGCGAGCACCGCAAACAGGCCGAGTAACCACGTCCGAAAGCGAGGTTCGGAGACAGACGCCGCCATATTGTCTTCCATCGTGCGCACGTTGACGAGTGGCTGGTTGCGATCGATATCGCGAAGCGCACTGCGCAGCGCGGATGTTTCGGCGGCAGGATCGAGCGTGGTCCGCAGAACAACGGAGAGTTGAAACACGGGCAGCACAGCGTCGGCCTGCCGGTAGGGCAAATACATTTCCGATTGCGGCTCGAGACCAAGCCCGGGGCGCACGTCGCCCACCACGCCGACAATTTCCATCCAGGGCACGTCCTTATCCGGCAGGGCTCCCAATTGCATTTTCTTTCCGAGCGGCAAATCGTTGCCGAAGAACTCATGCGCCATAGAAGCGTTGATGGCGACCACAGGCGCAGCCTTTTCCGAGTCCGCTTCCGTGATCATTCGGCCGGCAAGGAGCGGCACGCCGAGAGTTTCCAGGTAATTGGGCGTGATGGTCCGATAGCCGGCGGAAATGAACTCGTGGGCGCTCTTGGGAGGGCGGCCAAAAATATTAAAGTGAATCACCGAGCCACTGCCGCTCATGGGAAGAAAGGAAGTGGCGCCCGAAGAGCGCACGCCGGGCAAGCTTTGAACGCGAGCGAGGAGGCGGTCGAAGAACTCGAATTTCTGAGGCGGCTTCTGATACGCCGTCGGGGACAGCGGAATATCCGCGGCTAGCAGGTGGTCGGTAGGGAAGCCGGAGCGAACCGCCTGCAAGTGTTCGAAACTTCGAAGGAGCAGGCCGGCTCCGACCAGGAGGAGCATGGCTGTAGCGATTTCGGAGACAACCAGAACGGAACGCAGACGATGGCCGGAGAGA
>Ga0187815_10000540_pt1 | contig 18301 bp, 19 predicted proteins | sample NC_S_5_FD_132962 | JGI IMG/M metagenome (GOLD analysis project Ga0187815, IMG submission 132962) | Wetland sediment microbial communities from Neuse River Estuary, North Carolina, USA - ASW-S_5 | ecosystem: Environmental > Aquatic > Freshwater > Wetlands > Sediment | place: USA: North Carolina...
CGCCCATTCGTGGCGCGGACCAGGCGGTGGGTCTCCTTCCCGTTCACGAACGGTGCCCGGCCGACCAGCCCTTCCGGGGTTAAAGAAGGCTCTTCTTCCGCGACTCTGCGTGGCATCGCGTCTCCGGGCCGCACCGAACCGGACGGAGTCGTGGCCCGCCCTTGGGCACCATGATAAACTTCCGGGGTTAGACGAGTGCCGCGTTCGCGGTCCCCGGGGTTCCATCGTGAGGCGACGATAGCTCATGTCACCGTCCGGATCCGTCGCGTCCTCCCGTTCCGCACCCAAGCTTCGGGTGAACGGAATCGATCGCTCGATCCCGCTCGACCGAGAGCGCAGCTTGCTCTACGTCCTCCGGGAAGAGCTGGGGCTCACCGGCACCAAGTACGGATGCGGGGAAGGCGAGTGCGGCGCCTGTAAGGTCCTCGTGGACGGGGTCGCGGTCCGCTCCTGCAAAACACCTATCGGAGAAGCCATCGGCCGGTCGGTCACGACGATCGAGGGTCTCGCTCAAGGGGGCGCGCTGCACCCGGTCCAGCAGGCGTTCGTCGATGCGGGTGCCTTCCAATGCGGGTACTGCACGCCGGGGATGATCATCGCCGCCGTCTCCCTGTTGAGACAGAGCCCTCGCCCGAGCGAGGTGGAGATTCGAGCGAGCCTGGACGGCAATCTCTGCCGTTGCGGTGGATACCTCAGAGTCATTGAGGCGATTCAACGGGCTTCGCGGCCATCGAGCGAATCCGGTGGGAGAACCCCGTGAGGACATCCGACGGCGCCCTGCCGTTTGACCTGCTCTCCGCTACCGAACGCCCCTATTTCGACCGTTTGGGCAACGGACTCGTCGTGGTCCTTCCCGCGTATCAACCCGGTCCCGAGGGGTGGGGTCGGGGTGGTCCGCCGCACGGGGGAGCATGGATCCATCTCGGCGAGGACGGGAAGGCTCGGGCGTTCGTCGGGAAGGTCGAGGTCGGACAGGGCACCAGGACCGCGCTCTCTCTCCTCATCGCCGAGGAGCTGCGGCTGCCGCTCTCCTCGGTCGAGCTCACGATGGGGGACACCGACGTCTGCCCGTGGGACATGGGAACGTTCGGCAGCCGGTCGATGCCGGACGCGGGGGAGCACCTACGGACCACGGGCGCCGCCGCGAGGTCAATCCTTCTCGGAATCGCCTCGACGAAACTCGAGATCGCTCCAGGGGACCTGGAGTGTTCCGATGGGCACGTGTGGGCGAAGGGAACGAAGGGCTCGAGCTCGGTCGGCTACGGTGACCTCGTGAAGGGACTCCGCCGGGTCGAGATGGTTCCACCCTCCGCGCGACCCACCCCTCCTTCCGAGTGGACGCAAGCCGGCCGTCCCACGCCGAACCTTGGTGCTCGGGAGGTCGTGACAGGGGCACGGCAGTACACCTCGGACTTGCACCCCTCTGGCCTCATGCATGGCAAGGTACTCTTCGCGCCCGCCTACGGAGCGAGGCTCCGAAGCGTGGACCTCTCCCGAGCCGAGGCGATGCCCGGGGTCGTGGTGTTGCACGAGGGGGATCTGGTCGCGCTCGCCGCCCCGGACCTAGCGACCGCCCACGCAGCGCTGAAGGCGGTCCGAGCAGATTGGGAGCCGCCGAACCAGCTCTTCGAAAGGGACATCGTCGAGTATCTGCGCCGGAACCCCGCCGAGGGGGAGGACTTCTGGGACGTGATCCACCACGTGGCCGGAGATATTGATGCGGCTCTGACGGCCGCTCCGGTCTCGCTCCACGAGACCTACACGACCGCGTACATCGCCCACGTCCCGATGGAGACCCACGCCGTCCTTGCCTCGTGGGAAGGCGAGCGACTCACCGTCTGGATGGGAAGCCAGACACCGTTCCGCGCGAGGGACGCCATCTCGGACGCGTTGGCCATACCTCCCATGAACGTGCACATCGTCGTCCCACCCACCGGGTCCGGATTCGGAGGCAAGCACGCGGCGGACCTCGGCATCGTGGCGGCCCGCCTCGCGAAGGCCTCGGGCCGCCCCGTCCGCATCCGGTACACTCGCGAGGAAGAATTCACGCAGGCCTACCTACGGCCTATGGCCGTGATCGACATCTGGTCCGGAGCAGCAAGGGATGGGACTCTCGGGGCCTGGCGGTTCCACGTCCTGAACGCCGGTTCCGCGGCGGCTCGACTCCCGTACAAAGTGGCGAACCAGAAGATCGACAGCCAGCCTGCGGATTCCCCGCTCTCCCAGGGCTCTTACCGCGCGTTGGCGGCGACGGCGAACAATTTCGCCCGAGAGTCGCATCTCGACGAACTCGCTGCCCGGGTCGGCGCGGACCCCGTAGAGTATCGGCTGCGTCACTTGGCGGACGACCGCTTGGCGGCGGTGCTTCGCGCGGTCGCCGAACGGTCCGGGTGGGTCACTCACCCCCCGGGGTCCGTCGCCCATGGCTTCGGCCGAGGTCGCGGCTGCGGCATCGCGGTGGGGCTCGAAAAAGGAGGACGCGTCGCCACGTTCGCCGAGGTTACGGTCCACGAGGACCGACGTCTAGAGGTCGTCCGGATCGTGACCGGCTTCGAGTGCGGAGCGGTCGTCCATCCCACCAACCTCCGAAGTCAGGTCGAAGGAGGAACGATCATGGCCTTGGGAGGCGCGCTCTTCGAAGCGATCCACTTCGAGAACGGCCGCGTCCTGAACCCGAGGCTCTCGGAGTATCGGGTGCCTCGGTTCCGTGATGCACCCCCCATCGAGGTCATCTTGCTGGACCGGCGGGACCTTCCTTCTCAGGGAGGCGGCGAGGCGCCCCTGATCGCGGTCGCCCCAGCCATCGCAAATGCGATCTACGACGCGACCGGGCGTCGCCTCCGTTCGCTCCCCTTGGCCCCCGATGGTACCGTTGCGTAGGAATCCTCCAGCGAAGAGCGTCGGGGAGGAACTGATCGCGGCGTCAGTTACGCGGTCCCTCTCGGTAGTGGGGTGGGCGTAGAAAGACCATTCATAGTTCAGCCTACGACCTGATTGAGGTCCTGTTCAAGCGTCACCAGGTCGATTCCCGCGGGGGTCTTGTCCGCCGTGAGGAAATCGTCGCTCAAGAGGGCGTAGGCCTCGTCGCAGTACGCCACCCAAAACCCCCAGGTCATCCTCTTCAACGCCCCCCACGTCACCACCGTTAGGCCTCGCGGGTCATAGGCGACCACGGGAACGGCGTGGCCGCCCCATGACCCGGGGGCCCCCAGGCCCGTCGGGCCGCCGGGGGGCACCGCCCAGACCCTCTGCGTTTGGGCGGAGGCGGGCAGCGCGAGGCCGATGTAACAGTTCCCAAAGATCGAAACCGTGTCTCGGACATGGTCTAGGTTGCCCGGCTCCAAGGCCACATAGGCTCGGACGGTGTGTCCACCGATGCCGGTCTTCCGCCAGTAGTTCAGGACGTCGAGCTCGTTGGCCCCAATGTCGTGCTGGCCCGTGACGGGGTCGTAGCCAGAGACCGCCGAGTATGCGCTGATGATCGCCGAGTCCGGCACCACCTGCTGCCGGCCGACGTCGGCCGTCCACTCCTCGATGCAGTGCCCCGCGGCGGCGATCGTACAATCTCCGATGCGGTCGTTGGCCATCATGGGCCAGCTCTTCACTTTCGTTGCCCAGTCCGCCTCTGGAGGCGGCGGGGGGAGGAGCTCTGGTCTCAGATAGTTCGAGAGCTGGAGCGTTCTGGGGTCCAGCCGAGCCGGGGCCTTTCCTAGTTTCATCGCCGAGTGGTCTACCATTTCAGTGCACGGCCGAAGGAGCTGCGGGGTCGATCAGGCGGGGGAGCTATTTAGTCGCGGTGCGGCGCCCCAACCCTCAGCGAGCGCTGCCTCGATTCGATCCCTCGGTGTAACGATAACGATGGGCGGCTCGTCTCGTGGTTACCCTTCTTTCGCTCTTGGGCTCGGTTGGGTGCCGTCGTCGAACGTCCCCCGAGGTCGGCCTCCGCCGGTCCTGTGTGAAATGGTCGTTGCACGCATTTCATGCGAGCCGTGGGACCATCGAACGGGCCTGCTTCGAGGCCTCTCCGCATCCTCGGGGCGATTCGGGCGCCTCCCCCGGTCGGTGAACAGCCTACTGGGGTCTCGCTCGGCCGCCCTTAGACGCCCAACCTCGACCTTCGTACTCTAGACGTCTCGCGAGGGCTCGGGCGGTGGGGATTCCGAGGATTCGACCCACCATGTGGATCGCGAGGTCGATTCCTGCGGTGAGCCCCCGGCCGTGTAGACGGTGGGCGAGCTCTTGACGAACCGGAATCCCCCGACCACATGGATGGACGGATACCCGTGGCGGAGGTAGTCAAGCGCCTCGTGGTTGGTGGTCGCGGAGCGTCCATCGAGAATCCCTGCTTCCGCGAGCTGGAATGCGCCCGTGCAGACCGAGGCGATCACCTTGCCGCGCCGATGGGCCTGTCGGATCCACTGGATGATCGCAGGGTACTGTCCCATCCCCAGCGCTGGGACCAATACGATGTCCGGGCTCGGGGCATCCTTGAGCGTGTACTCCGGGACCACGATGAGCCCGCCGCTCAGCGTGACGGGTCTCCTCGAGGTGGATACGGTATAGACGTGGAAGGGTCGCCTTCCTTTCACACGATTCAGCTGCACGAACGCTTGCCACGGTCCCGCAAAATCGATCAGCGTGGCGAGCTCGGTGACGACCACCGCCACCCGCACGGGTCGTCCCTCACGTACGCGGCGACCCAGTTCGCGGAGAGGGTCGGTTGGTATGGATTACGCTCCGCCGAGCTTGGGGCTGCATATCAGCCAGAGGGGCTGACCGGCCCCGATCGCATCCGACCAGATGCGTCTCGAGGTACGGCGGGCGTGAGTTTAACGTAGAAACGGCGTGTCGGAATGATGGCAGACGGCTTTCGCCAGGGATTCGTCCGGGTCCGGGGACACCGACTATTCTATCGTTCCCGCGGCGAGCCGAAGAAAGGGAACGTGTTGATGATCCATGGGGGGCCCAGCGCCGACCACATCATCCTACTCCCCTTTGGTGATCTCGCTCAGTTTGGGTATCGGGTCGTCTGGTACGACCAATCCGGGTGCGGACGCTCCCAGCGACCGTGGGACGCCGCGAACTACACGCTCGAACGACGCGCCGAAGAGGCCGAGGGAGTTTGCCTCGCCCTCCGCCTCGGGAAAGTGCACCTGGTGGGGATCAGTTTCGGGGTGCCGATCGCGCTCGAGACCGCGTTGCGGTTTCCGAAGAGGCTCAAGAGCCTGAGCTTGGGGAACGGGTTCTCGAGCTCGAAGGAGCTCCTTGAGGAAGAACGACGGAACTTCGCTCGGGCCCCGAAGAGGATTCGGTCGACCATCGAGAGATTCGAGCGGCAAGGTGACACGAAGGACCCACGTTACCTCAAGGCCCGGAAGGAGTACGAGGCGATGCCGCGACGGACTTCGGAAGGTCGACCTGCCCTCCTCGGCACGCTCCGCGTCCGCCCTTGGGAGGTGGCGCAGATGTGGGCGACCTTGAACCCTCGGCTTGACCGACTCTTCTTCGGGAATCCCGCCGGGGTTCTGAGCCCTGTGGGGGGGTCCATGAAAGAGTGGGACGCGTCCTCGCGACTCGGTGACATCCGAGTTCCCACCCTCGTCACGGTGGGACGGTTCGACACGATGGATCCTCGACTATCTCGTCGCATTCACCGCGGCATCCGAGGATCAAGACTCGTCATCTTTGACAAGAGCGGACACGGTCCGTTCTGGAGTGAACGGGACCTGTACATGGAGACCATGAGAGATTTCCTGAATAGCGTAGAAGCTCGACCCAAGTAGATTCTGGAATCGCGACCCCTACGTCCTCGTCCCCACCATGCGCCAAGCAGGATCGGCTTTGTGCGGGCGTGGCCGCACCGTACGATTTCCTCCCGCATTCCTGGGGGATGGTCCGCGGGAATCTATTCGATGCTCGATCTAGGGTTTGGTAGGGCTATGCCGAATCGACCTCGGGTCACCACTTTCGGAGCGCCTGCGCCACTTGCTTCCTCGCGGCTTTCGTCTGGTGTCCAGGGCCGCTCCGCGTGTAGTCGGAGCAAGCACACGCCCTGCAACGGCCATCCGACCCGTGCAGCCGCAACTGGTGCATGCATCCTGAGGTCTCACATTCTGTCGTCATCTCGTCCTCTTCCCACGTCGTACACTTGCTAGAGAGAAGACCATCGGAGGCTAAAGGGCAGTCGCTCCGGTGCATCCTGCCTTGTTCGACCGTGCCGGAGTCGAATTCAGGTAGGTGCAAGCGCGGTTGCGCCCACTCCGTGTCACCGTTCCTCCATTCGGGTCGTCCGAGGGCCTCCACCTGCTCAGGAGACCCAGTCTTCGCGGGCGTTTCACAGACTCTCCGAACTCGTTTGACCATCGAACCCATCTCCCCTCCGAGGAACGACGAGCGGTGAAGTCGGCCACTTTGAGATCCCCGCGGACCACACCGGGCGGGCGCGCACGTTCTATTCGGCGACCTTCGGCTGGAAGCTCACGGACCTTCCCGGATTGGACTACGCGATAGCGAGCACCGGGCCGGTCGACGAGAACGGAATACCCAAGGAGCCGGGGTTCATCGGGGGCGGGATCGGAAAGCGCGCCGGCTTCCTCGAACACCCGGTCCTGAATATCATCGTCGACGAGATCACGGACGCGGAGAAGAGGATCGAGAAGAACGGAGGGAGGATCCTTCAGCGCAAGCAGCCGATCGGAGACGGCAGCATGGGGTTCACGGGCTACTTCAAGGACAGTGAAGGGAACACCGTCGGCCTCTACCAGTGGCCGAAGCCCGAACGCGGTAATCCCTCGGTGACCTACGAGCCTCGGTCGGTCTCCTCAGGGGGACGTAGCCGGCGGAACCGAGAGTAGACCGCCACATCATAGCCGATCTTCACGCACCCGGCGAGAGCGAAGGGGGCGGCGACCCATGGCCCTCCCGCCGCGAGGAACGACCCCGTAACGGGCGCGCCGAACGCCTGGCAGCTGCGGGCCGCGGTCGTGTAGCCGGCGGCCGCGGCGCGGTCTTCGGCCGGCACTACCGATTGCGTGTACGACTGGCGTGTGGGGACGTCCATCTGGGAAAGGGTGGCCCGCGCGACCCAGAGAACCGACGCGATCAGGAAGGACGGGGCGAACACCACGAGGATGAGGAAGACGTTCGACGGGATGTGGCTGAAGACCATGGTATTGACGAGACCGAACCTTCGGGCGAGGGGCGCTGCGAGGACGAGGGAAAGCCCGGCGGCAAGGTTGCTGAGGAAGAACACGAGACCCAGCGTGTCGACGCTGGGTTGGAAACGGGTCGAGAAGTAGTAGACAACCAAGCTGTTCACAATGAGCCCGCCGGCGAAGGCATCGACCGAGAACAGCGCGGAGAGCGAGTAGACGATCGGCCGACTCGGCGGCGAGAGGGCGGAGGGCCGCTCGCCGGCCGCGCGACGATCGACCTCACGGGAAAGGCTTCGATAGGCGGGCACCAGAGACAGGCCGAGGAGACCGTAGAAGAGGAGCGTCGCGTCGTGCGGGCCCGAAGGCAGACCTGCGAACGTCGGAACGCTCAACGCGTTGAGCGGACCCGCGACGAGGGCGCCCAAGGCGACCCCCACGTACCCCAGGAGGTTGTAGATCGCGTAGGTGTGCGTTCTCGACCGATCGTCCGTCGTGCCGGCGAGAGCGGCCTGCTCGAGGGCCCCGAGGGGACTCACATCCGCGCCGCCGGCGACGATCCCTCCCAAAAGGAGCGCCGCGAGAAGAATCGTCGGGTTCGCCACATCAACCCACAGGAGCACTCCACCGATGGCGAGCGCAATCGACGACAGGAGCAGCACCGACCGACGCGGCCAATGCATCTCGATCCGGGGCACCGCGAGGGCCCACGCCGCCGCTCCTCCGAGGGCGAGCCCGAGAAGGATGCCGATGGCGAAGGACGAATACCCCGACGCCGCGAGGTCGAGCGCGATGACGATCGAAAGGGCGCCGGCGCCGAACCCCCGAGCGGTCCGGGTGCCCATCAACAGGATGCGGTCGCGCCCGGCCACGGATGAGCTCGAACGGGCCGAGGCGCTCGTCGGTATCACCTCCTGCGATCGGATTCGGGGGCCTGGTCCTCGACTTGAGGGGTCTAGCTCCCAGAGGTTCGAGTCGACGTACCAGCGCTATGGAGGCTTGTCAGCGGAGTGCTCGAGCCGACCTCCCTCTTCGACCTTCCACTTGCAGTAGGCGTACAAGGCGTCGTAGAGAGGAAACTGGAGACGTTGGTTTTCGAGGTCGTCCCGAGCCACGATTCGGAATCCGGTCGCGGCGGCCTCAAGTCCAGCCGCCTCAGCTTCGTGCCCAGAGCCCCCGTCGGCTACGCGCACGATCTTCGCGAGCTCGAGCAGTGCAGGGTCCTTCATGCCGTACTTCCGAATGATCGCGTCAAAACTCACGTATTCCTTCCCCCCTTCCTCATAGTGGTGAAGTTCCGCTCCCGGCGCGTCGTACGGAGTGGCCCCCTCCTTCGCCGCCACCTCCATCACCTTCTCTCTCGGCACATAAAGGAACACCGCTGCCGGGTCGATGAACTTTCGAATCAGCCACGGACAGGCGATCCGGTCGACTCTCGCCTTCTCCCGAGTTACCCACTTCATGAGCGACCCTCGTCGTACGGCACCCCGAATCGGTTCATGAGGGTAGCACCGGTGGCATCGGTGTCAAAGGAGGCTCTGCTCAGCGAAACTTGTCGCGTTCCGCGCCACCCTCAGGCTTCGGAAGTTCGCCCCGGCTCGGAAGGATCCCGCACGTTCCTCTGAGGGACGCGCGGGTCAACAGCGCGTCGTCCTCCACGCCGATCGGAAGCGAACGAGGAAATACGTTGAAACGTTCCTCGATGCTGAACGTAGATGCCCTGGAAGTACACAGACGAGTATTATCGGGAATACACCCGGCTCACGTGGAACGAAAGCGCTGAAGCGTACGTCGACCTGATGAGGAATCTCGAGCCGTTCCGTTCCGACCTCGTTGCGCGACTCGCCCCCCAGTCGGGCGAGCGGATCCTGGACATGGGTACGGGACCCGGAGAGCCCGCCATCACGATCGCCCGACAGGTCGGGATGTCCGGTCACGTAACGGGCATCGACCTTTCGGAGAACATGGTGTCGATCGCCCAACGCGTGGCGCGTGCCCGCGGACTACGCAATATCGATTTTCAAACTATGGATTGCGGCGATCTGAAGTTTCCCGACGGAACGTTTGATGCTGTAGTCAGCAGCTTCGGGTTCCAGATCTTCACGGATCCGGAGAAGGCCGCGAGCGAAGCCCGTCGCGTGCTCAGGCCCGGGGGCCGAATCGCAGTGAGTGTCTGGAGCACTGGGGACAAAGTACCGTGGATCCACGCGATCATTGGACCCATGCTCGAGCACGCCGAACCGGATGAAACGGGCTACATCCCGACTCCGTACGAGACCGGGGGACCCGGCGAGATGGTCGCGTTCTTGGAACGGGCAGGATTTCGGGACGCTCGCGAAGACCGCCGGGGATACGCCCTCAAGTTCGACGACGAGGAAGCCTACCTCCACGCGATCCTGAAGGCAACGCCGATCGGGCATTCACTCTCTGAGGAACCCGAGGACACTCAAAGGGAAATCCTTCGGAAGACCCGGGCGAATCTTGTTCCGTGGAAGACGCCCGAGGGCCTATCGATTCCAGGCGAAGGAGTGACCGTCTTCGCGCGCAAGCCGGGCTGAGGCGACCCGTGCCGGCCGCCGAGACCGTCGTCGGTATGAATCGCTGGCCTAAACGCGAACAACGCACCCCCAGCCTCAGTGCCGGTTCTCGGCGCAAGCCCGGTTGCACCCAGATAGGTCCGACCCGCTCGGCTGACACAAAGTGAGTTCGGTTCTTCAAAACCTACGGAAGCTACCCTTCCAATCGTACCGGATCGCGTTGAGGTGGTCCTTGGGGTCGGGCTCGCGCTTCGCCACTTGCTCGATTCTCGAGGAAGCGTGCGCCGTGCGCGGGCGGGACGTGGTCCTACTTATAACCTTCGGCGGCAGTTATATAGATGAGGAGCAGAAAATGACGCAGATGACAGAACAAGACGCTCGCCACATGATCGCCGTTGTGAACACCCGAAACCTCGACAAGATCGTGGAGCAATACGCCGACGACGCGACATTCCAGGTCCCAAACCTCGACGCGCCTCTCCATGGCAAGAACGCAATCCGCGAGTTCCTGAAGGGAAGCTTCGAAGCGTTCCCCGACTGGAACATCGACATCACCAAGGTCTTCGTCTCCGGTGATGAGTCGGTCATTGTGAACTCGGTTCGTGGAACCCACACCGGGCCAATGACCGGAAAGGATGGCAAGTCGATCGCCCCAACGCACAGGAAGTTCGTCGAGGACCAGATGACTCGAGTGGTCCTCAATGAGAAGGGCAAGGTCAAGTCGCTTCGCGCGTACGGCAACCCGGCGGAGCTCTTCCTGCAGCTCGGCCTCCCGAAGTAGACCGATCCCGTCGACGCGCCTCGGATATCGGACTCGATCGCGATCCTAACCTCTTCCCCGGCCTTTTGGGCCGGGTCCCACCCACGGTTTGTTAACGGGTCGGTGGGGTCCACGTGAAAGCTAGTCCAAATGATTCTTGCGTCCTCCGAGGGCGAAACTCGAGCCGCTGCGGAGGCTGTAGGGCTTTCCAGTGCCTCGAAAAGGTCTATAGCAGGGAGCCGAACCATCGACTGGGACCTCATCGAAGGTCAGCGTAACCGTTCCTACCGCCGGAGGGTCGAAGACGTCGGGGTGCAAGAATGAATGAGTTTGGCATTCGTGACGTGAGTCGATTCGCGACGCGCGAGTGGATTCCCCCCATCGGCGCCATGGGAGGACCTCCGGCGCACGAGCTCTACCGGAACCTCGTACTCTATGCCGGCCTCCGGCTCTTTCGAGATCGGGAAGGGAACCCTTGCGTAGCGATGCGCGACGGAGAGCACCGCCGGACCTTCCTCGTGCCGAGCGACGGGCTTCGAGAGGCGCTCGACCGGTTTCGGATGCGGCGGAGCCTCCGGCCCGTGCCGGACGGCGAACTGGCTGAGCTCACCCGGATCATTCGCGCCCGGGCTTCCGACCCGGATATTAGCGTTCCCACGTTCGACGTCGGAGAGGCCGACCCACCCGAACCGCGTGTTGAGTTTCGACCCTCCTTCATCCCGACCCTCTCGCCGGAACCGCCATCCAACGGATGGGAAAGCGAGCTCGATTCGATCATGCGGGAAGTGGACGAGATTCGCTCTCCCACCGCTGCCCGGCTTCCAAAAGCGAAGGTCCCGTCTGCCTGGAACGAGGTTGTCGGTCATTCGGAACCGGTCGCGCCGGTCGTCTCCCCTCTCAATGCGTCGATCTCCGGTGCGCGAATGTCGTCCGGACCCGCGGGAGGGCTTCCTCGGTACCTCCAAGTCCTTCGGGGCCTGGTTCGGAACGGGGCCTGGCTTGGAACCACGTCGGAACTCTCGAGCCTAACCGGGGACAAACCCGAGAAGGTCTTTGCGTCCCTGTTGGAGTATCGTTCCGACCTCGCCGGAAGCAACATCGTGATCGCGCCCGTCGAAACCAAGGAGGGGTGGCGGTGGCTGGCCGTCGACCGGAACCGGCTGAACTCCTCGCACGGGTCAGAAAGCCCATCGGCCGCAGGGCCGAGAGAGACTCTCACTCAGTGATTGTGAGCTCGAAGGGCTCAACGGCCCGGGTGCCGGCTGGCAGAGGTTGCCGGATGTGTCGCGGGTTCCAAGGGTCGTAGCCGAGCCCTTCCCACACGCAGCCGTCGAAACGCGGCCCCCAGCCGCGGGATTCGCCAGCGTCAGGCACTCCCCTTGCCTAAACGCCAATCTTCCCGAGGGGTTTCGTCGGTCGTTGGAGGATGGCGCATCGCCCGGTGGGGGGCGAACAAAGCGTTGCATCCGCGCTTCCTCCGGCAAACCAAATACCTCGACCACCATGGGCCCGAGATGCCAGGGTACAAGCGGCCCTGCCGCTTCTGCGGGAATCTGGTCGACGAGAACTCTGCTTTCTGTCCGTTCTGTTCCCGAGCCCATCCGCTGCAATCGGTCTGCCCATACTGCTTCGCCCCCCTCTCTGCGGGGTGGACGATCTGCAACAAGTGTGGCAAGCCGCTGCAGATTCCCTGTCCCAAGTGCGGCAACCCCACCGGGCCCGATCTGGACGTTTGCGAAAAGTGCCACTCGGTCGTGCGCTACCGGTGCCCGACGTGCGCGGCAGTAGTCTTGCCGGGGGCGAGCCGATGCAATCGCTGCGGTGCCAAGCTCAAGGACTTCTGGAAAGGCAAAGCCCACTGACGGAAGCCTCGCTCGACACTGCGCCTTAATACCTGTCGCTCTCTCGCCCCGGGCGGGTCCCCCATGGCGCTGTTGGATCATCCTAGGAATGTCGACGACCTGAGCGTGGACAAGGGGTTCCAATGGAAGTTCCATTGCGACCTCTGCGGGGGCGGATACGATACTACGTTCATCCCGTCGAAGAGTCAGGCTTCCTCTCGGCGCTTCGGGTTCTTGAGCTCCGGGCTTTCCGCTGTGGGGAGCATGACGAGCAACGTCACCCATTCGAGTGGAATGTACGGTGCCAGCCAGATGGCGAGCGCCGGAAGTCAGTTCCAGGGGATGTCCTCCGCATGGCACGTCGAGCACGACAAGGCGTTCCAGCAGGCGGTGAACGAGGCGAGGGTCCACTTCAAGAGTTGCCCGAAGTGCAAGTCGTACGTTTGCGCCGATGACTGGAATGACGAAGCGGGTCTCTGTACCCGGGACGCCCCCTCGCTCGCCGCAGAGACCCAGGCCACGAAGGCGCAGGTTCGCGTCGAGCAGATGCAGGCACAGCTGAAGACCGAGAAGCTGTACGATGGAGACAGCTCCGACCGGGCCACGATCTGTCCGACCTGTGGCAAGCCTTCAGGCACGGGAAAGTTCTGTCAGAACTGTGGCGCCGCGCTGGGCTACAAGGAATGCGGAAAGTGCCATCACCAGAACCCGCCCACGGTGAGCTTCTGCGGTGAGTGCGGCACGAAGCTCGGTTGATTCTTTCGCCCGTGTGCGAGTGCTGTCCAAAAGGTCTCCCGCTCGAGTACTGGGACAGGTCTATCGCGGGCTGTAGCTGATCGTCCGGAACACCCCAGAAAGGGCGTTCGTCTGCGCCGCCCATGCACGATAGTCCGTAGGGATCCCGTGTGCGAAGACGACCGACTGCCCGGTCCCCTGCTCGGACCAGAAGAGGCTGACTCCGTCGACCGCGGCCATCGTCTGCCGGGGGCTCGCGTCGCTATGAGAAATGTCCCGTCGGAGGGTGACAGGTGGTCTTCAGTCTGTTTCGAGTCCGGCCATCTCCCCGTGCCCTGGGAGTCGAAACCCGACGGAGGGCGTTTAGCCGTCATCGGAACGATTATCTGGGAGGCCGCGTAGGGCAGCCCTTCCCATGATGCAAACGGAGTCCGATTCGGAGGCTCGCGGCAATAGTCTCGTCGGCGCGTTCTCCCTCTTGGCGGGAATCTCCACGGTCATGCTGTTCGTGATCATGGCGTCGATGCCGAGCCCCACGCCCCCGAACGTTCTTTCCAGCTACACGTCGAATACCGATCCCTATGTTGCGCTCTTCATTGTCGCAGTGATCTTCGCGTTCTTCGGAATCCTATTTTTCGGAAGCCTCGGTCGCCTGCTCGCCTCGAAATCCCCGAAGGTCGCCTCAAGCGCCGCACTGCTCGCTGCGATCGGGGTGCTGGTGCTTGCCTTGGGGCCTATCCTGTTCGTGGGCGCCCTTGCATCGATCACGAGCTCCCCGTCAGGCCCCAACTATCAGGCTATCGCGACGTATCAGGCGGCATTCTGGAGCAGTCAGTTCTTCCTCTTTGTGATCGGTGGAATCCTTTTCATTTCGGGGGCGATGATTCTGTTCGGCTGGCTCTCCTGGAAAGCGGGGATCCTGCCGAACTGGCTGTCGTACGTCGCGTTCGTCGGCGGAGCGGCGGGATTTCTTGAAATTCCAGTGTCGGGCCCCGCTAGCTTCTTCCTCAGCATCCTATCCGCTGCCGCAGTGGCCATCTGGGGGCTTGTCATCGGCGTGGTTCTGTTGCGACGACCGCACTCGACGCAGCGCGCGAAAAGCAACCCCTGAACCTACCCTCCCACACGACCCAGGGCCTGCATCTACGACCGGGCGCTAGTCCGGGACGTAAGAGGTCAGGCCGCGTCTCGGCCGACCCGTCGACGCAGGTTGGGTCGTGGCCCGAGCCGCAGTCTCGGTTGGCCCCACTCGTCGGGAACGACCGCTCGGCTCGTCGAAGGACACAGTGGCGACCGACACAGGATCGCTCGCGCGCCGACGGCTGATCCTCGATGTTCAGGCGGACTCCGTGGCCGCGGAACTATTGATGCCCGGACCTCTTCTGAAATGCGCTGAGCTCTATCTCATTGAACTTCGGGAACGGGATCGTCCGGTGCAGCTCGAACGTGACGTAGGGAGACCACATGGACAAGAGTTCGTGAACTTGTTCATCGGGCATGTCCGCCGTCACAAAATAACCCGCGCCGCCCTCAAGGAATCCGTGGCCCTCCTTCAACGCCCCACTCTTGAGCTGGGCTTTGATGAGCTCGACGAATCCCTTCATCTGTGCGACCTGGTCTGCCGGATTCGCGGGTGGCTGGATGCTGTAGTTCAGCTTCCAAAGTCCGAAGTAGCTCGGCATGTGGCCCCCCACGAATTCCCCCTAGCTAAGTCTTCCGATGGCTCTGGGCTTATGCCAACGCCCGGTATCTCTCCGACACCTCGAAGCCACCATTCGACGCCGGCTGGCTGGACGAGCTAGACCCCGGTTTCGGTCGGGCGGCAGGTGAAAGATGCGTTGCACCCACTCTCATGGAGGCAGGCGGGTCCAATCCTTCATCTCCCTGGATCCCCATCCGGGCTCGTGAGCGACGGAGAGTTGCGTCCTCCGTTGTCACGGGTGAGAAGAGACCTCCGCCGGTTCGGTCTGCTGCCCGTAACTGACTCGAAAGTTCCCTCTCTCGTTTCGATCGTGGCGGGAGCTCCCGTCTCTGGGTCGTGGTGGGGGCATCCAGCGGGTCGCTTGATCTACCACGTCGGCGAAGCGCTCGACGCCGATCCCGGGGTGCTTGTGGTGAGGCTCTGGCGTGGAAAGCGTACCTTGATCCACCGTCGGTTGTGGCCGGCCATCGTCAGAATCGGCAGAGCTCGGACCGCCTGGCAGCTCGCCGGGCTAAGCCCGGTCACGCTACAACTTCTAGCCCGCGTCGAGCGCGAGAAGACTGTTCGGAGCGATCACCTGCCACCGGATTTCCCCACGGGATCTCAACCATTCCGCTCTGCTCTCCGTGACCTGGAACAACGTTTGCTCGTCTTGACCCGGTCGGTGCACACGAGCTCAGGGGCCCACGCGTTGGAGGCGGAGAGCTGGGCGGCGTGGAGTGTCAACGCGCGACCGGCTCGCTTTCTCGGTTCCGTCGCTTCGGCTCAACTCGCCATTGAGGATGCCGCCCGTCGCCTCTCCGCCGGCATAGACCCTCGCCGTTTGTTTCCTTGGGGCCGATCCCCGGCGTAGACTCATCCCTCGGAACGTTCGCGACGGTCTGAAGGCGATCTCGACCGCTCGGCGAGCGGGTCAGCCTGCGGAGGAGGTCTCGCCCGACGATCCGGAAGAAACGCGAGGACGGCGGGTCAAGGCAAGCATCACGACGCCCGTGAGGAAGGTCGCGATGTACACGGCGAGGAGCACGTCGTAGAGATAGCGGACGTCCCCCCCGTAATAGGTGACTCCGAAGAGATAGTTGGCGAAATCGGAAGCGGAGGAAAAGCCCACCTGGCTGTAGGTGAAGATGACGCCCAGGAAGAGAGCAACGAGCAGCCCGGAGCCGACCACGCCCACCTTGAAAGCCGTGCGTGTGCGAAGGAACAGGAGGAGGGCGGCCCCTACAAGGTCCGCGACCGCGGTGACCAGAACGACGTACCAATGAGAGAAGTAGCCGCTCGAGACCGTGCCAAAGTCGGTCCGGAGGTTCGTGTCGGTCATCAACATCACGACCGTAAGTGCGAACGCGAGAAGGAACGGTAGACTGTAGAACGCGGGGTTTGGAAGCAGTCGCGGCTTGCTGGCCATTTGCTACACCTGAAAACGGGAGAGAAGAGGTGAGCCACCCCCTTTTTGGTCCAAACACAAAATCCGTTGGTCCAAAGGCAGTTCGCTAGGCCGGAACAGGCTCCCAATCCGGCGGCTCGTCGACTGTTATCCCCGTTTCTCAGAGATGCCCATCGCCCTTTCGACCCTGCGGGCATCGGGAGCCGTGTGCATCGACGGCGAGCGCCCCGCCAAGGCGCCCCTCAGAACGGACTGGATTGAGGAAACGCAGTGGGTCGAGGACGAACGACCCGTGGGGGTTTCCCAGTTTCGGATACTTCGAATTCCGGGTGGACCCTATTGATCCCACGACCAGGAGCGGTGGTGCATCCCCCATGCCGCCCAAAGGGCTCCCATCAATCCACCGAGGATGATTGCGGAGACAAGGATCACGATCACGCTTTGGAACAGCGTGAATCCCTGCGCCCAGAATCCCACGTAGAGTAGCGTGAAACTCAGCCATGCAACAGGTCCGATGATTGACGCGATGATTCGCGCCCGGGAGGGTAGGTCGTATTCCTTCGGATGAGCAGCCATCGTCGAAGAACCGGTTGCTGTGCTCGTCATCTTGGTCACCGGCACCGAATCCGCCGGAGCAAGGATATCGTCTCCGTCAGGTCCAGTCGACTTGGTCGGACGGTACCCGAACTGCCAACACTAACGTTCAGGTCCGAAAAGAGCTGAATCCCCCTTAGTCGCACTCCAGAACCAGTGTTCCGCCTGCAACCCGGACTCGGTAGGGAGTCGCCTCACGGTCGGCCGGTCCTCGGACCCCTTGGCCATCCCGGATTTCGAAGACCGACCGGTGCCACGGGCAGGTCACCTGGGTTCCGTTGTGGCGACCTTGGTCGAATAGCCCTCCGACATGGGTTCAACGAGCGCTGATCTCGTATCCTCCAAGTCCGGGGGGACTACGTGCGACGCTTGGTCGGGGCATTCGGCTGAAAAACAGCCTGACGTACTCCACCGGGCATCTCGTACATCGCGAACCATCCAGCACCGGGGATCCTGAACTTGGGAACGATGATCGTTCCCCCGCTCCTGACGATCCTTTTGATGGCCGCGGTGACCGACTTCACCAGGACGTAGTTCACGGTGCCGATTGGGCTGTCCCCCATTTGACCCATCAAATGGCCCCCCGGGCCATTCTTCGCGTCAAACAGCCAGATGTCCGGTCCTTCCCCTTCCCGCTTCTCGAAAACCCAGCCAAAGACCTTCTCGAGGAAATCTTTGGTTGCAGTTGGGTCCCTCGAAATCATCTCCGTGAAGAGAATGGCGCCCTCGTTCGGCTTGTACATTGAGAACTCGCCCCCGGTCTCGGCCGCCCGCGGGTTCAGCACCGGGAGGTACTTGACTGGGTGATCTTCAAGTGGCTCTCGGTGGGCGCCGGTGGCTTCGCAATCACCGTTCCTCCACGGAGGTGGCACATCTGGGCGCGACGCTCCTTAAGACCACCCCGGAAGGGTAGGATGAGTGGGCCCGCACAGCGTGTGGGAATCACCAAGTTAGCGTCAATCTGAAGGGAGGCTTTTCCCGACAGCGGAGGCGGATGAGCACCCCCACGACTTGGGGATGAGATTCGTCGGATTCCTATCCAACCGCGCGACGGTCCCTCTGGGAGAGATTGGCGGTGAACGATCTTGGCCTATTTCGATCGGCTCCCGACTCCCTAGTTGGGCGCGTCGAGTCCAATGCCGGTCGCCCGAAGCCCTGGCCGACCGATCGGGCATGCGTCCGTGAGAATCCAAGCGGGGTCCACCGAGCTGCAGAAGGCGCACGGAGGACCGCCCGACCCATAGAGGAGGTATGGATTCGGTCGGACCTCCCAATCCGCGCCGTGCGTTGGCAAGCAGTTCGGACAACAGGGTGTCGGGATGGACAGCAAACCGGCCCTCCATCGTCCCACTCTCAGGGGTGAGATAACTCTGGCCTCCGACCCGGGAACCGGGGATTGGGGTGAAGAGGGCGGCTCCCACCTTCCGACGCAGAATCCTTAGCCATCTCCGTAACCAGCCAACCTTCTCAGGATTGTCGCGGACCCCCCTTCGGACAGCTACTCTCCCGCGAGTCGTTCCTGGTGACATGGTGTACTTGGTGGACTGGGGGAGTGCGTTCGACGCGCCAATCGACGTCAATTGGAAGTATCTGC
>Ga0187815_10000541_pt1 | contig 18275 bp, 13 predicted proteins | sample NC_S_5_FD_132962 | JGI IMG/M metagenome (GOLD analysis project Ga0187815, IMG submission 132962) | Wetland sediment microbial communities from Neuse River Estuary, North Carolina, USA - ASW-S_5 | ecosystem: Environmental > Aquatic > Freshwater > Wetlands > Sediment | place: USA: North Carolina...
AACAGAGCATCAGGCTGGTTTTCGCATTGTAGGCCGCCGGGCTTAGCACCACGGCCGGGCGATGTCCCGCTTGCTCGCGTCGGGCCTGAGGACTGAAAGTGATCCAGACGATATCGCCGGCGTCGGGCACATACGAGCGAGCCATTTACCAGGCCTCTTTGCCGACGGGGCCGCCGAAGTCCACTTCATCATGCAAGTTTCGCCGGGAGATGCTCCTCACCAGCTCGCCGAGCTCCGCTGGTCACGTCAGCTCACCTTGCAAAAGGGCGGTCAGGTACTCTAAACTTTTGTTGTTTGGGCTTCTCGGCTCGTCCCGGCGATGCCCGGGATGATGCTCTCCCTCGCGAAAATCCGGGAGGTTTCGTTGTCTACGCCCCTACAAAGCTGGGTGGAAAAGTCCGCGCGGCTTACAAAACCCGCGGACATTCATTGGTGTGACGGCTCGGAGGCGGAAAACGCCCGGCTGGCCAAACTCATGCTGCGCGACGGTTCGTATATCGCACTGAACGAAAAAACGTACCCTCGCTGCTATCTTCATCGCAGCAACCCGAACGATGTAGCGCGCACGGAAAACGTCACCTTCATCTGCACGCGAGCAATAGAGGACGCGGGTCCCACCAACCACTGGATGCCGCCGGAAGAGGGGAAAGCGAAGGTCCGGCCGCTTTTCGACGGCGCGATGAAGGGGCGGACGATGTATGTAGTGCCCTATATTCTCGGGCCCGCGCACTCGCCGTACAGCCGGATCGGCGTGGAGATTACCGACAGCCCGTACGTTGTGGCCAGCATGCGGATCATGTCGCGCATGGGGAAGGTTGCGCTCGACCGCCTCGGGAATTCCGCGGATTTCGTGCCCGGGCTGCACTCGGTCGGTGATCTTGATCCCAGCCGCCGGTTCATCATGCATTTTCCCGAAGAGAAGCTGATCTGGAGCGTTGGTTCAGGATATGGCGGCAATGCGCTGCTCGGGAAGAAGTGTTTTGCGCTGCGCATCGCGAGTTGGATGGCCCGCCACGAAGGCTGGATGGCCGAGCACATGCTTGTGCTGGGGCTCGAAGATCCCTCGGGAAAGACGACGTACATAGCGGCGGCGTTTCCCAGCGCGTGCGGCAAAACGAATCTCGCCATGATGGTTTCGGCGCTGGCTGATCAGGGCTATCACGTTTCCACGATCGGCGATGACATTTCGTGGATGCACATCGCCGAGGATGGGACCTTGCGCGCGATCAATCCGGAGTCAGGATTTTTTGGGGTTGCACCCGGCACGAACGCCACCACGAATCCTAATGTCCGTGCCGCGTTGCACCATGACTCGATTTTCACGAACACGGCAATGACCGAAGAACGCGAGCCGTGGTGGGAAGGCATCAACGGGCCGCCGCATGAAGGCTTAATCAACTGGAAAGGCGAACGGTGGACGCCCGGCTCAGGACCTGCCGCGCATCCGAACGCAAGGTACACGGTGGCGGCGCGTCAATCGCCTTCGATCTCGCCGCACTGGGAGGACCCAGCCGGTGTGCCGATCTCGGCGATAATTTTTGGGGGACGGCGTGCGGGTCTCGCGCCGCTGGTCTACGAATCGCACGACTGGCAGCACGGCGTGTTCATCGGGGCGACGATGGCGTCCGAAACCACTGCCGCACAGGCAGGAGCTGTCGGCATAACGCGCCGCGATCCTATGGCCATGCTTCCCTTCTGCGGCTACAACATGGGCGACTACTTCGCGCACTGGCTGGCCATGGGGCCAAAGATCAAACACCGGCCCAAGATTTTCCACGTGAACTGGTTTCGCAAGAATGAGGATGGCAAATACCTGTGGCCGGGATACGGAGAAAACGTGCGCGTGCTCAAATGGATTCTCGAGCGCGTGGAGGGCCGCGCGGACACGGTGGAAGCGCCGATTGGCCTCGTTCCCGCGCCGGAGTCGATCACACTCGATGGGCTTTCGATTTCACGCGAGGAACTCGAGGACGCGCTGCGTGTCGATCGCGACGAGTGGGCTGAGGAAACGCGCGCTACGGGCGAATTTCTGGCGAAGTTCGGCAACCGTTTGCCTGCAGCGCTTCGCGCCGAACACGAAGCTTTGACCGGGCGGTTACAGGGCGCGTCGGTGGCGGCAAAGTAGTTCTGTTCGTGCGGACCCGGCGCGCTTTGCGAAATACGACGCCTTCCGGGCACCAGCGCGGTGTGAGAAACTGACGTCAAGGACGGACGTGAAAATCAAGATCGTTACGGTCGAGCGTGAATACGGCAGCGGTGGCGCCGCAATTGCGGAGCGGCTGGCCAAGCGGCTCGGCTGGAAGCTATGGGACCGTGATCTGACCGCCGAAATTGCGGGCGTTGCGAAAGTCACACATGAGGCAGTGTGCCGGTGTGATGAGCGGGTCGAACCGATACTGACACGATTGTTTCGTGTCTTCGCACGCGGCAGCTACGAACGCACACTGCCCTTGACGGACGCGCAACACTTTGACCCGGACACGATGGTCGCCATGCTGCACAAAGTGATCGAGGAGGCGGCGTCAAAGGGCAGCTGCGTGATCGTCGGACGCGGCTCACCATATATTCTGCGCAACCGTCCGGATGCTTTCCACGTTTTCATTTATGCCCCGAGCGAGGAAAAGGTCCGGCGGCTGAAGAATATCGGGCAATCCGAGAAAGAAGCGCGCCAGTTGCTGGAGGAAGTCGATCGCGAGCGGGCTGCATTCATCCGGCACTATTTCGGAAAGGAATGGCCGTGCCGGTCCCTGTACAATCTGATGGTGAACTCGAAATTTGGCGACGAGCACGTTGTCGAAATGATTCTGCAAAATATCGCGGCGCTTGAACGGTCGAGCGCCTCGCACGAAGCTAAAGCCTCCTGAAACCACGAACAGCCGACATTTGAGACTCGCGACACTGGCTTGACCCGCACGCTTCCGGGCGTTTTGTTCGTCGACCGGCTGTGGGCAAGCCGACTTGCTGGCAGGTGCCGATTCCCGTATTCTGACGCGACCGGCGCGCATGTGTGTGTGGCGTGTGTTGGTATGTGAGTCTAATGATCTGCCCGATTTGCGGGAAACGCGCAGCGAAGCGATTTTGCCCAGCGAAAGGCGAGAAGATCTGCGCCATTTGTTGCGGGACGGAACGCGAGCGGACTATCGATTGCCCCGCGGATTGCGCTTACCTCATCAAGGCACATCGATACGAGACCGAGCATCGAGCGCCGCCTTCGCGGGACGAGTTCCCCTACCCCGACATTGAGTTCCCGGTGGAATTTGTTTATGAACGCTGGGCGGTCGTAACTGGGCTGGCGAACACGATGACCGGCTTTCAATCTCAGCACCGGGATCTCGTCGATGGCCTGGCGAATCAGGCGCTGTCGAGCCTTGCAGAGGCGTATCACACTCTGGAGAGCGGGATCTACTACGAAAACCCTCCAGTTCATCCCGTCGCGCGCGAGCTGTACGCGCAGCTTGGAAATTTTCTTCAGGAGTTTCGCAAAGGAGAGAAAAACAGGGCCGGCTTCAGCTCGTTGAAGTATTCGGATATTTTTCGGCTGCTGGTGTTCCTGCTGCGCATTTCCAAACAGGAGTCGAACGGCAGGCCGTTGTCGCGGGCGTTTCTCGCGTTCCTTCGTGAACGATTCACTGTTCGCGCCGCAAGCGAAGCTGAAGCTCCGCGCATTATCGTGCCGTAGCGGTGGTAGCAGAATGGGAGCGCACGGCGCTTGCGGATGTGTTCATCGAAGAGCGCTCGTTATCAGCCGCCCGCGATTTCGACGGGCGCGGAACTGGCGAATGACCGGCTATGAACGCGGCGAGGCACAACAGCGAGAACGCCAGCACAAATGCGGAGACGGTTTTCAGCTTCATCCCGCGGACTGGACGCCCGTGCGGAAGCTGTGGCTGCGCGAAGTCAGAGTTCGCAGTGAGATGCAATTTCGGTCGCATCTTCCTTCCCGGCCGCGGCAGCCCCTTTCTTGGTCGAGTTGAGGCCGTTCGAGCAGCTCCCATTTCCATCCTCCTGTCCGAGGGCAAGGGCCAATTGGGGTGAATGCCAAGATTGCGGCAAGGGCGCGATCGGGCGCGACCCCAGGCCGTATTTGTGACGAAGGCCGTCGACCAGCGCGGCGATTCTCTTCCTGTAGTCCTCGGGCGCGTCGCCATATCCGCGGTAGAAGTCGCGATAACGCCGGGCGAGTTTGGGAAACTTCGAGTCGAGGAACTCGAGGAAAGGCTTCCAAGAAGACGGCATAAGGAAGAGCACATTGGCGGCTAGCCACTGGGCCCCGGCGTCGCGAGAGGCGCGCACGAGGGCGTCGAGGTCGTCTTCGCGGTCGGTGAGGCCGGGCAAAATGGGCATGAGATTCGTTCCCACGGCGATGCCGGCGTCCCGTAGCTTGCGAATGGCTTCGAGACGCAAATCGGGGCGGGGTGCACGGGGTTCGAGCATACGGGCCAGGCGGGTGCGCAGGGTGGTTACGGTCATGTGAATGGTGATGGAGGAGCGCTTGGAGATCCGCTGGAGAAGGTCGATGTCGTTTACGACTTGATTAGATTTCGTGGTGATGGAAAGACTTAGGCCCTCTCTTTCGGCCATCTTCTCGAGGATGGCACGGGTGGCGCCAAATTCCTTCTCAGCAGGCTGGTAGGGATCGGTGGCGGTTCCAATGGCGATGTGTTCGCCCGAGATCTTCTCGGACGACAAATCGCGGCCGGCCAATGGGCCGGCGTCCTGCTTGACGAAAATCTTGGATTCGAAGTCCGCGCCATCTAACTCCAGGTATTCGTGGGTGTAGCGAGCGTAACAGTAGCAGCAGCCGAACTCGCAGCCACGGTAGGGGTTCACCGTCCAGCGAAACGGCACGCGGTCGGAATTGCACTGGTTAAGGATCGACTTGACTGGAAGCAGGAAATATTCCGTACCTCGCTTGGCGTCGGCGCAGGGGGAGGATGCGGCGAGGCGCGCAATGCCGACCAGTCCCGAGACGGGCTTCACACTCCGGCCAGGCGCCGGAGGGGGCGCGGAAGCGCCGTTCGGGGACTCACAATTGCCGTGGCGAGCGGCTGTGGGGAAAAGGGTGAGACTGGTCTGCTTCGTGGGGGCTCGGCGCTGGATCGTCGCCGGAGATGCACGAAGGATGGGAGAAGTGGCCATTGGGTGCCTCGCCGCAGGGAATGATGGTATTCGCTTTTATTTCGCCATGTCAAGAGGAAATATTCGCTTTTTGTTCGCCTGTACGGATGGCCAGAGTGCTGGGCGGGAAATTGCGGCATGAATGCAAGGACGCCGCGTGCTTTGAGCCGATATATTGGGAGGGCGAGGAACGAGAATTGGCCGAAGTCGGGATTTTAATCATTGACGACGATGTGGTCAGCCAGCGGGCGCTGAAAAACGTCCTGGATTCAGAAGGTTGGCGGGTTCGGATCGTGCCGTTGGCGTCGCACGCGTTGCCGGAACTGGCCAGCGGTGGCTGGAACCTGGTGATCGTGAACATAGCGTTGACGGATGTGCGCGGGCCGATTTTCGCGATCCTGAAGGAACTGGCGCTGGCGAGCTCCTACAGTCTCGATGAAGCGCTTGAGGTGAGCGAGGAAACGGACTCTGATGGCGGCCCCAAGACAGCGCCAGCCGCGAGCGTTAGGCCGAAGACTTCGCCGGGCGTGCGCGTCCTGTTCCTCGTGCCGGCACTAGCGGCGAAGGATGTGCAGCCGCTGCTGGAAAGCGAAGGGCTTCCCTACGTCCCTAAGCCGTACCATCTGCATGATTTCCTGGAAAAGGTGAGCGATCTTCTGCTGGAGGCCGGAGCGATCGACGCGCCGATTCGCAGCATGCGGGAGTATGTAGCATCCGCAAGGAAGCGGCGTGGCCGTGGCGCGGTGAAAGAATCGCGTCGCGGGGCGATGTTTGCATCGCGCGAGGACTACGAGATGTCGGAAGAAGAAATGGCGGAATTCGAACGGCAGGAAGAAGAAGACCGCAAGAGACGGGAGAAAGAGCAGAAGGAGCGCGAACACCTCGGGTAAACGCCGAAGAGTAGAATCACCGACCTGACGGGCGTAGTTTGCCGTTTCGGACGAACAAAAGGCGAACAAAAACCTGCTGCAACATCATTCCTGAGTATAAAGACAAAAGCACTTAAAACCGGGAATTTTGGAAGAAAACCAGTGAGGAGTGACCCCTCGACTTCGCTCGGGACGACCAAGTGACAAACGACAAGCGAAGAGAGATCCCTCGGCTCGTCCGCCCCGGCGGACTCGCTCGGGATGACAAACGCCGCTGGAGACGGGTCGCTGCGCCCGCTCGGGATGACAAACGCCGCACGAACCCGTTGACACTGCATTGGCTAAGAGTGCTTCGAACGAGCAAGCGAAGAGCGAAGAGAGATCCCTCGGGTCGTCCGCCTCGGCGGACTCGCTCGGGATGACAAAGGCATTATAAAAGGGCGCCTCAGGCCTGCCACAGATTTCCGTAAGCTTCGCGGATCGCTGTAACTCCCTGTAAAAACCTGCAAGAAACTGGTGTCCGGTCGTTCCTACGATTGAAGGCGCAGACTTCTTGTTTTGCGCGCACCGAAGGATCCAGGAGGAGACAATGCACGAGAGGCAGAAGCGGCGGCTGCTGTTATGGCTTGTAATGTGGAGTCTTGGCATAGTTTTGGGACTGCTGATTGTGAAAAACGGCGGGGCGACGATCCGGGCTTCGGGCGGGGATAGGGCGGGAGGAGAGGGATCGTGGCGACTAGGCCAGCCGGTCACGTATGAGAGTGTGACGATTTTCCCGGTGATTTCGCGGGGCAATGAGGACACGAGCGGGTTTGCCACGCTGGATGAGGCGCTCGCCTCAGGGGCGGCAATCATCACGGAACAAGGAAGTTACATGAGGAGGTCGCGCGGCGAGGTGATTCAACCGCCGACCGGCGGGGCGCAGGTGAACCAACTGGTGCTGATCAATCGCGGGAAAAAGCCCCTTCTGCTGCTGGCGGGCGAGGTGGTTTCCGGAGGCAAGCAGGACCGCATCATTGGGAAAGACCGGATCGTGCCGGTAGGCGCGGAACCGCTGCCGCTCGATGTGTTCTGTGTGGAACATGGACGGTGGACGGGCGAAGGAGACATGTTCGCGGCGGCTCAGATGATGGCACACCCCAGCGTGCGGGAAAAAGCTGCTGTCGAGCAGGATCAAGGACAGGTCTGGGCTGCGGTGCGCAGCGGTTCGGCCGCGGAAGCAGGGGGAGACGTTGGAGCTGCGCAAGGTGGTACGCCCGCAGCAACTCCCGCGATATCTGCGCAAGCGCTGTCGCGAGTGATCGCTTCGAGTGCGCCAACGGAGTCCTACAGGAAGATTTACAAGGCTTCGCCGGTTGGTGTGTCGGTCGAACGATTCGCAGAGGAGGTGGACCGGCGCTTTCGTCGCGCGACGAATGACCTGAAAGACGAGCATGTAGTGGGCGTTGTGGTCGCGTACGGTGACGAGGTGGCGTGGAGCGATGTGTTCGCGTCTTCTCAGCTTTTTGAGACGTACTGGCCGAAGCTGCTGCGGAGCTATGCGGTCGAAGCGCTGACCAGGCCGGCGCGAGTGGAGAAGGTCTCTGTCGACGATGCACGAGATTTCTTGCGACCGGCGAAGGGGCACGTGCGCGAAGAATCGGAACCGGAAGTGTACCTGTGGCGCGAACAGTCTGACGGCCGCGAGGCAGCAATCGAAATTGAGGCGCTCGGGGCGAAGCCTTTGACGCTCCATTGGCTAAGAGTGCTTCGGACGAGCTAGCGAAGAGCGAAGAGAGATCCCTCGGCTCGTCCCGCAGGCGCGGACTCGCTCGGGATGACAAACCGCGCGCTGGAGTCGGACTGACCGAGAAAAAAGGCAAAACCTGCCACAGAGACCCGTCCGCGGCGATAAGCAGGTACAATTGAGCGGAGTTCGCGTGGAATGTCGCAGAATCACAATTATCTCTCCCGTGTGCGCGTGCTCATCTTCGATCTGGACGGCACGCTGATCGATTCGAAGCTCGACCTTGCGCTGTCGATCAATGCGATGCTGGAGTATATGGGACGCGCGCCTGTAGCGCATGAAACGATCTACGGGTTTGTGGGGAATGGCGCGCCGATTCTGGTGCGGCGGTCGCTGACCGAAGGAGTGGCGGCGGAGATCACGGACGCGGAGGCTGACCGAGGGCTGGCGTATTTTTTGTCGTACTACCGAGCGCACATGCTGGACAACACGGTGGCGTATCCGGGAGTGCGCGAGGGGCTGACGCTGCTCGCGGAGCATCCGATGGCGGTGCTGACGAACAAGCCGGTCAACTTCAGCCGGGCGATTCTGGACGGGCTCGATCTATCACGCTATTTTCAGTACGTCTATGGCGGCAACAGCTTCGAGAAAAAGAAGCCGGATCCGATGGGGGTTCACATCCTGCTGCAGGACCTGAATGCGAGTCCGGCGGAAGCCATGATGATCGGCGATTCAGATGTGGACGTGCGCACAGCGCGCAATGCGGGGATATGGGCGTGTGGAGTTACGTATGGGCTGGGCATCGAGGGGCTGCGGACGAATCTTCCGGACCTGCTGGTCGACTCACTGACTGACCTTCCTTCGCATCTGAAGGGATCGGAGCGCAGTTCGGAGAAGCAGTGAAGCGGGGCGGGTTGCGTATTCGACCTTCCGTATTCGACCAGATGACCTTATCTTGCATCCAACCCCTTTGCCGCAATCAAGGATCAGGGCAGGTTGTGGCGGAGTTTGTCGAAATGCGGAGTGGCGAAGACCGGCGTACGAATGCGGAACACCCTGATGAGCTTTGAGATGTCGAGACGGGTCGCAGGGACGATGGCAGGCATTGCTTTGGCATGCCTGGTTGCATGGTGCTGGGCACGTTGCGACTCTGCATTGGCGGCACGCCAGCCGCAAGCTTCGACGCACAAGCCTGCGAAAACGAAAACTGCTGCGGCGAAAGTGGCAACGGCAAAGGAAGTGGCGGCACCGTTTCGAGTGGGGGAGAAACTGAATTACCGCGTGTCGTGGTCGTCGTTCGCCCCAGCGGCGACAGCGGAACTCAGCATACCGGAACAGCGCGATCTGTATGGCTGGCAGACCTGGCATTTCCGCGGATCGGCGCACACGGTCAGCCCGGTGCGGTCGCTGTTTGCAATTGACGACCAATTCGATTCGTATACGGACGCGGCGACGCTCGAGAGCCGCCAGTACGAAACCTATCTCAACGAGATGGGGCGAAGGCAAAATCAGCAGTGGAGATTTGTTACGGAAGGCGAAGCAAGCCGGGCATCGGGAGCGGCGGTGGTGGTGCTTGCGGGGACGCGGGATCCGTTGGGCATGCTCTATTCACTCCGGTGCGTGGATTGGCAGCACACTCCCGAAATTCGCGTTCCCGTTTACGATGGCCACAAAATGTATGAAGTGCGCGCGAGGCTGGAGACGGCCGCGGAAGCGGTGGAGGTTCCGGCCGGGAAATTCTCCGCGGCGCGAGTCGGCATTCATCTCTTCCAGCACAAGGCCGAAGTTTCGGGAATCAACTTTGCGATGTGGGTGGCGAGCGACGGGGCACGGACCCCGGTCCTGATGCGCGCGGAACTTCCGTTTGGCTCTCTTCGCGTGGAACTGGCGTCGGCACTGCGGTGAGTTGCTCTAATTTTCCGGAGCAACCCAGTCTTCGGGCGGGAAATCGATCTGCCAGAACGACGGAGAAGGGCTTTCGAATTCAATTCCCATTTGTGTTTTGCCGGCCTGCTGCGCTCCGAGATAGACGACGCGACACTGCACCGACTGTTGGGTGGCGCGATTGGACATGGTGAGGTGCTGGCCCGGCGCAACCGGCACCTTGAGCGAAATCAAGGCGCCGTGCGCGTTCACCACGAGAGTCCGGGTCTCCTCCTCGAACTGCTGCCCCGACGGATTCTTGCCCTTGACGACGATGGGGACACTCAGGAGCACGCGCATGCTGCGGCGGCGGCCCGGGTCGGCAATCCAGGCTTTCTTGTCCGTCTCGCTGGCGCGCGTGGAGACCATATCCCTGCAACATAGCGAGACGGGGCGTTAGTGACAATGGTACGAAGGGCCAGGTGGGGACCTGAGAGTAAACAGGGCTCCGGGGAGTATGTAGGCAAACTTACGGAGGCTACATGGGCGGCGGGGCGTTGTCGCCGATGACGGTCATCCATTTGCGGACGCGCCAGGACTTGACCAGCCCGTTTTTGACGTAAGGATCATTGCGCGCGAAAGTTTCCGCCGTTTCGGGAGATGAGCCGCGAAAGACGAGGACAGCGCCGTCAGCAGGGTCGGCGAGAGCGCCGGCGAAAACGAGCTCGCCGCGTTCGAAGGATTGGCGCACGCAGGCGAGATGGGCCCCGCGAAAAGGTGCGCGTTTGTCCGTGAAATTTTCAACCACGTCGTAGAAGAGGATCTGGTGCATGGCATCGGCTCCGGGTCTGACGTCAGACGACTGATTATGTGTTCGTTCAAATTCTGGCGCGTTTTGGCGGGAGTGTCACATCGAAGGAATTTCCGCCGATGCGCGCATTGTGGCAGAGTACCTATGTGAACGGGACAAACCAAACCGATTCGCTGACGGAGCCTATCGCGCCCGGTTCTTCAAATGACCAGGCTGCGGGCCACGCGGCAGAAAAGCTGTTGTTCGGCGCGGCGATTTTTGCGAGCGCTTTCCTTTTATTTCAAGTCGAGCCGATCATCGCGAAAATAATTTTGCCGTGGTTTGGAGGCGCAGCGGCAGTTTGGGCTGTGTGCCTGCTGTTCTTTCAAGTGGTGCTGCTCCTCGGGTATTCGTACGCGCATCTGCTGACGGGCAAGTTTCAAACCCGGATGCAGAGCTGGATTCACGGCGCAGTACTCGTATTGGCGCTGTTTGCCTTGCGTATCATGCCACGCGATGCGTGGAAACCTGCGGGACCGGAGCACCCGATTGCCCGAATTCTGCTGCTGCTCGGCGCGAGCGTGGGAGTTCCGTTTTTTCTGCTCTCGACGACGAGCCCGCTGTTGCAATCCTGGTACGCAAGGCGGCGCAGGGGTCGGGAGCCGTATCGTTTCTATGCGCTATCGAATGCGGGTTCGATGCTGGCGCTGTTGAGCTATCCGGTACTGATCGAGCCGTGGATTTCGACATCGCACCAAGCCACTGCCTGGTCGATCGCGTTTGCCTGCGTCGTGGTCTTGTGCGGCGCCATTACTTTGCTTCCGCACGCCGGCGGGGCGAACGATTCCGGCGGCGAGGCCAAAGTTTCTCTTAGCGAACAGCATGCGTCACTGCGGCTTCGGCTGCTGTGGGTCGCGCTGGCCGCGTGCGGTTCCGCATTGCTGCTGGCGGTGACGAATCACGTTTCGCAAAACATCGCGTCGGTTCCATTTTTGTGGATTTTGCCTCTGAGCTTGTATCTGCTGAGCTTCATTCTCTGCTTCGACGCTCGCCGCTGGTACCGGCGTGACTTTTTCTTGCGCCTGCTGGGAATTGCAATCGGGACGATGACCTACGCGCTGACTCCGTTGTACGCGGGACTGCCCTGGAAGGTGCTCATCCTGCTGTTTTGCCTGGGGCTGTTCGTGTGCTGCATGTTTTGTCACGGCGAACTGGCCCGGCTAAAACCCGCCGCGAAGGATCTGACTTCTTTTTACCTGATGGTCTCGCTGGGAGGAGCGATCGGCGCGGTATTCGTGGCGTTGATCGCGCCGCTCGTGTTTTCGGATTATTACGAGCTGCACGTGGCGATCGGATGCTGTGCGATTCTTGTGCTTCTCGTTCATTACGGGGACGCCACCAGTCCATTTTACAAAGGCCGATGGACTGGGGCGGGTGCGGTGATGTTGGGGCTCGTCGCGATTGTGATCGTGAGCTTGGTGGTGAATGTGCGTGAAGGGAGGGCCGGCGTTCGGCTCACGGTGCGGAACTTTTACGGCGCGCTGCGCGTGATCGATGCGACGGAACCGAATGTCGTGTTCCTGCAGGGGAATCGCGCCCAGCCTCTCGATGCAGATGCGCAGTACCGGAAGCTGATGAACGGCACGATCGTCCATGGGTTGCAGTATCTGGCTGCGGGACGGAGGCGCGAGCCGACGACGTATTACGGCACGAACTCCGGGGTCGGAGTCACGCTGCGGGCTGCTGAAAAGGAGCGTGTGCTGTACGTGGGCGCGATTGGACTTGGAGTCGGCACCGTTGCGGCGTATGCGAAGCCGGGCGACCGGTACACGTTTTACGAAATCAACCCGCTGGTGGTGAAACTGGCGAACGAAGAATTCTCGTTTTTGCGAGACTCGCCGGCGAGAATCGACGTCGTGCTCGGAGACGCCCGGATGTCACTGGAACGCGAACCGCCCCAAGATTTTGATGTTCTGATCGTCGACGCATTTACGGGCGATTCGATTCCGGTGCATCTGTTGACGCGCGAGGCCTTCGAACTCTACTTCCGCCATTTGAAATCCGGCGGGGTGCTCGCGGTGCACATTTCGAACCAGTATCTGAATTTGGAGCCGGTGGTGGCCGGAGCGGCCTCCTGGCTGGGCAAAGAGGCAGTGGTGGTAAATTACGCTGTCGAGAAAAGCCGCGGCGTGTACGCTGCCAGATGGGCGCTTCTAGGCAACCGCAACGGTTTTCTGGGACAAGCCGAAATCGAGGCGGCGGGTCAGATTCTGTCGAACGACGAACACCTGCGGGCCTGGACCGACGGTTACAGCAGCGTGTGGCGTATCCTGAAGTAAGCCTGCCAATCCTGAGTCAATCTTCCGTTTCGAGCGCTCACCTTTTCTCCTCTTGACAGTCTAGAGTATAGAACTTACGCTCCTCTGGAGCCTCTAGAGGAGGGGAAAACGTTCATGATCGACCGTCCAAGCGCATTGGTTCAAGGCACGCTGGATATGCTGATCCTGAAGACGCTGGCTCTCGAGCCTCTGCACGGCTACGGCATCGCGCAACGAATCGAACAGATCAGCCGCAGGGTTTTTCAGGTCAACGCGGGCTCGCTTTTCCCGGCGTTCCGGCGTCTCGAACGGGCGGGGCTGATTGGCACTGAGTGGCGGGCCACAGAAAACAACCGGCGGGCGAAATATTACTTTCTGACCAGCCAGGGCCGAAAGAAGTTGAATGCGGAAACGAAGGAGTGGAGCCGGCAAATCGCGGCAATCACAAGGATTCTCGAGGCGGAGAGCTAACCGGCAACTGGGCGAGAACCGAGGATTCCCATGAAACTGACGCGCCATCTGGTCGCGGGTCTGCGAGCGTTGTTTGGCAAGCAGAAGGCGGATGCCGAACTCGACGAGGAATTACGCGCGTATCTCGAAGCGTCTGCGGCTGAAAAGATGAAAGCGGGGATGTCGCACGAAGCCGCGGTGCGCGCGGCACGCGTCGAAATGGGCAGCGCCGAAGCGGTGAAAGAGGAAGTCCATTCCGTGGGCTGGGAAAACATCGTTGATGCGTTGGGAAGGGACCTGCGCTTCGCGCTGCGGATGTTGCGCAAGTCGCCGGCGTTCACGGCGGTAGCTATCCTGACGCTTGCACTGGGGATTGGGGCCAACACGGCAATTTTCAGCGTGGTGAATGCGGTGCTGCTGCGGCCGATGCCTTACAAGGATGCCGACCGGCTTGTGACCATATGGGGCGCGAATCGCGCACGGGGCTGGGACTTAGATCTCGTTTCCTACGACGACTACAGGGATTGGAAATCGCAGAACCGCTTGTTCGAGACGATGGGCGCCTCGACCGACGAAATGTTCACCATGACCGGCTCAGGCGAACCCAGCGCGGTGATCGGCTACCAGTTCTCCCCTGACTTTTTCGACACTCTCGGCGTTCCGCCCCTTTTGGGACGGACGTTCGCGCCTGACGAAACGCAGACGGGCAAGGACCATGTCGCTGTCCTCAGCTACGGTCTGTGGGTGGACCGCTTCGGAAGCGATCGAAATATTGTGGGGAAAAGCATCACTCTCGACGGCCAATCCTATGCGGTTATAGGTGTAATGCCGCGGAGTTTCCAATATCCGCCCGGCATCGAACTATGGACGCCGCTCACCATCGATCCGAACTATGCGAAGGACCGAGGGATACGCTGGCTGCGGGTGATGGCGCGAATGAAGCAGGGGGTAAGTTTTCGACAAGCAGAGACTGAGATGAAGACGATCGCAGCGCGGTTGCGCAGCGAATACCCGAACACGAACAAGGACTACTACGTCAACCTGGTCAGCTTGCGCGAATCGACGACTGGGGACGTGCGGCCGGCGCTGCTGGTTCTGCTGGGTGCGGTGGGACTAGTTCTGCTGATCGCCTGCGCGAACATGGCGAACCTCCTGCTTTCGCGCGCTGTAGCTCGCGAGCGCGAGATCGCGATCCGCACCGCGCTGGGCGCGAGCCGGCTGAGAATGATTCGGCAGTTCCTGACTGAAAGCGTGCTTCTGGCCTTGATCGGCGGCGGATTGGGATTGGCGATCGCTTATGGGGGAGCGAGCGCGCTGGTCGCTATGTTCCCTACAAAAATCTCGAACCTCAGTATTCCGGTCGTCGAAAGCATCCCGATGGACCGATCGGTGCTTGGCTTTGCGCTGATCGCTTCAGTGATGACGGGAATCCTTTTTGGCCTCGTGCCGGCGCTTCAGGCGTGCCGCGCGAGCGCGTCCGAAACGCTGAAGGAGTCAGGCAGGACCGGGAGCGGCGGTAGTCGCCAAATGGGCGTTCGCAACGTTCTGGTGATTGCCGAGGTGGCTCTGTCGCTCATGTTGCTGACGGGGGCGGGCTTGATGATCCAGAGTTTCGTTCGCCTCGTTCGCGCAGACCTCGGATTCAATCCAGACCACGTGCTGAGCCTTCGCGTGCTGCTGCCCGAGTACAAGTACAAAACGGACGCGCAGCAAATTGCGTTTAGCCACGACGCGCTGGTCCGCATTCAATCGCTGCCGGGTGTCGAGGCAGCAGGAACGGTCACGTTCTTACCGCTGAGTGGCTGGTGGGGCAGGCGCGATGTCTCTGTTGCGGGGCGCCCCGTCGACCCGGCCACGAAGATCCCAACGGTAGTGTGGAGCGCCGTTTCGCCCGATTATTTTCGAGCCATGCGCATTCCGCTGCTGAAGGGCCGTTACTTTTCAGGGCAGGATAATGCGTCGAGCCGGGATGTGGTGATCCTCAGCGCGGGACTGGCCCAGCAGTTGTGGCCGAACGACGATGCAGTCGGAAAAGAAGTGAACGTCGAGGGACTTGATAAGCCGCGGCAGGTGGTCGGTGTCGTTGGGGACATCTACCAACTCGGGATCGGCGTTCAGCAGGCAGGCGTGAAGACGCAAACAACCTACGAGGTTTACGTCCCCAACGATCAAATTGTCTTTCACTTACTCTGCTTTGTGATTCGTACCGCGGGCGATCCGCTGAGCGTCGCAAAGGCGGCCCAAAGCGCGATCTGGAGCGTGGACAAGGAGCAGGCCATCTCTTTTGTCGAAACGATGGATGAGCTCGCGTCGGAAACTGTGCTGCTGCAACGTGCGAGCATGATCCTGTTTGCTGTCTTCGCCGAACTTGCTTTGGTGCTGGCATCGATTGGAATCTACGGAGTGATTTCGTATTCGGCGGGCCGCCGCACGCACGAGATCGGCATACGCATGGCTCTGGGCGCGGGCGATGGCGACGTACTTCGGCTGGTGATGGGCGAAGGCTTCAAGCTGACGCTGTTCGGGGTGGCGATCGGACTGGCGGGCGCGTTTGGGCTCACGCGCTTCCTGTCCAGCATGCTGTACGGCGTGCGTTCAAGCGACCCGGCGACTTTCTTGGCTGTGCCGCTCGTGCTGGCTAGCGTGGCGCTCTTGGCCTGCTACATTCCTGCGCGGCGCGCGATGCGTGTCGATCCGATGGTCGCGTTGCGACACGAATGATCGAACGCTCGAGACGCGCGTCGGCATTGACTCGCGGCAGCGAAGACGCCTAGGGAACGCTCGGCCGGAGCTTTCCGCGGATGGCCTGAATAACAGCGGTCGCTGGAAGAACGCCGTCTGCGGACGCTTCGATTTGAATCTCCTCAGGAGGGAGCTGTGAGATAGGTTTCTCCGCGGCTTGAGGCGGAAAACCTTCCCTCACCGATTGCACGAAGGCCATGCAGAGCCCGTTGAACGCGCTTCGCCGGTCGGCTTTATCCGATTCATGGCAGCTCGGATCTCCGTTTCCGACGCCGATCAGCCGGCCCGCACCAGTTATCTTGAAGCGCACTTCGTTTGAGGCGGTGGGCACAATACGGCCTTGCGCATCCTGCACTTCAACCGTGATGACGGAAACATCTTCGCCGTCCGCGGCAATTTTCGAGCGATCGGCGCGCAGCGCAAGCTTGGCAGCCGGACCGGTTGTCTCGCGCCTCTCGACAAGCACGACTTTTCCGTTTTTCGAGCCACGCGCTTCTAGAACGCCTGGCGCGTATTTTACTTTCCACTCGAGATGTGAATTGGCCTCGATCTTTTTTGAGCCCAGACTCGCGCCATTCAGAAAGAGTTCGACGGCGTCGAGATTGGTGTAACACCAAACATCGATTTCCTGACCTTCCTTGCCCGGCCAATTCCAATGCGGAAAGAGGTGAAGCAGCGGCTTCGAACCCCACCACGATTGATAGTAATAGTAGGTATCCTTGGGAAAGCCGCACGTATCCATGATCCCGAAATGCGAACTGATGCACGGCCAGCTATACGGGCTGGGCTCGCCACGATAGTCGAACCCAGTCCAGGCAAAGCCACCCGCCAGGAAGTCGCGCTCGGCGTAAACCTTCCACCAATCTTCGGCGCTGCTCGTGTAATTCGGGTAGTTGACGTCGTATGCGCTCACATAGCCGCGTGCTTCATCATTGGCATAAATTCCGCGCGTGCAGTAGTCGCTGGCAGTTTCGCTTCCGACCGTCGGCTGTTTCGGAAACTGGTCGTGAAACGCGTCAATATTTTCGGCAAGGTGCGGACCGCCGAGATGGGAACCGGCATAGTTGAACCCCTGCACATCGACAACCTGTGATACGCCCTTGCCCCAACTGCCATTCATGGCCATGGTTACAGGGCGGCTCGGATCGAGGCTGCGTGCCAGGCGTTTCATGGCCGAAACGATGCGAGCGCCGCGAGGCGTGCCTTGGTCCGGCTCTTCGTTGCCCAGCGACCAAATGACGACGCTGGGATGGGTGCGGTCGCGGCGAATCATGCGCTCGAGCTGGCTCAGCCCTTCCGGACATGACGACATCATGCGCGTTTCGTCCATGACAAGCATGCCGAGACGGTCGCAGGCGTCGAGCAATTCCGGAGTTGGCGGATTATGCGATGTGCGATATGCGTTCGAACCCATCTCGATGAGCCGCTCGATGCGGTAAGACTGAAGGCGATCGGGAAGAGCGGCGCCGACGCCGGCATGGTCCTGGTGATTGCACGTTCCTTTGAGCTTCACCGGTTTGCCATTCAGAAAAAAACCTTTCTCGGCGTCGAAACGAATTGTCCGGATGCCGAAAGTTGTTTCGTCGCGATCGACGGTCCCATTGTTCGTTTCGAGGCTGGCGATGGCTCGGTACAAATGGCGCTCCTCGAGAGACCAGAGCAGGGGATGATCGACGGTGGCCTGCGATTTGAAGGTGCGCTTATCGGAGGCAGCAATCTCCGCGAAACTCGACTGTGCCGTGGCGACAGTTTTTCCTTGAGGGTCAAGGATGCGCCAGAGGACGCGGCACGAGGCTTGTTCTTCACTTTCATTTTCAACTTCCGTCGTGATGAAGAGGGTCGCCGGTGAGCCGCGGAATTCGGAGCGCACGAAGGTGCCCCACTGGGCGATGTGAATGGGATCCGTTTTGGTCAGCCAGACGTGGCGGTAAATTCCAGCGCCTTCGTAGAACCAGCCCTCGCCCGAAGTCGCATCCACGCGTACAACCAGCACATTCTTGCCACCGAATTCTGCGAAGTCGGTGACATCGCAATGAAAGGGCGCGTAGCCGCTGAAATTCACGCCGAGATAATGGCCGTTGAAGATGACCATCACGTTGCGAAACATGCCGTCGAAGTCGATGCAAATGCGCCTGCCGGCATCGGAAGCAGGCAAGTCGAAGACGCGGCGATACCAGCCGACGCTCGTTTCCGGAAACTCGCGCCCGAGCGGGTGGCCGCCGTGTTCAGGAAGATTGGGGATGTCAAGGAAAGGCAGCTCGACGGCCCAATCGTGAGGGAGATCGACGCTGCGCCAGTCGGTGTCGTCGAATACGGCGCTCACGACGGGCAGATGGAGATTGGCTTTGGCAAACTGCGACTCGCGGCGCGTGGTGTCGAATCCGAACTCTCTGGAGGGA
>Ga0187815_10000542_pt1 | contig 18264 bp, 28 predicted proteins | sample NC_S_5_FD_132962 | JGI IMG/M metagenome (GOLD analysis project Ga0187815, IMG submission 132962) | Wetland sediment microbial communities from Neuse River Estuary, North Carolina, USA - ASW-S_5 | ecosystem: Environmental > Aquatic > Freshwater > Wetlands > Sediment | place: USA: North Carolina...
CCTGGCAAGGAGGACATCGACGGTCAGTTGGGCTCCAACATGCCCGTGGTGTTCGCCCTGATGGCGAAGCGCCTGATGGAAACGCATGGCGCGACAGCAAAGGATTTCGCGCTGGTGTCCGCCAAGGCCCATCAAGCGGGCGCACTCAATCCGGCGGCTCAATATCGCAAGATACTCACGGTCGAAGAGATCCTCGGCTCAAGGATGGTCGCCGACCCGATCACGCTGCTGCAATGCTGTCCCAATACCGACGGCGCCGCGGCTGTCGTGATGTGCTCTTCCGAGCTGGCGCGACGGCTCGGCGCAAGGCCCGTCCGGGTTCGCGCTTCGGTGCTCCAGTCGTCGGATTATTTCTTCAAGAAGGACGATCTCACGTCGTTCATGGCCGGGCGACGTGCGGCGCAAACTGCCTACGAGATGGCTGGCGTCGACCCTGGCGACCTCGACGTCGTCGAACTGCACGATGCCTTTGCACCAGAGGAACTCGTGCACTACGAGGATCTGGGTTTATGCCGACCCGGCCAGGCCGTCGCGTTGCTGCGTTCGGGCGCCACATCGCTCGGCGGGCGCGTGCCTGTCAACCCAAGCGGGGGGCTCTTGTCCCTCGGCCACCCGCTCAGCGCCTCCGGGGTGCGCGTCGTTTGTGACATCGTTCAGCAGTTGCGCGGCCAAGCCGGCACGCGGCAACGGGAAGGCGCGCGCGTCGGCCTCGCGCAGATGCTCGGCGGCAACGTCAATGGTCTCGAGATGGGTGCAGCGTCCGTTCATATCCTGAGCAACTGAGCCGCGGGGAGCCGAGAGATGGAGTTGAAGCAGCTTGTTGCACTGATTACCGGGGGCGCCTCCGGGCTCGGCGGCGCAACCGCACGACGGCTGCTCGCCGCAGGAGCGCACGGCGTTGCAATCGTCGATGTCAATTCCGAGAAGGGTCGATCTTTCGTACGTGAGGCGCCGGAACGTGTGCTCTATGTCGAGGCGGATGTCAGCGATGAAATCGCGGCTAACACCGCGGTCGCCGCGACCGTCGAGCGCTTCGGCGCATTGCACCTGGTGGTCAACGCGGCCGCAATCGGCGGCCCGGCTCGCCTTGTGTCGCGGAAGGGTGCCATGTCGATGCCCCTTTTCGACAGGGTCATCAAGATCAATCTCTATGGCCCCATCCAGATCATGCGTGCGGCGGTACCGGAGATGATCAAGAACGCCACGAATGCCGACGGCGAGCGCGGTGTGATCATCAACGTTTCTTCCGGCGCCGCTTGGGAAGGCCAGATCGGACAGATCGGCTACAGCGCCTCAAAGGCTGCGCTGGTTGGCCTGACGCTCCCATTGGCGCGCGAGTTGGCCGAACACGGGATCCGTGTCGCCACCATCGCGCCCGGAGCCTTCGATACGCCGATCTATGACGGTGCACCGCCCGCTCTCAAGCAGAGCATTGTCGCGCAGGCACTCTTCCCGAAGCGGATGGGAAGGCCCGACGAGTTCGCGATGCTTGCCGAGGAGATCGTGCGCAACCCGATGCATAACGGGCGAACCTATCGGCTCGATGGGGGAGTGATATTGCCGCCATCTGCATAGCGACTGGAACGTCAAGTTTGGGACAGAAAACGAAACCAGGGAGGGACGAATGAGGATCGCCGACTATTTCGACGTGACGGCCGCGCGAATCCCGCAGCACGAGGCATTCGTCGATACGGAGCGGCGTGTCGACTACGCGACCGCACAAAAGTTCGCGCATGCGGTCGCGAACGGACTCGCGCGCGAGCCCGTTTCGCCCGTCGGCGCGCATGTCGGAGTCTACAGCCCCAACTTTGCCGCCGTATCGATGCTGCAACTGGGAATCAACCGCGCGGATCGCGCCTGGGTCCTCGTGCACACGCGAAATACGCCGGAAACCAATGCGCAGGTGCTCGCTCACGCCGACACCAAGCTGATCTTCTTCCATAGCGCTTTTGAGCCCGCAATTGCGGTGATTCGGGCGAGCCTCCCGCCCGAGACCAAGTTTGTATGCATGGACCGCCCATCCGATTTTGGTCCGACGCTTGAAGCCTGGCTCGACGGCTGTTGGCAAATGTTTCCGGCTCAGCGCGAGAATCCGCTCGCAACCGCCTTCATCGCCCCAACCGGCGGAACCACGGGGCCGCACAAGGCCGTGGTGCACACGCACCGCTCCACCGAAATCGGCGTTGTGGCGATCAGCGACACCCTCTCCACAGGCCCGGATTCGAGGCATCTTGTCGTAGCTCCGCTCACCCATGCGGCTGGATTTTTCGCTCTCGCCTTTGTCCTGAACGGTGGGACGAACGTCATTCTGCAGGAATTCGAATTCGATCGCGTACTCGCCACGATCGAGAAAGAGCGGATCACGCACGTCTATTTCCCGCCGACCGCGCTCTATGCGCTGCTGGCCTATCCGGGCACGGCCAAGACCGATCTCAGTTCACTCAAATGCATGGTCATAGGTGGCGCACCGACCGCACCAGCGAAGCTCAAAGAAGCCATCAAGGCATTTGGACCGATCATCTATGAGATATACGGGCAGACCGAAACGCTGATGCCGGTGACCATCAAACGTCCGGACGATTTTGCCCGGCCCGATGGCACCTTCGACGATGAGGTGATTCGCTCCGCCGGAAAGGCCAGTCCATATGCGCGTGTGGAGATCATGGACTCGAGCGGCCAACTTATGTCCCCCGGTCAAGTCGGGGAGATAGTGCTCCTGAGCTCGATGACCATGAACGGTTACTACAAGATGCCCAAGGAGACCGACGAAGTCTCCCGCTACGGCTGGCATCATACGACAGATATCGGCATTCGCGATGAGCGCGGTTTCGTAACGATCATCGACCGCCTGAAGGACATGGTCATCAGCGGCGGCCTCAATATATTCCCATCGGAAATCGAGGCCGTCATCAACGAAATGGACAGCGTCCTCGAATGCTCGGTGATCGGGGTGCCCGATGAAAAATGGGGCGAGAGCGTCAAGGCGGTGATTCAACTCAAGCCCGGGCGCGAATTGCCCGAGAGCGAGGTCATCAGCTACTGCCGTGAGAAGCTCGGCAGCATCAAGACCCCGAAGTCGGTCGAGTTCTGGCCGCAACTGCCGCGAAGTGCAGTCGGCAAGATCCTCAAGCGTGAAATTCGCAAGAAATACTGGGATGGGCATTGGCGCGCCGTGTAGCGCCGCCTGACGAACTGCAATGAAGGAGAGCCGGTGACAGACATGGATGATAAAGTCCTGGTCGAGGAACGTGGCGCGGTCCTGTGGCTTACTCTGAACAGGCCGGCCGCAATGAACGCGCTTACCCCGGCGATGATTGGCGCGCTTGATCAGGCGATAGCGCAGGCCGAGCGGAGCGAGCAGATCCGGTGCGTCGTCGTCACCGGGGTGGGCCGCGCCTTCTGCGCTGGCGCCGATCTCAAGGCTGTACGCAGCGAGCTTGGAGCGGACGAACAGGCCCTCTCGAAATTCCTGGCGCTCGCGTCCGGCACGATGGCCCGCATGGAGAGTTTGCCGAAGCCGGTGATCGCGGCGGTCAACGGCTCTGCGTTCGCCGGCGGGCTGGAGATCGTCCTGGCGTGCGATCTCGTGCTTGCGGCAGAATCGGCGGTATTCGGCGACGCACATGTCAACTTCGGGCTGCTGCCGGGCGGCGGCAGTTCGGTGCGCCTGCCGCGCAAAGTCGGAGTCAATCGTGCCAAATTGATGCTGTACACCGGCGAACCGGTGCCGGTATCGGAATTCGTCGCCTGCGGCTTCGTCCATCAGGTTGTGCCGGCCGCGCAACTTCGTGATGCGGCCGAGCGGCTGGCGACGTCAATCGCGGCGAAGAGCCCACTTGTCCTGCGTCGCCTTAAACAACTCGTCGGCGCCGGTCTCGAACAACCAAGTGCGACCGCCTTGCAGCTCGAACTTGTCGCCTGCGATGCCCATGTCACGTCGCACGATTTCCACGAGGGTCTCGCGGCATTCCAGGAGCGCCGGGCAGCTGTTTTTCTCGGCCGATGACATCAGCCGAATGCCATATCGAGGTCATGCCAGAATGTCACTTCCGGGTCCGCTTCAGAACTTGACTTTACCGGTGATCGCGGCGCCGCTGTTCATCGTGTCGGGTCCCGAGCTTGTCATCGCAGAATGCACGGCTGGTGTCGTCGGCACGTTCCCGAGCCTGAATGCCCGCACTCCGGACGAATTGCGCGCTTGGCTCGTCCGGATAGAGAACGAGCTCAACTGCTGTGGCGTACGCAAGCCAGCACCTTACGGCGTCAATCTCGTTTGCCATCGTACCAATCAACGTCTGGCGGTAGACACCGACATCGTTGTGAAACATCGCGTGCCCGTGGTGATCACCTCGGCTGGGGACCCAACGCCGATCGTCGATCGTGTGCGGCCATATGGCGGGCTGGTCTTCTCTGACGTGACCGACTTGAAGTGGGCGCGCAGAGCTGCAGCCGCCGACATAGACGGGCTGATCCTCGTTTGCGGCGGAGCGGGAGGCCATGCGGGAGTCATGAACCCCTTTGCACTTTTGCCGCAGGTCCGCGAATTCTATCAGGGAACTGTGATCCTGGCAGGTGCGATTTCCGACGGGCGCGCCATCCGCGCCGCCGAGGTGCTTGGTGCCGATATGGTTTACATAGGAACACGGTTCATCGCGACCGCCGAAGCGAATGCTTCAGCACGATACAAGGATATGCTGATCGAGTCGGAAGCGACCGATCTGATCTATACTGATGTGTTCTCCGGGATTCACGCGAATATGCTTCGGCCCAGTATTCGCCAATTCGGCTTAGATCCGGACAACCTGCCTCCCAAGAATGCGTTGAACATCAGCAAGGAACTGAATCCCGAAGTAAGGGCCTGGCGCGATGTATGGAGTGCCGGTCAGGGAGTTGGCAGCATCCACGATGCACCGACAGTCGCAGAACTCGTGAGCCGCATGCGGGCCGAATATGAAGATGCGACTCGCGTCCAGGCGTTCTGACGCATCTTTAAAACCAGTCGCCACTTGTCTTCATGCTGAAGCCTAATCGGAAATCGATGAGCAGTCGAAGCTCTCTTCATACCTGGACGATTGTAAGCGGGAGTAGGCATGCGGGTGAGATTCGGGCCACTCTGCGTGAGTCGTTCAAGCCGAATTGAGCAGCTTGAGAAGCGAGTCGATGACGCAGGGGACAATAGATTGTCTGCCGCCCAACCTCTTAGTGGGATCGAAATTCGTCTCCGCGAAGCGTAAACTGATAAGCACTGGCTCGAAGCTTTATCAGTTCGCAAAGTTGACCGTCGCTCTCGGGGCAGTCGCGTCGAGCCAATCTCCGGCCCGCGTTTTCCCCGGAACGAGAATATCCCCGGATAAGGATCCAAGAAGGTTGGCAATGAGCCCAATTGCAAGACGCTCTTCTGGCTCAGGACTTGCGCAATCGAATGCTTGAGATCAGGTCGTGGCCGCCACTCGAGGCACCCTCCAAGCGATTTCGCAAGCTTGACGGGATTGAGGGAGCCCGCCCACGAGCGGGCCGGCGCTCGGATCAGAAGCCGATCGCCGCCTGGAAGGATTCGAATACGAGGAGCAAACTCCAAGGATATAGAGGCTATCTCTCCTCAGCCCGTGCTACCGATGTGCTACGAGTCGCGCGCTGAATCTCGTAATGTCCAGGCGGGAGTGGCAAGCGACTGATTGAATTGGCTTTTCTGGTAGCGGGGGTCCGCTACATCGCTAAACCCACTAATTCGGAGGCCCTGTTTTCTTATCGGCGCGCAGCATAACCGGCCCAACAGCGCTTGGGTAGTCCGCCAAATACCGCCTTTTGCGCGCCGATTCAATTGCGCTTCGAATGAGCAATTCAAATCTCGGACTCGCAACTCCTATTCTTAAGATTAGTCGAGTGGCACATTCCCGGGCAGTTGCACGATAAGAAGTTGGCCAGCAGGTTTCGGGGCGCCGCTCCCTAGGGAAGAGTGAAAAGGCCTTGTAGCTCAACAGGTTTACCAATTTTCAGCGATCAAATCGCACATTGAAACACAATAGGCATATTCGCGATTGGCAAACCTGATCTCCTGGAGCGGTTGACGGAAGCATTCGAACAGCGGACCAGCCGGCGTTGTGCCGGAGGCCGGCTCAACTGGCGCGTTCGCGCTTTGGAACCGCAGCCTCAGAATGGCGTTTTGAGGTCCAGGTTCTGGTTCCATGGAGATGGTCCCATGCAGCAGCGCCGCCGCGTCAAACACGTCCTCACATTCGAAGAGCGGTTAGCTTGCCAGGCCGAGCGCCTACGCGAGGAAGCCCGCAAGATGCCCATGGGCAAGCAGCGCGACCAAGTTCTGAAGAGAGCCCGCCAGGCTGAAACTGCGCTTGGCATCACCAGGTGGCTCACGTCACCCGATCATCCCAAGCCGCGCCGATCTGACGCCGAAGACGCTACCGTAACCGCTCCAAAAAGCCGGGATCACGGATGCGCGACCACCAGACAGTGATGCTGTCCCGTAATTTGACCTTGCATCGCGCCGGGTGCCGGACATAGTCAAGGTCCGGCGGCAGTCTTGGCGCCGCTTTCGCTCCTACAACCTTTGAAGGTCGTCATACGGCGCCTCATCCACAACGAAAATATCGCGAGGTATCGGAAGCTGATTGCCATCAGCGAAGGTGATCCGGCGCGCGACGAGGTTCGACACCAAACGCTGTTAAAGCTCCTCGCCGAAGAAGAGGCAAAAGACAGCGAGTCGCCGCCAGCAGCGAAATAGCCATGCTGGCCGCGGGCCATCGGGGCTCGCCGTGGGTCAAACGGTTGCCTGACGCGTGATTGGGCCGCCGTGCAGGTAGCGCCGCGGCGGCTGCCAAGAGATTTCAGAGCCCGATGGCGAGTGAGCGTTGGTTGCGTGAGTTTGAGACCCCGATCACTATTGTAGGTGCCCGGACTCTGCTCGCCTGATTGAGGCCACTGACGCAGCTCTAGTGCCACGTCGGCTGGTCCGCTTCCTCGAATGCTTCCGCTAGCTCCGTCCAGTAGTCGGCGAAGTCCAGCCACGCCTCTTCCTCGGATGCGCTCGGCGCTTTTTTCGCCTCCAAGCGGCAGCGCTCAGCTCCTGTAAGGCACCTGGTGATGTTGTTGCGAAAGGATGACACGGCGAGGCTCCCGTTTGGGCGGGAGCACGGTAGCGTCTCTCAGTCACCGATAGTAGCCGAGGGGCAGGTCGATGATGTCGTCAACGCTATCAGTCAAATTCGGTTCCTAAAAGCGACCATCGGGCGGCCCGCAGTTGTGGGACGAAGCCACATATCAGCGCCAAAACAGAGCGAGTACAAGCAACGCGAACGAAAGCGTGCTCCCTCCGATCAGCGTTGCCAGAACCAGGTAGTGCCGGCTGATCCTCAGACAGTGCGACAAATCGGACGCGACGGCAAACGGGCACAGTCTGTTCCGCGAAAAGCCGTCACCAAGGCTCACTCGCTGACGGCCTCCTACGCAAACTGCGCGCCTTGGGAGAGGCGTGTTTCCAGTTAACCGGCGGGGCCTTAAGACTTGAGACGATGAGCCTGACGAACAATCGCCGTTTGTTCCTTTTCCCGAGAGGGTACTTTCCGTATTCCGATAGCCATGTCCAAATTCGAGGTTGGCAATGTCCTAGTTTGATTTTTAGCAACCATCCGGCTCAGGGCGTATTGTCTGAACATCACCGGCCAAGGCTCGTACCGTAGGCGTCGGTGGCTGAGAGACTGATTGCGCTCCCGGCTGCTAATAGGGAGCGCCGCATGTCATCTGAATTTGACGAACGTCTGGCGCGGGTGCGTCATCGCGTCTTGACCGGGCAAGCCATCATCGAGCGACAGCGCAGCATCATCGCAAAGAAACACGTACTCCACATGGACGCGCCCGACTCTCAAAGGTTGCTTGCTCAATTCGAGGAGGCCCAAACCCTGTTGGAGAGCAGCATGGAGTGGCTTATGCGAGAGTGGGACAAAAACTAAGGCCGCCTCAGTTGGCGGCCTCTTTCAGTTGGAGCGTTCCCACGGAAATGGCGGTGACGCAGGCGGCGGCAATCTTTCCATCGGTTGTGTGTCATAGAACGGAAGCTGACGGGTCTCCCCGAACCGAGGCAGAGATCGGTCATGTATTTCGTAGAACTCTGCCCAGCTGCGGGCCCCTCGCATGATCGCCAAAACCTCTTGGATCTCGGCCTCAGTTTGATCCGCGAGTTGCAAGTGGCCTATCTATTTCGATTCAATGACCTATATTCGTCGGTATCACCCGTCGTTGCCAATCGGCACTGGTGACTGAGAGACGCTAGTGCTCCCGCCGAACAGACCGGGAGCCATGCCATGAACGTCCTCATTTATCCTCTGCATTTTCACCGACAGTTTGAACGCCGTTGGGCGGCCAGAGTGGCTGATGACTGGAATCGTCGTTCACCGGTGCAGGGAACGGATACCTGCACCACCTGCGGCCATGTCGTCACCGCTCCGTCCGCATCCACTCGCTTGCCCACTGGAAAAGTCGTCAACCGCTGGCACTGCTCGGTGTGCGGCAGTGCTTGGGATACTTTCGTGGACGCTCCGGCGAGGTAAGGCATTACGTCACCTGTCATCCGAGGCAGGAAAGTGCGGAACGTCGAGATCGAACCTCGCCTTGAGCTGCGTAACGATGTCAAGCGCAGCCGCGCGATAACGAAGATCAGCGTCGGACGCCGGTCGACTGAGGCTCGCCGACCAGCCGTAAGCATCATCGTACACAAACAACGTCATGCCGTGAGGCCAGGGCCCATGCAGCGCCCGTGCCCGTCCGACAATCATGTCCTGAAGCTCGTTAGCCGTCTTGAAGGCCCTGCAAGGCATTGCCGACCTCGTATCTCTTTGTCGCAAGCCGGTCGAGATCAATCGAGTTGATCGAACTCTTCAGGAGATAGCACCCGACCACGCGGGGTGGAAATTCTCACATCCAGATAGCCTTCCCGCAGAAACTCTCTAGCTTTCTTCAGAGCTGGCTCTGAGGTGCTGCGTCCGAGATTGACGCGCCCACACAGATTCCTTCCGCTGATCAGGTACTGCAGACGTGTCGCCTTATCCATGCAGGACAGCCGCTGCCAGGATCAGCAGTCCGAGGAACACGGGCACGATCACCGGTGGCACGATCCAGTCGGCCAGGCGAAATCGGGACATGGGGCACTCCTTCCTGAGTTCGGCGGGAGCGTTTCGTTACCCTCAGTCACCGGTCGATGCCGTGCGTAGGACGGTGATGAATAATCGTACGCCGACAGGGCGGCGATAGCCAGTGGCAATCCGCCAGAGAACTCCTCAAGTCCAGTTCTGCACGATCGGAAGAAAGCGATGGCTATTGGAGGTCAAAGGGCGCATGGTGATGTGGCATCAGGTCAGCGTCTGTCCGGTGAAAGCAGGTGCACATGACCATTCGTTCCCGGCGGGAAGCCGTCACTTTCAAGCACCCGTTCCGGATCAGGGGCGTCGATCGCCTGTTGCCTGCGGGAACATACGCGGTCATCACGGATGAGGAGTCGATCGAAGGACTTTCGTTCGCCGCCTTTCGCCGCATCGCTACCATGATCCTGGTGCCGGGAGCCACCTCAGCCTCCGTGCTGGAGATGATATCGATCGGTTCTGTCGATCTGGCTGATGCGCAGCGCATCGATGCGGGTGCACCGGATGAGTAAGGAGCCCCTCGATCTCGACAAGCACCGTGGCATGGCCGCGCAGAAGGCGACCGATCTGCGCCGCACGCTGGCCGAGGTTGAAACCCACGCAAAGCAATTGCGCGATCGTCAGGTCGCGCTCGAAAATCAGCTTCTGTCACTTCCCGCCGAGACCTGGCAAGAGGCCGCGGCCAAGGCCCGGTATGTGCTGAATCTCTACCTCGCCGGCCTCCCGCCGGAGGACAGCCGCCATCGGAATCTCGTTGCGGCTATCTTCGACGATTTTGCGCGGCTGACCCGCGAGGACTGAACGAAGCGCGCGGCTGATCTACGCAAATTGGCTGCTAAAAGTTCGCTGTCTCGCGGACGTGCAATTTACAGCATTCTGAGCTGCACAACGCCGTCTTCGATCTCACCCCGTTGGAAACGCGCCCGGGCGAGCACTTCGAACGTCGTCCGGTGCTGCTGCAGATAGCTGAGGGCCTGATCTCGCGTCTTGAAGGTCGTCTTCAAAACGCATGCCTGTCTGGTCGATCCGACCGCCAGAACGAAGGAGACGTTTTCTCCGCTGCCGCTTTCGGTCTCGGGTGAAATCCGAATGCTCTTCACGCAAGATACTCCGACCAAGACTGCAACGTTCTAGCGGCGAGACTGCGATGTCACGAAGCGGCCGGCCGGCTACTACTCGATTGAGATCCGCGAGAAGTCGGGCCTCGCGTGACCAACCTCCCTTGGAGGCGCGCGGCTATTTCTTCCTGGCCGCCGGTAGCTCGGGCTGCCATGTGCCGATCGTGCGGCTCGGCGCGGCCGCGATCACCTTGGGTTTTACCTTTTTTGGCTTCTTGGCTTCGCGGTTGCCTCTTTGCTGGCCCTTGGCCATGGACGTCCTCCTAGTGTTTTCGAGCAATCTTGTTCAATTCAGCGGGACGGTTGCCGCCGACGCTTCGTTCGATCGGGCCGGTGAGACAGTTTGCTCGTCGTCGGCTTAGGCAAGGCCGCTGTGAGTTGCCTACGCTATGCCCGCGCACAGGCAATAGCGAGCGCTAAAACGCCGCGGCCGCAACATTTCTCGCTGCCCAACAGAATCTGCTTTTGACAGGAACCATCCTCTTCGCCGGTACTTGCTCCTAAGCGGAAGCATTTCCTGCCGCGTCCTCTCTGCGAGGGGGTCATCATGGCCAGAAATCGCGCGTTTGAGCGACCGGAATCCGCGGCCGAACGCGAAGCCAGCAAGGTATTTCAATCAGCCGATCCGAAGAGAGGCATGACTGAATACTCGCTTGCCCAAAAGGCATTTCACGACAATCGGGAACGTCTGAAAGCTGAAAGGTTGGCCCGCGAGGCCTCTGAGCTCTCCGGGAAGGCAATCGATCAAGGTTCGGCTGAAGAAAGTCGAGAAAAACAATCGATTCTTCGCGAGTGGGACCTTTGGATTCAAACGCAACCTCTGCATGGCAACGCGACCTGGCGCGACGCACGAAAGTTTTTCTTGTACCTCGGGGCCAAGCCCTCTCCCGCCTCGCTTGACTTCGCGACGCGCGGGCACGACAAATGGAAGGTTGTCCATGGCTGGCTGGTGGATGCGGGACGGCTCGCGGGCGACTGAGCGTTGGTTTGGATAGACCGCAAATCGAGACATACAGTTGGCTGAACTATCGAATGCAGTCCGCTTACCTTGAGCGGAAATCCTCGGCGCCGGAAGGTTCATGACGATCGCCGGCGACATCCTGGACCTGATGAAGCGCAAACGAAGACTAAGGTTGACCGCGCTCGATATCGCCGAAATTCTCTATTGGGAAGACAAGACTTACCGACAACGCGTCGCGACAGTTTGCTTGATGCTGTGCGATCAGGGCAGCCTTGCCCGCAGAGGCACGGGCAGTCTTGCCGATCCCTTTACTTACAGCATGCGCCGCGATGAGCGTTCCAGCTGAGTAGCCCCAGACCGCTCTGGCGGAAATGTCATGCCCATTTTGCCTTGGCCGAGAGGCGGGCGATGTCGTCACCACTTTCCTTCACTGGAAGCGACTGATCGTTATCAAAATGGATGATCGAGGCTCCGTCGGACGAAGGTCGAACGAACCGGATTTGATCCAGGTTGACTACGATGTGAGTGTCGTTAGTGGCGTCCGTGAGAATAACAAATGTCGCCATGCGAGGGCGCTCCCAATGAGGTCGATCTGCAGGGTAACCTAGCCGAGGAGCGGCACAAGAACCGAACGGCAGACGGCTGCTTCCTTGGGGTGACCGGGCGATGCTTCGGCCATACGTTGTTCGTGGCACGAAAAAGCGATAGCTATTTTCCAGAATAACGCGCAGGCTCTTCCCGCACTCGATGCCGGCGAAAGAAAAAACCTGATGCTAAGCAACCTGCTGAAGATTTTTGCATTCAGATTCGTTGGCATTTCGAAGATAGCGGACCTCTTGTGGAGAGCCAGCATTATTGCGATTGGCCTCGGTAGCCTCGCGATCTCACCCACATCTGCTGCAGACGAGCAGTGTCACTCCATCAAATCGGATAAGGGACGCCTGGCTTGCTTTGATCGGAGACCTCCTTTCGTCCAAAGTAATAGAGAAGCTCGGCCAGCAACAGAGCCAAAGGTCGGAGGGGCGTTTGTTGATCCCGCCGAGTGGCTAAGAGACGAAAACGACAAGGTCGCAGCTCGTTTGAAAGGCATTTGTCGCGGATGCTGAGCCGCCAAGCCTGGTAGTTACAACTCGGTCGGATCACGCTGTCCTTGCCGGTGGCTTGATGTCGTCTCTCTTCTTCCTGGGTGGAGCGGCGATCAGGCCATCACGGATCGCCTGCTTGCGCGCGAGCTTGCGCATGCGTCGTACCGCATCGGATTTCTTCCTCGCAGCTTCCTCGGATGGTTTCTCGTAGAAGCGGCGCCGGCGCATTTCCCTGAACACGCCTTCGCGCTGCATCTTCTTTTTGAGCACGCGGAGCGCCTGCTCGACATTGTTGTCGCGGACGAATACCTGCAAGATTTTCTCCTCACGTTCGGGCTGAGAAGGACTGGGGCTCCCGCATGTCAGCCAATTGCGCAGGCGCCTTCGAACACGATGTGAGGATCCTGCCGGGTACTTCGCCGCTAGGGAGCAGCAGCGCGTCGCCGAATGGTCCGGCAAGGGTGACGTCACCACTCCACGGCGACGATGTCAAATTGACGAGCTTTCAAACAATGAGGCCGCGTTGAGCGCAACAAGCGCGGAGGTTGTTGAATTCGATGGCCGTAAAATTAAGTTGCGAGGGGCCTTGCCGAGACTGCGCACGATCTATATATTGGTCGGTATTCGATTAGCCGCTGTGCCTTGTTGAACGCGCCCGCGGGCTCCTTTTCCAAAGACATCGACGACGTTGAATGTTTGACTCGCGTGATTGTCGCGTGAGGTTGCTCGTGTGCGCTTTGGAGACGAAAATGACGACAGGTACTGTGAAGTGGTTCAATGGCCAAAAAGGCTTCGGGTTTATCCAGCCGAACGACGGAAGCAATGATGTGTTCGTGCACATCAGCGCCGTCGAACGCGCCGGTCTTTCCGGGCTGGCCGAAGGCCAGAAGGTGACGTTCGAACTCAAGACCGACAAGATGCGCGGCAAGGTCAGCGCGGAAAATCTCTCGCTGGCTTAAGTCCCGTCGCGCCTTTTCCACGGATGTACTGGAAAGGCGCTGCGCCCGCTCGACCCCGGAGGTTGAGCGGGTTTTCGTCGTGAGCGCACGGGAGAGCACATGACCAGCAGGAAATCCGGCGTCCTCTCTCCGGCGAGCATCGCGAAAGCTGATCGCCAGAGAGTCGCGGCCGAGCAGGGACGGCAGGCCATGGTCGAAATCGAGCGGCGGACTAACGCTGTTCGTGAGAACATGATGCGCCTGCGCGCTTTGCGAGAGGCTTACGCTGTCGAGGCGGAGCCAGTGGCGGCGCTCAAGAAAGCCAAGCGCAGGCTGCGAGCGTCCAGATAGCCTTGCCGGCCATCGGCGAAAGAAGCGGCAGATCCGGCAGCCTTAAGGCTTCGCCGCAACGTTTCCGAAGATGAATGCAGCCCGAAAAAGCGGAACCGAACCGGTCCGGACTTCAACCGCCATGGCGCGCCGTCGATCGAATTGAACAGTATCCTTCGCCATGTCGGCCAGGGATTGCGCGGCTTCCACTGCGGCCGCGATCTGATTCGGCAAATTCATGCCCTCTTCGTCGGGATAGAGGTCTCTGCCGTCGCGGATGTCGAAATAGTAACGGATAGGCACGGTGCGCTCCGTTCTGCGAGCGGGAGCGCAAAATGTCTCTCAGCCGCCGGCGCTCACAGTTTGTCGTTGCCGGTGATAACATTCAACGGGACGGAAGCCGGATTGTTTCGATGAGCTATTTCGGTTCGGCCAAGTGGCTCCAAGCCGAGCGCAGATACCTTGAGCGAGAATACAAAGGTTCCGGGACTGAAGAATTCAGCCGCAGCCGAGCAATCGGTCTGATGCAATTGAGTCCACGCACCATCACCGGCGAGAAGCACTGATGCGACATATCTCGAATCGGCGAGCCAAGCTGAACTGACAGCGATCCTGTCGTTCTTTATTGCTTGCTTTTGCGTATGCCTTAGCTGATGGTGCTATCATAGTTTCGATGCGCCCCGAAGGGGTCAGTATTGCGCGCCACAAGGTCTTCGCTCTCCGTAATCAGCTTCGCCGGGCGCCGTAGAAGACGGACGCAGTGAGAGCGACCTCAGGCCTGCCGCCAAATCAAACAACGTAACCCCGTGCGGTTTGGTTGGAGCAGTTTGTTTCCAGGCGGTGCGCATCGGATGAGCTACCCCCTGGGGAAGAGAAAGGTCATTGCAATGATCGACCAGGATGTTGCGTACTCTCGAGAAGAACTCGCAGGCTTCAAAGTAGTTTTCGACGAGGCCATTGCCTCACTGTCGCCGATGATGCTTACGACGGACAACCGTTTGCGGATCGCAGAGAACGTGCTCGCGTGTGCTGCAACCGGCGAGCGTGATCCCGCAGAACTTGGACTGGCGGCGCTGGTAAGCTTAAGAGCCGCCTGAAGCAAAGCTAGAACCGGGTATGTCAGAGGAAAGTTCCGAATGAAAAACGATCCGTATCCGCTGCATATTGCTCCAGCTTTGGTTACCCTCGCGATCGTGCTGGTCGTTTGGGCGCTCCTTGGCTATGTGTAGAACATGACCAGTGTCTGATGGAGGCAACGGTCCGCAAGGTTTGCGCGTCTCGGAATGAGAACTGCTGTACAGCATCAGGACAACAGTCTACGGTCTAACCACAGGTGGCAGTCGGCCACCTTGAAGCTGTCCATAAAGCGGCGACGTCCGAAGTCGCTGCTCGTCGTCGTAGCGGCAGCTGGCGTGCCATCGGAAGGCGCAATCTGACAGGCTTGAGACTTCACGAAGCTCGGACAGCAGCGTCCGCGGCCGTCAAGGTCTTTCTGTGCGCAAACAAAGGAGCCCGCCATGAGAATTCCCGCAATCCTGCAAGGTGAGGCGCGTACCCGCTTCCTCCAAGGTATCGCCTTCGGTGCTATTGCGACGATGACGATCGGATTTATCTGGGGCGGCTGGGTTACCGGCGGCACTGCCAGAAGCATGAGTGCAATGGCGGAGAACAGCGGCAGGATGTCTGTCCTGGTCCCGATGTGCGTTACTCAGTTCACCGCGGCTGATGGCGCCATCGCCAAATTCAAGGCGGCGAGCTCATATTCAAGGGACAGCGTAATCGGCGAATTCGTGAAGACAGTTGCCTCCACAAGCATGGACTATTCATTGGCCAGGGCTTGCGTAGCCGGCGTAGAAGCCGAACTGTCCAAGGCGACGAAGAGCTAGCGGCCGGTTTGCCGAGACAGGAACCAGCGACATGAGTGATCACAAGCCCCGGCGGCTCTCCTATCTTGTATATTGCTTGTTCGCAGTCATCTTGTTTGGCTCTTACGTGCTGTTCAATGGCTTTCAAGCGGACAACTCCGCCACCGTGGCCCCAAATCTGACGCTCGGCCGCTGACGCCTCACTTGCGAACCACACGGGCCCGTCCGTGCGGGCCACTTTTTTGTCCTGATAGGTTACGCGGGCCGTGCATCCGCTTGCATCACCCGAAAGCATCCCTCGGACAGACGGATGGCTTGTCCGTTAGATGCCCAATAGGCGACAGCCTCGTCTAAGTTCAGCACATAGTTACTCCGGACGATTCAGGGTCAACGCCATGCGCACCAGGTCAGCAAGGCCGGCCGCGTTCATCTTGGTCATGGCGTTGGCCCAATGAACTTCCACGCTCCTTTCGGTGATCCCAAGCACCTTTGCAACGGCGCCATTGGACCGACCAATGACGATGCCCTCAAATACCTGACGCTCACGATCCGACAAGGTTGAAAATCTGCTTAGCGTCTCCTCCTGTCCATTGGCCGTCGAGGCGCGCCGTTGCGGATCGATCGCCGAGCGTATTGCTCCGAGCAGCATCTCCGCCTCATACGGCTTCTCGACAAAATCGAACGCACCCGCCTCGATCGCCTCGATCGCCAATGGAATATCGGCGTTACCGGTAACGACAATCACCGCGCGATTGTCGCCCCGCGCCCGCAAATGTCGCAGCAATGATATCCCGTCCATTCCCGGCATGCGCACGTCAGTCACGACACACCCCGGTTGCAGCCCCAACCCCGCGTCGAGAAAAGCGACTGCTGACTCGTAGATCTCGACAGCAAAGCCATTGCTGTCCAGCAGGAAGGTCAATGAATCGCGCGCGGCCTGATCGTCGTCGATGACAAAGACGATATTGCTCACCGTCATGCACTCACCTCATCCAGGGGAACAACGGGCAGCGTCACGATATCCGCACTCGGCGGAGTCTGCCTCCAGCAGCCGCCTCTCCGCGAGCGACAGCTGGCGCAATATCTCGTTGGCATGCCGGACCCAGGCACAGCCATCCCGTATTCGTGAAAGATTAAAAAGACGACACCGCTGACAGGGCCAGCGCTGGGCACAATGCAATCGCGATAAGCGCAAGCAACTTCACAGGAAGCTTGCGCCTTGTCGACGATGGAGCAAGTCGCGCGGCCAGCGGTGCTGCCATCGTACCTCAGAGGTAATTAAGTCGCGGGACGCCCGCCTCGTACGGTCAGACGCGCCCCTCGCCGGCCGCCCTCGGCTCCAAACATTTCAATCAGCGTGGCACGTCCGCATGTCAACAGATAGTTGAATCTGTCGGTCTGGAGCAAAAGCGGCATTCCAGGGCCGTTAGATCACGTCCGTTTTACCGCCCGAAAGCAGAGATTTGTACCGTAGTCGGCATTTCCACTTGGTGCCAAGGCGATCACTGGTGCCTTGTTCATTCACGATCTTCGGCAGACCTAGGTCAAAAGCCCCTGTGACGCAATTTGGTACTTTTGTCATGGAACGCTGGCCTCAATCGCGTGCCTCTTTTCTTTATGCTGGGGCAACTGCAATTCTTGTTCTGATATGAGTTTAAAGAGGCAATGCTTCGGCTAGGACAAGGTTGCCCAACATGTTCTCGCGCGGCCTTAGCTCTGCGTCTATAAATGCCGTGTTGCGCAGGCTTGCACGACGGTCTGCTGTCTGCGTTGCTGGTTCTTCGGCGCTCAGTATTGCTCCTGCTCAACCGTCCGAACAATCAGACGGAAGCGGTCTCAGCTGAGAGGCGCCTCCAGCAGGGCATGGGTTGACACCACTCCTGCGATCAGGAACCAGGACCACCATAGCGCACAGAGACCATCGCGTCGGACCACACATGTCTTGACTCTAATCACCTGGACATCAGCAGCGGTCGATCTTGGCAAGACCGCCGGTGTCTGCAAGGACAATATCGCGCTGGGTACCCATGAACCTGATGACGCCACGCTTCTTGAGCATCGTAAGCGCGCGAGAAACCGTTTCAAGCGTAAGGCCGAGATAGTCCGCGATATCGAGACGGCTCATCGGCAGCGCCAGGACCCCTGCGGCCGCCGAGCGATGCTCCATTTCAACAAGAAAGTTGGCTACGCGCTCGAGCGCGGTCTTTTGTCCTAGGAGCAGCAAATGATCTTCGGCGTGCTGAAGATTGGTGCTCGCCATCCTCAAGAAAGACAGTATCGTCGCAACATTGCTGTGCGCCGAGGGTTCCAGACTTTGCCGTTTCACCATACGCAGTCTGGTTGAAATAACCGCTTCGGTCGAAAAGCGGTGGAAGCCGTCAAACTCCAAGCCAAAGATATCACCTGCAAGATGGAATGCTCCGATCTGACGGCGGCCATCCGATAAGAGCTTATAGCTCCTGACTGCACCTTCGATGACCTGATAGAGGTACTGTGCGGGCTCGGAAGCGCCAAAGATTTCCGTACCCTTCGGGTAACTGAACTCCATCGATGGCACCTGAGCCACCGCATTCAATCCGCCAAACGATGCTCGCGCATTTGGTGGGCTGTTGTTGTTTACAAGCATTGACCATCTCCATTGGCATAGAACAGCACTTGACGAGCGTCACTACATTCCCCTGGAAGCGTTCTCGGAGACCTAGATGAGGCAAGCGAAGTAGACGGTTGCGGCGCTCAGGACGGTTGCAATCGACCAGAACTCGGCGTCGAACGTTTTGGTGATGACGGCGGCTTCGTCCTTCTTCCTTGACACGGCGCG
>Ga0187815_10000543_pt1 | contig 18204 bp, 19 predicted proteins | sample NC_S_5_FD_132962 | JGI IMG/M metagenome (GOLD analysis project Ga0187815, IMG submission 132962) | Wetland sediment microbial communities from Neuse River Estuary, North Carolina, USA - ASW-S_5 | ecosystem: Environmental > Aquatic > Freshwater > Wetlands > Sediment | place: USA: North Carolina...
GAAATGAATCCGCGCGTCGTCGAGCATGGATCCCGGCTTCAGCTTTCGATCCGGCGCGCATCAATGGCTTATTCGATGCCCCCCGCTCTCCAAAGGTGGGAATTGACCCAGAATTTCATTTTTGACTGTTCAGATACGCGATTTTCAGCCTCACAGGGGCTCGGCGTCAAGTTGCCAAAGCCTGGGCCGGTTTCGACCCTGAACAGCCGCACGATCGCGCGCTTGCCGGCGCCCGCGAGCTTTGACAGCTCGATGAGCGCTCGAGGCGGCGGTAATCCGGCGCAAGACGCATCCCTGCCGAAGCGCTATAAGAGGCCGCTTAGCAGGGTGTTGAGGGTCGAACTCGCGAAAGGGTTCGTCAACGGCGTTTTCTCAATACCTGCCAAGGAGGGTAATCGCATGGCTGCGCAACTCGACCATTTGATCCTGGCGGTCAATGATCGCGCGAAGACGATCGAGTTTTACGTCAGGATTCTGGGGCTTAAGTACGAGGGTGAACGCGAGCCATTTTCGGTGATTCGGGTCACGCCCGAATTTCAGCTCCAGATCGCGCCGTGGGGCACCAAGGGCGGAGAGCATCTTGCGTTCGCGATGTCGCGCAAGGAATTCGACGAGGTGTTCCGCCGAGTCATCGAAGGCGGAATCGAGTACGGCGATTCGTTTCACGCGGTCGGGAACATGCGCGGGCCGGGCGACGAGCCCGGGGCGCGCGGTCCGGGGAAGGCGCTTTATTTTTTCGACCCGAGCCGGCACCTGATCGAGATCCGGCATTACGAGGTTTGAGCGTCGATCAGCGGCGCGGGTTGGCGCCGCGCGATACCTCCATCCAGGCGCTGATCAGATCGTCGGCCTCGTCGGGCTCGAGGCGGCCATCTTTGACGGCGGCGAGAATTTCGAGGATCGCGTCGTCGCGACCGAGTTTTTCAGTTGCTCCGGAGGTGGAATGCGCCGCCGGACTTTCGCAAGCCGGCTTTTCCGTATCCGACTGAGCATTTGATTGAGTAGTTGACCCGGCCGCCGGCTGAGCAGCGGCGCCGGGCTGATCATGCGAACGGCTGCGCACGTCGGGCGCGGCTTCGCGGATTCGGTCGCGCATCTCGCGCGCAGCCTCGCGGATTCGGTCGCGCATCTCATGGCGCGCCTCGCGCGAACCGCCGCGCACGGCTTCGGCGACCAAGTCGCCGATTTCCTGGCCCAGCTTCTTGAGCCTGTCGCCCACATCGCCGGGGACCGACGCTTCGATCTCGGAGATCGCGCGCTCGACTTCGCGCATTCCCTCGCTGACGCTGCGTTTCACGTCGCGGGTGACTTCGCGCACGATGGTGCCGGACACCCCGCCGCTCTCTGCAACGAACTGGCCGGCGGCGTCGAGCACGGTCCGGACAAAAGCGGGAATCTCGCCGCCGAGCTCGTCGGCGAGATCCTCGAACGGGGCCGAGAAGGCGGCGCTCATGCGCGAGCGATAGCCGCGGCCGGAGAAATCGCGCTCGCGCGCATCGGCGCTGGCGACAATCACGTCGGCGCCGCGAGTCTCGAGCGAAAGTTTCAGGCGCGCACCTGAGGCCGGGTCGGGACCGATCGGCCCGTGAACATGATTGCGGCCGAGCCACTCAAGCCCCGCGGCGTCGACGCCGTAGGTGCGGATTCGGCCCCATCCGGCGGAGGCATCGAGGTCGAGCGAAGCGCCGGCGTCCACTTCCACGTTGACCCGGCCGCGGCTTCTGACGCTCCACGTTTTACCGGCCGCAAAGGGGCCGGCGAGATAGACCGCGCCGCCCACATCCTCGAGCGCAAGCGCGCCGCCGACGCGGGCGATACGCGCGCTGCCGCCGATGAAACCGACTGCGACTTCACCGGCGACGTTGTCGGCCGCGAGCTTGCCGCCAATTTTGCCGATTCGGATTGCGCCGGACAGGTTCGAGGCGCGCACTTTGCCGCCGACGACGCCGGCTTCGACCTGGGCGGCGTCGTCGACTTCGAGATGTCCACCGACCACGCGGGCGACGAACGGCCCGTGCAGGCCAAGCAGGCGCGCGCCGCCGGCGATTTTTTCGATCGCCACTTCGCCGTCGATGGCGCGGCAATCGAGTCCGCCTGCGACATGGCTGAAAGCGAGCGCGCGGGCAGATTCAACCGAGAGCGCGCCGCGGACTTTGAGGCCTTCGACCGAGCCGGCCTGCTTGATGGAGACGTTGCCGCTGACGGTGTCGCGCATGGAAATGGCGCCGATGCGGCGCGCGTGGAGATTGCCGCGCACGCGCTTGACGACGAAGGGGGTGGCGAGATCGGAGACGCCGAGGTTGCCCGCAACATCCTCGACTTCGACGGTGACGCCGGCGGGAACCGTTATCGTGGCGTTGTCGCGCAGCGTCACTTCGGCGACGCCGGCGCTGCGAGTGAGTTGCGGCGCGAGGTTCGTGTCGATCTCGACGGCAGAACGATCGGCGCCGGTGATTTCAAGATTCCCGGCGGCGCGCATTACGCGGATTGATTCGACTCCCTCAAGCGTCGAGATAGCCATGGCGGATTACCTCCGTTGATTTTGCGGGTGTTCAGTCGTCTTTTGAGCCCGGCTCGTTAAGCGCAGCGAGCGCTTGCTCGGGCGTGAGTTTGCCGGCCTTGAGATCGGCCAGGACAGCGCGGCGCCGCGAGCCGTCGTCCGAAGCCGAGGCCTCGGGAGCGGTCTTGGCGGAGTAGCCGAGCGCGCCGATCACTTCGTCCAGGCGCGCGCGCACGGTCGGGTAGGAGACGCCGAGTTCGCGCTCGACCTCGCGGATTACGCCGCGGTTCTTGATGAAGATCTCGACGAAATCGATCTGCGCACCGCTGAGCTTGAGCAGCGCAGGCGGCGCGAATTCGCCATCGATGGCGATAGAGCAATCGGGACATCGCAGGCGGGTGACGGTCAGATTTCCGTCGCATGATGGGCATTTAAGAATAATCGGGCGCATGGCAAGAAATATTGACCCAAATATTAATATTGTCAAGTCTAAGATTAATGCTATTAAGATAAACCCTAGCTTTGACACTCACCTGAGCGCAGAAAAAGACCGGGATTCTTCGCGCGGCAGCCGCGCGCGAGAATGACCCGTTGCGACGGGAGCGCAGGGAATCCGCGGGGTGCATGATGGAATCAGGAATTTGGACCCTCACCCGCCGTGCGCAAGGACGCACGCCGGCCTCTCCCTGATAGAGAGAGGCTATTAGGCGGGCGGGGGCGCGGGGTGCTGCTGGCTCAAGCAATGAACGGAGCCGAGGCCCCAGACCAGGTCGGTAGAGGGGACGCCGACGACGCGGCGGCCGGGGAAGAGCCGGGAGAGGGTCGCGGCCGCGACCGCATCGCGTGCGGATTCGAAGGCCGGCATCAGGACTGCGCCGTTGGCGACATAAAAGTTCGCGTACGAGGCGGGCAGACGCGTGCCGTCATAGATGACCGCGGGAGGCATCGGGAGAGTTTCGATTTTGAAGGGTCGGCCGTCCTGATCGCGCATCGCGCGCATCCGCTTAAGGTTGTCGCGCAGGACAGGGTAGTTCACGTCGGCGGGGTCGTCCTCGAGGACGGTGACGACGGTGTCGGGGGCGACGAAGCGCGCGAGGTCGTCGATGTGGCCGTCGGTGTCGTCGCCGGCGATACCGTCGCCGAGCCACAGCACGTTGGTCACGCCGAGATAGGTGCGCAGGTAATCCTCGATCTCGGCGCGGCTCAGCGTCGGATTTCGATTTGGGTTGAGCAGGCATGACTCGGTGGTGAGCAGGGAGCCGGCGCCGTTGACGTCGATCGAGCCGCCCTCGAGCACGATTCCCGGCTCGATCACTTCGAAGCCGTAGCGGCGCCCAAGCTTTTGCGGGACGATGTCGTCGAGATCGAATGCGCCGTACTTTTCGCCCCACGAGTTGAAGCGCCAGTCGAGCGCGATCTGATTTGGGCCGGCAGGCGAATCGATTGCGAGGCGGTTGAGGAAAATCGGGCCGTGGTCGCGCGCCCACGCGTCGTTGGTGGGCAGATGAAATATATCGACCGCCCGAACGACGGCCTCATCGCTGTCGCCCCGGCGCCGTAGCGCGCCGCGAATGGTCGCCCGCACTTCATCGATCTGCGTTTCATCGTTGACCATCAGGCGGACGGGCTCGAATCGCGCGATCGCCGCGACCATATCCGCATAGATCGGCGGGATAACGTCGAACTTGCCGGGCCATGTGTCGCGATTGTGCGGCCATGCGAGGTAACAGGCGAGATGCGGCGCCCACTCGGGGGGCATCCGGTAGGCCGCGAGCCGGCGGCGATGCTCAAGTGGAATGCTTTTCACGGCCCACGGCTACGAGCGAAAGCGGCGGGTCAGGTCCGCGTAGGCGTCGATTCGGCGATCGCGCAGGAAGGGCCAGTTGCGGCGGACCTGCTCGATTTTTGCGAGGTCGCATTCGACGACCAGCGTTTCCTCGTCGGTGGTGCTGGCGCGCGCGATGACCTCGCCAAACGGATCGGCGACGAATGAAGCGCCCCAGAACTCCAGCTCACTCTCGACGCCGACGCGGTTGACCGCGGCGACGAAGATGCCGTTGGCGATGGCGTGGCTGCGCTGGATCGTCTCCCAGGCGTTTTGCTGTTTGGGGCGGACACTATCCGGCTCGCCATGCCACCATCCGATCGCGGTCGGATAGAACAGGATCTGCGCGCCAGCCATCGCGGTGAGGCGTGCAGCTTCGGGGAACCATTGATCCCAGCATACGAGCACGCCGAGGGATGCGCGCGAGGTTGGGTGCGCGACAAAATCGAGATCGCCGGGGGTGAAGTAAAATTTTTCGTAGTAGCGGGGATCGTCGGGGATATGCATCTTGCGGTAGCGGCCGACGATTTTCCCGGCCTCATCGATGACCGCGGCGGCATTGTGATAGACGCCCGCCGCGCGGCGCTCGAAGATCGACGCGACGATGACGATTTTGCGCGCCTTGGCCACGGCGCCGAGCGCCTGGGTGGTGGGGCCGGGGATCGGTTCGGCGAGATCGAAGAATTTCGGGTCCTCGGTCTGGCACGGGTAGTGCGCGCCGAACAGTTCCTGGGTGCAGACGATTTGTGCGCCGCGCCGGGCGGCCTCCTCGATTTTGGCGATTGCCTTGTCCAGATTGAGGTGCGGCTCGGCCGCACATCTCATCTGGATGAGGCCGATGGCCACCTTGTCGGCGCGCGAGCCCATGACAATGGTGATAGCAACCGGGCGCGGCGCGCGCCATCGGGCGCCGCAGGCGGCTGCAATGCGCTCGAAGCGGCTCACCACGGCAACAGACAAGACATCGCGGCTCAATCGGGTGCCTGCGGGCACGAAACATTTTCGTCATCGGCGGTTGCATGAACGGCGCTGTGATATTGTAATAGGGCGCGCGAAAGGAAGGCGCGCCTGGAGCAATTTATCGGGACTGCCCGCCGCTGATAGCCGGGTCCTGCGCAAGGGAAGGCCGCGAACCCCGCCAGGTCCGGAAGGAAGCAACGGTACCGGCTGACACCCTGTGCCGCAGGGGTGCCTGGCTATCATTCGACGGGCAGTCGGTGCGAAAAGATTTCGCGATGGCCGAATCCCTGACGACACATCTGGTACTGGCGCGCAAATGGCGGCCGGAGCGCTTCTCGGAGCTGGTGGGCCAGGAGCACGTGACGCGCACGCTGAGCGAAGCGCTCAAGCGCGGGCGCATCGCGCACGCATTTCTGTTCACCGGGATTCGCGGCGTCGGCAAGACCACGGCGGCGCGAATTCTCGCGCGATGCCTCAATTGCGAAAAGGGTCCGAGCGCGGAGCCGTGCGGCGAGTGCGCGGCATGCGTCGAGATTCGCGGCGGCCGCGCGCTCGACGTAAGCGAGATCGATGGCGCCACTTACCGCAAGATCGACGACGCGCGCGCGATAATCGAAAATCTGAGCTACCGTCCGGCGCGCGACCGGTTCAAGATTTACATCATCGACGAGGCCCATCAGCTGACCGATCAGGCGTTCAACGCGCTGCTCAAGACGCTCGAGGAGCCGCCGCCGCACGTCAAGTTTATCCTCGCGACGACCGAGCCGCAGAAGATGCCGGAGACGATCCTGTCGCGCCTGCAACGCTACGACTTTCGGCGCATCCCGTACGCGACGATTGTGGAACGGCTGAAGGATCTCGCACGGCGCGAAGGGGTTGAGGTCGAGGAGCCGGCGGTGCGAATTCTCGCGCGCGAGGCCGGCGGGAGCATGCGCGACGCGGAACGGATGCTCGAGACGGCGATGGCCACGGCGACGGCGGCGGGCAAGGTGACGGAGGCCGAGGTCGCATCGTCGCTGGGCGTCGCGAGCCGGAGCACGGTTTTGAAACTGGCCGGCGCGATCGTGGAGAAGAACGCGGCCGCAGCGCTGGCGCATGTGCGCGAGCTCAAGAGCCGCGGCGCAAACCTCGAATCGCTGGGGCGCGATTTGCTCGAAACCTTCAGAAATCTCGCGGTCGCAAAACTTCCCGCAAGCGACACGCAAAACCCGCTCGACGATATTCCCGATCACGAAGCGACGGAGCTCAAGCGGCTGGCCGCCGGCGCCAGCTCACGCGACATCATGCGGCTGTTTCGCCTGATGGCGGATTCGCAGGAGCAGATTGCGCGCTCGCCGTACCCCGATCTGCTGCTCGAGATGGGGGTGGTGCGGATGGCGTCGCTGGCGGCGGTGATCGACGCCGACGAATTGATGCGTGCGATCGGCTCGGCCGCGCCGCCGGCCGCGGGGACTCCGCCCGCGCCGTCCGCGGGCGGTCCGAGCCGGGGCGCGGCGAAGCCCGAGGCCGCATCGAAGGAGCAATCCGGCGGCGCGCGGCGGCTGCGCGTCGAGGGCGAGGTCAAGGCCGATGCGCCGCTTCGCCATGAGGTTCAGGACAACGGCCCGCGCGAACTTCCCGAGCTGCGCGATTTCATCCGGGGCCGACGCGCCGCGCTGGCCGGTTTCATGGAGCAGGGCGCAGGACTGGCGCTCGACGGCGACCTGCTGACGGTCACGGCGCGAAACGACATTTACGTCCGCTATCTGAACGACAACAAGACGGTGATTGCCGAGCTTGCGAGCGAGCATCTTGGCCGCGCGATTCGAGTCGAGCTTTCGACCAACGGCGCGGCGAAGCTTGCTGCTGCCGCGCGAACCGCGATCGCGCCCGGCGGCAACGGCCGGACGCGAGAATTGCCGGCGGCCGCGGACCCGGCTAATCCGCTTGCCACGGGGAATGCGCAAAAGGAGACGGCGCGATCGAAGCCTGTTGAATCAACCGGGGGAATCGCGCCGACGCCGCCGGCGACGGATGCTGCGCTGCGCGCCGCGACGCCCGAGGAACGGCAAGCGATGCTTGCGGATCCCGCAGTGCGCAGAGTGTTCGATACCTTCGACGCGCGGCTGGTGGAACTCAGGATGCCCAGTCGCGCGCCGGCTTCGGCGAAGGAAGGCGGCGACCCGGAATCAAAGTAGTCGGCCGCGCCGCGGAGCGCGCGGCAAGGAGCAATCAGAGTGGCAGAAATAGATTTATCGGCATTGATGCAGCAGGCGCAGGAGCTGCAGTCGCGCATGAAGGAGATGCAGGAAGCCGCGTCAGCCAGAACCGTTGAGGCGCAATCGGGCGGCGGGATGGTGCGCGTGGTCGTGGACGGCTCGCTGCGTCTACGCAAAATAGAAATCGACGCCGCAATCATTGCGGCCAACGACAAGTCGATGCTCGAAGACCTGATCCTGGTCGCAGTCAACGACGGTATGGCTCGCGCGCAGAAGATGCTTGCCGACGAGATGGGCAAGCTGGGTCCCTTCCAGGGTCTGCAGATTCCCGGCTTCGGCACCGAATGACGGAGCGCGGGATGCCGGAAAACCTCAAGCGCCAGGATGGACTGCCGCCTGCGATGGCGCGGCTCGTCAAAGAACTGTCGCGGCTGCCCGGGATCGGCGAGAAGACCGCGTCGCGGCTGGCGTTCAATCTGCTCAATCGGCCGCGCGACCAGGTGATCGCGCTGGCCGAAGCGCTGCTCGAAATGAAAGAGCGTGTCGGTCTTTGCTCGGGATGCTTCGGGCTGTCGGACCATCCACGCTGTCAGATTTGCGACGACGAAGGACGAGAAAGGCAGGTGATTTGCGTCGTGGAAGGGCCGGCGGACTTAATGGCGATCGAGCGGGCGCGCAGTTTTGGCGGGGTGTATCACGTGCTCAATGGCGCGCTCGCGCCTTTGGACGGCATCGGCCCCGACGACATCAAGATGAAGGAACTGATTGCCCGCGTAAGTCCGCCCGCGGTCGTTCGCGAAGTGATAATCGCGACCAATGCGACCGTCGAGGGCGAGGCGACCGCGCTTTACATCGCGCGCGTACTCAAGCCGCTCGGCGTGAAGACGACGCGGTTGGCGCGCGGACTGCCGGCCGGCGGCGATCTCGAATATAGCGATTCTGCGACTCTGACCAGCGCGCTCAGCGGCCGCCGCGAACTCTAGCCTGCATGCAAACAGGTTTCGGCCGCTTTATCAGGTCAGCATTTACGGCGCGGGCGCGATGGCGATCGCCGCTCGGCGCGTGCACGGCGTTACTCGCGATAGCAATCTCGGCGTGCGGTCCCCCGTTGACCCCGGCACAGAGGGGTCGAATCGTGTTCGTGACCAACTGCGTGGCTTGCCATAACCCCAATCCCATCCTGGCCGGGCCCAAGGGACCGCCGATCGCGGGTTCGCCGCGCGAGCTGGTTTACGACCGCGTGATGTTTGTCAAATATCCGCCCGGGTACAAACCCAAGCGCACCACGCACAACATGAAACCGCTGCCTCAGCTTAAAACCCGGATCGACGACTTGGTGGCTTTTCTGGCCGAGGCGGCGAAAACAAAGCCAACGCCCCAGCAGGTGGCGTACAACCTGGCGGCGGAAAAGCTGGCGGAGAAGCAGACGGCGGACAAGCACTGAAGCAGCCGCGATTGGCGGAGTGAAGAAAAAAGCCGCGAGCCGCCGATGCACGTAAGCGTATCGGCGGCTCGGTCGTCTTCTGAGCCTGTCGGCTGGCCGTCAGCGCAGCGTCAGCATGATGACCACAACCAGCACGGCCCACAGGATAATGCCGGCGGTAATCGTTCCGCTAATAGTGTCGAGGGGCTTCTTGGTCGCGCCCTGGGAGCCGACCAGCGCATTGGCCTCGACGAGAAAAATCACGATCAGCGAAATCACCACCCAGCCTGCAAGGCCACCCGCGGTCGCCTTGTTGAACAGGGCGTAGTGACTTGCGGCGCCCATGAAGAACAGCATCGGAATCGAAAAGAGCGTGTTGGTGCGCGATGCCAATGCGGCCCGCCGCCCGGCCGGCGCCGCCGCAGGATTGGCCGGCGCTCCTCCAGCCATGGCAGTCGCGTTGCCGATGACGATCTTTTGCTTCGGCCAGATGACGAACCACACGTTGGCCCACATGATGAGTCCGAGCAGGCCGCCGGTGAAGATCGCGACAGTCCACGGCGTCATCATGAAGTCGAGCTCCATACCCCACCACATCAACAGGTAGAGCAGCCCGAAAATCACGGTTCCCATTGCGCCCCATCGAAACCACCATAGTGCGCGCGGAACCAGCTTCTGAATTGCGCCGCTTCTGACCGCGGGTTCGGTTTCGCCGAAGAACGGCGTCTGCACGAGATTAAAATAGTAGAGCAGGCCTATCCACGTAATGCCGAATAGGAAGTGCAGCCACCTGAGAAGTATCAGCACTGCAGCGAACATAGGTGATCCTCCTTGGAGTTTTGCGTCGCCCAAAACCTGCTGGGGAGTCTCTTTTTCACAGCGTCACTGCTTTTGCAACTACCCTCGATTCGGAGTCCGGCGTAAAATTTTGGTGTCAGGGACTGATTTTTACCCCGCAGAAGGCGGCGGCGCATGGCATCTGGCGTCCGCGCCTGAAAGGACAGTTTTATGGCATTCGAACTTCCCACCCTCCCATACGCGATCGACGCGCTGAAACCGCACCTCTCCGCCGAGACGCTTGAATATCATCACGGCAAGCATCACAAGGCTTACGTCGACAAGCTCAACGAATTGGTCGTGGGCACCAAATTCGCAAGCGCTTCGCTCGAAGAGATTGTGAAGACGGCGGAACCGGGACCGCTCTTCAACAGCGCGGCGCAGCATTGGAATCATTCCTTTTACTGGAAATCCATGAGTCCGAAGGGCGGCGGCGAACCCAGAGGACCGATTGCCGACGCGATAAAAAAGGACTTCGGCAATTTTGATGCATTCAAGAAAAAATTCAGCGAGATCGCCGTCGGCCACTTCGGCAGCGGATGGGCCTGGCTGGTGCGCGCGAAAGACGGCTCGATGCAAGTGATCGGGACCCATGACGCGGGATGCCCGGTACGCGAGGGTCAGACCCCGATAGTCACCTGCGACGTTTGGGAGCACGCGTACTACATCGACTATCGCAATGCGCGCACCAGGTACGTCGAGGCATGGTGGGCGCTGGTCAACTGGGATTTCGCGAACGCGAATCTCAAGTAGTCGAGCGTCGAGGCGATCGCATCCTGGGCGCCGCGTGAGCGCGCCGGATTCAAGCCGTAGCGGCCGCGGCCTGTGGCTCCGCCAAATGGAGCTGCGATCTATGCGGCATCGCGAGCCGATCTGCGATCACGCGGTAGACATCGACGTTCAATCCCATCCCGACGTGACTGCCCATCACCTCGACATTTTCCACCGTCGGTGCGCCGCTCAAATCGATGCAGCTCTGCCAGTGCACGACACCGTCGGTGCGCGAGTACACGTGCGTGCTCGGAACCTGCGCGGGCGATTCGTCGCTCAACATCAGTCCGCACTTGCACGCCTCACTGAGGCATCCGTCAGCCCTGCCGCGAAGTGCGGCGACTGATCGCACAACAGCCTGCACGGCAAGGTTGGCTGCGTGGCGCGGTTGCCTCAGCGGTGATCCAAGCGAGATCACCCGCTCGACCATTTCCGGCTGCTCGCGGGCAATTTCGCGCGCGTAAACACCGCCGAGGCTCTGGCCGATCACCACGATCGGTTGCGCGAATTTCTCATGGGCGAGGGCGAGCCGCGCGATCAATTTCCGCATCGTCTCGCGCGGGCACTCGGAGTTGGACAAGATTCCCGAAAAGACTGCGCGATGGCCGAGCCATCGGCAAAAATTCGCCAACGGCACAAGCGTCAAGTCTCCGGCCATGAAACCCGGGATCAGCATGACGACTTTGCTCTCGAGTGGGCTTACGCGCGGCCACGGATGCGCCAGTGCACCGACCCAAAAAAACGTAGCCTCAAGCGGAACTCGGAATTCGCCCAAGGATTTGAGCAGCGAAGGGTGTCTGGTTGGGAATGCATGCGAAGAAGTTTCCACGCTCTGTGGAGTCATAGGTCTCCTTTGTTGGGCAGTTCGCGCGGGCAAGGTCTTCAACGGCAGGCGCATGCAGGGCGAAACCCCAGCCTCATCATCCCGTTCATCCTCTGTAATCGAACATAACCATTTTTGAACAGCATTTCAATGATATCTAATGGACATTTGATGATTTCGTAGGCATACCGCGCCTTACGGCCCTGTATGACCTGCGCGTTCAGGCGGCAACTGTCCACGTAAGAGTCAAAAACCGTGCAGAAGTTCGCTAATTCGCTATTTAATCCCGGCGCCGACAAAGATTTGCCTCGTCTTGCGCGAGAGGGAATTTGCCTCGATTTTCACCAACCGACACCGCGCGTTTCGGTACGTTCGAGAGAGAGCGCACAAGGGATCAGGGGCGACCGGATGTTCTTAACGCTGGGCGGTTTGCTAACCTAGCCGGCTCAAATCCCGTTTCTTGGCGAGGTGCAAATGGAGTTTGGAGTTCAGCTTGGCAACATGGAGCCGGCCCAGTATCGGGCCAACGCGCAAGCCGCGGAGGCGCTCGGCTACAACCTGATCGTCTTTCCCGACCATCTCGTTAACGAAGGCCCCGAGCGGCAATACGATCCGAAGTCGCCGGCGTATGACCATATCGTGATGGCGGCCGCCGTCATCGAAGCCACGAAGAAGATTCGCGTCGGCCATCTCGTGCTGTGCAATTTGTTTCGTCATCCTGCAATCACGGCGCAAAGCCTGATGACGCTGGACCGGCTGAGCGGCGGCCGGCTCGTCGCCGGTCTCGGCACCGGATGGACCGAGACGGAATTCAAGATGAGCGGGATTGCTTTCCCGCCGATCACCGAGCGGCTGCGGATGCTCGACGAAGCGATGACCTGCATCCTGTCGCTGTGGACCAACGAGCGCACGACTTTCGACGGTGAGTTCTACAAGTTCAAAGATGCGATCCTGTGGCCCAAGCCGATACAGCAACCGCATCCGCCGATAATCCTGGGTGGCGGGGGCAAAGGCCTGCTGCGCCTGGCGGCCAAATACGCGGACTACATCAACGTCATCCCCGACGCGGGCAAGGGCGGATATATCTCGCTCGAAAATGTCAAACGCACGACCGACGAGTCGTTCCGCCGCAAGGTGAACTTCATCCGCGACGAAGCCAGGCGGTTGGGCCGCAAACCGGACGCTGTCCGCATCAGCAACTTCATTTTCACCGCGATCGTTTCGGACTCCCGCGAAGCCACCCGCAAGACCGCCGAGACGATGGCGCCGATGTTCGGTCAAACCCCCGACGCGCTGCTGGCTTCGCCGATGATCCTGATCGGAACGCCCGAGGAATGCATCGCCGAGCTGAAGCGGCGCGCCAAGGACTGGGGCACGTCGCAGGTTATCTTTACCGGCGCGGTCGCGCAGGACGAAAAGCAGATGCGCAAGCTGCACGAGGCCGTCCTCGCGCACGTGTGAGCGATCGCGAAGGGAGGCGCTATGGAATTTTCAATCTGCATCGACGTTGACGATGTGGCTCGCGCGGTCAAATTCTATGGGCGCGGTCTCGGCTTGACGGTGGTGAAGCAGCAGCCTGATTGGGCGCAGGTAAAGCTTGGCGAGCAGACGTTCTGGATCATGAAGGCTCCGGCGGGTCCGCAGGGGCAAATCTCGCGGGACTACCGGCGGCACTGGACGCCGGTCCATCTTGATTTCGCGGTCGATAATATCGACGAGGCGGTCAAACGCGCAGTCGAGGCGGGCGGCAAGCTGGAAGGTGAAATCCAGCGCAGCGCGAAAGGCGCGCTGGCCAATTTGTCGGACCCGTCAGGCAACGGGGTGGATTTGGTTTCCAGCGCGAAGAAGTAGCCGTTCTCGGCTAGAGCACCGCGGATTCCGGCGTCGTCGGGACGGGCTTTTCTTTATGCCTGATGTGCCTGCTCTGCGCGCCTAGCTGCAGCGCGAGCACCAGCGTCATCGCGGCGAGGCAGTAGATATGATCTTTGTAGATCGCGCGGGCAAGACGGCTCTGCTCCTCGGGTGAGTCCGACGTTTTACCCAGGCGCGACGCGTTCGGAATGGTGCGCACGCGAGCGAGTCCGATCGCGCTGGCGGCGGCCACCAGCGAGATCCATCCTATCCACCAATGATACCTTCCGAACACAATCTCGATCACGATGACCAGCAAGGTCAGGAGCATCACCACTGCGATGAGCCGGTTCATCGGCCACGCTTCCCGCGTTACCCGCCGGTAATATCCTGAGATCGATGCGAGCGCCGCTTCCGGAACGGAATCGCCGCCGTGGCCTCGCACCTGCACGTCGAACATCAGATCGAACCAGAGTACGCAGATCAGGAATGCGGCCCCAGCCGCGGCAAAGGTGTGCATGCTAGATGCTGAAGCTGATTGCGTGCTTGCGCTTTTCCGAGAGCGCCTGCAGCGTCACTCCGCGCAGGATGCCGTTGACCGAATCGCGGACCTCGCGCCACACGTCGCGCATCGCGCACGGCTCGCCGCGCGGGCACGACGACGACCCTTCCTCGAGGCACTCGACCGGGGCGTAGTCCCCCTCGATTATTTCCACCACGTTCGCCATCGTGATTCGCGTCGGCGGCTTGGCCAGCATGTATCCGCCGCTGGGCCCTTTCTGGCTGGCGACCAGACCGCCGCGTTTGAGTTCGATCAGGAGCCGGCGCAGATAGTTTTCAGGAATATCCTCGCTCGCTGCTATTTCCTCCACTCGAACCGGCAAGCTCGTCGGATAACGCTCCGCCAGTAGCAGAAGCGCCTTCAAGGAATAGTCAACGCCGACTCCGAACTTCATTTTTCCTCAGCTTCCGCAGTATTGTTAGCACAACGGGCGAGTACATGAAATAGGCGACCTGCTTAGTCATCTACTTAATTGACTAAGTGAATAACCTAAGTTATCTTTTCGACATCGCAGGGGTATTGCAGTGCTGAAGAGAGAACCGCCGGCTCGGGAAATGGTCTTGAAGCGCAACTCGGTCGAGCGCCTGAAGCACGAGCTGTTTCCCACCGACCTGGCGGGCCAATGGGACCGGCTAGCCGAGACCCCGTATGAAAAGCTTCCCGAAGAGGATATCGTGCGCCTCCAATGGTTCGGCATGTACCATGACAAGCCGAAGATTGGCACGTTCATGATGCGAGTGAAAATCCCCAGCGGCATCCTCAGCGCCGAGGGGCTCCGCACGATCGGCGAAATCTCCGAGATTTACGGGCGCGATCAGGGCGAGCTGACCACGCGGCAGAATTTTCAGCTTCATTACATAACGCTTGACAAGTTCCCCGAGATTCTTCAGAAGCTCCAGAGCGTTGGGCTGACGACGATGGGCGGATGCGGCGACGTGGTGCGCAACATCACGGGATGCCCGGTTGCGGGCGTGGATCGCGACGAACTTTTCGATGTGACGCCGCTGGTCGCCGAAGCCGCGGGATTTTTCTACGGCAATCGCGAGTACTCGGACCTGCCGCGCAAGCACAAAATATCGATCGCCGCATGCCGGCATCAGTGCAATGCTCCCGAGATCAACTGCGTCGCGCTGGTCGGAATGGTGAAGGACGGGCGCGAGGGCTTTGCCGTGCGTGTCGGCGGTGGACAGTCGTCCACGCCGCGTTTGTCGCGGCATCTGGGCGCGTTCATCACGCGCGAGCAGGCGATGCCGGTGATGCGTGCGATCATCGACGTGTGGCAGGGGACGACCGAGTACCGAATCTCGCGCGTCAAGGCGCGGCTCAAATTCATGATCGACGATTACGGGGCGGAGGAATTTCGCCGGCTGGTTGAAGCGCGGCTCGGCTTCGCGCTCGAGGATCTCGCCGCGACGCCGATCCCTGAGACCGAGAGCGACCACATGGGCGTTTGCGAGCAAAAGCAGCCCGGACTCAACTACGTTGGCTTTCCGGTTTACCTGGGCCTGATGAGCGGGCGGCAGATGCGCGAGATTGCGGCGCTCACGGCCTCCTTCGGCGGCGACATCCGCCTCACGCGCCGCCAGAATTTCATCATCACCGGGATCCCGGCCGCGCGGCTCGACGACGTGATCGCGCAAGTTGGCGCGATCGGCTTCCCGCTGGACGCGAACGGCCTTTACGCGTCGTCGATCGGATGCATCGGCGATCCGCATTGCAACTACGCCGTCACTCCGACCAAGACCAAGCTCGCGACAATCATCGAGCGGCTGGTCAATCAATTCGGCGAGCAGGTCGGCGGCCTCAAGCTGAATCTCGACGGATGCCCCCATGCGTGCGCGCAGCACTGGACCGGCGATATCGGGTTGCAGGGCACGACCAGCCGCGGGCCCGCCGGCGAGCCGCAGGAGGCCTTCGACATCATTCTGCGCGGCGGGCTGGGGAGGGACGCGGCGATCGGCAAGCCGATGATACGCCGCGTGCCGTCCGCGATGGTCGAGGATTACGTGGCGCGGTTGTTCGGCGCTTACCTCGAACGCCGCAACCCGAGCGAGACCTTCACCCACTTTTGCGTGCGCACCCCCGACACTGACCTGATTTCGATAGCAAGTGGAGACGCAACCGGCGCCGATGTCGCCGCCGCCTGAACCGGGCATCACCCCCAAGGACTCCGTCATGGCCGCAGCCGCGCGAGTGCAAACCGAAAAACCCGAACTGAGCCTCATCATGGACGAACTCGAGGCGGGTGAAGCGGCCGTCGAGCTCGACGACAAGGAGCCTCAGGAAGTCCTGGCGTGGGCTATCGATCGGTTCGGCAAAGAGCTGGCGATTTGCTGCAGCTTCCAGGCCGAAGGCTGCGCGCTGATCGACATGGCGCACAAGATCGATCCCCGCATCCGCGTGTTTACGATTGATACGGGCCGGATGCCGCAGGAGACCTACGACGTAATCGACAAGTATCGCCAGCGCTACGGTATCGAGGTCGAAATTTTCATGCCCGATACGGATGTCGTGCAGCAGATGGTTACCAGGCACGGCAACAATCTTTTCTACAACGACGTCAACCTGCGCCTGCTATGCTGCCAGGTGCGCAAGGTGCTGCCGCTGCGCCGGGCGCTGATGAACTACAGTGCGTGGGTGACCGGACTGCGCCGCGATCAGTGGGCTACGCGCTCGAACATCCGCAAAATTGAAATCGATCACGACCACGGCGGCATCGTAAAATTCGCGCCCTTGGCCGACTGGACTGAAGACGAGGTCTGGGATTACATCCGCGCCAACGACGTGCCGTACAACGCGCTCTACGACAAGGGCTACAAATCGATCGGGTGCGCGCCGTGCACGCGTGCCGTCAGCGAGGGCCAGGACGCGCGCGCCGGCCGGTGGTGGTGGGAGACAGGCGCGCCGAAGGAATGCGGGATGCACTGCGCGATCGAGACCGGCGGTTTCGAGCACGAGCTCGCCGCGTTGCTCGGTCACGACGGCGGCGGACGCCCCAAGTCGTAAACCGCGATGGCGAGCGACGACCAGCCCAAAGCGGGCGAATCGATCACGCTCGACAGCCTCCAGCGCGACATCCTTATTCCGCAAATTCAGGCGTTCCTCGACGCGACGAGCGATCCACAGGCGCGCGAGGTTTATCTCGCGCTCAAGTCGGCGATCGAGTCGCTCGACGTGCCCGCCGATCTCCAACTCCGTCTCGGCGCGATCGTCGAGGTCGCGCTCACCAGCGGCCGCGTCAGGCGGCTGTTCGGTCCCGGCGCGGAGCTATCGCTCAACGCACTGTTCATGAAGACGCCGCGCGGCCGCGAAGTGGCAAATTCGCTGGCCGAACTGAACAAGGCGCTGGCAACACTCAAAGGTCAAACGGTCGAGCACATAACCGCGACGAATCGCAGCCCCGGCGCCTACGCAATGACGCTGAAGACCAGCGGATGCCAGATAGTGATTCGCTTCGAACAAGCCGGCGTAAGGGTCGAAAGCCTCGAAGTAGACCTAGGCCGCTAGCTGCACCTTACGGCTCCAGCCGTTCCATCAATCGCGGGAACGGCACCGTCTCGCGGATGTGATGAATCCCGCACAGCCATCCCGTCATCCGCTCGATCCCCATCCCAAAGCCCGCGTGCGGCACTGAGCCGTAGCGGCGCAGATCGAGGTACCATTCGAAGGGCGCAAGCGGCAACCCGTGCGACGTGATCTTGCTGCGCAGCGCTGCGTAGTCATCCTCGCGCTGCCCGCCGCCGATTATCTCGCCATGACCCTCCGGCGCGAGCATGTCGACGCATAGCGCGACCTCGGGACGCGCCGGATCCTGCTTCATGTAGAACGCCTTGCACGCGGTGGGGTAGCGATGCACCATCACGGGGCGATCGAATTCCTCGGACAGCGCGGTCTCCTCGTCGCCGCCGAAATCGTCGCCCCAGCTGATCGCGACGCCCTTCTTCTTCAGCCGCTCGATCGCTTCGTCGTAGCTGATGCGCGGATAGGGCGCTGCCGCCGAGCGTTCCAGCTTGGCCGTGTCGCGCTCGAGCGTCTTGAGCTCGGCGCTGCGTCGTTCGAGCACGCGGCCGACGATATAGGACACGAACTGCTCGGCCAGTTCCATGTCACCGTCGAGGTCGCAGTACGCGACTTCGGGCTCGACCATCCAGAACTCCGTCAAATGGCGCCGCGTTTTGGATTTCTCGGCGCGAAACGTCGGGCCGAAGCAGTACACCTTGCCGAATGCGAGCGCGCCAGCCTCCGCGTAGAGCTGTCCGCTCTGCGTCAGGTACGCCTTGCGCTCGCCAAAGTAGTCGAGCTCGAACAGGTTGGTGGTCCCCTCGCATGAAGTCGGGGTCAGAATCGGCGCGTCGAACAAAACGAACCCGCGCTGGTGAAAGAAATCGCGGCACGCCGCTTCCACTTCGCTGCGGACGCGCAGGATAGCGTGCTGGCGCGAGGAGCGGATCCAC
>Ga0187815_10000544_pt1 | contig 18198 bp, 11 predicted proteins | sample NC_S_5_FD_132962 | JGI IMG/M metagenome (GOLD analysis project Ga0187815, IMG submission 132962) | Wetland sediment microbial communities from Neuse River Estuary, North Carolina, USA - ASW-S_5 | ecosystem: Environmental > Aquatic > Freshwater > Wetlands > Sediment | place: USA: North Carolina...
TCTCCGGGGAAGCGTTCGGTCCGGGGGCTGGACCAGGGTGGTCAGGACAGGGGTCTGGCTCAGGGTCTGGTTCCGGCGGCACCGGTGTAGGTGCAGGATCTGACCTTAGTTCAAGCACAGGCCCTGGCCCTGGAGCAATTGGCTCCGTCCCTGCAAGCGGTCACACCACGGTCGCAGAGCGAGTGCCGGCTTCGTCCGGAGGCGAAATCGCCGGACAACCCGCCCGCTTGGAGCCGGGAGTCGACAACGGCGGCAACCGATCCGCTGGTATCGCAAACACCTCAGGATCAACGAGTTTCGGCGAAGGTTCGGGTGCGGTCCTCAGCTCAGCGGTTGTTGGCCCGGCTGCCGTCGCTGAAGGTGTTTCAGGCGCTTCACTCGGCGCGAATTCGCGAAGTGCCGTTCCTGGCCAATCGGGCTTGTCGGGCGGCGCGGCTGGTCCCCCCGCATTTGCCGCCCTGCAGGAGGCGGAGGTCGTCACCCTGCTTCGCCTGCTTTCGCAATTCGGCCAAGCAACGCAGTCGAAAGATGCAACACATCTCGATCGCCAAGCCTGGCAGCATAAACTCGCTTCTTTGCCCCACAACGCCCAAGCTGTTTTGCGTCAGGCGCTTGCGAGTGCGGCCGCGAAAACGCCCGGCTCTAAAATCGACGAAGCAATGCTCCTGAAAATGGCCGAGGATCTGGCCATCCGCTTCGCGCTAGATCGCTTCCAGCGCGGCGAAGTTCGCGTGAATGCCGTGCGCCAGTTGCTCGATCGCATGGGCCACGAACTCGAAAACCTCCGAAAGCTGCTGAAAGCGCGCGAAGAAAAGATGGCCAAAGCGGGCCTTGCCGTCGAGTCCCATGCCGACTTGCTCGACCGTCAGTTCTGGGCTGCCGTGCCGGAATCGGGCAAGCGGGCCGTCCTCACTTCTCCGGAAGCTTGGTGCATTCCACCTCGCAACGTCCAGCAGTACGTGGAAGAGTTGTTGGGCCGAGGCGAATCAGAGAAAGCCGCCGACATCTTGTTGAAGTATGCCTCCTGCGTGCGAAACAAGGATCCCGAGGCGCGCAAGAAAGCAGCGATTGGACTTAGCCAGCTTGCCGCTTTATACAGCAAGGCGGCCAGCCAGCGTCTGCAGGACGCGCTGAAGCAAATCGGCCAACAAATGGCCGCCGAGAAGGATCCCGAACTGCAAACGCTGCTAAGTGCCGCGTTTGTACGGCTTAGCCAGGAGTGCGCGTCGAGACGCTATTACCGCGCCATGCAGCAGGTGCTCGATTCGCTCGCCGATCTCGAAGACCAGCGCCCCACCTGGGTCGAGAATTTGCGTCCGCGGACCGGAATCGAAAACCGCCTCTCGGAATTCCTCGAAGAAGCGCTGGCCTCCGAGGGACTGCCAGACGGTTTTGTTGGCGTCTTGACCCGCTTGCCCGAAGCGTCCGCCGTGCAACTGGCGATTCGGCTCGGGCGCGCCGGACGTCGTTCCGAACGCGAAAATATCGTGAGCATAGCGCAAGAGCTAGGCGCACCCTGCACGCGCCACTTAACCGAGATTCTTACGACGGCCGCGCCGCCAAAGGCTGCGACGGTTGTGGGTTTGCTGAGCCGGCTGGACATGAAAACTGTGGCAGATGTTCTCCCGACGCGGCTTGGCTCCGGTACCCGGTCGTTCCATGACACCGTGGTTAGGCAACTATCGACTGCGGGCGCCCCGGAGCGCGGGCGCATTCTGGTCGATTCGATCGAGGCTTTCGAGCGGGCGGTTGTGCCTCTGGCACTCGACGAAATTGGCATGTCCGGCGATCCACAACTTGCCGATAAGCTTGTAGATATCGCGGAAGGAGAATTATTAACCGAGGGCTCGGACTATCTCCGCGTCAAGGCGATTGAGGCCCTGGGACGGCTGCGCGCGCCAGTCGCGGAGGAGCACTTGCGCCGGTTCGTTGAGTCCCGGAAAGCATTCGGTTGGACTTATCCTGAGGAAATTAGAATCGCTGCGGCGCAGGCGTTGATGAAGATCGATCCGCAGTGGATGAAACAGTTTCTTCCACACTCAGGTTTAGACCCGCAAATTCTGGCGCTTGCCCCACTCGATCCGATTCCGGAACGCGACGTGGTTCGATATCGGCGGTACCGGCGCGTGCGGCTTCCGAGAAGCGTTCCAGCTGTGATCACATCGGCGCGAGGCAAGTATTCGTCGGGCATCAGCGTTCTGAGCCTGGAGGGCGGACTGCTGACCGGGGACATACAACTGGCGGTCGGAACGGAAGCGACTCTGAAGATTCCGGCAGGAATGCGGTCGATCAGCATGCAGGCGGTGGTTCGGTTCGTGCGCTCACATCAAGCCGGATTCGAGATGGTGGGTATGGCCCTCGAGGACCGCGCGAAACTGCGGCGACTGCTGGTTTCGCTTGGCGGCACAGGTACTGGAACTAGCACAGATGCACTCCAAGCAGAACCCGCCCCTCTTGCCTGACACTCCCCATTTTGTCCTATTCGCAAACGCCAAAAAGAAATATCGCTGGTTGCTGACCTCCGCTTGCATAATGACGACCGTTGGCGGCACCGCGTAACCCAATGGCGGGTAGAATGAAGCACATGGTCGCTGCGTGGTTGGCATGCTCCCTGACGTTGATCTGGGCGGGGTTCGCCTTGGCGCAGGCTGGACCGAGCGCCTCACCGCAAAAGATCATCATCGATACGGATATTGGTGACGACATTGATGATGCCTTTGCCGTGGCCCTGGCATTATCGAGCCCCGACGTTGAGATTCTCGGGATTACGACGGCATGGGGCGACACGCAACTTCGCGCGCGACTCGTCGAGCGAATGCTGTGCGAAACAGGTAAAAATGACATTCCGATCGCCGCAGGGACTCCGACGAACAGCAAGACTCCCTTCGATCAAGCGCCGTGGGCCGAGGCGTTCTGGAGGCCGTCACGGCAGTACGGTTTGGCCGTCGACTTCATACTTGACCGGATCCGCAAATATCCGGGGCAGATCACGCTGATCGGCATCGCTCCTTTCAGGAATATAGGTGATCTAATTGAGCGAGACCCGGCCACGTTTCGGAAGCTGAAACGAGTCGTCATTATGGGCGGCTCGATCTATCGGGGCTACAACGATTTGGGCTACACGACGCCCGCACATGGAGCAGATCCTGAGTACAACGTCGCCTCAGACATCCCTTCCGCGCGAAGGCTGTTCGCCTCTGGCATACCTCTTTTCGTAATGCCTCTGGACTCGACTCAATTGAAGTTTGACGAAGTGAAACGGGAAATCGTTTTTCGGCGGAGCACTCCACTCACGGACGCGCTGACGCTGCTATATCATGGGTGGGGGCAGGAAACGCCGACCTTGTTCGATCCCGTTGCCGTCGCGTTCGCCATCGCGCCGGAGATCTGTCCGACGACGCCCATGCACCTAGAAATCGATGATAAGGGCTACACGCGTTCGGTAGCCGGGCCGCCAAATGCGCAAGTCTGCCTGGATTCGAATCAGGAAGCGTTCTTCAAGATGTATATGACTCGGATACTCTCGCAAAAGCTCGCCGGTCAATGCTGCAAGCATAATTTGGATTAGGGTGATACAACCACCGGGCCACCATATCGGAGCTCCTGCCGCTCGACGTGCGGCAACCCCTGCATGGAAAAATGATCGTGAGCCTCGCGAAGATTATTTTCCACCGCCGGATCCAGCCTTTTTGGGCAAGGCGAAAGCAACGTAGAATCCGCCGGAGCCGAACTTAGCGTCTTTGCCTCCACCTGCGGCGATCACTACGTACTGGCGGCCATTGACGACATAAGTGGCAGGAGTGGCGTTACCTGCGAAGGGGAGCGTGGTTTCCCATAGCAGTTTCCCGCTTGTTTTATCAAACGCGCGGAATTTCCGATCGTAATTCGTAGCTGCGATAAATACGAGGCCGCCCGCTGTAACAATCGGGCCGCCATAATTTTCCGAGCCGGTAATGGCCATCCCCTTCGCTGCAAGTTCAGGGTATTCGCCGAGATTTATCTTCCATTTGTAATTGCCGGTATTCAGGTCGATGGCGTTGAGGGTACCCCATGGCGCGGCAATGGCGGGATAGCCGTCCAGGTCGAGGAACCTGCGATAGCCAGTAAGGCGATACCTCATTAGGGAGGCAGACGCATCAGTTGCGGACACCGCCTTGTTCCTACCCGTGAGAAGGAAATCAACCAGACCGTTGAGTTGATCTTCGAACAGGTTTGGGAAGGCAGGCATTCTGCCCTTACCGTTCATGATTGTTAAGGTGATCTGCGCGGCGCTAAGTCGCTTGCCAATTCCGATCAAAGCAGGAGTGGCCGGAGGAGAACCGGCCCCAGAGCGTCCATGGCAGACGCTGCACTGGCTCATGTAGATGGCTTTGGCGCCGCGCTCACCGGTGTCTTCGAACAACTCGCCGGTCCAAGCCATCTCGTTTGAGTTGACGTAAAGTATGCCCGTCTGCGGATCGACCGCGGGACCGCCCCACTCGGCTCCGCCGTCGAAGCCAGGAAAGACGAGCGTTTCCTTTCCGACACTAAAAGGGACAAACTGGCCTTCGTTGCGGATCTCGCGAAAGTTCTCGACAGCCCATTGATGGGCTTGAGGCGTGCGGTTCGTTAGCTGATCTGGCGTGATGAACTGACGCGCATAGGGAGCCGGGTTTGTCGGCAGGCCCTGCTCGGGCGAGGCGTGTTCTCCTGGCAAGTTGCTGGGCGGGTATTTGCGGTATTCGATCGGGAATAATGGCTGGCCTGTTACGCGATCGAACAAGAAAACGAAGCCTTGTTTGCTGGTTTGCGCGACGGCGTCAACCTTTCTGCCATCGTGTTTCACGGTCAGGAGCACCGGAGCGGAAGGAAAATCGCGATCCCAAAGATCGTGCCTAACTCCCTGAAAGTGCCAGATTCTTTGTCCCGTGTCCGCATTCAGAGCGATCAAACAGTCGGCAAACAAATCGTCACCGACACGATCTCCGCCGTAAAAATCAAAGGCGGCAGAACCTGTGGGGACATAGACGATTCCGCGCTTCGTATCCAGTGCCATTCCCGCCCAATTGTTAGCCGCACCACTGGTTCTCCAGGCGTCTTTGGGCCAGGTGTCATAGCCAAACTCGCCGGGATGGGGAATCGTGCGAAAGGACCAGCGCAGCTTGCCGGTACGCACGTCATAGGAGCGGACGTCGCCGGGAGGCGCGGGCAAAGTCTCGGGATTGCGGCCACCCACGATGATCGAATCTTTGTAGACGATTCCGGGGCTGGTCAGGACAACCGATTGCCACCGCGGCTCACGTCCAAGATCCTCCTGCAAATCGATGCGGCCGTTTTCGCCAAACGACGTGATGGGTCTGCCGGTTGCGGCATCCAGTGCGTAAACAAAATTCATGATGCCAACCAAAATGCGTTTATCTTCGTCATCGGACCAGTAGGCCAAACCGCGATCGGGTTGCAGTCCCTGAATTCCGGAATCGAACTTCCAGAGAAGAGTTCCTGTGCTGGCATCGAGGGCAAACACCTTTTGTGTTGGGGTCAAGCCATATAGTTTCCTGTCAATGACGATCGGACTCGTCTCAAGGCCACCTTCTTCACCAGAATCAAAACTCCAGGCGACTTGGAGTTGATTCACGTTACTGCGATTGATCTGGGTGAGCGGAGAGTAGTGCGTGTTCTCAGAAGCACCACCCCAGACGGGCCAATCTTGTTGTTGAGGTGTGAATTTCCTTTGCCCAATTAGCGAACAGCCAGCGAAGCCCGCGAAAAGGACGACCAGGCTCAGAATCCCGGGAATGGTGCGGTTGCGCATAACGGATCAATTTACCCCAAGTCGCGAGAGTTACGTTGGGAACTCATAGGGTGCTGAAGAGGTTGGGGTTCTTTGTCCTCTTTACCCGAGTCGGCGGCACTGTTACATTGTTTATTTGTGCATGACGCAAAACGGAATCATGGGCATTGGGTTCTGCAGCAACATACGCGATTTCCGGGAGTCGACGCTTTGGATGGTATTCCTTGCGGCGCTGGCGTATTTCTCCGCCGGATGTGCAGCCCATCAGCCTTCGGCAGCAAGGCCAGGAGGTCCTCCGCTGCAACTCCGGACGGCGACGAAGGAGCAAGTCGTTGCGGCGTACAACGAGCAGGCAAATGCGCTTGAGTCCATAAATGCTTCGGTTTCAATGAAGTTGACGGCGGGAACGGCGTATTCGGGCGTGATCAAACAATATCACGAGGTGAATGGATTCCTTCTTGCGCAACGACCGGCGAGGATTCGGGTTATAGGTCAACTGCCGGTGGTCGGCACGAACATTTTTGACATGGCGAGCGATGGCGAAACTTTTCACATTTTTGTTCCTTCAAAGAGCAAGTTTTTGGAGGGTCCGACAAATTTGCAGCGGCAATCGGCTCAGCCGATCGAAAATCTGAGACCGCAACATCTGATCGAAGCTGTGTTTTGGACCACGATTCCGCCGGATGCGCCAGTGCTGTTTGAAGCAGGAGATGAAACCGAGGCGAGGTACTACATTTTGACGGTCGTTCAGCAAAGCTCAGGCAGCAGTAATTCGAACTCTGCTGCGGATTGGCAGATTGCGCGGAAGGTCTGGTTCGAGCGGGTCGACATGAATGTTGCGCGACTTCAAATCTACGATTCGGCAGCCAATGTGAGTGCGGACGTTCGCTACAGTGCGTGGGATACTTTCGGAAGCGTGCGATTCGCTCGGCAGATTACCCTCACACGGCCCGGCGAAGATTATGGGCTTCAGCTCGGAATCGTGAAATTAACGGTCAACCACCCCATATCCGCGGATAAGTTCGAGTTGAAGCAACCGCCGGGAACCGAACTGGTTCGCGTGGGAGAAGAAAACAAGGAGTCGAAGCCTTGATCGGCCACATGATCGTGCAGAACGTTCTGCACCGCCCGGTTCGGACGTTGATCACCGTGATTGGCGTCGCTGTAGAAGTCACGCTGGTAATTCTGGTGGTTGGGCTGACGACCGGCCTGCTAACGGAATCGGCAAAACGCACGGAGGGCGTGGGCGCGGACGTCATGATCCAACCCCCCTCGGCATCGATCTGGGCGGCGTTCAGTGGGGCTCCGATGCCCATCGCTATCGCAGGGAAACTGCGGAAGCTGGACTACGTGCAGGCCGTAGCGCCCGTGTTGGTGCAGTTCAACTCGGTGAACGGACTTGACGTGGTGTACGGAATCCAGCCAGACACATTCCGCGCAGTGTCGGGGGGATTCGTATTTCATTCGGGGCATGATCTGGAGAAGGCAGACGAAATTCTCGTCGACGATGTATATGCGCGTGGAAAGAAAGTGAAGGTGGGGCAAGAGCTGCACATCCTAGGGCACGATTTCCATGTGGCGGGAATCGTGGAGCACGGAAAAGGCGCGCGGCTGTTCGTGTTAATGTCATCGCTGCAAGAAATGTCAGGGGCGATCGATAAAGCGTCGATTTTCTTCGTGAAGTGCGACCGCACGGACCACACGCCCGCAGTGATGGATGAAATACGGCAACTGCTTCCCGGATACGAGATCCGGCCGCTGAAAGATTTTATTTCACTGATGACGTCGTCGACCTTGCCTGGCCTGAGCGCGTTCATCAATGTGATGATCAGCATCGCGGTTGCTATCGGATTTCTCGTGATTTTTCTGGCTATGTACACGACGATTATCGAGCGCACCCGCGAAATCGGCGTGCTCAAATCGCTGGGAGCGTCGAAGAGTTACATCGTCGAGATCATCCTAAGTGAAACCACGCTGCTTTGCCTGATAGGGACCGCTTTCGGGATCGGGCTTAGCTTCTTCATGCGGTGGGTGTTTACTTCGATTTTTCCATCCATGACTATCATGATTTTGCCGAAATGGATCCTATACGCCGGGGTTATCGCCGTTGCCGGGGGCCTGCTGGGCTCGTCGTATCCAGCGTGGGTGGCCAGCCGCAAAGACCCCGTCGAAGCGCTCGCCTATGAGTAGGCTATTTACAGTCTTGGACGAGGCGAAAGGCATTGAGGCGTGGGAATTTTGCTCCGCGAACCGGTCTGATGTTCCTGCTGTTGCTATGCGGAAAGGCGAAACGCGACTAAAATGATTGTATCCGAAGATGATCCTCTGTTGGGTATGAGGGCGATCACACGGGGACCCGCGTTGGAGCCGATACTCAAGACCGAAAATCTGTGGAAGGTTTACCACACGGGGAAAGTGGATGTTCCGGCGCTGCGCGGAGTTGATATGGAAGTGCTGCCCGGCGAGTTCATATCCATCATGGGGCCTTCGGGCTGCGGCAAATCCACACTTTTGCATGTGATTGGGGGACTCGCGCAGGCCACTCGCGGGCGGGTTCTGCTCGACGGCAATGACCTGACGGCCATGAGCGACGCGGCAAGAACGCTGCTTCGCCGTCACAAAGTGGGATTCGTTTTCCAGCGATTCAATTTGCTGCCCACATTGGACGCGCGTCACAATATCGAACTCGCACAGCACATTCATGGCAACGGCTTCGATCCGCATCGGTTCGAGGTCGTGACCAGTCTGCTAGGGTTGGGCCACAGGCTCAGCCATAAGCCATCAGAGCTGTCAGGGGGCGAGCAGCAGCGCGTGGCCTTAGCACGGGCGATTATCAGCGAGCCGAAGATCGTTCTTGCGGATGAGCCGACGGGGAACCTGGATACGAAGAGTTCCGAGGCGGTGCTGACGCTCCTGCGAGACCTGAACAAGGACCTGGGGCAAACGATCGTGATGATCACGCACAACCCCGAAGCGGCCGCGTACGGGAATCGAGTACTGCACATGCGGGACGGGCTCATCGTAAGCGGGTCGGCAGTCCACTAAAATGAGCAGGCTGTGGCGAGGTTTGGCCGGGACCGTTTTTTGGTCCCACGAACGGGGAAGCTGGCCCTACGACCTGATGGTGGTCGCCATACTGGCATTCGTTTTGCTTACGCCGCGTAGCTGGTTCCATGATGAGCCGCAATCGAATCCCTTCGATAACCCTGGCGTGCAGTTAATCAACCAGGATACGGTTGGGAAGACGCGCACGTACCGGCTGGATGCCACATTGCTGGCGCCACAAAAGCGCGCGTCGCGGACAACTCCGGAGCTCGAGCGGGAAACCCACGATATTTTGGGTCGTAACGTCGGCGATCTGAAGGGTCGAACGTTCCAGGTGGTACGCATCAATTCTGTGCGCGGCGGCGACGGGACGATTCAATCCTACGATGTAACCGTGCACCCGTGAAACTGAACTGCGATCAGTGGTGCTGACGCGCGGGCGCCCGCCTTGACAACAGGAAAATCACGTACAACGGGTGGAGCAACAGAAGGTTCAGCCGTGGGTGTGCGCTATGATTGGTCCAACCGGTTACTGATTCTGGCTCTCGAGGGAATTCTCTTCCTCACGCTTTATCCGTTCCAGTTTCTGACGCATGCGAAAGGGATCGGGCATGCGTCGCCATTCCTGCTGGGACACGGTGGAAAGGGCAGCGGTGTGCGGGATGACCTTCTGAACGTGCTGCTGTTTGCGCCATTTGGTTTCGCGCTGGGAAACAAGATTCGAAAGCAGGGCAGATCCTGGCCAGCAGTACTCCTTTGCACCTGGCTGGCAGGAATTCTCCTTTCATACGGAATTGAGTTCCTGCAGCTCTATATTCCAGAGCGCGACTCAGGATGGGAAGACGTTCTTACGAATTCGACAGGGGCCGCGGTTGGATGCGTCATCGCGATTTTCCTCGGAGGTTGGACATTCAAGTTATTGTCGGATTGGGAGACGGCCTCGGAGGCGTGGCTCACGACGCGCCGAGCCGCGATTCTTGTTTTGGTTTATTTCGCAGTATGGTTTACGGCATCAGTGCTGCTGCAAAGGGAAACGCACCTTGAAAACTGGGTTAGCGATAGCTACCTCGTAATTGGAAACGATGCGGCGGGGGAGAGTCCGTGGGGAGGGCGAGTGTCCCTGCTGGAAATTTGGAATCACTCGTTGCCAGAAGGCATTGCGAGCACTCTTCTACGGGGCGGCAAAACGCCAAAGGATGAAGAGCCGCTCATTAAGCTCGAGTTCCCTGCTCCTTCGGCGGCCGGAAAAGACGCTCACTCGGGTGTTCCTTTTCCTTCGTCCGACAGTTCTCGCTTAGGAAGGGCTGATAAACGAGGACCAAGAGGAAGGACGCCATCGAGTGAAGCAAACGTACCCGCGAGGGCTTTAGTGAACGAATTGAAGCGCACGAACCAATTCTCAACCCTGCTCGTTCTACGGCCACCCGAAACGAACACGCAGTATGGCTCTATCGCCTCAATCTCGCACACTTCGGGACTTCCCGATCTTTACTTTCGACACGAGGAAACGAACGTTGTCTTCTGGTTTCGCAGCCCACTAACGCTACGGCGACCTGCGCTCGAGTGGAATCTTGGTCACCTGATGGCAAAGAATGAGCTCCATCAGGTTCTAATTTCCTATGACGGCTCCGGGGTGTCGCTCTACGTCGACAGCAGGAAACCCAGGCACGATGCGATGGGCCCTGGAGCGGCCCTAGCCAGTTTCGTTCGACATGTAAAGCAGAGCGAGCTGAACGGCTATAATTATATTTACTATGCGATTGTATTTTTGTTACCGGGAACATTGCTGGGGATTGCCATGAGGAAGCAATTATGGCGGCAGACACTGCCATTAGTCATATCACTGAGTACGATTGTGGCAGCCCCGGCTGTGCTCGAATGTATCCTCGTGCGTACGAACGGACGCGATTTTTCGTTCGGCAACTTCGAATTGTCCGTCGCTATGGTGATCCTGGGAATATTGTGGATGAATTGCGACAATCGCCAAATGAAAATTCCGTCGGCCGCCGAACGCACGGCCTAATACGCCTGCCTCATTGCTCCGCGTAAGTGCTCTTGTACCACTCCCAGGTACGCCGAAGCCCTTCTTCGAAGTGTACTAAAGGCTTATAGGCGAGGACCTTTTCCGGGAGCGAAATATCGGCTTGCGAGTGACGGATGTCGCCGGTGCGGGCCGGCTCGTACTCTGGCTCAATGCTCTTCCCCGTGATTTTCGCGAGGAGCTTTACGACTTCGTTCAAGGTAATTCGCCTGCCAATTCCGCCATTGAATACCATGCCAGAAGCGTCTTTTGCCTCACACGCGCGCAGGGTTTCATCCACGATGTTGTGCACGTACGTAAAATCGCGAGACTGCTCGCCGTCACCATAGATGACGGGCCGCTGCCCCTGAATCACGGCCAGCATGAAACGCGAAAGCACGCCAGAATATTGCGAGGTAGGATCTTGGCGTGGTCCGAAGACGTTAAAAAAGCGGATCGAGACGTTTTCGAGGCCGTAGACTCTCCCGAAGACTTGGGCATAAATTTCGCCGACGTATTTCGTTACCCCGTACGGGGAGATCGGACAAGGTGTCATGGTTTCTATCTTCGGGAGAGTGTCGGCTTCGCCGTAGGCGGCGGAAGAGGCGGCGAACACGTAACGTTTGACCTTGGCGTCGCGCGCTGCCACCAGCACATTCAGGGTTCCGCCGACATTCACCGAATTCGTGTCGAGCGGTTCCTGCACGGAACGCGGCACCGACGTCCGAGCGGCAAGGTGAATGACGTAGTCGATTCCCTTGCAGGCCGATTGTACGGCCGCCAGATTCGTGATGCTTTCAATACGGAGATCAATCTTGGTCACTACGCAGGCCAAATTTTCCTTCTTGCCGGCCGAGAGATCGTCGAAGACGATTACTTCGTGGCCGCGCCGGACGAGTTCATCCACGATGTTTGATCCGATGAATCCGGCACCACCCGTCACCAAGTAGCGCAACCGATCCTCCTTAACGAACGCATTTCTAGCTGCACAAGTGCTAGAACGCTCGATGCAAATCGATGTTTGAAGTACGCCCGACTATATCGCGCAGACAGAGGCGAGGCAATCCGGTTATGGACGTGCGACCGGATGAGATGAAACCCGCCTTTCAGGGCTGCGAACCGCGGAGAATCCGGATCGCTTCGGGCAAACCTGCCTCCCCCTGCCCATCTTGAGTGGAGCCATTAGCGCCAGTGGTTCGCGATTCTTCGACATCGCCCGCTGCTTCACCTGGAGCCAGAAACAGGTTGGCCTGAAGACCGTGCTGTTTCGTGTACAGATCGTAGTAGCGTCCTCCGGCGGCGTAAAGTGATTCGTGGGTGCCCCGCTCAATTACGCGTCCGGCCTCGAGTACCAGGATCTGATCGGCGCGCCGAATCGTCGATAGACGGTGGGCGATGACGAATGTTGTTCGCCCGCGCATCAAATAGCGCAGACCTTCTTGAATCAACGCCTCTGACTCCGAATCGAGGCTGGATGTGGCTTCATCTAGGATCAGGATTCGCGGATCGGCCAAAACCGCCCGAGCGATGGAAACGCGCTGTTTTTGGCCGCCGGAAAGCTTCACCCCACGTTCGCCGACAATAGTGTCGTACTTGTTCTCGAATGTTTCCGCGAATTCATCGACACGCGCGACCTGGCACGCGGCAAGAATCTCCTCCTCTTTCGCTGCAGGCCGGCCGAACGCGACGTTCTCGCGAATGGTTCCGTCGAACAGGAAACTTTCCTGCAGTACGACGCCTAATTGCGTACGAAAAGAATCGAGGCGGATTTTGGCGAGGTCAAGGCCGTCGACGAGCACGCGGCCGTTCGTCGGCACATAAAAGGCAGCAATTAAACCGATGATTGTCGACTTGCCGGCTCCGGAGGGTCCGACTAGCGCCGTCACCGTGTCGGGTTCGGCGCTGAAACTGACGTCGTACAGTACTGGCTTGTTCGAGTCGTACGAAAAGCTCACTTTTTCGAAGTCTATGCGGCCTTCCAAACGATCGAGGCGCATGCTTCGCGAAGGGTCCTGATCTTCGGGCGTTTCGTTCAGAACTTCGCGCGTGCGCTCGAGGCCCGCCAGCGCTTCCGTGATTTGCGGACCAATGCCGACGATCTGAGCGACGGGGGCAATCAGCATGCCCAGGAACATCGTGTAGGAAAAGAAACTGCCGGGAGTCATCTTGCCGGAGAGAATTTGATGTGCCCCAAGCAGCATAATCACGGCGCTGATGATTCCCACCAGCACGGTGGCCGAGAGGCTCATGAGCGAGGTTGCGGTCAGCGTCTTGAGCACGTTGTCGAGCAGCCGATGCACGCCAGCGTAGAAGACTTTCTCCTCGCGCTCCTCGGCATGGTATCCCTTGACGACGCGAACGCCTCCGAGCGACTCCGTGAGCCGGCCGGTGACCTCAGCGTTGATTTTGGGCCTGGCGCGATAAATGGGGCGAATGAATTTGAACGCGCGGCTCAGGGCGATGCCAAAGATTATCAGCGCAAGGGAAGCCGCTGCGGTCATAATGACACTTGTGCGAAATAGATACATCAAGGCAAATGATGCGGTCAGGATCCCGCCAGCGAAGTCCACTAACCCTGTTCCCAAAAGATTGCGGACGCCTTCTACGTCACTCATAATTCTCGAAACGAGGACGCCCGTTTTGTTGGCATCGTAAAAGGCCACCGGCAATCGCCCAACGTGTGCCTGTACCTTCAAACGCAGTTCCGTAATCATTCTCTGCGCAGACTTCGACATCAACTGGGTGAGCGAATAGGAACTCAAGCCTTGGATCAAAGTCGCGCCGAGAACAGCGAGGATTAGAGGAGAGAGAATTTGGGTTTGTCTTTTGAGTATGACGTTGTCGAGCAGGTATTTCGTGGATGCGGGCAGAACGAGCCCGCAAACGCGGTTCACAACCATCAGAACGAAGCCCAGAGCCAGAGTTTTCCGCCGCGGTTTCAGCAGTCCCCAGACGTCGGGCAACAATTTCCAGAACTGCTTTCGCTGAGCAAGTTTGTTCTCGTTTGGCGTTTTGTTCGGCATGGAAGCGCGACAACCTACTCCTTCTGAATCAACTGACTATACGCGAGGGTGTCGCTGATCCCAATTGGATGCTCACGGTCTGGGAAGAGAACCAGGTATGCGGAGGGCAACCGAGGGCGCGAGGCGGCGTTGTTGACAGCACACCGGGAATGATAGACTTTTTCCATGGCCACCAAGAACAAGCGAAAAAAGAAAGCAGCAGAAGCCAAGGCTGCCAGCCGAAGGAAGGCGTCGCGCCGAAAGAAGCCAACTCGGAGAGGGGGTGAGAGCCCGGGCTCGAAGGCTCGCATCCACCAGGGTGTTGGCTTGGAAAAGGCAGGGCAATCAGGCGATGTGCAGGGTCTGTCGGACGTTGAAGATGTGGACTCCGAAAGCGTGGCAGAGTTGGCGGAAGAAGGGCAAGCCTACGAAGCGGGAATCGTGAACGGCGTGGAGAACGCGCCGGATGCCGACGAAGCCGAAGTTACCACACAAGAAGTCCCCCAGGATGAAATTCCTGCTGAGTACCGCAACAGTCGCGAGCGTGAAGACTAGCGCCACGCGTTGAATCGCAAGATCTTTGCTTCTGTTCGCTCTTCGATGCATCACCTGGCGCGGCATTAGATTGCCGCGTCGCCAGCGGGTGCTGCGTATCCGAGCCAAATCTGATTCGGGTCGAAGAGAACAGTATCCCTACAACCCGGTATACACTCGACAAATGAAAGGAGAGCTCGCCGCTGTCCTGAACTGGCTGCTCGGTCCCGAAAGGCTCAGTCCCGTCGAATCAGAACGTGTGGTTGAACTCGATTCACGAAGGTGGACCAAGACTGAGACCACCGAGCGATCCGCGGGCGTCAAGACTCGACCCACCCATCTTTGGCCGCGTTGGATTTTCCTGAGGGCTCTCGGCCTGATTTATCTCTCGGCTTTCTACTCGTTGGTTTTCCAAATCAAAGGGCTCATCGGTCCGGACGGAATCCTGCCCGCGAACGACTACCTCCAGGCGATCGTTTCGGCTCCGAATCTACGCGCACTGAGGTTTTGGCTCGCACCTACTCTGCTGTGGTTCACTTCGAGCGATCGCGCGCTCATGCTGCTCTGCTGGGTGGGGCTAATCGCTTCGATCCTAGTTGTAATCAATTTCTGGCCTCGGGGCATGCTTCTCATCTGCTTCATCTGTTTTCTTTCCTTCATCGCGGCTGCGCAGGACTTTGCCAGCTATCAATCCGATGGCATGCTCCTCGAGGCCGGCTTCATCTCGCTTTTCTTCGCTCCGCCGGGTTTCTGGCCGGGGCTCGGGCGCAATAATGGCCCATCACGGCTCAGCATGTTCCTTCTGCAGTGGGAGTGGTTTCGCATCTACTTTGAGTCGGGTTTCGTGAAGCTGGCCAGTGGCGATCAATCATGGCGCCATCTGACGGCAATGGACGATTACTATCAAAACGGGCCGCTTCCTACGTGGATAGGCTACTACGTGCAGCACTTTCCCCATTGGTTTCATGCGGGGACAGTGATCCTCACATTCGCCGTCGAACTGGTGATCGTCTGGACACTTTTTCTGCCGCGGAGGTTTCGGATCGCATGCTTCTGTATCGTGACGCCGTTCGAGATCGGGATCATCCTTACCGGGAACTATACGTTTCTGAACTATCTCGTGCTCTCGCTTGGTTTTCTGCTGTTGGACGACCACGTCATCGAAGGGCTCCTTCCGAAGCGCATTCGCGCGCTGGTTGAAGGCAAATCTCGATCATTGGAAGCCGGCTCTTCTCGTGGTGACTGGCAGCAGCGTTGGCGGAGGTACCTCGCCCCCCTTGGTATGACTATTTCTGGACTTAGCCTGGGACTGGTCTTCTACGTGGGAACTGTTCAGTTGCTCTGGATGTTTGTTCCGGAGTTGCCGCTTCCGCAGGCTCCGGTGCGATGGCTCGAACCGTTCCGCATCGCAAATGAATACGGGTTATTCGCTGTGATGACGCACGCGCGGTACGAAATTGAATTTCAAGGCTCAACCGACGGGAAAACGTGGATTCCGTACCCCTTCCGCTATAAACCCCAGGACCCGATGAAAGCGCCAGGTATCTACGCGCCCTATCAGCCGCGTTTCGAATGGAACTTGTGGTTCGCGTCCCTTGGATCCTGGCAGCAATACAAATTCGTCGTGTGGACCGAGGAACGGCTTCTCCAGAATTCGCGGGATGTTCTGCAACTTTTCACAGCGAACCCGTTTTCTTCGTCGCCACCAAAGGAAGCACGCGCAGTGATTTATCAGTACTGGTTTACGGATCTGAAGACAAAACGCGAAAATGGGACATGGTGGCGACGCGAACTGCTCGGCGAATATGCTCCGGCGCTGGTCATGCAAGAGAACCGGAGGCCAGCGGTGCTCAACACGCCGATCGTGAATCCACCTGCGCCGTAGTGGTTGATTGTGTGTCCGGTGCAGACGAGATGCTTTGCCTCGAAGCTTAATTTTCGCTAGCCTGTTCGCGACTGCGGAGTCCAATCCATGAAGCGCAAGCCAAAACAGCCTCAATCTCACGGACCGCAACCGGAGGTGACCGCCGAGCAGGTTATCGCTTACCTGGCATCGATTTCGAAGCCGGCAAGCATTCGCGAAATCGCGCATGGATTGGAACTGAAACATGGTGGAAGGCGTTTTCTGCCGAGAATCGTGCAACAGCTCGAGCGCAAAGGCCAAATCGAAGAAGCGCACGAGCGGTACCGGCTCGCGGGGTCGCACCGCCCAAAGGCAGGGTCACCCAAAGAAGCTTCCGAGACTCAACCGGCAGTCCGTGCAAGAACTGCCTTGCAACCTTCACGTGATCCGAGCTTAATTCCCGGCCGAGTCGTCGCTCATCGTGAAGGCTATGGTTTTCTCATACCCGATTCGCCCATCCCGAATGTAGATGGCGACCTATTCATCGGGCGGGACAATTTCGATGATGCGATGCACGGCGACCACGTTCTTGCTCGGATTACGCATCGCAGGCCCGATGGCCGTGCTGAAGGCCGCATCGTCCAGATTCTCGAGCGCGAGCATCCGACGATTGTTGGACTTTTTCGCTACGGCCCGCATGGGAATCACGTCTTGCCCTACGATGTTCGCGTTCAGCACGAGGTGTTAATCCTGCCTGGTGCGGAATTGACTCCCGACCTGCTGCACAAGCTCGGTCCGGAGCAGAAAGCCGCTGCAAGCGCCCGGCTGCGGCTGCCGGAACTCGATGGCGCCGTGGTCAACGTCGAGATCACGCGGTTTCCGAAGGGCGGGCTTGCACCCGCGGGGCGCGTCGTCGAGATTATCGGGCGCCCCGGCGATATCGGGGTCGACACAGAAATCATTATCCGCAAGCATCATTTGCCACATGTGTTTCCGGGTGAAGTTCTGGCCGAGGCGCGGACAACTCCGCGCCAAGTCGCAGAAAAAGATTTGCGAGGCCGCCGGGATTTTCGCGACCTGCCCATCGTCACGATCGACGGCGAAACGGCGCGTGATTTCGACGATGCGGTGTTTGTTTCGCGGCTCGCAAAGGGAGGATACGAACTGCAAGTACACATCGCCGACGTCGCGCATTACGTCCCGCGCGGGTCCGCTCTCGATCGCGAAGCCCGGGTGCGCGGCACATCGGTGTACTTCCCGCAGCGCGCTGTCCCCATGCTGCCCGAGGAATTATCCAACGGCATTTGTTCGTTGAACCCGAAAGTCGATCGCCTGGTTATGAGCGTCCTCATGGAACTGGATGACGCCGGTAAGCTGCTGCATGCGAACTTTACCCCTGGCGTAATCCGGTCGGCAGAGCGCATGACCTATACAAACGTTTACCAAATCCTCGAAGGCGATCCTGAATTGATTCGCCGCTATGCACATCTTGCGGATGAATTCAAACGGATGAAAGAGCTAGCGCTCTTGCTCAACCGACGGCGCAACGCGCGCGGCTCGATCGATTTCGACCTGCCCGAGGCGGTGATCGAATTCGACGAAGCAGGGCGAATGTTGAGCGTGGTTCGCAGCGTGCGCAATATCGCGCATCGCATCATCGAAGAATTCATGCTCGCCGCAAACGAAGCCGTTGCGCGATATCTCGAAAGCCGGGGTATCGCGTCGCTGCATCGCGTGCACGAAAAGCCGGACCCCAGGAAAGTTCTCGAATTCGAGGAGTTGGCGCACGCCTTCGGATATTCGCTCGGCGTCGAGGATTTGACCGAGCGCCGCATCGCGGTTCGACATGGGCGCGTTCAGGCGCCAGCCCGAGACACGCGCACAGGCCGTGGTTCCCGAGGACGCATGCGCGCGATGAGCATCACCTTGCCCGCATCTGAGGAGATCAATATTCGCCCGCAGCATTATCAGCGCCTGACCGAGA
>Ga0187815_10000545_pt1 | contig 18163 bp, 18 predicted proteins | sample NC_S_5_FD_132962 | JGI IMG/M metagenome (GOLD analysis project Ga0187815, IMG submission 132962) | Wetland sediment microbial communities from Neuse River Estuary, North Carolina, USA - ASW-S_5 | ecosystem: Environmental > Aquatic > Freshwater > Wetlands > Sediment | place: USA: North Carolina...
ATCGCTTGGCCGACCAGCTCCGAGTGGACCGGCAGGCGACGGAGCACTCGCTGCGCGACCGGCGGGCCAAGGTCACGGTCTTGCGCGCCGCCCGGGACGAGGTTGAGGCGAAAGCGCGAAAGGCGGAGGGTGACCAACGCGAGCTCGCGAGTCTAGAGCGCGAGCAGCAGACGGACCGGCGCTCCCTCGACGAGCTGGCTCGACGACGAGCTGAACGCGAGGCGGAGGTGAGCCGCCGGGAGAAGGAGTCCGAGGAAGCTAGCGCCGACGCGGACGCGCTGGACGGACGCCGTGCGGGTCTCGCCGAGACCGAGCTGGAACTGGCCCAGCTTCGTGACGAGGTCGAGCAGCTTGCCGCGAACCTCCGTTCACTTGCCGAATCGCGGGCGTTGCTCGCCTCGGCCGAACAGCGTGGGGAGGACGCGCGCGTCGCGCTGGCCCGCGCGCGTTCGGAGGCAGCCAGCGCGATACGTGCCCAGGAAGAAGTCCTTGCGGAGGGACCGACGAAGGAACCCCCCGCCCCAACGCCGGAGGATCTCCCGGCTCTGGACCAGAAGCTGAAAGAAGCGCGGACGAACGAATCCGCGGCGCTCCAGGAGCTCACCCAAGCGGAGAGCTCGTTTGCGGAGCTCGAGGAGCTTCTTCGCGAGGGGGTCTGTCCGACGTGCCGACAGTCGGTTCGGCCGGCGGAGTTCGAAGGTCACAGGTCCGAAGGCGGCGCGGCCGTCAAGGCGGCCCGGTCCCGATTGGTTTCCGCCGAATCGGAAAGGGCTCGCTGGGAGGAGGTGCGTCGAGCACGGGAGCGGTACGAACGTGCATTGGACCGTTGGCGGGAGGTCGAAAAGCGACGAGCCGTGGCCCGGTCCGCTCACGAACGAGCATCGAGCGGAGTCGAGGAAGCGGAACGGATTCTCGAGGCATCCGAGAGCTCCATCCAAGACGCTCGAAAGAGGGTCGAAGAGCTTTTCCCGGGCGAGAAACGTGAGGCGGGCCTCCGGGCCGAGGTGGCCCGACTCGACCAGGCCCGGACTACCCAAGCTCGACTGGTCGAACGATCCGTCCTTGCCGTCGAACGCCGACACGGGGCCGGTCGCGCGCTTGAAGCCCTTGCCGGGGAGCGCGCTCGCCTTGACCTCGAGGAGGGCGGGGTCCGTCAACGGCTGGAGGAGAGGGGCCGGAGAGTGGAGGCCCTGCACGCGGTGCGCGGGGAACTCGCGTCATTGCAGGCCGAGGTAGATGAGGCCGGCCGGCGACTCGAGAGCGCGAACGACGAGCTGGCCGCAGAGCAGTCGACACTGGCGGGCCTCGAGGCTCAGCTGGACGAGGCAGTTCGGCGCGTACGAGCGGCGGAAGCCGGGCGACGAGAACGGGCGGAGTTGATCGCCGAGGCCACGGATGTCGAGGACAAGGCGACCTGGGTCGGGACCGCGTTCCGGGCCACGGTTCTTGGGATGGAGCAGAAGCTGCTCACCCACGCCCAAGCGCTGTTCGAACGCAATTTCGCCCGCTATTTCGCTTCGCTGGTCGACGACCCGGGACTCGTAGCGCGTACGGACCCTGCCTTCACGCCCCTCGTGATGATCGAGGGCGAATGGACGCCCGCGGAAGCCCTCAGCGGCGGCGAACGGACCAGCCTGGCCCTTGCGTTCCGGCTCGCCCTCGCCCAGGTCGTTCGGTCGATGGGGAGCTTGCACCTCGACACGATCCTGCTGGACGAGCCGACGGACGGTTTCTCGCCGGAACAGGTGATCCGAATGGGGGAGCTGCTTGAGGAGCTCGCCTTACCCCAGGTGATCCTGGTGTCACACGAGTCGCAGCTCGCGGCGATCGCCGACCGCGTCGTTCGCGTGCAGAAGATCGACGGGCGTTCGGTGATCGATGGAGCCGCCCCGACGACCCCGAAAACCGCGGTCAGCTCCGTCGCAGGGTCGTCCGAAGCGACCTAGTTCACGAGCGTAAGGAACTGTTCCCGGCTCCACGGGGGACGGGACGCGATCTCGAGGTTCTCGGAGAGATGTTCCGTGCGCTTCTGTCCGACCAATGGGGCGATCGTTCCCGGCGCGGACCGGGCGAACTGAAGCGCGGTCTGCGCCGCCGTAAGCCCCTCCCGCTTGGATCCGGTACGCGCGAGCTGCCCCTGCCCGAGCGGGACACTCGTAAAGCATCCGACCGCCAGCTTCCGGGCCGCCTCGAACAATGTAGTTCGGCTCCCTGGGATCGGCTGGTTACGCACTGTCACGGCCTCGGGCATCGCCACGTTGAAGGGGAACTGAACGAACCGGAACCCGTGGTCCTCGCCGCCTACCTTGCGCGCGAGGCGGGTCGCGGTCTCGAGGGCAAAGAATCTGGGGTCCTTCGGACCTGTCCGAAGGCAGTCCCAGGTCGCTAGTCCGTACGACCGGAGGGCCCCTTCGTCTCGGAGACGTTCGTAGAGGCGGAACGCTTCTTCGAGACGCGAAGTGAACTCGTCGAGACCGACCGCGGGTATCTGGGCGTCGGCCGCATTGTGAAGGTAGAGAAGGTCGATGGTCGCAAGACCCAGGTTCCGACGGCTCCGCTCAAACTGATCGGTCAGATAGGACGGGCTCATGGAGTGGCAGCCATCGACGATATCCTCCGGGCGAAGAATCCCAGGACGGATGAGCTCGGACTCGACCCACCGGTCGGTCGGCACCGGCGACTCGGCATCGGGGGCCAGGTAGCCGTTCTTGGTGGCGACGAAGAACTCGTCCCGAGCGACTTCGCCCCGCGCCACCACACGAGCCACGGCGCGACCCATACTCCGTTCAGCGCGTTGGTACCGGTAGTTGAGGGCGGTGTCCAAGACGTTGATCCGACCCGACGTCAGGCAGACCGTGACGGCTTGCTCCACGGCCAGGTCCGTCGGGCCGTCGGGCGCTCCGATGTAGGTTCCGAGGCCTAGCGAAGATAGCGAGCGACCCCCGCGCTCCTCCCGGAAGTGCTCGGGCGGGAGGTGGCGCGTCTTCGTGGCTCGGTCCCGGAACCGGGCTGTTCCCTCGGGCGTCGCGTATCCTTCGATCGTGGGCACGTCGGCCGGGGAGCGTGGGACCTCAAAAGGTCCACCCGGAAGAGCCGTGGGTCGTGGTGTCACGTCAGCTTGAAGAAGCGACCGCTCTCTGGGCTCGTGGACCACTATGCCCCGCCGCAAGTACGGGCGGATGCAGAAACCGATACCTCCGGTTCCTCCCGAGAAGTGCCGGCTCTGTCGCCTGAAGCGGCCCTGTCCGATCCATCCTCGAACGCCCCGGGAGTAGCGCGGCGACCTACCGGGCTTCGACCGGGCGCAGACCCGCGTCGCGGGGTCTCCGGGGCACGGGACGTCCCCCTGAGATTGCTCCGACCGGGCAGTACGGAACGCACCAGCCGCAATCGGTGCAGTTCGAGTGCACCACGAGTTGGGTGGGAGTGAGTTCCATCGCGTCCGGCGGGCAGACCGCCGTACAGAGGCCGCACAGCACGCACGTGTCGTGGTCGATGACGATCACTCGACTCCTCCTCGAACGTGCCCGTGGCACCCTGGAGGCTCTCGGTCGAACGACGGCGCGGATCCCGTGTCCGCCGCCCGGGGCGTCACGCTACGGGGGGGAGGGATTCGGGATGGAGAGCGCGACCCAGTGCAGCGAAGCCGGTCAATGCGCATTTCACGCGGACCGGGGACAGGGGGATTCCAAGCTGCTGGAGCATGTCGTCTTTTGTGAGTCGGCCGGCCTCCTCGAGCGTGAGGCCCGAGACCTTCTCGGTCATCATCGATGTGCTTGCCACGCTGATCGCGCACCCGTCGCCCTCGAATCGGATCTGGGAGATCTTGTGCGAGCCGGCGTCTACCTTCAATCGTACCGTGATGTGGTCTCCGCACAACGGGTTGGATTCCTCACCGATGCGGTCAGCATCCGCAAGCGGCCCGAAATTCCTCGGGCTGCGATAGTGCTGGAGGATGACCTCCTGGTACATGTCATACATTTCGGACACCGACATCGAACTTACCGGCGCGCGCCTACTAAACGCCTTCCGAGGGGCGGAAGGGAGGAGCCGGCCGTGTCGTGGCCCGGGAGCGTCCCGATTCCCGAGGAATCCTAAGCTTCGGCCGCGGTGGGCACCCGTTCGACAGCCGGCGCGATGACCTCCGACGGAATCGGATCCGCGAACGGCCGTACACCGGCCCGCGCCCGGGCCTTTTCGGCTTCTACCCAGAGGAGGTACTCCGCGTACTCGTCGGCCTCCCAGTCGCACATGTTCGACCTACCCATCCCGCGCTCCTACAAAGACCCTAGGAAGCGATCGACGTGACGGGCCGCGCTGCGGGGTTCCCCGGCAGATTTTGACTCCGCAGGTGCGTCGCTGTCATCTCTCCTCTTCCGCCGGGGGCACGCCGTCCGCTCATCTTATAAACACACTAGAGTGTGTAAATCCAATGGCCTCCGCGGCGCCCCGTTTCGAAGAGTGGCTGAGCCACGACGAGGTCGCGAAGCTCTCGCACGACCAGCACGACCCCGAGGTGTTCGCGCGCCAGCGGCTCGATGCTTACGAGAGGTTCCGTCAGCTTCCGATCGAGCCGAACCCGCTGTATCGCGGGTACGGCTACTTCACGAATGTCGACCTCGCGGGCATCGACCCGGAGGCTCCGGGAGCGCCCGTGTCGCTCCCTTCTCCGCTCCCCGGCGCCATCCGCGTTGTCCATGATGCTTCGGGCAGCCGCTTCGAGCTTCCGGGCGAGCTGCACGACGCCGGAATCCGTGTGGAGTCGCTGAGGGACGTCTGGAAGTCCGACGTGGCCTCGGTGGAAGCGTTCCTGCGCGGCGCTGAGGAACCGACCGACCGGCTCTCTGCTCTCGCCACCGCCCTGTTGAACCGAGGGTACCGCCTGATCGTCCCCGACCAGTTTGCCCGACCCATTCGCCTCCAGGAGATCTCGGTCCTCTCCGTGCCGAGACAGGCGTTGTCGGTCCGTCGCTCGTTCCGGATGGGCACCGGCACACAACTGTTGGCAACGGAGGAGGTCTACTCGACCCAGGGCCCGCCGGACGGGCAGCGACTCTACGCATCGAGCACGGACCTCGACCTCGCCGACTACGCGAAGATGGTGTTCTTGACGGTGCACGCACCCGACCTTCGGACCGTCTCGGTGTATCGCCGAACCGCGACGACCGGCACGGATTCTCGGATCGGATGGATGTGGAACGGTCTCGGTGGCTACCGGGCCAAGATCCGGAACCACACCCAGCTCACGGGACGCGGGTCGGTCGCGGAGGACTTTCAGACGTTCTACGGCGCGAAGGACCAGTCGTACGACAGCTCGTTCGACCTCACCCATTCGGCCACCGACACCCACGGGACCTCTGTGACCCGCGGGGTGTTCACCGACCAGGCCCGGGGCATGAGCCGCGGGCTGGTCCGCATCGAGGCGAACGCGAGAAAGACGGTCGCCCTCATCTCGGAACACGCGATGCTACTCTCGCGGGGCGCACGGTCGGACACGATCCCGATCCTGGAGATCCTCTGCCGCGATGTCAAGGCCACGCACTCGACCTCCGTCGCGCCGGTCGACCCGGAGAAAGTGTTCTACCTCGAGTCCCGCGGTGTCCCGAACTCGGAAGCCGTGCGGATGATTGGCGAGGGATTCCTCGCGAACGTCTACGACCGGGCACCGATCGCGGGCCTTCGCGAGATACTTTATCCTTCGCTGCAGGCACGCTGGGACGGCCAGGAGATCGCGTGGGAGTCGGGTCGGTATCCGGCCCTTCCCCAGCTCGAAGTCACCGGGACCGAGGCCGCCCCCGACTGGCGGTTCGACTCGAAGCTCCGTTGACCCGCACGGACGGGTAGAGGGGAGGGTCGGGTTATGCCGCTGGTACTCGACCCGTCGTCCCTGTCACCGAGGGCCCTCGAGGATTTGCGTAACTCACTTCGTACCGACCTCTTGGAGACCAGGGAGTTGGTGGAACGACCGCCCGGACGGGTGATTGACCCCGCCAGCCTCGAGACCGCTTCGGACCTCCTTCGCTCGGCCCTAGCAAGTCTCGACCTTCCACGGCCCCAAAGCCCCCGGGCGGCGGTCACCGACATCAACCTCGCCTACGCGGCCCTGCTCGCGGTGATCGACCTCGTGAAGTCGCACACGGAGGTCCCGAGGGTGCCGCGGGCCCGGAAGAAGGACTGACGGACGGCCCACGCGTCGAATGCGTTCTCGAACGCCGGCGGGCCGAGTCGGTGAAAGGGAAGGAAGAGGTTGGTCGTCGAGACCGGCCGATTTCTCAGGCGCTCGCCTTCGGAACCGCTCTCGTTATCGGCCCGAAGATCGGAGTCCCGAACTCCGCCAGGCGGGCCCACGATGGGAACTTGCGCTCGATGTAGTAGTCGACGCTGTAGCGGCTGACGCCGTGGGCCGCGTTAATCAGGACGAGTCCGTAGAGAGCGAAGGCGTACATGATCCCGGTCCCGATGTCCGTCGACGTGACGGTGATGGGCTGGAAGATTCCACCGAAGGCCTCGGCGATCGACCAGATCAAGAGGGCCAGCACGATCCCACCGATGTACGCGAACTTGCGCATGAATCCCAGGATGAGCGCCAGTCCTAGGGCCATCTCAAAGAATCCCACGGTGTACACCACGGCCACCTGGTTCGAACTGGTCACGTTGATCCAGAACTGATCCCACCCGTTCGCGAGCCAGCCCGGGTCCGCGGCCTGGTTGCCTTGGAGGGTGGCGAGGAATGGACCCCCCGCGAACCCCGAGTAGAACTTCAGGAACCCGTCGTAGAGCCAGACAATTCCCATCATGGCCCTCAGAATAGAGTTCAAAGGGTGGACATGGCGCGCCCACCAGCTCGGAGGCGTCTCCACGGTTGTGCTGTCAGTCATCCCGGCACCTTGGGCGTCCCGACCGCACTGCCGATATAAGAACGACCAAGCGCAGCCGGATTGCCGAGGATGTGGCCCCCGGCAGGACGCCGGGCGTCGGGTGCAACCCCTATCCGACCGCCCCGGCCATCTCGAGCTGGATCAGGCGGTTCAGTTCGAGCGCGTAGTCGACCGGAAGCTCCTTCGAGAACTCCGCAAGGAATCCCATCAGGATGAGGTGGATCGCGTCGGACTCGTTCAGTCCCCGGCTCATGAGGTAGAAGATCTGCTCCTCGCCAATCTTCCCGACCACCGCCTCGTGGGTGATCGTAGCGTCCTCCTCATGGATCTCGTTGTACGGGTAGGTGTCCGACCGACCGCGCTCGTCGGGAAGCAGCGCGTCGCAGCGGACCGCCGCCTTCACGCCCGTGGCCCCGGGCGCCACATGGAGCAGTCCGCGGTAGCTCGTCTGCCCGCCACGGATCGCGATCGACTTGGCGATGATCTTGCTCGAGGTGTCCGGCGCCGAATGAACGGCCTTCGCCCCCGAGTCGATGATCTGACCCTCGCTCGCGAAGGCTACCGAGAGGATGTCCGCCCGCGCGCCGCGGCCCTTGAGGTAGACCGACGGGTACTTCATCGTGATCTTGGAGCCCATGTTCCCGTCGACCCACTCCACGAGCGAGCTCTCGTAGCCGACCGCCCGCTTGGTGACAAGGTTGTAGACGTTCTTCGACCAGTTCTGGACCGTGGTGTAGCGCAGTTTCGAGAACGGTTCGGCGACGACCTCGACGACCGCCGCGTGGAGCGAGTCGGTCGAGTAGATCGGGGCCGTGCAGCCCTCGATGTAGTGGACCTTCGCACCCTTGTCGGCGATGATCAGCGTCCGCTCGAACTGGCCCACGTTCTTCGCGTTGATGCGGAAGTACGCCTGCAGGGGGATCCCGGCGTCGACCCCCGGGGGCACGTAGACGAAGCTGCCGCCCGACCAGACCGCGCTATTGAGCGCGGCGAACTTGTTGTCGTTGTACGGCACGACCTTGCCGAAGTACTTCCGAACGATGTCCGGGTGCTCCTTCACGGCGGTGTCCGTGTCGCAGAAGATGACGCCCTTAGCGGCGAGGTCCTCCCGGATCTTGTGGTAGACCGTGCCGCTGTCGTACTGCGCGCCGACTCCGCCGAAGTACTCTCGCTCGGCCTTCGGGATCCCGAGCTTCTCGAACGTGTTCTTGATGTCGGCGGGAAGGTCTTCCCAGCTCCGCTTCGTCTCCCCCTCGAGGAGGGGGTTCGCGTAGTACGTATACGAGTCGAAATCGAGGTCCGAGAGGCTCGGGCCCCAATCCGGCATCGGGCGGGCCACGAAGTGGTCGTAGGCCCGGAGGCGGTACTCGAGCATCCAGTCCGGCTCGTTCTTGAACCGGGAGATCTCCCGGACCACGTCGCGGTTGAGCCCCTTTGGAATCCGGAGCCGGTAGGTCTCCGGGTTCTTGAAGTCGTACCGCGTGTAATCGAGGGGTGTGATTTCAGAAGCACTTTGAGCCATGGCCCTACCTGGTAATTCCATCACCCCGGCGTATTTAAATGAGAGGTCGTCCGAGAGACGACACAACCGTCCCTGTCAGTGATTCGAGCCCCGGGGATGGCTGTGTCAGCCGAAGCGCTACAGCCGTTTCCCACATCTCTGGGCACTCAGGAATGTCGGTTCACGAGGCTCGGGGAGCACGCCCGGTCCCCGAGAGGACGGCGGATACCGCCTCGAGGCCGTCGAACAATTGCGTGATCTCGTCCTCGGTGTTGTAAAGGTAGGGACTCGCCCGGGTGAGGGCAGGCACCTTGAACCGCTCCATCAACGGCTGGGCGCAGTGGTGACCGGCGCGGACACAGATCCCGCGAGCGTCGAGCAGGCTCGCAACGTCGTGCGGGTGAGCCCCTTGCAAAGTGAACGACACTACGGCTTGCCGTGCGGAAGGGTCCTGCGGACCGAAGATGCGCATCTTGTTCCCGAACCGCTCCGCCGCCAGCTCGAGGGCCTTCCGCTGGAGTCGCTCCTCGTGATTCCGCAGCTCCTCCCAGCCGATCGCCTCGAGGTAGTCAAGGGCGGCCGAGAGCGCGATGGCGCCCCCCACGTTCGGAGTGCCGGCCTCGAATTTGGCCGGGGCCTCGCGATAGCTGACCCGGTCCATGTGGACATCGCGGATCATCTCGCCGCCTCCCATGCATGGGGGCATCGAATCGAGAAGCTCGGTGCGTCCCCACAACACGCCGATCCCCATCGGCCCGAGCGTCTTGTGGCCGGAAAAAGCGACGAAGTCGGCCCCGAGCGCGTCCACGTCGATCGGGATGTGGGGCGCCGACTGCGCCGCGTCCAGGACCACGAGGGCCCCCGCCGCGTGCGCGCGGTCGGCGATCTCGCGGACCGGGTTCAGGGTCCCGAGCACGTTCGAGACGTGCGTGACCGTCACGACCTTCGTCGTGGGGCCGAGGAGGCGGTCGAGGTCGTCAAGACGGAGCTGGCCGGTATCGTCGACGCCGATGAACTCGAGCTCGATGCCCGAGTACTCCCGCAGCATGTGCCACGGTACGATGTTGGAGTGATGTTCCATCACCGTCGAGACGACCCGGTCACCCCGATGGAGGAGTTTCCGACTCAAGCTGGTCGCGACCAGGTTGATCGCCTCGGTCGTGCCGCGCACGAACACGATTCCCGAGGGGTCCTTGGCATGGAGGAAACGGGCGACCCGGGCCCGTGCGGCCTCGAAGGCATCCGTGGCCTCGACGCTCAGGGCGTAGACGCCGCGGTGAACGTTCGCGTTGGTCTCCTCGTAGTACCGCTCCTCGGCCGTGATCACGCTGCGGGGTTTCTGAGAGGTTGCCGCGGAGTCTAGGTAGATGAGCGGATGCCCCTGCGTCGGGCGCGCGAGGATCGGGAAGTCTTCGCGAACCCGGGAAACGTCCATCGGTCGGTGAGGAACCGCTCCGCCCACTTAGGCTGGAGGGTTCGCGATCCCGAGGCGGACCCAATCGTACCCTTTCGCCTCGAGTTCGTCCGCGAGTTCTCGGCCCCCGGAGAGCGCGATCGCTCCGTCCACCATCACGTGGACGCTGTCCGGTTTCAGGTACTTCAGGATCCGCTGGTAGTGCGTGATCACGAGAATTCCGGCGTCGGGGCGGCGCAGCTTCGCCACGGTCTCTCCGACCGCACGCACGGCATCGATGTCGAGGCCGGAGTCCGGCTCGTCGAGGATCGCGAACCGGGGGTTCAATGTCGCCATCTGGAGGACCTCGACCCGCTTCTTCTCGCCGCCCGAGAATCCCTCGTTCAAGGAGCGCTTGAGCAGCGACTCGTCCATCTCAAGGTACTGGAGGTGCGTCTTCAGGTCCGAATCGAACTGCTTCGTGTTGGCGGTCTGGGCCGTGTGGGTCTGCATGTAGGCGGTCCAGAGGAACTTCGAGAGGGAGAGCCCCGAGACCTCCTGAGGGTACTGGAACCCCAGGAAGAGACCGGCACGCGAACGCTGGTCCACGGTCAGCTTGAGCAGGTCCTGTCCGTCGAGAGACGCCCTCCCTTTCGTAACCTTGTACTTGGGGTGTCCCATCAGGGCGTACGCGAGAGTGCTCTTTCCCGAGCCGTTCGGGCCCATGAGGGCCGTGAGTTCTCCGCTCTTGAGCGTGAGACTGACCCCCTTCAGGATCTCCTTGCCCGCGACCTCCGCATGGAGGTCCTCGACCGTAAGGGTGTGCGGCCCGGCCAGCAGTTCGTCCGGCATCGACCCCGTACGAGCCGATACCGTTATTTAAGCATGGCGCGGTGTGTAAATCCTAGGACGGTTTCCAGTAGTCATGGACGCGATGGCCGAATCCGAGCAGCTCGAAGGGACGCGAGGGAGAATCCTCGAAGAGCTGGCCGTGGCGCCCCGGACCGCGCGGGACCTCGCACGCACGCTCGGCATCCAGGAAAGCGCTGCGCGAGGGCATCTCGGGCGTCTTGAAGAGCGGGGCCTGGTAGCTCCTTCGTTCCGTCGCGAAGGCGTCGGTCGCCCGCGGAAGCGCTACGTCCTCACCAGCTCGGCCCAAGAGTTGTTCCCCAAGAAATACGACCTGATCCTGGATACCGTGGTCGACGCTCTCCTCGCCCGCGAGGGTGAGGGATACGTGAGCGCCCTTTTCGCGGATGCCGCGGAGCGGATGGCTCACGAGGTGGCCAAGGAGGTTCCCCGCTCGGGATCCCCCGAGGCGCGCGCGGAAAGCGTTGTTCGCTCGCTCAACCGCCTCGGCTTCCGAAGCTCCACGGATCATGCGCCGGACGGGTCGATCCGAATCACTAGGTCCAACTGTGTCTTCCGGCACAGCGCGATGACGCATCCGTTCCTCCTCTGCGAGGTCTTCGACAAGCATCTCACCGAGGCCCTTCTCGGGCAGGCCGGAGTGGACCTGATCGACTCAATCGGCCGCGGAGGGATGCGATGTACTCACCTGATCCAGCTCCGGTGAGCTCAGGACCCTGGGGCGGACCAATATCCTCCCGACCTTCGGGATGGCCTCGCGACGACGTGATGGTCGCTGCGATCGGGAACACACCGCTAGTACCCCTGGGGACGATTGCCGCGAGCGCCGGCGGAGGCTTCGAACTGTGGGCCAAGGCGGAACATCTCAACCCGACGGGGTCCGTAAAGGACCGCACCGCCCGAGGGATCGTGGTCGACGCGATCTCCGACGGGAGGCTTGGTCCGGGACGAACCCTTCTGGACGCCTCCAGCGGCAATACGGCGGTGGCGTACGCAATGCTGGGCGCTCGCCTGGGTTTTCCTGTCGAGCTCGTCCTTCCGTCGAACGCTCACCGCTCCCGGGTGTCCCGCATCCGCGCCTATGGGGCAAACGTCGTCTACACCGACCCCACCGACGGAACGGACGGTGCCCAGCGTGAGGCGCGACGACGGGCCACCGCTCAGCCGGACCGTTACTTCTACCCCGACCAGTACAACAACCCGTCCAACCCACGCGCCCACTACGCGACCACGGGCCCCGAAATCTGGTCCCAGGTCGCGGGTCGACTAACCCACTTCGTCGCCGGCGTCGGGACCGGAGGCACGGTCTCGGGAATCAGCCGGTTCCTGAAGGAGCGGAATCCCGCCATTCAGGTCATAGGGGTGGAACCCCCGGGTCCGCTCCACGGCATCGAGGGGCTGAAGCACCTTCCCACGGCCCTGCGACCATCCACCTACGACGAGGGCCTCGTGGACGAAACCCTCCGGGTCGAGACCGAAGACGCGCTCGAGATGCAGCGTCGCCTCGCACGCGAGGAAGGACTCAGCGTCGGGGCGTCGGCCGGTGCGGCTGTGTGGGCCTCGGCCCAGGTGGGCCGAGCCCATCCGGGCGCGGTCGTCGTCACAATCTTGCCGGACGGGGGACATGAAATGTTGGAGGCGGATCGGTCGTGAAGTCGGTGGTGTTATCACCGCAACTGTTGGCCGAGATCGAGGCGCACGGCCGGGCCACGTACCCGGACGAGTGCTGCGGTGTCCTCATCGCTGCGAGCCCGGAGGTTGACGGGAGCGACGCACGAACGATCGAAGCCGTAGAGCGCGCGGGAAACGAGTTCGAGGGGGAGCGACGCCGTCGCTTCCTCATCCGTCCGGAGGAGCTACGGGACCTCGAGCGCCGTCTCGAGGGGAGCGGCCACTCGGTCGTCGGCTTCTACCATTCCCACCCGGATCATCCCGCCCGCCCCTCGCAGTTCGACCAGGAGCATGCCTGGCCGTGGTACACCTACCTCGTGATGTCGGTGACCGCTTCCGGAGTGCCCGCCGTCGGCGCGTTCGAGCTCGATCCGGACACCGCCACGTTCCGAGAGGCACTTCTCTCGGTTCCCGAACCCACTCCACAAACCGCCGCGGTGGCCCGCGGGTAAGCGAGAGCCTAAAAGCCGGAAAAGGGAGGAACGGTCGATGCCGAAAGCCACGGTCAAGGTCCCGACTCCTCTCCGCCCGTTCGCGGGCGGTGTCTCCGAGCTCTCGCTCGAAGGCACGACCGTCGGAGGGATCATCCGGGCACTCGCGGAGGCGAACCCGTCGCTCCAGCGCCACCTGTTCACGACGGAGGGGCGGCTCCGGAACTTCGTCACGGTGTACCTCAATGACGAGGATATTCGGTTCCTCGATCGCGAAGCGACCCCGCTCAAGGAAGGCGACGTTGTGTCGATCGTCCCGGCCGTCGCCGGAGGCACGCCGGGCGCAGCCCGCGGCCGTTCTCACCGGGGTACCACAGGGGAGGTTCCGACGTCCCCCGCCGACGCGTTCTCCCGAGACGACCTACGGCGGTACAGTCGCCACCTCCTCCTCCCCGAGGTCGGCGTCGCAGGGCAACGGAAACTTCGACAGGCGAAGGTCCTCCTGATCGGAGCCGGTGGCCTCGGCGCCCCCGCGGCACTCTACCTCGCCGCCGCTGGAGTCGGCGAGATCGGCATGGTGGACTTCGATGCGGTCGACCTCTCGAACCTCCAGCGCCAGGTTCTCTACTCGACCGCGGACGTCGGACGGCCGAAGCTGGTCGCCGCGAAGGAGCGCCTCGAGGCGCTCAATCCGAGCATCCGCGTAGTCCCCCATGAGACTCGACTCAGCTCGGAGAACGCGCTCGAGATCCTTGCTCCGTACGACGTGATCGTCGACGGCACCGACAACTTCCCGACCCGCTACCTGGTCAACGACGCCGCCGTCCTTCTGGGAAAGCCGGTGGTTTACGGCTCGATCTACCGGTTCGAGGGTCAGGCCAGCGTGTTCGACGCACGACACGGGCCGTGCTACCGCTGCCTCTACCCCGAGCCGCCCCCCCCCGACATGGTCCCCTCCTGCGGCGAAGCGGGCGTGCTGGGCGTACTGCCCGGCTTGGTCGGAGTGCTGCAAGCGACCGAGACGGTGAAGCTGATTATCGGCCAGGGAGAGTCCCTGGTCGGCCGACTCCTCCTGTTCGACGCGCTCGCGCTCAAGTTCCGCGAGCTCAAGATCCGAAAAAACCCCCACTGCGTGCTCTGCTCCCCCCACGCCACACAAAAAGGGCTCATCGACTACCCCGCGTTCTGCGGGGTGCCGGCCCCCGGTGCTGCCTCGGTCAACGACGGCGTGCCCCGGGTGGAACCGGAGGCGCTGCACGCCGAACTCGACTCCGGCGAGCCGCCCCTCCTCGTGGATGTGCGCGAACCGGGGGAGTGGGCGATCGCGCATCTTCCGGGGGCCCATCTCATCCCAAAGGGAGAGCTTGCGGAACGCGTCGACGAACTCACCCGCGCCTCCAAGCTCGTCGTCTACTGCCGGAGCGGGGTCCGCTCCGCCGAGGCGACCCGCTTCCTCCTCGACCTTGGGTTCTCGAACGTCCGGACGCTGCAGGGCGGGATCAACGCCTGGGCTCAGCGCGTCGACCCCTCGCTCCCCCAGTACTAACCGCGCGGCGGGCGCAGAGCGCCCCGCGACCTAGGCGGTCTCGGCGGCCGGCGTTGCGTGCGGGTCCCCCACGTCGAGTGGGAGGCGCCCCGTGTACGATCGAACCCGGCGCGAAAGCTCCCGGGCGAACTCTTCCAGGTCGGTCGGACTGATGTAGATGGGAACGCCCTCTCCCGTGACGAGGAGCCCCTTCGCGGGGTCGGTGTACACCGCGTCGAACTGACCGATCGACGGGCTCCACATTCGTCCGCGCCAACCCCAGGAACCGATGAATCCGGTCGGGCTGAGCTCGCGCATGCTCGAGAACTCGATCCGCCGGATCGATTCTAGGGGAATGCGCCGACTCCCCGCCAGTCGCCAGGCCCTCAAGTGGGTGTCGTTGAGCGAGTACGTCGTGGAGAGGTACCGAACCAGGAAGAACACGAACAGCGCGACGACGGCTCCGAGCGCCCAGGTGGCCAGGGAAGATCGGGGCAGTACGAGGATCGCGACGAGGATCAGGAAAAGGTAGACCCCGATCACCGAAAAGGAGAGCCGACCTCGGTCGTGATAGACACCGTGAGCATCCGTGCGGTCCACCGGCGAGGGAGGGCGTGTTCCGGGGGCCTCAGATGACGGCTTCGTGGAACGGCTCGCCTCCCAACGAGGTTAGTCACCTTCTGGGCGGCACTCGGCATAACGCTACCGGGGCCTTGCGGTGAGGGCCGCACCGCGAGTGGGACGGCCTTTGACGAAGAACTTACCGGGCTGCTCCACCGCCCAAGCCCTCTGGAACTCACCCTTGCTGAGACCGTGACCTTCACCGTCACGCAGCCGCTTCGTAGTAGTAGCTGCCTTCGAGGGGAAGACTCAGACGACGTCCGGGCCTCCCGTGGTCCGGCCTGCTTGCTCCGAGCGCGAAATCGCCAACTCGATTGTCGAGACGTGCCGACGAGCTCCCTACGTTCGGTCCTCCACCGATAGGAAGCTCACCACTTCCGCCCCCGGGCGACCGGGGGCCCTCCCCCGGTCCGGAAACAGTTGCGCGGAGCGCCTAAGGGCCGTCCGAAACCCAAGTCACCCTGAAACCGGTCCCCGTGGGGTAGAGGACCGTGGGCTCGGCCTTGACGTACGTGATGGTCTTGCTGTAGGGGAAATTGTAGTCCACCATCACGAACCAGTACACATTGTGAGTGCCCCAGTGCGAGATGACCCCACTGACCCCTCCGATGGTGGCGCTCGCGCCCGTGAAATTCACCTGATTCATCTTGGTCAATCCGAGGAAGCCGAGGTAGTACGGCGACTCGTCAATCCACTCGGCGGACTCCCTCAAGGCGCCCGGGACTGCCGTCTTGGGACTTGTAAAGGTCTTGGCTGTCGTTACGTCGGTAATCGTCGTCTGGAATGTCGGAACTCCCGTAGCATTGTTGCCAGTGAAGAGCACACTTGCCGTGATCTTGTCACCCGGACTCACGGTGATCGGTACCTGAACCGAGCCCGAAGGGTAGAACTCGTACCACGCATAGTAGCTTGTCTGCCCGTAGAAGCAATCGGAACTTGTCCCTGTTTGTTCGACGGTCGGTGTAGAAGCGCCATCGATCCCTATCCAGATCGAGTTACTGTCCCACGTCTTCTGAATGTCCGGGCAGGTGGTCGATGTGGAACCAGTGATGACGGGGATGAACCAAGTCCCGACAACCTTAGTTACCGAGTAAGAGGAGTTGTAGACCACGTATCCGCCCCAGTTGTAGGAAGCGAGGCACTGTGAAGCGAGGGAGTAAGGACAGGACAAGGAGATGGCCGCGGCGGGCGAAAGCGGACCTGTGCCCGCGCTGATCAACGGATGGCCGAAATGGGTCGGACTCCCTGGATGCGGCGGTGACGCAACACCCTTTGCGGATTCGTGGACGGGTGCATTCATGAGATAGGTCCCCACCATAGCGAACACCAGGACACCCACTGCGGCGATGACTGCCAGCTCTCGAACTCGCATCTGTCGGCCCTCGGCGATTGGGACTATATTCTCCTATTAAGACCTGACGAAAACCGCGCGGGGTCCCCGAGCGTGCCGGGTGCCCGCTATTCGAGCAGACCCAGTTTTCGAATCTATGGGTTGGCCGATTTTCTCAGTGACCTCTTGATAACTAAGTAGACCCCAGCGGGTCGACTGAGCCGGACGATCCTGGCCGGAGTCGCGGAGTTCGAAGGCGAGCTAATTCGAGAACGGACCCGAGCTGCGATGACCGCCATCCGTTCAGGCGCACGCAAGACCAAGTCCGGCAACCCTGTCGGTCGGCCCCGACGGGTGACGCCGGAAGTCTCGGCAAAGGTTGTGGAGCTTCGGGCAGAGGGCCTCCGGTGGAAAGACGTGGCCCGCCGTGTCGGTCTTCCCGCTGAAACGTGCCGGAAAGCCGCCTACTTACTCAAGCGCAGCCGGGAGGCCGTGGACAATCCCCAGCCGTCCGAAATGGTCCGGTCAACCCCGGAGGGGTCCTCACGGTGACTAACGACCCATTTCCGAATGCGTCAGTCCTTCTCCTCGAAACTCTCCAGCCAACGTCGACGCGCCCAGATGAGAAAGAAGAGTCCCGTGCCGGCGAAATCAACCGACGCGAGTAGGATAAACCCGAGGGCCAGCGTGACAACGCCCATGACCAAAAGGGCGAGGGTGACGAATAGGAGACGGGATGTTATCGTTTCCAGCATAACTCCCAGATAGGGAAAAGGCACTCCTCGCAAGATGAGTCGACCGCGTTAGGCGCGCCCGTCCCGGAATCGAGAAAAAACGACCCTTATCCCACGGACGGAGAGGAGACTAACCCTCTCAGAGCGTCTTCGAGAGCCGCGAGGCCATCAGGATTCAACTCATCCTCAGGGGACGGGTCCGTACTGCCCCCAGAATCCGAGGGGAGCCCCCGAGAAAGGCGCGCATCCTTGGAAGACGAACGTTTCGGCGGCGCCGCTAACGTCGAATCCAAACTTCACATCTTCGGAGTACACCAACGTTCCGACGAAGTGTTGGTAGGGTTCGTGTCCGGTGAGCCAATAGTTAACGGTCGCGCCGGAAGCGTTCACGGTAGCGTTGGCCCGCAGAATATCATTCCCTCCTGGGAACAAGAGAACGTGGGTCACGTTGGCACCGCACCCCTGCGGGTTCGTCGAGGTGACAGGACCCGTGGGCAGGACTTGAGAAAAGTTGATGGCACCGGGGGTGGAAGATGTGGTGGCGCTGGGCATGATCACCACCCACACGATCAGGCCAGCTGCTACCACAGCCGACACTGTCGCAATCACCGCAACCCATCCAAACTTCATGAGGGCCTCCCGTCAGCGGTAGAAATCGACGACGTATCCCGATTGCTCGAATCCCACCCGTTGGGCCTTCCCTGGAAAGTTGGCTCTTCGGCCAGGGAGGGCACGGGTTAGTGGTACGAGAATTCGATGAGCTTGCAGGCGGGGCAGTGCAAGGCCGCGAATTTCGGCGACGGGCTGGCGTTTGTCAACGGGCGTCGCGCTAGTTGCCCAGCGGAGAGGTCCTCCACCAGTGGGGGTTCAGGACTGTTAGGCGTCCAAGAAATCGTCGCTCGGTACGGCCAGCCCGCGACTCCTCTGACAAATCCCGGGCTAAGTGATCCTCCGCACTTTCGACAAAGTTCCATCAAACAATCGAGAGAAATCGACGTTATGTCCTACCCTCGCGCTGACGTCCGGTTGGAGGACCTACCGATGCCCAACGGGCACCGGTGGTGGGCCGAACGGACAACGCGATACCTCACGTCAGGCGGCGGCTTCGTAGTAGTACTCTCCCTTGGCGCGCTGCTCACGATCGAGGACCGACCCCTCCCGGTTGATTCGGGGACGTAGGGTCTCCGCGTCCCGGCGGAAGGTGATGTC
>Ga0187815_10000547_pt1 | contig 18132 bp, 12 predicted proteins | sample NC_S_5_FD_132962 | JGI IMG/M metagenome (GOLD analysis project Ga0187815, IMG submission 132962) | Wetland sediment microbial communities from Neuse River Estuary, North Carolina, USA - ASW-S_5 | ecosystem: Environmental > Aquatic > Freshwater > Wetlands > Sediment | place: USA: North Carolina...
CTACAAGGGCAACCCCGCGAGGATCTGCGTGTTCGGGAGGCTTTCATGGTCGACGTGAAATGGAGCATCAAAGCGAGGGAGTTCGTTAACTGCAATTGTTCTTACGGTTGTCCGTGCCAATTCAATGGGCGGCCAAGTTATGGCAACTGTGAAGCGGTCGCTGCGATGCAGATCGACGAAGGAATTCACGGCAACACGCGCCTCGACGGCCTGCGGTTCGTCGGGATCTTTCGCTGGCCGGGGGCGATCCACGAAGGCAAAGGGGAAGCTGCGGTCGTGATTGACGAGCGAGCGAGCGAGGCGCAGCGCAACGCATTGCTGCGGATTTTAACCGGACAGGACACCGAACCCGGCGCCACCATTTTCCAGGTTTTCTCCACAACTTTTGAGAAATTACACGAGCCGATCTTCGCCGCCATCGACTTTGAGGTTGACATAGATCACCGCAAAGGCCGGGTGATTGTGCGCGGGGTTACCGAAGGACGCGGCGAGCCGATCAAAAATCCGATCACTGGCGATGAATACCGCGTCCGCATCGACATCCCCAACGGATTCGAATATTCGCTCGCTGAAATCGGGCGTGGCTGGACGGCTGTCTCGCGTCCTATGCAATTCACGCTTGCTGATTCCTACGCGCAGTTCGCGCATGTCAATTTGTGCCAGAGTGGCATCTTAAAATCCGGCCGTTGATTTCTTTCTTGCTTTTTTGTCAAACCTTCGGTCAGGTTTAGCACTACTGTTCGTTTACATCTGCATTGCCGATGCAAAGCGAGAGAAGCAGACGCGCTACTGGGCCCCGATGTGAAGGCATCGGGGCGGTCCTTTTTGCGCGATCACGAAAAAAGTTCTAGGGCGGTGCAAGTGACACTGTAAAAGAGAAGCCACATCGCCCTGCCGGCTTCACCAGCTAGGCGCGACTGTTGAGCTGGCTCCGGGAGGCCCGCATCTAGGCCACGGCGGTGTCAACAACACTGCTATGCCTGTCGTTTTTATTCTTTATGATGCGAGGACTCGGAACTAAGCCGCAAAAAAGCCGTTGACTCCCCGCTCGGACTGGACCGTCCCCAGGCGTGCCGTGAAATAGCGGGCACGTGCCATGAAATAGCGGGCAAAAGATTACATTTTTGAGCGCAAGGCGCTCGCCGTTACCGGCAAGGCATGAGAACCATGCGTATGCTCAGCACGATGCTCGCAACTATCGCTGTCGTTGTGATCGTCGGAGCCGTGTTCGCTTGGAAAATATTCAAGCCAGGGCCTATGGCCTTTGCGGAGGGATCGACCGTCGCGCTCGCCGATTATCACGCCACCGATCCAACGGGCGTTCCCGCCGCTCTCGCAAATGCGGATGTCGTCAAGCGCGGCGAATATCTCGCGCGCGCCGCCGATTGCATGGCCTGCCACACCGTGTCGCGCGACCGGCTCTATGCCGGCGGGCTTCCTTTACCTCTGCCGTTCGGAACGTTGTATTCCACCAATATTACCCCCGACAAAGAAACCGGGATCGGCAATTACAGCGATCAGGATTTCCTCAATGCCGTGCAACGCGGCATACGGCCGGACGGCACGCGCCTGTACCCGGCGATGCCGTTTCCGTCCTACACCCTGATGACCGACGCGGACGCTCTGGCGATCAAGGCCTATTTGTTCAGCGTGCCGGCGGTCCACGCAGAAAATTTGCCGAATACGCTCAGTTTTCCATTCAATCAGCGCTGGCTGATGACCTTCTGGTCCGCGTTCTTCAATGACAATGCGCGCTTTCGGCCCAATCCTGCTCAGAGCGCGGAATGGAATAGGGGCGCCTATTTGGCCGAGGCGCTGGCGCATTGCGGCGAATGTCACACGCCGCGAAATTTGGCTTTCGCGCTTGACAACAGAAACAAATTCAGCGGCTCGGTCTATGGGTGGTACGCCTTCAACATCACGTCCGACAAAGGAACCGGCATCGGCGCGTGGGGCGACGACGAGTTGCGTGACTATTTGTCGACTGGCCATGCTTCGGGCCGCGGCACCGCAGCGGGCCCAATGGGCGAAGCCGTCGACGACAGCTTCACTTATATCGCTTCGGCCGATATCCATGCGCTGGTCACGTACGTGCGAAGCGTCCCTCCAGTGGTATCGCCCGATCTGCCGGCCAGGCTTGCGCCGCCGGCTCCGGAATCGCCGAAGGCGGGAAATGCGACGGCGGACGCGCTTGGCAAGCGCGTGTTCGAAGGCGCCTGCGTGAGTTGTCATGACTGGACCGGCGTGAGCCAGCTGTCGCCGCTCGCCACAATTGCCGGCACGCGCGGCGTGAACGATCGCACCGCGACCAATGTCGTGCAGATCGTGCTTTCCGGCACCAAGCGCCACACACCGGAGGGCGTCATATCGATGCCGGCCTTCGGCGACGCCTACTCGGACACGGAAATCGCGGCCGTTGCCAACTATGTGACCGCACGCTTCGGTGTCGAGCATTCAAAGCTGACTGATAAGGATGTCGCAGAGCTCCGGCGCCAGGCGCCTCATTGATGGATACGCGTCACCCTGCTGGATTACGACGCGCCAACCGATTGGAAGCGGTCAAACACCGTCAGGCGGTGGTCGTAGGCAGGGCGAAGAATGGCAAGCCAGCTGTACATCCGATCCGCTCCGCGGCGCAAAACCCCGCACGCGCGTGCGGACGCGCACAGCACCGGCGAGCAGTTCAATGGCTTCAGCGCTGCTCACGTGAGACCGGGGTCGCTGGTGTTTGTGTCATGCCGACGCTCCGAAGTTTGACACAGCACGCCAAAACGCTTTTAGATCCAATGTCGCGATTTAGTTTGGTTTAACAGTCCAACCCTTTGGAAAAATAGACTCGGGGCACTATGTGCCAGAGTGGCATCCTGCGCTAGACGGGAATGAATCCCTCGCTTGAAGCTGTATTGCGGCGCGACCGCGCTATCGTGTTCGCGGCGCTTGCGGTCATTATCATGCTTGCCTGGGCCGATATCATCTGGCTCGCCGATGACATGGCGATGGACGGCATGGACATGACCGGATTTCGGATGATTCCGGCCGGCCAGGGACTCATGATGCCGGCAAGCACGCCGTGGCAACCGCTCGAGTTCGCTTATGTATTCGCGATGTGGGCCGTCATGATGATCGGGATGATGACGCCGTCGGTGGCGCCGATGATCCTCATCTATGCGCGCGTTGGCAGGCAAGCGGTCATTGGCGGACATCCATTCGCGGCGAGTGGATGGTTTGCCTCCGGTTATCTGATTGCTTGGTTGGGATTCTCGCTCGCCGCGACTTCCGCGCAATGGGTACTCGAGCGCACCGCACTGCTCACGCCGATGATGGAGATTGCCAGCGCAGTGCTCGGTGCAATAGTCCTGATTGCCGCCGGAGTTTATCAATGGACTCCGGTCAAAGAGGCGTGCCTCTCCTACTGCCAAGCGCCGCTGACGTTCCTCATGCGGCATGGCGGATTTCGTTCTGACGCGAGCGGCGCGCTCGCGCTCGGTCTTCGCCACGGTCTCTACTGCATTGGCTGCTGCTGGGCTCTGATGTTGCTGCTGTTCGTCGGCGGCGTCATGAATGTGCTGTGGATCGCTGCGCTGGCTGGGTTGGTTCTGTTGGAGAAGGCGTTGCCGTTCGGCAAATTCGTCTCGCGTATCGCCGGCTGCATTTTCATCGCCGGCGGCGCCTGGTTGTTGCTGCATATGTAAATAATTTCACGGCCGCGAAATGTTGTGCGACACAGCCTAGTGAGTGCTTGACCGATTGGGGAGCGGCGAAATGGAATTGCTGGCGGGCGATACGGCGCTGGTCACCGGCGCAGCGTCAGGCATTGGACGCGGCATCGCAAAAGCCTTAGCCGCGGAAGGCGCTCGACTCGTTTTAAGCGATATCGCCGAGCAGGCCGGAACCGCGCTTGCACGCGAGCTGGACGCAACATTCATCGCCGCCGATCTGAACGAAGCGGCGGCGCCGCGCCGGTTGTTCGAGGCTGCGGTGCGAGCGCTTGGGTCCATTTCAATATTTGTACACAGCGCATCGCCAAGACGTTTTGAGAGCGAGACGGCATTGGCTGTGACCGAAGCCGAATGGGACTCGATGACATCGGTTGGCCTGCGCGCTGGCTTCCTACTCGGTCAGGCTGCGGGTGCGCATATGAAGGCGCGCAACGTCAAAGGGAGAATACTTTTCATAACGTCTTTGCACGCCTATACGCCGCGAAACCTGCCGCATTACAGCGCGACCAAAGCAGGCCAAACCATGGTCGTGAAAGAACTCGCGCGGGCGCTCGGCGCAGATGGCATTCGCGTCAACGCCATTGCTCCTGGTGCAATTCCCGGCGGCGGATTTGACGCCGGCATCGCCTCATTCGCCAAGATGATCCCGCTCAGCCGGACCGGAACGCCGGAAGACGTCGCGGATATGGCGATCGCTCTGTTGTGCGATCGCTTTTCGCGTTACGTCACCGGAGCAACGGTCGTAGTCGATGGCGGGCTTTCGCTCTACAACTGGATACCGGTTCGCGCTGAGCATTGATCCTAGTTTGCAAAGACGTGGCACATCGCCGTCAACAACAGACTATCTATCTCTTTGTGCGATAACGAAGCTGTTCAGCAATCACGAACAGAAGCGGAATGACGAAGACGCCGAAAACCGCCGCCGCGATCATTCCGCCGAATACCGGTGTGCCCACCGCGTGACGAGTTGCCGCGCCCGCGCCGGTCGCAATCACAAGCGGGACCAGTCCAAAGATGAAGGCGAAGCTCGTCATCATGACCGGGCGAAAACGCAGCGCTGCGGCCTCGATAGCAGCCGTAGGGATGTCTTTTCCGAGCCGTCGTTGCTCGACCGCGAAAGCAACAATCAAAATGCCGTTCTTGGCGGCGAGCGCAATGAGCGCCACCAGGCCGATTTGGGCGTATACGTCAAAGCTCAGCCCGGCGATCTTTATTGCCACTAGCGCACCCAAGATCGCAATGCTGACCGATAGCAGCGCAGGAATCGGGATATTCCAGCTTTCGTAGAGGGCGACGAGAAATAAATACGCGAAAAGCACCGCGAGACCGAGCACGAGTCCTGTACGTCCGCCGGCGGCTTTTTCCTGAAATGCGGTCCCGGTCCATTCAAAGCTGTAGCCTGCTGGCAGTGTTTCCGCAGAGATCCGTTCCATCGCCGCAAGACCTTGGCCGGAACTATAGCCAGGCTTGGACGCGCCGTTCACGACCGCGGCACGATAGCCGTTGTAGCGGACCACCGTCTGCGGCCCTTGCACGAGCGTAGCTTTCGCGAGCGCGCGCATTGGAACCATATCGCCACGTGCGTTGCGCACGTAGATGCGTTCGATGTCATCGAGGCGCTGGCGGAACGGCGTCTCCGCCTGCAGATTGACCTGCCAGGTGCGGCCGAAAACATTGAAGTCGTTGATGTAAAAACTTCCCAGCGTGGACTGCAGCGCATTGAAGATGTCGCTGATCTTGACACCGAGCACCTGCGCCTTGTCGCGGTCGATATCGAGATAAATCTGCGGAGTGTCGGCTGCGTAAGTACTGAACACGCCGGCGAGCTCGGGTTGGCTGTTGGCGGTCACCAGCAACCCCCGAAGTACGGCGGCGAGGTCGTTCGGTGTTTGGCCTTGCAACCCTTCCAAAACATATTGGAAGCCGCCGGTACTGCCCAAGCCGAGGATCGGCGGCAGATTGAACGGAAATGCTATGGCGCCGGGAATCGCCGCCAATTGCGGCCGCAAACGCGCGATGATCGCATTGGCGTTCTGCGCCGACTCCTTGCGCAACTCATACGGTTTGAGCCGGATAACGAAGAAAGCTTGGTTCGACGAGGCGACATAGTCGATGAAATTCAACCCCACCACCGACAATATGCCTTCAACTCCGGGAATGGGCCGGACGATGTCTTCCACCTGCTTGACCACGGCTTCCGTGCGGTTGACTGATGCGCCTTCCGGCAGCCGCAGCGCGGCAAAGATTGCACCTTGGTCCTCGTCCGGCAGGAAGCTTTGCGGCGTGAGATAGAAAATCAGTACCGATACCGCTAGCGCTCCCGCGACGACCGCAACCGCAACGATGCTCACGCGCGCCAGCCTGCGGATCGCGGACACATAAGCGCCGCGCGTTTGTTCGATGGCGCCGAGCACGTAAGTCATAAGGCCTCGGCTCCTTTGCCCGCGCTTTAGCAGCACGCCGCATAGTGCCGGACTCAACGTCAGCGCGTTGAGCGCCGAGATCAGCATCGATACGGAGATGGCGACGGCGAACTGACGAAACAGCTGGCCGCTGATTCCCGGTATAAACGCTACCGGAACGAACACCGACAACAGCACGAATGTGATGGCCAGAATCGGGCCGGTGATTTCCGCCATCGCCTTCTTGCAGGCTTCCGGAACGGAGAGGTTGGGCTCTTCCTCGATCACCCGCTCTACGTTTTCGACAACCACGATCGCATCGTCGACGACGATGCCGATGGCGAGCACAAGGGCCAACAGCGAGATGGTGTTGGCCGAGTATCCGATGAGCAGGAGCACCGCGAATGTGCCGATGACTGACACAGGTACCGCCACAAGCGGAATCAGCGTTGTCCGCAGCTTGCCAAGAAACAGGAAAACCACGATGGCGACGAGGATGATCGCGACGACGAGTGTGCGAACGACTTCCACCATCGTTGCGGTGACAAAGACCGTGCTGTCGAAGAAAACCCCATAGGTCAGATCGTCGGGAAAGCGCGTCGCCAGACTGTTCATCGTGTCGCGCACTTGTTTTGCAACATCGACAGCATTGGATCCGGGTGACTGATAGATCCCGATTGCTGCCGCCGGAGCGCCGTTGAAACGGCTGTAGCGGTCCTGTGTTTTTGCACCCATTTCGACGCGGGCAACGTCGCTTATTCTGACAACCGATCCATCCGGATTGGCGCGCAGCACGATCGCGGCGAATTCCTGCGGCTGGGTCAGGCGGCCTTTGGTTTTGATGTTGATCTGAACTTGCTGCTTGCTTGCGACCGGAGCGGCGCCGATGCGGCCGAGCGCCGCCTGAACATTTTGATTTTGAACAGCCTGGATGACGTCGTTTGGAGTGAGGTTAAGCTCTGTGAGCCGGTCCGGATCGAGCCAAATTCGCAGTGAATAATCGAGCGGGCCAAACAAAGTGACCTGGCCTACGCCTTTAATCCGCGCCAGCGTATCGATAATGTTAATGGTCGCATAATTGCTGAGATAGATCGCATCATAGGTGTTTTTCGGCGAATAGATATTGATGACCTGAAGCAGCGCCGCCGATTTCTTGCGGACCGACAAACCCGCTCGTGAAACTTCCGCGGGCAATTGCGGAATCGCGAGGCTAGTGCGGTTCTGCACGTTGACGGTGTCGATATCGGGATCGGTCCCCAGCGAAAATGTTACATTGAGCGTATAGCTGCCGTCCGAGCCGCTGGCCGACTGATAATAGATGGCATTATCGACGCCATTGATTTGTTCCTCGATCGGCTGCGCGACCGTGGTTTCGACCACTTCGGCGTCGGCCCCAGGGTAGTTCGCGGTCAGCGAGACTTGCGGCGGTACGATGTCAGGGAATTGCGCAATCGGGATCGCTGTGATCGCGATAGCGCCAGCGAGCGTGATCACGATCGCAATAACGATCGCGAACCGTGGCCGATCAATAAAGATTGCTGAAAACATCGTCTCAGTTTTGTGCTGCGAGGTTCGCCGCCACGACTTGGCCAGGATGAACCTTCTGTATCCCCTCGACGATGACAAGTTCTCCTTGCTTGAGACCCTCAGCCACCACGATGTCGCGGCCCTGCTCAACGCCCGTCGTGATTCGCCGTTGCTCGACCTTTTTGTCCGCGCCGACCACCATCACATAGTGGCCGGCCTGATCGAGCTGCACCGCTGATTGCGGGATAACCAATGAAGCCTGGGGCGCGCCACGCTCGACCATGACGCCGACGATCCCGCCGGGGATCAACATGCCTTCCGGATTTGGCAATTGCGCGCGCACCAATACCGTATCCGTATCTGGCTGAACCTGAACATCAAGAAGATTGGTGCGTCCGGGGTTCGCATAGACGGTGCCATCCGGTAGCTTGATGTGAATCGTAACATGCGGATTTTTGTCGGCGGATGCCGCGATCCGGTGCTTATATTCGATAACGTCGGCCTCACTGGCTTGGAACGTGACATAGATCGGATCTTGGCTGACGATCGTTGCCAGTGTTCCTGATGACGGACTGACCAGATTGCCCACAGTGAAGTTTGCGGGTCCAATCCTTCCGTCGACCGGCGAACGGATCTCCGTGTAGCCGAGATTGATCTTCGCCTGTTCGAGCAAGGCCTGAGCCTGCATGACATCGGCGTGCGCGGCTTGCGCGTTGGCGGCGCGCTGGTCGACCTCGGATTGGGGAATGTTCTGGTTGTGCAAGAGTTCCTGGCCGCGCTGCAGCTGCAGATTCGCGTTGACTTCCGTCGCTTTTGCCTTGGCGAGATTGGCGTTTTGCTGGTCGACGGCCGCCTTGTAGGTGTCGGGTTCAATGCGAAACAGCAGATCGCCGGTTTTGACCTGCTGCCCTTCGGTAAAGTTGCGCTCGTTGATGAAACCCGAGACCCGAGCGACAACGTCAACTTTGTCAATTGCCACCACGCGACCGATGAAATCTCCGGTTGCCGTCACCTCGCGGCTTACGACTGGCGTGACGGTGACAGCGGGCGGCGGCCCGCTCTGGGCCGCCGCGGCCTGGTATCCGGTCAGGAAAATGCACGCGGCAAATAGAGATCGCCCGGCAAGCGGACAAATGTTGGCCATCATATTCACTCCCGCACAAGCTTCACGCGCAGTGCGACACGGTAAAAGAACAGACACTCGGTCTATTTCGCCGATTCCAGCTTCGCATCCAAGGTTATTTGCGCATTGAGCACCTTAGAGACTGGACATGACTTTTCGGCGATACCGGCCAATTCCATGAATTTCGCTTCGTCGAGGTTGGGTACGCTGGCACGCAGCGTGAGCGCCGAGCGGGTGATGCGAAAACCCTGACCTTCCGGCTCCAGGCTGACCGCCGCATCGGCAGTCAATTCGGTGGGCGTGTAGCCCGCGCCCTGGAGTTGAAAGGCAAGCGCCATGGTAAAGCATCCGGCATGCGCAGCGGCGATCAGTTCCTCCGGATTTGTGCCCTTCTCGTTTTCAAAGCGCGTCTTGTAGGAATACGGGGTTTCGGCCAGCACCCCGGAATCGGTCGAAAGATGGCCATTGCCTGCGCGGCCGGTGCCGCGCCAAACTGCCTTTGCCCTGCGGATCATGGGGGTCTCCTTTGCTCTACGGGCCAGGTTGTTACTTTCCTGATCTATAGGTTGTTCGTCCTGTGACCAATATGAGCCCCGCCGATCGCGGCCGCAAATTGCTCGAAAGGTGCGCGCTTTTCAGTTCGCTGGATGAAAAAGCGCGGCGCGACATTGCCGCCTATGCGAAGCCGCGCAGCTTCAGCACTGGCGAGCCGATATGTCGGCTCGGCGATCGCGGCGACAGCATGATGGCAGTCGTCGTGGGCGCGGTGCGTATTTCGCTGCCGACGACGAGGGGCAAAGAGGTCATCCTGGCGGACCTGCGGACCGGAGAATTGTTCGGTGAAATTGCGGTCCTCGACGGCAAGCCGCGCTCCGCGAATGTGTCGGCGCTCACGAATTGCGAGCTGATGGTCTTGGAACGGCGCGATCTGTTGCCCTTCCTCGAGCGTAACCCAGGCGCCTGCATGAAATTGATGGAAATGCTTTGCGCGCGCATCCGCCGCTCGGATGAGCGCATGGCGGACATCGCTTTTTTCAACTTGCCCGTGCGGCTCGCCAAGACCTTGCTCAACTACGAGCCGGAAGTTCGCGCCGGAATGAAATTGTCGCTTTCGCAGAGCGAATTGGCGGAGATGGCCGGCGGGACTCGGGAAAAGGTCAATCGCTGCCTGCGCGAGTGGCAGCGCCAGGGCATCATAGAATTGAAGAACCGCTGGACCATCATCCGTAAGCCGGATGCGCTTCGCGGGCTGGTAGAATCGATTTAGCTAAATCCAATACTCGGTTGGCCGGCGTTGCTGGGGCAGGGGCCCACGGCGCGCATCGGCAAATGCAAGCGCATATCTAGGCGCCGTTTGCTGTGACCCGCGCCACAGACATCGCGGCGATCTCTCCACTATGCCCCCCGAAGCACGTGCTCGGTCGCTAAACACAGCGGCAGAGGGTCGAGCCGGCATTGTGAGGTGGCAAATGAACTATTCCTATTGGCGTATTGAACGCCTAATTCTCGACGCGGTAGATCGCCGGATCCTTCAGAGGACAACCGTCTGGGATCAAATTGTATCTTTTTTACCAATGCGGACCTGCTGATTCTCGCGGGCTTCTGCATCGTCGGTCTGTTAGCGAGTCTGGCAGTAATGCTTGCGTTACCAAACTTTACCGAAGTCACCGAAGCCCTCCAACAACTGCTCTGATGTGCTTCGGGGAGTTTTGGCCGAGAACGCTTCGGAGCGACACCGCCATGCGTCATTCTTCTCGCAAGGACAAGCTATCGGCCCGCGTTCAGCGAACGACGCTTTCCGTTTGTCGTTCAGATCGCGGTGCCTACTGACGGCTTCGGCTCCATGCTCGACGCAATTAATGCTTGGCACAAGGCCGCGTAACCTCTTTACCCACAAGAGTTGCCGGCCGGGACAGAACGCCCTTTCGCCCGGCACGGCCTTCTTTCATGCTACTTTGCCTTGGCCGATTATCGAACGGGATACCATCATGCGCATTCTGGTTTTCCAGCACGTTCCGGTGGAGCATCCGGGCGCGTTTTGCCGACTCTGGCGAGAAAGCGGTGACGAATGGTGCACCGTCGAATTGGATGCCGGCCAAGTTATTCCAGACTTGAATGATTTCGATCTGCTGGTCGCGATGGGCGGGCCAATGGATGTCTGGCAGGAGGATCTCTACCCTTGGCTCGGACCCGAGAAGGCGGCAATCCGACATTGGGTGAAGGATCTCGGTCGGCCTTTTCTCGGCGTCTGCCTTGGGCATCAATTGCTTGCGGTTGCGCTCGGCGGGGTGGTCAGGCTGATGGACCAGCAGGAAATCGGTCTTGGCGAGGTCACTTTGACCGAAGCGGGCGGGCAGGATCCGCTATTTGCCGGCTTTGCGGCGCCGGTGGAGACATTTCAATGGCATGGCGCGGAAATCTCGCAGCTGCCGGACGGCGCGGAAGTTCTCGCCATGAATTCGTCGTGCCCGGTCCAAGCGTTCCGCTATGGGCCGCACGCGTATGGACTGCAATATCATGTTGAGATCACCGCCTCGACGGTGGCGGAATGGAGCAATATTCCGGAATACCGCGCCGGTCTCGAGCGCGTGCTGGGTCCCGGCGCAACCACGAGACTGAGCGAACTGGTGGCACACCGGCTACCTTCGTTTGCGGCCAGCGCGCGACGGTTGAATGACAACATCTCAGCCGTCGTGATGGCGGCGCATTCGGCCAGTCCTTTGAAGGACAAACGGTTATCAGCATAGCTGCATTGCAGCATCGGGAAGGATATTCACAAAAATTGACTGTGTCCCAGGTGACACCAATTTTTATTGCGATAGTATCAAATGTCGTTGCTGGGGGGTCGGGGGTAACAGGGGAGAGTCTCTTGATACCCGCCCGGGCTGCGTCTGCAAAAGTCATCGTTCGGCAAAGCGTGCGTCGTGAGGCCGTCGCCCTCGCGGAGGCGGTGAGTTCGCTCGAACTGGAGCGAAGCGTTTTTGATTCCTCGGAAATCGAGATTTTGAGTGCTGCCTTCGCCAAGGCATGGGCCTATGTCGAATTCGATCCCACGCTTGGCATGCTGGAGGTAGGCGAGCGCCAATCCGAACTGGCGCGCTGCCTGATGGCGATCCTGAAGCTCGGCGATTGCAATCCGACTTCGATCGCCAATTCCGCCATAGCGCTCATGCGAAAAAACCAGTCCAGAATCTTGCGAACGCGCATTGCGCCGGACCTAGCAAATTCCCGTCGGCTCGCTGTCGCGCGCTAGGATACCGCGGCGCCAATTCGCGGTGTCGCTTTCCCGCGCGCAAGCGGCGCAATAGATTTGCGCACATGCAAGCAATGGTGCTGGAACGGCCGGGCGCCCCACTGACCCCTGTGGAACAGCCCGATCCGCGGCCGGCAATCGGCGAAGTCAGAGTTCGTGTGGCGGCGTGTGGGGTGTGCCGCACCGACCTGCATGTCGTTGATGGCGAGCTGCCGAATCCCAAACTTCCCATCGTGCCCGGTCACGAAATCGTCGGCCGCATCGATATGGTTGGCGGCGGCGTCAACGCCCTTAACGTCGGGCAACGCGTCGGCGTGCCTTGGCTTGGCCGAACCTGCGGGCAATGCAGATATTGCCGCAATGGGTGGGAAAATCTCTGTGATCGCCCCTTGTTCACTGGTTATACGCGCGACGGTGGTTATGCCACCCACGCGGTCGCCGATGCGCGCTACGTGTTCGCATTGCCCGAGGACGGTGATGACGTCGCAACGGCGCCGCTGTTGTGCGCGGGCTTGATTGGCTGGCGTTCGCTGCAAATCGCGGGCGATGGCGAGAAGGTCGGACTCTACGGCTTCGGTGCTGCCGCGCACATCACCGCACAGGTCGCGCGCTGGCAGGGTCGTGACGTGTTTGCTTTCACCAGACAAGGCGACGACGCGGCGCAGGCTTTTGCCAAGAAGCTCGGGGCCTGTTGGGCGGGAAGTTCGGAGGACGCCCCGCCCGAACCGCTCGATTGCGCCATCATCTATGCCCCGGTCGGGGCACTCGTTCCCACGGCTTTGCGGGCCGTTCGTAAAGGCGGCCGCGTGGTCTGCGCCGGCATTCACATGAGCGACATTCCAAGTTTTCCCTACGATATTCTTTGGCAGGAACGTGAGATTAAATCGGTCGCCAATCTTACCCGCCAAGACGGCGAGGAGTTTTTCAAGATCGTGCCGAAAGCGCGGATTGCGACGCAAACGGTTTCATATCCCCTCGTTCGCGCCAATGAAGCGCTGGCCGATCTGCGCAGCGGGCGCCTACAGGGTGCTGCGGTTTTGGTCCCCTAACCAGGCTTTGTGTCGGCTTGGCGCGCTATCACGTGATCGCGGCGCGCGCATTGGCGAGCGTTTGTGCGGGTGAGCTCGCGGCATCGACACAACTCCAGGTGACCGGACCGGTGACGAATTCTTCCTGTTTGCGCGCCACTTCGGCATTGGCGTCGGAGGCGTCAGCCGCGCGCCCGCTGACTCGTTGCACGCGTGTTGTCAAATCCGCCACCAGAAACAGCCCGCGAAACTCCACGCCGGCCGCCGCCGCGGCGGTCTCGATCGCGGCGCGTTCCTCCGCTTGAGCAAAGACCGCATCGACGATCGCCGAATGACCGGCGCGCGCCACCCGAGCCGCTTTGTCGATGAGGATCCGATACACTCGTTCCGAAACTTCGGCACGGTAGGCGCTCGGCGACAGGCGTTCATGCTCGCCAACACCATAGACCGCCTTGCGCTCGACATCGGAGCGAAACACCAGTGCGCCCGGCGCCGGCGCCCGCAACGGCGCGAGCGATCGCGCCAACACGGTTTTACCCGTCCCTGATAGACCGCCGATCCCAAGCACGCTTGGCTTTGCCGGTGCGAGCAGCTTCAGCGCGAGATCGAAATAGCGACGCGCTGATCGCGCGATCGTGTCCTTTGTTACATCGAGCCGCGAAGCGGTTGTCATCGCGCGGATCGCCGCGCGCAATGACATGAAGAACGACAAGGCGGCTATGCCGTCACAATCGGCGTCACGGCGTGCTGCGACGTAATAGCCGTTCAACACCTGGTTCGCGGCCGCCTGACGATCGAATTCGAGCAGATCCATCAGCAGGAATGCCAAGTCGTAAAGCAGGTCGCCCGAGCCGATAAGGGGGTCGAATTCCAGCGCGTCGAATGCGATCGGCTCACCATCGAGCACAGCGATATTGCCGAGATGAAGGTCGCCGTGGCCGCGACGGATCAAGCCTTGCTTGCCGCGCTCGGTCAAAAGCGGCCGCAGCCGGTTCAATGCCGCAAGCGATTGGCGTTCAAGATCGATGACCGCGGTTTCTCCGAACAGCGCCGGGTATCGCTGGAAGGTTGACGTGCTATTGCCGATGAATTGTTCGAGAGCCGCGATCCACGGAGTCGGCTCGACCGGCTCCGCACGTTCGTGCATCGCCGCGACTGCGACCGCGAGTTTAGCTAGCAGTCTCTCGTCGAGTTCGCCGCGCTGGGCGAGGCGATCGAGTGTCTTATCCTCGTCGAAGCGGGCCATCTCGACCGCCCACTCGACCGGCTCGCCGTTGCCGTCGAGCGCGAGCGCACCATTGTCTTCGCGCGTGATCGGAACGACGCGCCGATATAATTGTGGAGCGAATTTGCGGTTGATCGCGAGTTCGGCTTCACAAGCAGCCTTGCGCTTGTCCAAGCTCGAAAAATCGAGAAAGGGATAGCGCACCGCGCGCTTGACTTTGAGCGCGCGATCCTCGGCGAGAAAGACGATCGCCGCGTGAGTCTGGTGGCGGGCTATCTTTGCCGCGGCGGGGAGGCGATAGGTCGCCGGGTTGCCCAGCAGTTCGAACACGGCATCTTGCATTGTGAGGGACGGCGGCTCTTGCATTGTAGACGATTAGCCGCGGCCACGGCGCGGCGAAAGCCCGAGGCCGGGCGGGCAAGCTACAGGTTCCGGGTTGCACGGAAACCGACGGAGGCGCTTCTTGCGAAGCTGCGCCCACCGGCCGCCCTGGCATGCCCCGACGGGCCGGGGCCCAAAGGGATGAAATTCGGCTCCGGACCCCTGCTGGCCCGGCTGGGATTTTCGTATTTTTTGCGCTTGGGCTCGCAATTCTTCGGAACAAAGGGCATTCGGCGGCGTTTGCGTCGAGGCACAAGAGGTTCCGAGGCCGGACACGTGAGGGGGTTTGGAGGTCGGTTCCGAGGTTGTTGGCCACGAGCCCCGCGCTCGCGGTGTTTTGTTTTGGCGCCAGCTCAGCCTTCGCCGGACGGAAGCCCGTTGGCGGCGTTCACCTGTCCGCTACACCCCCTGTCAACCTTCGCGCCGCGTTCCCGGTGTTGTGTCCTTTGACGTGCCTGTTCACGTCGTCAATCATGTATCGGCGCCCGGCGGTAGCCAGTACGTACCGCATCACCCAATCGCTTGCCTTTGGAGCTCTCTATGCAGATCGGTGAAGACGTCGTCGGCGCCAAGCAAACCGACGTTTCCACTGGCCCGGCCGTCACCGGCGAACGCCACGTCAACGGCGACGACGCCAACGGCTTGACCGAACATGGGCTAAGCGAACTTCTTCATGCCTTGCAGGCGATGCGAGTGGGCGATTTCTCAGTGCGTATGGCCGGTGACCGTGTCGGTCTCATCGGCAAGGTCGCCGACACCTTTAACGACATCGTCGCCACCAACCAGCGCATGGCACAGCAGCTCGAGCGCGTCGGTCAGGTCGTCGGCCGCGAAGGCCGTACCCGGCAGCGCGTGCGCTTGGGGCTTTCGGACGGCGCTTGGGGCGAAATGGAGTCGAGCGTCAATTCGCTCATCGACGATTTGTTATGGCCGACGACGGAAGTGACGCGCGCCGTTGCCGCAGTCGCGCAAGGCGATCTCCTGCAGACCGTGCAGCTCGACGTCGATGGCCGTCCGCTCAAGGGCGAATTCCTGCGCTCCGCCGAAATCGTGAACACCATGATCAAGCAGCTCAATGTGTTCACCTCGGAAGTGACGCGTGTCGCCCGCGAGGTCGGCACTGAAGGCAAGCTTGGCGGCCAGGCACAGGTCGGCGGCGTCACCGGCGTGTGGAAGGATCTGACCGAGAGCGTCAACTCGATGGCGTCGAACCTCACCGCGCAGGTGCGCAACATCGCGGAAGTGACGATCGCGGTGGCCAACGGCGACTTGTCGAAAAAGATCACCGTCGACGTGCGCGGCGAAATCCTGCAGTTGAAGGAGGCCATCAACACGATGGTCGATCAGCTGCGCTCATTCGCATCCGAAGTTACGCGCGTGGCGCGTGAGGTGGGCACCGACGGCAAGCTCGGCGGTCAAGCGATCGTGCCTGGCGTCGCCGGCACCTGGAAGGATTTGACCGACTCGGTGAATGCCATGTGCGGCAACCTCACCGACCAGGTGCGCAATATTGCCCATGTGACTACCGCGGTCGCGCGCGGCGACCTGTCACGCAAGATCACGGTCGATGTGCGCGGCGAAATTCTCGAACTCAAGGACACCATCAACACGATGGTGGACCAGCTAAATGCCTTTGCCTCCGAAGTCACGCGCGTTGCCCGCGAGGTCGGCACCGAAGGCAAGCTCGGCGGCCAAGCGCAGGTCCCCGGAGTCGGCGGCACCTGGAAGGATTTGACCGACAGCGTCAACTTCATGGCCTCCAACCTCACCGCGCAGGTCCGCAACATCGCCGAAGTAGCAACGGCTATCGCCGGCGGCGATTTGTCGAAGAAGATCACGGTCAACGTCAGCGGCGAAATTCTGCAATTGAAAGAAACCATCAACACGATGGTGGATCAGCTCAATGCGTTCGCCGGCGAGGTCACCCGCGTGGCGCGCGAAGTCGGCACCGAAGGCAAGCTCGGCGGTCAAGCCAACGTGCTCGGCGTCGCCGGCACGTGGAAGGATTTGACCGACTCGGTCAACTCGATGGCGTCCAACCTCACCGCGCAAGTGCGCAACATCGCCGAGGTGTCGACGGCGATCGCCAGCGGCGACCTGTCGAAAAAGATCACGGTCGACGTGCGCGGCGAAATTCTCGAGCTCAAGGACACCATCAATACGATGGTGGACCAGCTCAATGCCTTTGCCGGCGAGGTCACGCGCGTGGCACGCGAGGTGGGCACCGAAGGCAAGCTCGGCGGACAAGCATTGGTGCGCGGCGTCGCCGGCACCTGGAAGGACCTCACCGATAGCGTCAACTCGATGGCGTCGAACCTGACCGGCCAGGTCCGCAACATCGCCGAAGTGGCCACAGCCGTCGCGCGCGGCGACCTGTCACGCAAGATCACCGTCGACGTGCGCGGCGAAATTCTCGAGCTGAAAGACACACTGAACACGATGGTCGATCAGCTCAACGCGTTCGCGGCCGAAGTCACGCGCGTCGCCCGTGAGGTCGGCACCGAAGGCAAGCTTGGCGGCCAGGCTCAGGTGCCCGGCGTCGGCGGCACCTGGAAGGACCTGACCGACAGCGTCAATTCGATGGCCGGCAACCTCACGGCGCAGGTCCGCAACATCGCCGAAGTAGCAACGGCTATCGCCGGCGGCGACCTGTCGCGCAAGATCACCGTGGACGTGCGCGGCGAAATCCTTCAGCTGAAGGAAACGCTGAACACAATGGTAGATCAGCTCAACCGCTTTGCCGGCGAGGTCACCCGCGTGGCGCGCGAAGTCGGCACCGAAGGTCGACTGGGCGGCCAGGCCAACGTGCCCGGCGTTGCCGGGACCTGGAAGGACCTGACCGACAGCGTCAATTCGATGGCCGGCAATCTGACGGCGCAGGTCCGCAATATCGCCGAAGTGACGACGGCGGTGGCGCGTGGCGACCTGGGGCGCAAGATCACGGTCGACGTGAAAGGCGAAATTCTCGAACTGAAGAACACGATCAACACGATGGTGGATCAGCTCAACGCCTTTGCTTCGGAGGTCACGCGCGTGGCGCGCGAGGTGGGTACCGAAGGCAAGCTCGGCGGGCAGGCGCAGGTGCTTGGAGTGGCCGGCACCTGGAAGGACTTGACCGACAACGTCAACTTTATGGCGTCGAACTTGACGGCGCAGGTGCGCAACATTGCGGAGGTGGCGACTGCAATCGCCGGCGGCGACCTGTCGAAGAAGATCACCGTCGACGTGCGCGGCGAAATGCTTCTGCTCAAGGACACGCTCAACACCATGGTCGAGCAGCTGCGCTCGTTCGCAGCCGAAGTGACGCGCGTGGCGCGCGAGGTCGGCACTGACGGTCGGCTCGGCGGTCAGGCGGTGGTGCCGGGCGTTGCCGGCACGTGGAAGGACCTGACCGACAACGTCAACCTTTTGGCGGCCAATCTGACCACGCAGGTTCGCAACATTGCCGAAGTGACGACGGCCGTCGCGCGCGGC
>Ga0187815_10000548_pt1 | contig 18127 bp, 18 predicted proteins | sample NC_S_5_FD_132962 | JGI IMG/M metagenome (GOLD analysis project Ga0187815, IMG submission 132962) | Wetland sediment microbial communities from Neuse River Estuary, North Carolina, USA - ASW-S_5 | ecosystem: Environmental > Aquatic > Freshwater > Wetlands > Sediment | place: USA: North Carolina...
CAGAGCTCCTGAGGCGGCTCATTGGCGTTGCCAGGGACCAGAAGCTTTCGCAGGTGGTCGCCATCATCATGCCCGAGAATCAGGCCATGTGGTCGCTGGCCAATCGGCTGGGATTCAAGGTTTCCTCCTCCGACGATCCCAACATGATCACGGCCGTGCTTCAGCTCCGCTGAATGACGTACGGTGTGACCCAGGTTACATGCGCATGTGATTCCAGTCCTTTGCCCGCCGCAGGCTGCTCTGCTATTCATGGGCTTGTAATTTAGAAGTGGAGCATCCGAAAGAAGCTTGCCGCGGCGCTTATTTTCGCTCGGCGGGTTGGCGATCCAAGGAGTCGCCCGCTGCGCACCTGCCGAGCGAAACGCTGCGGATAGGGTCAAGAGCAAAGGCAACGATTGGCCCGAATGCTCCTCCACTCGAACTCGAGAGCCCGAGTTCATAGCACGCCGGCTTCCCGGCGACAGATATGAGGAGGGGCAAGACACGAGGCTGACGGTGACCGATGCTCTCGATGTCTCTGGCGGGGGCCAGCCAATGGCTGCCCCCGCTTTTTGTTTCTAGCGTGAACTGAAGCCCTTAACCCCCTGTGATCGTTCCCCGAATCTTCCACATGCAGTCCTGGAGCCGACCCCGAACCGCAGCATCTTCGCCCTGTCGTCACTCGAATCACACAACTCCGCGTAACATTGTCACCAGGATGCTTTAAAAGGAATTGGAATTGATAGGGAGCAGATGACAGGGAGCAGACCAACAGCACCACTCGGCGGCTCCCGATGCGAATTTCTCCAGGCTAGGTTACGGAAGCCAACTCCATGGCCGCGACTTTAATGCAAGCTTCCATTACAACTGGAACCGACAGCGCTCTCGCCACCAGGCAGGAATGCTCAGCTTTCTTCAACGCTTTCAGCGCCAGTTCCCGGTCCTTTTCGCGCAAAATCGTGGCCTGCGGTAACAATGTGATTTGAGCGAACCGCCAGCCATGCTCGTCCCGCCTCAATGCACCTCTGGCGTCGACCTCCAGGTCCAGAAACTCGAGTTTCGTCATCTCCGCGATGGCTCGAAATGTCACTACGAAACAACTCACCACTGCGGCTACAAGGAAATGCTCCGGCGTCCATTTCTCGCCCTCACCGTGGAACTCTGGCGGCGCCGCGAATTCGATCGCGGCTGGAAAATCCTCCGCGGTTGCCATCCCCACCCGGTCCCGCGTCCAGCGACCTTTTACTTCGTACTGATATTCACCATCCATGGTTTCCATCCTTTGGCCCTATGCTTTCAATGAGGGCGAAACTAATGTCTATGCCGCGCCACCGGCTGGCTGGCCACCGTCTTCTGAGCCTCCGCTTTGCGCGGCTCGTGATGCCGCACCGCCAGAACTGGCCCGCGTCCCGCTTGCTCGACCAGCGTGAACACCTCGCTGCAGTCGCGACACAGCCAGTAGTGCCTCGCCTGTTGTAGGTCTTCCGCTCTCAAAACAAAGAACTTGCCCCCGCTCTGGGCGTCAAATCGGGTCGGGCACAGCGGGTTGGCACACTTCGCGGAATTCAGAGAACTGACGCTGTCCTGAGACGCACCTACCGCAGGTGCTTTCTCCCGCGACTCCTCGATCCCTTCGATCGTCCTGCACAGCCAGTCTTTCAGGACCGCTTCGATTTCCGCTTGATCGGCCGACCGGTACAGCGACGCGATAGTCTCGCCCGCCCCGTTCAGTACGATGTAATCGCAGGGTACGCTCTTTTCGCGATCAGCCTCCGGAACCAGTTGCATGAGCACGCACTCCGAGCAGGGGCAGACTCGCTCCGGCAGCGCAAAATTGAGGCAGGTAGGCGAATCCTCGAAAATCAACGGGGCCCGCCACGGTTGGCGCGGTGACCGTCCATAGCCGCCCTTTTCGAGGAATTGCAGTTCGAACTTCAGTACTTCCAGCAAGTCGCGGTCATCGCTTGGCATGGCCCACCTCTCCGGCTAATTCCAATTTGCGCCCGCCCCCTTGCAGCGGCTGTGACGTAGATCACGTCTGACTGTGGGGCCAGTCACCGGAACTCTGTCCACATAGGCATATCGTCCTCCGTGACGACACAAAGACGCTCTTTCTGGAGGCTACCCAATGGTTTACGGCCTGCGAGTGATTCCTAGGAAAAAGCAGGGTATAATAGGCGCTGCTCGTGCCATGAAAACTCCTTACGGCTTGCAGGTCATCGAAAGCTGCCTGTCGTGCCCTCTGCTAAAGGACCGTCTATTTTGCAACCTGCCGCCAAAAGTCATTCAGGCGCTGGACGACATCTCCTCGACGGCTACGTACCCAAAGGGAGCGGTGCTTTTTGTCGAAGGTCAGCAGCCGCGCGGCGTCTTTGTGATTTGCAACGGCCGTGTGAAACTTTCCGCCAGCTCTGCTGATGGTAAGTCTCTGATTTTGCGCATTGCCGATCCCGGCGAAGTTGTCGGCCTGCCCGGAACAATGTCGGGCAAAGCTTATGAAGCGACCGCCGAAGCCATCGAGCCCATTCAGGCAAATTTCATCCCGCGCAGCGATTTCCTGCAGTTCCTCAAGGAGCACGGCGAGGCGGCTGTTCGCGTTGCCGAGATCCTCAGCAATATCCTGCACGCCACGTATCAGGAAGTTCGCTATCTTGGACTTTCCGGCTCGGCTGCCGAGAAACTCGCCCGCTTCTTGCTCGATTTGACCACGGAGACTGCCGGCCGCGGAGAAGGTGATAGCCGGCCTCGCGTCACTTTGACGCTCACCCACGAAGAAATTGCTGAGACGGTCGGATTGTCACGCGAAACTGTGACGCGCCTCTTTGGCGACTTCAAGCGCAAGCGTCTCATCGAAATCCGCGGTTCCACGCTCATCATCTCGAACAAGAACGCGCTCGAGAAAATCCTCGAAACTAGCTGACGCCGCCAAGCTGCAGTTCTAAGCGCGCACTTTCATCGCCCCCGTCTTTGCGAATTCCCGCAAATTTGTTCCTGCCGTTGTCATTCAGCCGGTGCCTCGTACGTAGTACCATTGAAGGCCGCAATGAACGCTAACAATCACTTCGCGATTCGCGCCGACCATGTCCGTCGCCACTACCAAATGGGCTCGACTCTCGTTCGCGCCGTCGATGAAGTTTCCCTCTCCGTTGGAAAGGGAGAATTTGTCGCGCTGCTCGGCAGTTCCGGTTCGGGAAAATCAACACTGCTGAATCTGATGGCCGGCCTCGACCGCCCCACCTCCGGCGCAATCTTCGCGCATGACCGCAATCTCGCCGAAATGACGCCGGACGAACTTGCTCATCATCGCGGTCACACGGTCGGCATGGTGTTCCAGGCTTTCAATCTGCTCCCGCGCATGACTCTCGAGGAAAATGTGGAACTTCCGCTGCGTCTCGCGGAAATTGATCGTAAGGAACGCGCGAACCGCGTCCGTGAGGCCATTGAGCGCGTTCACCTCACTGCGCGCCTGACCCATCGCCCAACGGAAATGTCCGGAGGCGAGCAGCAGCGCGCAGCCCTCGCTCGCGCTCTCGTGAATCGCCCAACCATTCTTCTCGCCGATGAACCCACTGGAAACCTCGACAGCGCCACTGGCGATGAGATCATGCGCCTCCTCCGCGAAATCAATGAATCGCTGGGCATGACGATCGTCATGGTCACCCACGAGCGCCCTCGCGCCGCCGAATTCGCGCATCGCCTGCTGCAAATGAAAGATGGCAAACTCATCAGCGATGGAGTCCAGCCGTGAAAATTCGTGACCTCACCGAATTGGCTGGCCGCAACTTGCGCGAAGCTTTGCTGAGAAATTCGCTCACCACGATGGGCATCGCGGTAGGCGTCGCTTCGCTCGTCGCTATGCTTTCCCTGGGCGTTGGTCTGCAGGAACTCGCCAGCAAGCGCCTTTCGAGTTCGGGGTTGTTCGACGCGGTTTTTGTCGCTCCGCGAATGAATGATCGCGGTTTCGAGCGCGATCAGCGGCCAAGCCCCGGATCGGGCGATCACTCGCGCCCGCTTGACCAAGCAGCACGCGAGCAGATGGCCAAGCTTCCGAACGTCGTCGAGGTCTATCCCGAAATTCGCTTCAGCACGGATATTCTGTACGCGGGCAATCCCTACATGTCCATGGTCGCTGGGATTCCGGAATCTGCGCGTAACGGTGGTGCATTCGACGGAATGAAAGGCGCTTTCTTTTCCGGCCCCAACGCGGATGAAACGATCCTTCAGATCGATTTCGCCAAGCGGCTCGCCGACAATCCCGATTCGCTCATCGGCAAGGAAATCGTCTTGCGCTATGCCGAGCGTCAGACACTCCCCGCCCAATCTTCCGCGGATCCGCCGCCGGACGCAAAGACCAAGTCGGCTGCAGACTCGAATCTCTCGTCCGGTTTTTCCGTGATTCCCCGGCAGAAGAAATTGCGGATTATCGGCATCGTCGAAACCGAACCCGCCGCCGGCTTCGGCGGATTTGGCCGCGGCCGTGTGCTCATTCCCGAGGAATTGGCGGAAAAGCTGAGCGCCGCTCAATCGAATGATCTGCGTGACATCCTCCGCGGCTCCTCGGGAGCCCACAATTTCGCGAGCCTCACCGCCCGTGTCAAAGCCGCCTCTGACGTCAAAGCTGCCGAAGATGCCATCAAGGCAATGGGTTTCTCGACTTTCTCGCTTCTCGACGCCACCAAGAACCTCCGCCTCGTTTTCGCCGTTTTCGACCTTCTGCTCGGGATTTTTGGCAGCCTTGCGCTCGTCGTCGCTTCTCTCGGCATCATCAACACCCTCGTCATGGCCATCCTCGAACGCCGCCGCGAAATCGGAGTTTTGAAAGCCCTGGGCGCCTCCGATCGCGACGTTAGAAAGCTCTTCTTCGCCGAGGCCGGTGCCATGGGACTCCTCGGTGGAATGTTGGGAGTCCTTATCGGCTGGCTCTTGGGTCAAGGCATCACCTTCGGAACGAACGTCTACTTGCAGCGTCGCGACCTTCCCGCCATTCAGATCTCCTCGGTTCCCTGGTGGATGATTGTCGGAGCGATCTCCTTCTCCATCGCCGTTAGCCTTGCCGCGGGTTTGTATCCCGCTTCGCGCGCGGCTCGGCTCAACCCGGTGGAGGCCCTCCGGTATGAATAATGTCCTGCGCCTGTGTTTTCCTCCGCGTCCGCATGTTCGCCTCCGCGGATTATTCTGGATTGTAGGGGCGGGTCTCAGACCCGCCCTCTCTGCCGCTTGTGCAATCTCAACCGCACTCCTCCTTGTTGTTGCATTTGCGCCGCCCGCCCGCGCCCAAGGACGCGCCGAATGTCGTTCCGCGCCCAGCAAGATACTCGGCCACCCCGTCCCCTATTGCGTGATCCTGCCTCCCAGCTACGACTCGCAGCAAACTCAGCGCTATCCCGTCCTATATTCCCTGCACGGCCTGGGCGGAAATTCCCAAACGCTCATTCAATCGGGAGGCCTCGACCTGATCGAGGATTTGTGGCAGCAGAAAAGGATCGGCGAATTCCTAATCGTCACGCCCGACGCGGGACGCAGCTTCTACATCAACTCACGCGATGGCCGCGTCCGCTACGAAGATTTTTTCATTCGCGAATTCGTTCCCTTGATTGAGACACATTACCGCATTCGCCGCGAACGCGCCGAACGCGGCGTTTCGGGAATGTCCATGGGCGGTTACGGAGCCTTGCGCTTCGCCTTCCTCCACCCCCAACTTTTTGGCTCCGTCAGCGCGCACAGCGCCGCGCTGATCGAGAAGGCGCCGCGGTTCAATATGTCGGCGCAGCAAGACATGGGAATCTCTCGCTTCCTGGGCGCGGCTTTTGGTTCGCCCTTCGATCCGGCATTTTGGGACCGCGAAAGCCCGCTCACCATCGTGCGCAACGGCCCGCGTCCCACCGGCTTGCGAATCCATTTCGATTGTGGCACGGACGACAGCTACGGTTTCAATCGCGGCGCGGTGGCTTTTGACAAACTCCTCTCTTCACGCCACATTCCCCACGAATTTCATCTCTACCCGGGTAGCCACGACTGGCCTTACTTCGCGCAGCACCTGCCCGCCTCCCTCGCGTTCCATTCCCGCGCCTTCGGCTTGCCCTCCAGCGCAAATTAAATCCGCTTGAATTATCGCTTGCATTTCACAAGTGATGTGCTATCCTGCCCCCACGTGTTTGGGAGGCCTGATTCGAAACATCGTTCTGGCTGCCCGGTGAGCGTTTCACTGGAGGTATTCGGCGACCGCTGGGCTCTGCTGATCGTTCGCGACCTGATGATTCGCGGTTTTCGCACATTCAAGGAGTTTCAGAAATCCGGCGAAGGAATTGCCAGTAATATTCTGGCGCATCGCCTTCGCAAGCTCGAAAAAACCGGGATCCTTACGGCGGAGAGGGACGCGGTTGATAAACGAAAAACCAATTACCGGCTGACGCAGAAGGGAATCGACCTGGCGCCCGTGCTCCTCGAGTTGCTGATCTGGGGCGCGCGGCACGAGAAAACGGGTGCACCTTGCGCTCTTGTCATGCAGATGGAGAAGCATCGCGATCAGCTTCTTGCCGAGGTTCGGCGCCGCTGGCGCGAACGCGATCCGGCTCCGCTGCAAGTGAACGGCCGCTGGATCTGGCCCTAATCTGCGCTTCTTTGCTGATGCCGCAGCAGCCTGTCGAGGCTGCTGCAGCTCGGGTTTTAGGGGGAGTTTCATGCAACCAGGTTCACCCAGCGCAGTTTCAAAGTCACTGTGGACCGGCCGCATTCTGAGCGGCTTGGCTGCGCTGTTCCTGCTGCTCGACGGCATCATGCACATGGCCAAGCCGGCCCCGGTCGTCAAAGCGTTTGCGGAACTCGGCTACCCGCTGGCGCTGGCCGTCACCCTCGGAATCGTGGAATTAGTTTGCGTCATCTTGTACGCTATTCGGCGGACCGCAATGGTGGGTGCGATCCTGCTGACCGCGTATCTGGGCGGCGCGATTGCGGTGCAGTTGCGTGTGGGAAACCCGCTGTTGAGCCAGGCGCTTTTCCCAGTGTATGTTGCGCTCGCTCTCTGGGCGGGACTCTACCTGCGCGATGAGCGCGCGCGTGCCATCCTTTCGGCGCGACCTCAGCTGTTCACTGGCGAAAGCGAATTTGATTTTCGACAAGCCCGCTGATCCTTGAATGGTTTCCCAGCCGGGGCGAGAAGGATCAGCGGCATCGAAAGAACAAAAACGAAAAGGAGAAAGGTAAACATGGAATCGAAACCGACTCACGAGCAGGCACAACTTCATCTGCAGGTATACGATCTCCGTCGCGAAGCCCGGCTCCGCGAAGCACGCGATTGGTTTCTCAAGAACTTCCACGCCGACAACATCGACGAAGCCATGCGCATCGCCGCTCCGATGACCCAAGGCGGGACCAACTTCATGATGGTGGTCAGCTATTGGGAGCAAGCCTGCGCGTTGCTCAATTACGGCCTGCTTCACGATGACTTGTTTTTCGAAACGAGCGGCGAATTTTTCGGGGTGTATGAGAGCCTCAAGGCCATGCTGCCGGGCGCCCGGGAGCGTTTCGTCAACCAGAACTTCGCGGCGAACATCGAGAAAGCCGCCCAGCGCTACGAGACCTGGATGGAGAAGCGGGCGCCGGGTCACATCGCGGCCATGCGCCAGTGGATGAAACAAATGCGTCCACAGCAAGCCGCAGCAGCAGCAAAATCCTGATCTGAATCAGCAAAACGACGAGGAGGAAGAACGGTATGAGCAAGGTGCGAGTTCTGGTCGGCACGCGCAAGGGCGCTTTTATCCTTACCTCAGACGGCAAGCGCAAGGATTGGGAAGTCAGCGGTCCTTTCTTCACCGGTTGGGAGGTCTACCACATGAAGGGCTCGCCTGCCGACCCGAACCGCATCTACGCGTCGCAAACCAGCGGCTGGTTCGGCCAGATCATCCAGCGCTCGAGTGACGGCGGCAAAACCTGGGAAACGCCGGGAGGCGGCCCGCAAATGAACGCGCAAGGCTGGCCGATGGGCGAGAGCAACAAGTTCGTCTACGACACTTCCGCGGAAACGGGCGCGCCGCTCACCACGCACCAGTTTTACGACGGCTCGCAAAAACCCTGGGTATTCAAGCGCGTCTGGCATCTCGAGCCGTCGCTTAGTGATCCGGACACGGTCTACGCGGGAATCGAAGATGCTGCTTTGTTCCGCTCGACCGATGGCGCGCACAGTTGGCACGAACTCTCGGGCTTGCGCGGCCACGGGACAGGCCCCAAATGGCAACCCGGCGCAGGCGGCATGTGTTTGCACACAATTCTCATCGATCCCAGCAATCCAGCGCGAATGTTCATCGCCATTTCTGCGGCGGGCGCTTTCCGCACGGACGACAGCGGCAAGAGTTGGAAGCCGATCAATCGCGGCCTGAGGTCCCAATACATTCCCGACCAAGATGCCGAAGTTGGCCATTGTGTTCACCGCATCGCCTTGCATCGCTCGCGCCCAGACACGCTGTTCATGCAAAAGCATTGGGACGTCTTGCGCAGCGACAATGCCGGCGACCAGTGGCGCGAAGTCAGCGGCAATCTCCCCACCGATTTCGGATTCGTGATTGACGTTCATGCCCACGAACCGGAAACCATCTACGTTGTCCCCATCAAGAACGACAGCGAACATTTCCCGCTGGACGGCAAGCTGCGCGTCTATCGCAGCCGCGCGGGCGGAAATGAATGGGAGGAACTGAAGAACGGGCTGCCCGAGAAGAACTGTTACGTCAACGTGCTCCGCGACGCCATGGCCGTCGACACGCTCGATTCGTGCGGCATCTATTTCGGCACGACTGGCGGCCAGGTGTATTGCTCGCCCGATGCGGGCGACACTTGGTCCCCCATCGTCCGCGATCTCCCAGCCGTCCTTTCCGTCGAGGTCCAAACCCTGTCGTGAGTTCGGATGCGCGTACCGGCAGGAATAGCTTGGAATTCGCAGGCGAGGAGGGGCGACTTCGCACCGCAACGAACGCACTTGCTTGCATCCTCAGTCGGCAACAATGGTTTCAACGAAAGAGCGTTCGACGAGTTCCTATGGTTGACCGGGAAGACCGAGGGCTCACGTTGGAACAGGGAGAAGGCCTCGCTTGTTGTACCTGCCATGTAGGTAACCAACGGACGCCATGGCAGAGCGCCAATTAACAAGGTGCTGGGGGCCGCGAACAAGAAGTATGTGTTTATCGGTTTCTGGAATCTGAGATTGGAAGTCGAGAGATCTGCAACATGAGCCAAATTCGCGTTGTACTGCCGCAACATCTTCGAACGCTCGCCCACGTTGGCAGCGAAATTCAACTCGACCTCGACGGCCAGGTCACGCTGCGCGCTGTGCTCGACGCGCTCGAGCGCGAATATCCAGTCCTTCGCGGCACGATTCGCGATCACGTCACACAGGAGCGCCGGCCGTTCTTGCGCTTCTTCGCCTGCGCGGAGGACTGGTCGCACGAACAGCCCGACACGCCGCTGCCTGCCGCCGTGGCATCCGGCGCCGAACCCCTGATGATCATCGGCGCCATCGCCGGCGGCTAAACGATCGGAATCGGCAAGTTCCCGGGGGGCGTAGGGGCGGGTTTGAAACGCACCCGCAGGCGCCCATTGTGGCCCTAGAGGCTCCGCAACATGCTTATGATTCGCGAAGCCGTCGCTGATGACGTTCCCCTCCTGAAAACGCTGATCTACGAATTCGCAGAGTTTTACAAATTTCCAGTTTCGATCACCGAAGAACAGCTATTACACGACGGATTCGATTCGCGCCCCTCGTTTCAGGCTCTTATTGCCGAATATGATGGCGAAACCGCCGGCTACGCCCTTTTCTTCGACTACTACTCCTCATTCAAGGGTCGTTGTATTTTCCTCGAGGATCTTTTCATCCGCGCGCAATTTCGTGGCAAAGGAATTGGCAACGCCTTTTTCGAGCGGCTCGCCGCAATCGCGGAGCAAAAGCGCTATGTCGGCCTGATCCTGCAGGTATTCGACTGGAACAAACCGGCCGTCGAGTTTTACAAGAAAATCGGCGCTACGTTCTGGGACGACCTGAAGACTGTCTGGCTCAGCCGTGACACCTTGCAGAGCATCGCGCGCAACGGCAAGCGGTAACCATCGCTTAACAACAAAGCGGGGATCGCGCGCTATTCCTGCCGCAGCGCGGTCATGGGATCAACGCGGCTCGCCCGTCGCGCGGGCACGAAGCTTGCGGCCAGCGCCGCGGCCATCAGCACGCAGACCATCAGCGCGAACGTCAGCGGCTCCGTCGGCCTGACTGCGTTCACCAAGTGCGCCAGCACGCGTCCCGCAGCGATTGCCGCGACGAAGCCCGCAGCTACGCCGGGAAGAATCATCCCCAGACTTTGCCGCAGCACCATTCCGACGACTTGGCGCGGTGTCGCGCCAAGCGCCATGCGCAAGCCGATTTCCGGCACGCGCTGAGTCGTCAAATAGGCCAGCACGCCATAAATCCCGACGCACGCCAGCAACAGCGCCAGCCCGGCGAAAATGCCGAACAGCAGCAGAAGGAACTGATGCAAAGCGAGCGACTCCCCGGCCAGTTGCTGCATCGTTCGAACCTCGTACAGGACCTGATCGCCGGCCGCCCCGCGGACCGCAGCCTTCAACGGCTCGAGCACGCTCAGCGGCGCAACATTCGTGCGCACAGCGATCGACATCAGTTCCGACCAGCGGCGCAAAAACAGCTTTGGCACCTGCGCAAACGGATAGTAAAGCTGCGCGCGCACTTCCGCCTGGTCGTCGCCGGCCATGCCCCAATACCGCACGTGCCCTACCACGCCAACAATCGTGTAGGGCTCCGTGCAGTCCACGGATGTTTCCACGGTCTTGCCGTTCGCATCCTGCTTTATCTGCGGGCACGGCATATCCGGAATCCACAGATGCCGCCCAATGGGATCCTTGCCGCCGAACGCATCCTTGGCCAGCACGGTGTCAATGACGATGACCGGCTGCGCTCCCAAGCGGTCCTCGTCGTTGAAGAAGCGGCCTTCGAGCAAGGGTATGCCCATTACCTGCAAGTAGTTTAGCGACGCGCTGCTCGCCAATGCGAACGGCAGCTTCTCTTTTGGCGGCATATCCGCACTCACCCAATACCCGAGTTGATTGTTTCCCTCGCGCATGGGCACGATATCAACCGCGGCGGCGGCCTGGACTCCTGGCACCTGCCGCGCGCGCTCGAGCACGTCCTGCCACGCCGCCGGAATGCGCGTGGGATCAGCCATGATGGCGGGGGAAAGCGCCATGCGCGCAACCAGCAGGTTCGCGACATTCAGTCCCGGGTCGAGCGAGGAGACGCGCAGAAGCGTTCGTCCCAGCATGCCCGCGGCGATCAGCAGCACAACCGCAACCGCAATTTCGGAGCCCACAAACACGCTGTGCAGCCGCCGCGAGCTTCCTGCCACCGTTCGCGCTCCCGCGCGCAGCGCTTCCTCCAACCGCCGCGCAGGCGCGCGCATCGCGGGAGCCAGTCCAAAGAGGATTCCGGTCAGCAACGAAACGCCTAACGCAAACACCAGCACACGCCAGTCGAGTTGAACCTCCTCCGCCCGCGGCAAACTGCCCGGCCAGAACGCCACGAACGGATGCACGCCCAGGTTTGCGCACAATATTCCCAGCGCTCCTCCCGCCAACCCCAGCACCGCGCTTTCCGTGAGGCATTGCCGCACGAGTCTCCCGCGGCTGGCTCCGAGTGCTGCGCGCATGGCCAATTCGCGTTCGCGCGAAACGGCGCGCGCCAGCAGCAGGCTCGCTACGTTCGCGCAAGCGATCAGTAGCACCAGACTCACCGCGCCCAGCAGCAACCACAGCGTGGACCGCACGTCATCCACTTCCTCCGGACGCAGCGGCTCGATTTCCAGGCTCCGCCCCTTATTCGTGTCCGCGTACTCTTCGGCCAGACGACGCCCGACCAGGCCCTCTTCATTCTGCGCCTGGGCCAGCGTCGCGCCGGGACGCAGCCGGCCTATGACGTTGGTGGGGTGCGCTTGGCGCAGTTTCAAATACCCCGCCGGGTCTTGGCCCACCGGCGTGTAGACATCGGGTTCCGCTCCATACAGCCGGAATCCCGCTGGCGCGATGCCAACCACCGTGTAGCGCTTCTGGTCGAGAACGACTGACGTGCCGAGCGCCTGCAGGCTGCCTCCAAAATGATGCTGCCAGAAGCTGTGACCCAGGATCATCGCGGGCGCGCCGTCCATGCGGTCTTCTTCGGGAAGGAACGCGCGCCCGTAGGCCAGCGGGACGCCCAAAACGGAAAAGAGGTTCGCGGAGATTTCGTCGAGGTTGTTCACGTATTCCGGTTCCCCCGGCTCGCTTACTGTCCCGCCGTTGAAGACGATTCCCGCAATTTCGAGCGTGCGGCTCTCCCGCTGGCAATCGCGAAAATCGAGGTAGGCCAGCTTCTGCCTGCCGAAGATCTTGTCGTTCCAGTCTCGCGAATGGCCGTGCAGGGCGACCAGCTGGTTGGCATCCGGATACGGAAGCGGGCGCAGCAAGACGCCGTTCAACACCGTGAACATCACCGTAGTCGTCCCGATTCCAAGCGCGATGGTCACCAGCGCGACGACAGTGAACCCAGGATTGTTGCGCAGCATGCGCAGCGCATAACGCAAATCCTGCGCCAGGTCCTCCACCCACCGCGTCCCTCGCGCATCCCGGCACTTCTCCTTCACCTGCTCCGGCCCGCCAATCGACAGCCGCGCCAGCCTCCGCGCCTCCGCCGGGTTGACCCCGCGCTCCATCAGGTCTGCGGCATGCTGCTCGATGTGAAATCGCAACTCCTTATCGAGCTGCTCCTCGATTTCCCCGCGACGCCACAGCCGCTGCCACCAGTTCATTCCCCACCTCCCTCAGACATCCTGAGGATCAGCCCCACGGCCTGCGTCAACCGTTCCCAGCTCGCCGCCTCCGTCTCCAACTCCGCCTTTCCTTTTCGCGTCAGCCGGTAGAACTTCGCTTCGCGCCCCGTTTCCGTTTCCTTCCAATCCGCAGCCAGCAACCCGCGATTCTCCAGCCTGTGCAGCGCCGGATAAAGCGAGCCTTGCGGCACCTGCACCACGTCACGCGACACCTGTTGCAGCCGCTGCGCAATCGCGTATCCGTGCACCGGCCCCAGCGCCACAATCTTCAATAGGAGTAAGTCCAGCGTCCCCTGCGGCAGATCCGATTTTTCGCTCATTTCGCCCATACCTCCGCCTTCTGCATATGAACAGCCATTATATGTAGAAGGTCAAGGTATTCAATTTTCGAGGCTTAGCTCACCACGGCGCACTCACGGCCCGCTATCCCACATCTCGCTTCCGGCCACCCCGTCCCATTCCCGGACATCGTCTCAAGCTTTTATTGATTAACCGGTGTTCACAGTTGCGTGATTCCCGTTCTCGATTACACTGCTCTCGCGCAAGAATGATCGATGAAGTTTCGACGCACTCCTGTAGCGATGTCTCTGCTTTACATCTTCGTAGCCTACGCGCTCCTTTTGCTCGCCGTTCGCCTCCTCGAGCGCCACATGATTTTCTTCCCGGATTATCCCGGACGCTTGGAAGGCGACTGGCATCCACGCACGCTCGCTCCTGAAGATATTTGGCTCACCGCTTCCGATGGAACAAAGCTTCACGCCTGGTGGATTCCCAACGCCAGGGCAAAATTCACGTTTCTTGCGTTCCACGGCAACGCGTCGAACATCGCCAATCGCGCCCCAACTTACGAGTTCCTTCGCGACACGTCTGCCAACGTGCTTGCCCTCGAATATCGCGGCTACGGCCGCAGCAAAGGGAAGCCTGACGAAGCTGGGTTGTATCTCGACGCCGAAGCGGCCTATCAGTACCTCACCGGCACGAAACATCTCGATCCCAAATCCATCATCTCCTTCGGCCAATCGCTCGGCACTGCCGTCGCCACGCATCTAGCCGCTCACCATACGATCGGCGGTCTTGTGCTCGAAGCGCCTTTCCCCTCCGCATCCCGCGTAGCTCGCAAAATCTATTGGTTTCTTCCCGGCCTGAGCCTTCTCGTTCGCGGCCAATTCAACACGCTATCGAACCTGAGGGAAGTCACCGCGCCCGTCTTTATCGTCCACTGCACTAGCGACCCCGTCTTGCCGTTCCAATTTGGCCAGGAGGTGTACGCTTCCGCCCTGCCTCCGAAACATTTTCTTCGCGTCGAAGGCTACTGCCATGAAGAGTCATCGCTAATCGCTCCCGCTCAATACCGTTCCGCCCTCCAGAATTTTCTTGCGTCCCTAGCGGGGAGATCGGAGACGCAACAAACTGTCACTCCCTCGGACTAGTTGCTATCGGTGTTCGCGGCAGCGGCGCGTTTCCACCTTCGAGCTCGCTGGCTGCGATCAACCGCCACCAGATACGCCACGAGCTTCCGTGCCACGGCAATTCGCATTCCCTTTCTGCCTTTCCATGTCATACACCAGTACTACGGCCCGGCTATGTCGCGGCGCCAACTTGCCCACCTCGATCTAGCATGCACTGCAGATGCTTGTTGCGCTGCTTGGAAAGACGGGTGCGCTAGATGACGTCTGCCGAACTCTTCTCGGCGCTGAACCGAGCAGTAGCTGACGCCTTCTTGATCGCAGGAAACGGTTTCACATCCCCTCCTTCCAGCCCGCTGTGGACCCGATCACGGCATTGACCTGGGTTAGCCCGCCGATACCTTGTGGTGGGGCGGCGGCGGACACATCGGCGTAGGGCAGCGCTGAAAGGAAACAGTCAGCTGCTCCCCCCCGGGGCACCCTGGCGTGTCACATGCTTTACCGCCAAAGCCGATGTGAAGGTGATTGTTTTCTTTGTCGAAGACGATCGTCATATGTTTCTCCACAAAATGCTGTTCCTCCGCATTCAGTACTTTGCGTGTGGCAGCGCCTGCTCCCGATTTATTTGTCATGTTCTCCTCCAATCGAAGTCTCTTACCTGGCCTGGGGAATCACTCTCGTTATAGGTGTGTTCGCCGTGTTGGCAACGAGCATCTTGCCCAATTGTGCCCGCTCGGCGCGCGCTTCGCGCAACGCCAGTAGATCGGGATCGGCGTGTGCCCAAATCTGTAGGAACTCATCGTAAAAGTGGATCGCCTGATTTGGGTCGCCAGCTTTCGCAAGGGCTCGGGCCAAAGTCAGCTGCGTTAAGACCCATTCCATGGGCGAATCGAATTCGAAGATCTCCCCCTTGAATTCCAAATAGCGCTGCAAGGCTTGAGCTGCGCTGCGCCACTCCTTCCGGGCGGCGTAAGCGCTTCCTAGTCCGGCCTGTGCCCGGTACGAAGGAAAGAACAGAGCAGCGCGGCGCTGGCTTTCAATTGCGGATCCAACATCGCCCGACGCTAGGTCCACTACACCCTTCAGATTGTAGTAGCAACTGCGAGTATAGCCGCTGTCTCGCTGCGCATTCAGCTCAGCCAGATTCTTCAGGAGCTGCTGAGCGGTATTCAATTCCCCCAGTTGCACGGCCATCAGGCCTCCGCGCCGCAGTTCTTCCTCCTGAAGCTGGCTATTGGCGGCAACCGCTAACCGGCGCACCTCGGCACGTGCCTCGGATACCTGCCCGCGGGTCCAGAGCACTTGCGCCAGCAGATACCGCTCCACAGGAATCCACGTTTCGCTGTGGAGTTTCTCGCTGACCAGCAGTCCGGCCCGGAGTGAGTCCGTCGCTTCGCTTAGCCGGCCTTCATACAAAAGGACTCGCGCGAGATTAACCGAGGCCAGGCTTGCCACATAGGGGCCGCCTTCTGTGCGCAGAAGTTCGAACTCCTGGCGTGCGGACTGAGAATCGCCTTGCCCCAAATGAGCTAGCCCGGCGCCCCAATGCAGCATCGGCCGTCTCAACCCCTGTATTTGAGCCTCGTGATAGCTTGCGAGCGCATCTGAGAAGCGGTTGAGCCGAACGAAGCAAAGGATCAGTCTTTGCTGATCATCGGCGCTGTGGAAATTGAGCGCGACCGCGTGCTGCATCGCGGCAAGGCCCTCTTCGGAGCGGCCTGCCCAGAACGATGTTTCGGCCAAACCACGGTATGCTTCCAGATCGTCGGGATAGATTTCCGTGAGAAGTCGATACTGTTCGGCGGCCTTCTCATATAGTCCTTGGAATTCGTAGTCGGCTGCCAGTATCAGATGGCGTTCCCGCTCCGTGACACCGGCCAGGTTCCGTCGCGCTTGCGTCATTTGTTGCCGTGCACTCTCTTCGTCTCCGAGCCAATCCAAGGCGCGGGCTAGATGAAGGTGAGCCATGGCGAAATTGGGGTCTATCTCGGTGGCGCTCTTGGCCAAAGGAAGGAAGTCTTCGAAATTCGCTGCCGCATAAAAGTCCATCGCGAGCGAATAACGCTGCAGGGCTTCGAGCGAAGGAGTCGTAACCTTCGCGAGTGGTTGGCTAGTTTGATTGATCAGCGCGAGCGATTCGCCAAGGCGCTTTCGCAGCTTTCTTGTGAGGTCGTCCGCTGCATTGTAAAGCCCGGCAGGGGAGCTTAGCGTCTCGCCCAGCGTCAGGACCGAAACTTCTTCCCGGGGATCAAGGACTTGTACAGTTAGCGAATATTTTTTGCCAGCGGGTTCGATCCGACCCGTCAGCAGAGCACTATAGTTCTCACGCCGGCAGATTTCTAGCCCGAGTGCTACATCCAAATGGGTGATGTTCTTGCCTCCCGTGCGATTCGCCGCTTCGAGAACTTCGGATCGCGGTACGAGCCGTACGTAGCGCGATTGAATCAGGGACTCTCTTATCGCCTCCGTCACAGTTTCGTCGAAGAGTTTTTCTCCCGTAAGGTTCTCGACGTCGGCTAGCAGGACCGCAGCGTGTTGGGTGAGGGCTGGCGCGCGGAAGTGGCGGTAGAACATTCCCCCGATAGCAGCAGCGACAAGGATTGCCGCAGCGGAAACAAGAACCTTCCACAGTTTCCTGCCCGCTAAAGGAACTTCGGCGACTTTCACCGTGCCCGGTGTGAGCAGCCGACGCAGATCAATGGTCAGTTCCTTGGCCGACTGATAGCGGTTCTCAGGATCTTTCTCCACACACTTTCCGATGATTCGTTCCAACTCCGCAGACACCCTGGGATTCAGCCTTGTGGGCGGGATCGGAGGTTTACGCATAATGGCGCCAATCACCTGCCCACTCGGCACCTCCGCAAAGGGACGCTGCCCCGTGGCCATCTCATACAACACTAACCCCGCCCCGTGAATGTCCGTGCGCTCGTCGACCTCTTCCCCCGACAACTGCTCCGGCGCCATGTACGGCAAGGTTCCTGAGATAGAATGTGTTTGAAGAGAGCTTTCCGTTACGGTTGTTTCCGTCAGCGGTGGCCGCAGCTTCGCGATACCGAAATCGAGAATCTTCAGCCGGCCGTCGCTCGTTAGTAGGAGGTTACCGGGTTTCAGGTCGCGATGCACGACCCCGTGCGCATGCGCGGCGGCCAGACCCTCCGCAAACTGAATCCCGAGGTTCAAAACCTCCTTCTCCGGCAGCGGTCCGGCAGCCAGTTTTTCTTTGAGTGTGATTCCGGGGATGTACTCCATCACCAGGAAATCCACGCCCTGCTGCGTGTCGAAGTCGTGGATGGTGGCGATATTGGGATGATTCAGTTTGGAGAGCGCCAAGGCCTCCTTGCGGAGACGTTTGCGAGCCGCTTCATCGGTGATGGTTCCGGGGCTGAGCACCTTGATGGCGACTTCGCGGTCGAGGTGCGCGTCGTGCGCACGATAGACCACACCCATCCCGCCGCCGCCGACTTCTTCGATGATGCGGTAGTGCGAGACCGTCGCGCCAAGCTCCAGTGCCGCCGTGGGATTCGAAGTAAACTCAACTCCGTCTGCCGCCATCGCCTTCGCCGCTATTTCCACAGCGGGCTTTTCAAGGAAACTCTCCGCTTTGCCCTCCTGTTCAAGTAGCGACTGCACTTCCAGCCGCAATTCCTCATTTCCCGCACACGCCGTCGCAAGGTATTCACTTCGCTGGTCCTTTTCGCGCTCCAGCGCGCCCCGATACAATTGCGACACAAGTTCCCAGCGCTCACGATTTATTGGCGTTTTCATCGTTGAACTCCCGCCAGGGCGAAGCGCTTATGGCTCGTGAAACTCGAGGCTGACAATATCTTGCGTGCCCGTATCCTTGAGCAGCAGCGGCGAATCGTCCGGCGCAAGGCCGAGCCAGCCGCCCCA